>SDBS01001667.1_pt1 | contig 22487 bp, 49 predicted proteins | sample 2277091 | NCBI WGS metagenome assembly SDBS01 (sample SAMN10404972, study PRJNA504765) | marine sediment metagenome | isolation source: marine sediment core GS10_PC15, 163 cmbsf | place: Arctic Ocean: Southern Knipovich Ridge | collected 2010
CTTTCACACGTGAGCAGGAACCTTGCCAGCCCCCTGGGAGGGAAAAGATGCCTAAAGAGCAGAGATTCTGCCAATCTGGCACCCTGGGGAACTTATCGAGAACCTTTCTCCGAAAAACCCACATCCTTAGCTTTCATATTGTTTCTGCGCACATCTTCTCAGGAGGGGCCATGTCCGATCTTCTGGATGGAGTGACCTGGTTCCGCCAATCCTCTGTCCGAATACGCAGAGAAGGCGTTGAGATCCATGTGGATCCATGGGGAGTGACAGAGGAGAGCGAGGCTGACTATATACTTCTGACCCATCCCCACTACGACAACTTCTCCGAGGAGGACATCGCCAGGGTTCGGGGACCGAACACGGTGGTCATGGCTCCCACGAGCATGAAGAAGCAGTTGGGTGACGCTGACCACTTCCTCCACCCCGGTGACCTGATCCAGATGGACCGTATCGATGTCCTCGGGGTCCCGGCCCACAACCACCGAGATCGAAGATTTGTATATCGTCCATGTTCACCTCACATCAGGTAGACCGACGCGCCACCATCGGCCATGACAACCACGTGGACCGCACCCTCTCCCGGACCATCCAGGAGTAGAGTCCCAATCGCCGGAACCGCTTTAGATAAGTAATCGGCCATACCCGCTCGATCCACAGAACCACGAGCAACCGGCTTCTCACCGCGATCTCTATAGTGTTGCCAATCCTCACCCGGCATCAGACTGTCAACCATATCCGTCCAAGTCGGATCGTCCGCGTCGATACACACCAACATGAATTCGCGCCCGGACAACCCACGGTCGGTTGCACGAATGTACAGCTTTCTGAGTGCTGGTAGGTTGGCCAAGTAAAGATTGTGCCGTAGGGCTTCACCGCCAAGCCGTAAGGCTTCACCGCCAGTTAGAATCTCAGCATCCATCAGCTACTCCGCCGTGATCCAGCGTTCAGTCACATTCAGCAGGTGATCATAGTCCCCGGCCTTGGCTTCGTTCACATAGGTGTCGATCTCTTCCTGAGAAACACCGGCTCTCCGCAGAGCCTTTCTGACACGGGCCATGATCCCGAAGGCGTTCGCGTCCGGTCCACTGTCAGGAATCTCGACTACTACGTGCGGATACCTCACTTCGTCTACGTCTACGCCGCTCATTTATCCCTCGCTTTCACAAGCTTGTCTATCTGTGGCTTCGCTTGGGGTTTGTGGGTCAAGTGGAGACAATAGTTGTTGTGCTTCGGCAACAAGATGCCTTAGCCCAGAAGTTATACATGCGGCGTAGGAAGCACACTCGTCAATCTCCTGTGTTAGTCTTTCGTTTTCATCGGCTAATCGCTTACAGTTTTTGCAGTATTCGCTCATCTATCCCTCGCTTCTCACGCAATCATGTGCGCGGCTCATTAGTCCCAACCCCACTCACGACCGATTTGGCGATCCGATTCACGTTCCTCGATCCGTTCTTTGATCTGGTCCACCGCGTCGATCTGTTTTTCAGTAAGCCTGGATCGCTGCCGGGCCTGCTTGGCTATCGACTCCAGAAACCCCCGTTCGCTCTCAGTAACTGGATTGTCTTCAATTAAGTTCTCGCAAATCTGCGCGTATTCTATCGCAATCTGCTGTTCTTCCTCTTGCTCTGGGGTAACTCTCGATCCAGTATCATGCCAACTCATGTGACAACCTCGCTATATATCAAATAAACAACCTGGTTCGTCTTCCTGTACTAAAACTTCTGTCGTCACTTGCTCCAATATTGCAATTCTTTCTATGAATTCTCTATCATATTCCAAAACCCATCTAAAATAAGCCGTAGTAAAACGCAAAAAGACAGGCCCCTTCATCTTCACCCACATATAATTATCAACAAAGGTCTTACTTTTCTCAGTAGGCACCTCAGTGTTCCTCTCCTGTTCTGAAGCGAGTCTCCACCGTCTTAGGAGTTATGGTAGCATGTGGTTAGTAGTTCGTCAAGAACTTTCTGTCGGTGGGCCTTCGGATTACTGCTCGCAGTCCAGGGCTTCTGCGATAGAATCGAGAATGTTACTGGCTTTCATGTATGGTAGGCATGTACATTCGTGTTTTAAGCATTCTGAGATAGTCACGGGCTTGTCCCCAACCACCCGGCGCGGGCACCTAATTTGGTACTCCTGTTTGAACCTCTGGGGGTTTTTCCACTCAACACCAGCAACCATGATTCCCTTACCTTTGATCTCACGTTTGTCCTCAAGCTCTTCAGATTTACGCTTCAGGCGCTTATTGACCTGGTAGAGCTTCCACCTGAGATTCCCAGGCCCCTTGATTGCCTGTTCGATAACACGAACCCGATGTCTCTGGAGCTTCGATAGCCCCTCCGGCTTCTCGGCATACTTTATAATCTCTTCCAGTTCGGACTCTGTTTTCTCATCGAGCCAACCAAGTTGCCTGAAAGCAAACAATTCCTTTGCTTTTTCAACTACATCTTCTTGTGATTCGCTGCCCCTGACCAGAATAGTCCTTCGCGTCTTACTCACTATTCCCACCTCGTCTATGGTTTCAGGGTGTCGGGGTACAATTGTTACTTTACGTTCTCAGTAATATGAGAATTGCCCCTTGTACCTATACATTGGGGCTTCCAGAGCCAAAATGCAAGTTTTATGGCCTAAAAAAAACGAAGCCCCTCCGGTAATACAACCAGTGGGGCCTCGAATCGCCACCTCAAGTGCACTGGAGAGACGGTGGATCAGACCAATGCCGGGCGATCATCCTATGATTCTTCATCTCCAAAACAAACCAACCAAGCCTCTGTAGTTTCCGTTGTTGTAACTATCACTGATTGAGTTTGTTGAGGTGCGGTTACCACCACATAACCGTACCTTTCATCCATGATTTGCTCCGGTATGGAACCAGATACCTGTCCATTACCATATGTGTCACCAGAAAACTGAACCTGGACATCTTTATCGAATCGCAAGATCACCAACTTAGGATTGTGCACAAAAATCATTGGATTTACATAATGAGTTCCAGCACCAGAAAGTGACATACTCTCCGATCCAAGATGTTCAAAACCAGTAAGTTCCTCCAACCACTTAAAGTCAGCCAAGTCACCTTCAATAAGACTAGGGTCTTCTGATAACTTCATGGTCAATTCAAAATTGGTTTGCATCGTTACTAATCCCCGATTGCACAAACGACTACTTCAGCATCTTCGCTTGGTTCAACATAAAGAGACCCGGCTGTACCCGCCGTAATTACAAAGTAACCATACCTACCAATTATTTCTATTTCAACTGGTGTTGCACCGGCACTACCTACTCGAACTCCGGCTTCTTTATTGATTTGCAACAAAACAATTTTTGGATTACTTATCAAGACAGAAATTGGAATTAATTGTGGACCGCCCCCGGAAGATATTAGCATTCTAAACTTCATGACGTGAAGACCCTGTATGCTCTCTTCCCATACAGTGTCTTGTAAATCCCCCAGACGAACAGAGGGATCTTTCGACACTCGCATTGCGAGTTCGAGTTCGGCCACACTAGGCATATATCAATCGTCTCCGACGAACCCGAGTACTACTTCGGTATCTGTTGCCCCAGTGGTAATATACAGCTTCGTTATATTCCCAGATGCCAGGAAATAGCCATACCGATTCGTGTTTACCACGTCGATCGCTATGGCTGTTGCACCAGCACTATTGATCTTAATACTGATGTCCTGATTGGTTCTAAGTGCGATTAGTGAAGTTGCGACAATCACGTCCGTCAGGTCGATCTCATAATCGGTTTCGCTGGCTGAAATCTTGAACAACCGACTGTCACCATGATCATGGCTGTCGTCTACTTCAGTCCAATTGTGATTTCCAAATTCGCCACCAAGGGCCAGTGTTTCGGAAAGTTTTAGCTTAATCCCTAACTCAGTTCTCATTGGCAAATCCTCGCGGTTTTCGAGTAGGGTAGCCTATCGAACTTAATAGGTCAAGCCCGATAACAATAAAGGGTGTCCAACGAGGATCGAACTCGTATTACGGGGACCACAACCCCGCACTCTACCATTGAGCTATGGACACCATAACTCACCATCTTCTAGCCATGCCCGCAGTGAGATTCGAACTCACACAGTCCCAGGTTCATTACGCCTGGCGCTCTGCCGTTAGAGCTATGCGAGCATCTTCCTCAACATAACCACTCAACACCCGCTGTGCAACCTCCATCAGTTCATCGTCTTCGGAAAATACCCGGCCGAGATTCAGCTTGATCCACTCTTCCTGATCAGCCAGGTTCTCGATCACGCTCTTCTCGAAGTAATATTGCGCCTCAGTGCTGTACGCCTTCGAGAACTCCGCTGGTGCCGGGCCACGCTTGGTTGTCTTTTCCCAGCGCCAGCCTCCGTGGTACTTATTGTAGTACCGCATGTGAAGTCTACCGTGCATATGCGAAATCAGCGCGTAAATAACTGTTGCCTCCAGTCCCGACAGCTTCTCGTGCGTTGCGGATCTCAACGTTTCCCTGTCTGTTTTCCAGTCCATGACTTTTCTCCAAGCAAAGGGAACCCCTTGAGAAACCGGCGCACCATGCGGCGATCCTCCACGGGTTCGATTCCAATTGACATCAAAGCACCGTAGTATGGTGCGTCTGGCTCTCGAAAAGCACTGTGCGGAACACCAGCCCAAATGAGCTTCTGTTCCAAGCGCGATAACGCCTCTTCGCTCTCTGCTGAGAGAGCTATCGCGTAGGTTCCGGGAACAGTTCCGTTGGAGGATTCGGCGGAAGCATGAATGAGCATTGCCGCTTGCGTGCCAGGCGGCACGTCAGATCGGACAATAACGAAGTGGGTTGGACCCTGACTGTCAATGTATGTTCATGAATACAGGGTATACACTATTCGACCGCGTGTCAAGAGCCGTGCCAAGAAATCGAACAATCCTGTTGTCAAAGAACCACCAAAGAACCACCAGAAAAACACCAACGTCCCTACGGGGATTTGTCACCAGATTCAGGGCTCTGGGCCGCCATTGAAACTCAAAAATGTCTCCAGGGGGATTTGAACCCAGCCATCACCGGCTTGAGAGGCCGGTATCCTAACCGTTAGACGATGGAGACAGAATGTCGCTAGGGGGATTTGAACCCCCGTTGCCGGATTGAAAGCCCGGCGTCCTAGACCTGGCTAGACGATAGCGACATAACTTCTACCTCTTGGTAATAATCAGCATATTGCCACCAACCTAACCGGTTTGCTCATTGTCTTTCTGTCCAGTGCTGTTTTGTGGCTGTTCAACATGCTTTTCATCCTTGTTTCCCGCGCAACCGTAACACAAATTAGCTATTATTTTCCTCGTCTGCTCGTCGTCTGGATTTACGACTACCCAGACAGCTGCTGGTTTCCCGCACTTCTCGCATCTTTCGTGTTTTCTGTCCATTCAGCTTGGGCTTTCCGTGTACGAGTACGTTATGCACTCTCTCAGACAACTTCGAGAACTCTTCCTTCGTCATTCCAAAATCGGTCAAAATATCAGTCATGGGTTCACCTCCTTGACTACCAGACTACCACAACCGATATCAGAATCTTGCATGGGCGCGGAGGGACTTGAACCCCCAACCCTCCGGTTATGAACCGGGAGCACCACCAGTTGTGCTACACGCCCTTACTCTTCATCGAATTCGTTTGCTTCGATCCTCTCAAGAATCTCTCCGGCAACTTGCGCTGAATTCCCGTCAAATGGAACATCTACAAGCCTGGCTGTATTCTCAGCCTGCTCAAGTAAATCATCCACAGATTTGAATTTTCTTGTGGTTATAGGCTCATCGTTTTCTAATCCTGCTTCATGAAGTTTTATACGAGCCTTTGTAACCAGAGAAATGATGTGTAGGACTCTGCCTTCTGAAAACATAATAACCTCCCTTGAAAAAGATATGGGCCGCGTAGGTGCAAAATTTGTCACCGCACACGGAGAAACCCATGACCAACTAGAAAATGGGGAGTGAAGGAATTGAACCTTTCATCCGCCCACCCGACCAATTTTGGATAACGGATTTACAGTCCGCCGTCAGGAACACTCCCCGTTACTTCTACTTACATAGTTCGTCAGGAGCCAGGGCCATTCCAATTCCTGTTGTTGCCGTACTACCAGTCTTTCGACTAGCAACGAAGCACCAACATCTTCCCTTGTAACCCGTGGCGCACTTCACCTTGTTTGCAAAATCCTGCACGTACTCAGCACTGAGTTCTTTCGGGTTTACCGAACACCCAGAACTGCATGACAAAAAGAAAATCACTATCACAACCAGTAGCCACTTCATCGTCTTCTCCTTAATCGTTCCTGAGATAATCGTTATCCACTTCGCCGCCATGCCCGCAGTCATCACAAATATAGAATACGCGGTATTGATTGACCGACTTACCCGCTTCAATTTTTGTGGAGAGGATCTGTGCCTTACGACCTCCCGTAACATCAAATGTCGGCAAGTCACCACCATCGAGGGCCTTATATTTCCTCTTAACCGGGCCGCCGCACACGACACAGTGATAAATGTAGGACTCGAAACACGTCGGAATACCCATCAGGACAACGTTTTCAGCGTCAGTGTACCAGACGTTCCCGGATTTTTCCTCACGAGTGAACCCCACCTTGCAACCTTTACATTTCATTTCAGTCCACTGATGATTGGGGTCTACGTCGCCTATATATCCAACAAGCGTCGTACTGGTGCCGTGATCCAACAAATCAGTGGAACCACAATATGGACATGCGGGTTCCGATTCCTTCATCTGTCTTTCTTGCACGATCTCTAGCAACTCCATGACTCGTATCCTCTCCGTTCTACTACGTTGTAAATTTCGATGGAACATGGATTATCAAACCAGAACGTACCGACGATCTTATACCTGGTTGCTTCGCGCTCGAAAGCTTCGGCGTGTTCTGGCCTCACTGCGTAGACCATATTGAGAGCTTCCGCAGGATGCTCGCGCTGGTGCTGTTTGAATTGCTGGTGCGTACCGGCTAGAACCAGAATAGTTATCGGCTTCACCCAAACAGTCTTTCCGCAGACCGGGCAAACCGTCACGTATGGTTCCGGCTTCCTTTGCATTTTAAACTCTTCCTGGCATTTCTCACACTTCACAAGGATCTGCATCTCACGGTACCTGCTTGCTGATGAAATCACGTATGTCTTGGTGGCTGTTAATACTCCATATTTTTGGCGGTTCGAGAATCCCAACTATTATGGAATGTACACCATTATTCAGTGCATTCAGTATCGCCAATTCGAAGTCACCTATGTCCTCAGTAGAATACGTGATCTCTCCATTCGGGAGAAGTGGATCTACGGTTCTAAGTACGTAGTACATCTCACATCCCCAACGCTTTTCTGGCCGTATCTTCCAACTTGCCTGGCAAGACCTTTTCCAAATCGCGCCACCAGATCCGTACCAGTTCCTTGACTCCATCCAGGTTGTGATGCTTCCTCATTTCCTTGATCGATTCTTCCGAGAAGACGATTTGCGTCCCAAAATGCTGCCCTGGAAACGCACCCTGTTTTTCCTCTTCATCCGTGTCCCACGCTCGGATATCCACTCTCAATTCGACCTTGATCATTTTAACCTCCTTACTCCGCGAATCCACGGCATGGTGTCCACAATCTGATGGTAAGTCACAATTGTGCATGGCTTTTAAGTCCTGCATACACTCTTCTGGGAAATACCACCTATTAACACGCCTAGTCACTTGAATCTCACTACACGACGAATCCGCTCCCAAAGCACCGCCGTACCACGGATATCCTGGCAGTACCGTTCAATCGCATCCCAATTCTCTTCCTTTACCCATATGTCTATATCCGCGCCACTGCCTTCCTTGCGATCACCACCAGTTGCACTAAGCCAGAAATCCAGCTTGCCTTTCGGAAGCGCATCCTGCATGTCGGCGTGCATCTTGTCGAACTTGTACGACGGCATGGAAAACTTGAGTCCCACATTGTTTATGATTGCTCTGCCAATGTAAAACGGGATATCAAAATCACGGCCGTAGAATGTCACGATCCGCCCTGTCCGTGACTCGGCAAGGATCGAATCAACTTTCTCGATCAATCCGGCTTCCTCTTCGTCCGTCTTTGCCAAGAGGAAATAGAATTCCCACCGGTCGTCCAGGGTTTCGCCTGGGTCTGCTTTCTCGACCGCGATTGAAGCTACCAACAGCCTTCCGGTCAATGGGTTTAGGGCAGCCTTGTCTCTGAATGTAGCTTCCACCCGTGGTCTTTCCGCCTCAAGAAATTTCTTGATCGAGTCCGGCTTCGTGTAGTTTCCTGGTGCTTTGATTTTCTCAAGCTTCTTAGCCAGCATTTCATCGAACACGTCGGTTTCCCAACGATACGTCTCGAAGTCGATAATCGCGTCACGCATATTGTTCCTCTCTCTCTGCTCTCGCTTTCTCTGAGTAATGACAACATTCGTTGCACAGATAGTGCCCATCTCCCTGACAATCACTCCAGTCGCCGCCGTACTTGATTCTTGGCGAATAGCTCTCACACGGGTTGTCTGGATCGCGCTGGGCCGGAATTCCAACCGGCCTCTTATCCTCGCCGCCAACCTTCCTACACAATCGGCGGTATGCGAACCGGCACAGCCACAGCCAAAACTTTCCGGGTTCCCTAACTATCTTCATGCGCCTCATACCTTTCCAGGCTAACACCTGCCTCTGATAACATGTCGGCACCAAGTTCATCCGGGTACGATTCCTTGTACACGATCCGCTTCACCCCGGCGTTGATCAGCATCTTGCAGCAGATCACGCAGGGCTCGATCAGGCAGTAGCAGGTTGAGCCCTGGACTCGGCTCATATCTTCGGCCTGCAACAGCACGTTCTGCTCCGCGTGGACGCCCCTACAAAGCTGTTGCTGCGTCCCGGACTGAATATTCCTCTCGTTGCGAAGGCAGCCGATGTCAATGCAGTGCTTCATCCCGGCTGGGTTGCCGTTGTATCCGGTGGATACGATCCGGTTGTTTTTGTCCACAATGACTGCCCCGGTTCTGCGCCTAACACACGTGGTACGCCACGATGCCGCTTCAGCAAATCCCATGAAGTATTCGTCCAGTCCCATTCTTGCCTTACCTGGCGTATACCAATCACTCATTTATAACCTCCGTGAAAAGCCTACGGCGAGATTCGAACTCGCAACATCCTGATTACGAAACAGGTGCTCTACCATCTGAGCTACGCAGGCGCAAGCACATAGCCGGAATCGAACCAGAATCTTCGATTTCATAGTTACGCCTTTCTCTTGCAATCGGAACAAACCAATTTGTGTACCGTATGCCCGGTGATAGGCCGGTATGATTCCTCCCAAAACCAACCTTCCGGCACCGGGATTTCCAGAGCATCCATACCACGGTATTTGTCATCAACCTCTAACTTGATCGTCTTTTTGCACTCGGGAACCGAGCACAAAAAATGGATCAACATCATAGTGGCTCCTCCGTCGCAATCTTTAAAAGTTGCTCATCGGTCACATAATCTGGAACACCGGGTTTGCCGGATGTAGCCCGATATACGAATCCGCCTTGTTCCCGGATGATCAAAACCGATTCGCGCAGCGTAATTCTCTCATAACTACAAAGCACATCAGACAGCTTTATGATTGCTTGCCGCACATCAGGATCTGGATGTTGCATCAAATTTGCCATGACTTCCTCCAAAAAGCTGGTAGCAGGATTCGAACCCGCGTCGGCGGATTACAGATCCGCTGCTCGGCCACTGAGCGATACCAGCGTTATCATTTTACCTCTTGTAATTTACACTCACATAATAATTTTATCCGCTTGCAAAGGTCGTCAACAGTAAACACCAAAAATTTAGCCTTCGGTCCATTGGGATGCTTACATATCCCATATTTGAAATAACGACACTTGATTCCAAGTGCACAAGCCGCCCAATCTGTATGCCACCCCATCACTTCACCAACCATCTCGGGACCGGCGCGATCTCAAACGGTGGGCACCGCAGTGCCAATACCGCTTGTAATCCCGTTCCCTCGCCACGACCCGTTCTTCAGTCTCAGTTGCCCATACCTCAACAACCTTCCAGCCGTCGGTCCACTCACCGTCGTCCCTTAAACGAAGTACCTTCCCCTTATTGGCAAATTTTTCTGGAAGCCAGGTCACCCTCTCCTGACTACCGCGTACCAACTTGCACTGCTTATAATTCACGGAGCCTCCAATATACCGGGAGGGGGATTCGAACCCCCATGCCCGAAGACACATGGCCCTCAACCATGCGCGGCTACCATTACGCCATCCCGGTTCAATCTAGTTTCTCCACCCTTTTTATGGCAGCAACCATTCCAATACAGTAGCTACACATCACCGCATACAGTTTCTTGTTGCCTTCGGCCTCACCACCCTGCACCTCAACGGCATCCCATCTGTCCGGGAGTGGATAGGAAACTTTAGCATACTTCACCGGATCAAATTCACCGGTTTTAGGATCTCTCTTCAAACCAAGCCCCAAAGCTTTTTCTGTTCGCCTGTATTCAAGAGCTACTCTAACTCTACCGCAGTTGGAACAAAACCAAATTTGCGGACTGGTGTCTATTGTGAGATCGCCTATTGAAAACAACTCCCCATCCGTCAAAATAGGTGCAACATCTTCGCGCTTGGCAAATAACATTGTCGGTAGTCTAGGATGCATCTTTACCCACTACCCCTCTCCTGCTCCAAAATGCTTCTTGGAATATCACACCGAATACAAATTCCGTTCTCAAAATGGTGCAAACACATATCGACACGCTCAGAATCATCGATCATGCGATCCAGGAAATTGACGAATTCTGCTGTAAAGGTAGTTCCTCTCTGGATGGCACGTTCTACCAGCTTACTAATTACCGGGCTGTCCCGGACTTCCTCATTGGTCAGCACCAGGTTCCAGATCCTTGCGCCGTTTTTGCTGTATCGGAAGACGTAAAACTGATCGTCGTTTTCGAAGCACCGAACAACATTGTGAGTCACCACGTCAAGGTCCCAGCTAGTCGGCGTGGTAATTTCACAGTGGGATCTCTTGAACTCGACCCTGAAGATTCCACCACACTTTTCGCTTGTCCAAAAACCGAAAGAACCTTCATCATGGAATCCAAGCTTCTCTAATAACTCACGTATTGCCTCCACTGTACTACCTCCATGAACTTAGCAACTCACTTTATGGAAATTGACTCCAGTCCAAGCACGACGCTTACCATTCTTCTGATAACCACCCACGTGTTTGTCAACCTCCCGTCCAAACAGTAATGACACGAACTTGCGTATCGGTGCCGGGATAAAATAGTCAGATAATCGCGCAGAGAAGTGGTGATACTGGTCTGGCTTCGGGTATTCGTAGTAGGTATTGTTGCTACAGAACGTACCATCATCCTCTTCCCAAGCCCCAGTGGTGGCGGTGGTAGCGGTGGTGACGGTGGTTCCACTGCGCCAATCGTTGTTGCACCACATACTCAACTCCCAGGACAGCCAATGCCCCTAGCCCACGCGAGCACTGCCGGGTCATCCTTCCTGTGTCGTGAAGCATCTGGATCTCCAGCACCAACTTGCTCACATTCCTTTTCGGCTTCGTCTGCCAGTCGCCTCATGTCCCTCACGTAATCAGAATCAAGGCCGATCTTCTCGGCCTCATCTGCATAAGCCCGGAAAGCTGCCGGTGCACATGGATCACGTAAGGTCATAACTAAGAAACGAGACTTTAATGGAGATCCATCCCGTCGAAGTACGATTGGATACTTTCCTTCTGGCATTTCCTGGTTCTCTCTCCAAAGTCCGCCCATGATTCTTTCCTTTCTCCAATGCCGGGAGCGAGATTCGAACTCGCACGACCGAAGCCACAGGATTTTAAGTCCGGCGCGTCTACCCAGTTCCACCATCCCGGCGTTTTTTAATCTTCTTAGCCATGCATTGAAGTACGTTGCTGTAGCTGGCTATCGGTTCGCCTGGCTCTGGAATGCCCTTGAATTTCTGTAGCAACCACACACTCCCGTCCCACTTGTACACCCTAATTCCACCATAAAGACAATCAAAAAATGCAGATGTATTTGGATGCGTCTTCTCCGTCTCTTCAAGTATTTGCTCTATCTTATCCAGGTCGTCTTCATGAACCAGTAGCGCTTCTATCATAGGATCGGGAAATTCCGAAGCCATTTTGATAATCACGTCTTCTAGGTCTTTCAGTGTTGTGCTCATCTCAACCTCTTGGGCGAATCCATGCTATCTGCTTTCCGTTTTCATCGAATTCCAATCCACATCTCTGACAATGATTCTTTCGTAGCTTATGACCAAGAACACGGCACCAGAAGTACCGCCAATTCCATGTGAAATTCCACTTCTCTGGAAAACCAAAGTCATTCATTGGAGCCTCTTCGTCAACGTCCTTCGATTTCGACACGATCACGCTGCCATCCGAACTGATCACCACGGTGATCCGGTGGCCTTCCTTCGTCCAGCGCCTCTGCCAGTTGGACTACGCCAGCGTGTCCTTCAACTGTTGCACCCTGCGCTCGAATTCTGCTCGGATAATCTCGACGCCGAACAGCTCTGCACCAGGGACAGACCGCGCAAGAACCTCGCTCACCAGATCCACGAAGTCTTGGAACTCGACGCAAACACACTTCTCATACAACTGGAACGTAACTACATCAAACGCCGGGAGATCCTTCCACCAACCAGACTTCCGCATAGCGTGCGCGATACCGGGCGTGATGCCGCTATCTCTCCACTTGATCGCTCGATTCTTCGTCTGGTCAGACATCACCTTCTCCTCCTCAAATGGGCCGGGATGGACTCGAACCACCAATGTTTATCCTGTGGCACGTGTTCTACAGCCACGCCGCTTCGCCTTTCATTACTGCTCCATATATACCGGGGACAGGAATCGAACCTGCACGCCCTAAGACACCAGATCCTAAATCTGGCGCGTCTACCAAATTACGCCACCCCGGCGAAATGGCCGGACCGGGAATCGAACCCGGACGCCCGAAGACACTGGACCTTGAAACCAGCGCGTCTCCCTTAGTTCCGCCATCCGGCCGTTTATCCAAAGTAATCATAGAATTTCTGCTCTGCTTTCTGGCGATCCCACTTACCATCCCAAAGCGGATTCCAGGACACGTAATCAAACATTGTCTCGTATTCCTCTACCGTAAAATCCTTCATTCCCTTGTAGTCGGTAATGATATTAGTAGCTACCTTTACACCCAAATTTCGCAACTCGGGAACCCTGTTGATGTATGCGATAGTTGCATCCACCGGCCTACGCATGTCTTCCAGGATCGGTCTGACTGCGCTTTGGATTGGTGAATGGAAAACCTTTAGAAGTCCCAAACCAGTAAGGTGTGTAAGAACATCCCAGCAACGTATAGCCACGTCAGGTTCCACGTTCCTGATTGAGATCGGCTTTAGTAGCGTGTAAGCCACTAGGCACCAATCCCGAATTACACGCTCCGGTGGACTGTCGGCAATCAGAACCACGTTTTCATGCTGCTTGAATTCCTTTATCAGTTTGAAGATATCCAACTGATAGGGCTTCCCACGGGTAGTTCTGATCGTACAATACTCGCAGTTCTTGCCACAACCAACACTGATTCGTAACGGATACATGTTCCTGAAAAGATGTCCATCATCGAAGTCGTCGCCGTAATCTTCAAAATCCTTTACCCAAAACGGTTTTGCATAATGAATGAGGTTCTTATTCCTGATGTATTGATAATCATGTCGAATATGATCTAGTCGCTTAACACCTGCTGGTAGCTCGATGTCGAATCGACGTGCCAGGCATCCACCCATGTAGTAATTCTTACCAGGAGTCACTTCCATAAGCCGTTCCATCTCACGAACGTCATTCAAGATAGCCATGTCCGTCACCTGGCAGGAAAGAACAACGATGTTGTCCGCCTCCACTGGGTTATTGACCATCTTCCCAGTAGCAGAAGCGAAATTCGCCCATGAAAGGAACTCCGACCAGATCGACATGCACGCAGTACACATCCCGTAGACTGTGCCCTTCAGATCATCTTCCTCATACAATGTACCCTCTCCGAATACGTTCTTTTCCTGAAAACTCACGGTTCTCTCCAATTCGATTATGGGTTCCATTCCTCTACATCGATCAGTGAAAAGGTGACGGGATGGGGCATAATTCTGTATGCAGTCTTGAACCCCTTGCCACATCTCCTACACCTATACAGAGTCCACTTCCTGTTGTTGAAACCCCTCTCTGTACCAATCTCTTCTACGTTATGCTTGAGCAACCAGCACAGGAACTTCTTGAACATGAGGCTATCCTTCCATTTCGATTAAATGCCAAAAGCGTGCCGCCCTTAGTAGGGCAAACACAAATATAGGGACCGGTGGGTGCCGGATTCGGCACTGCACCGCATCTCACCTCCGAGTTCGAGTGTTGCATGTTCGTGGTATTCCATTTCTTCCTCCGTTCAAAGTACCGGGAGAGGGATTCGAACCCTCACGACCGAAGCCATACGGCCCTGAACCGCACGCGGCTGCCATTACGCCACCCCGGTTTGTTCCCTGAGTTCGCGAAGCAACTTGCACGTCCTGAACTTCACCGACCGTTCCCAACTGCGGTAGGAGAAATCGTATACATCATAGCTATACCATGCCGTTGCTTCCACAATTCTTTCATCGATCACCATCGCGATAACGCTACTTGCGTGAAGGATTTTCAATTCTACTTACAATACTCTCAACTACACACTTCGGGGTACAAAACTTCGCAGAAAACTCTTGTATTAAAATCTTCTGCTCATACCGTTTAGTCGTAGCATCCCAGACAGAAATCGATAGAGTCACATTTAATATCACAGGATGATCGTTTTGCTTCTTACATACCCCACATTCACTCATATCACTCTCCCACGTTCCCCCGTACGTTTACAATTAATATCGCATATCGCCCATCCAAGATTTACATTATCCGTGCTTACTGATTTACATATATCCACAACCATATCTTCAATTGATGAATAAGAATTGCCTTCTCTAACAATTGCAATCCCCTGTTCATCTATCCGATATCCAACCAGGAAGTATCGCAGCGGTGGCGGATTCTGGTTATGGTCCACACTCTGCGTAATTCGCCATTGAACAATTTTCGTAGGAACACGCCTCAAGCAAGTAATTTCTATTTGCGGATAATACGATCCCATCTCTACTCCAGTAGTGAGAATGCTCTTGCGATATTGGCATATCTCGGAATTCGTAGCTTGCTCCAGCGTACCGTCTGGACTGCCTCTTCCTTTCCCCAATTGACGACCCGGATGGTAGCGCGTCTGGTTATCTTGATGATCAGAGCGCTGTGGTATCCACGCTTGGGATGGAACGTTGAGAGTTCCACCGGGCGGCCTTCCGCCAGTCGGTTGTAAATCCACTCCGGCTGCTGCGGACCTTCCTGAACGGTGATCCGCAGGCACCTCCAAGCTCTCTGGGGGAAAATAGCAGAGCCATACTGGCAACCAACCAATTCGACAAACTGCATCATGTCTTCAGAACCAGGCTGTATCGGTGAGGGCTTCATGTGTAAGAAAGACCATGCGTTGAACGCCGTCACCAACTGACAACATGCCGAGCCACTTGGGAAGTGGTCTTGGTTCATAAAGAGCTTGCCCGCTTTCTTCACAACGGGCTTCCCGTAAACGGGACTAGAGGGATTTGAACCCACATTCCCCAGGTTCGGAACCTGGTGCTCTAATCCGTTGAGCCATAGCCCCATACGGGCCGGGCAGGATTTGAACCCGCGATCTCTCGGTTCGTAGCCGAGTGTTCTATCCGCTGAACTACCGACCCTCATCTAGCACCAATGCCAAAGAGGACCGCGCCAAGTGGCGTGGCAATTCACGCCGATCATTCCTCCAGTCAACACGTTACACCTCCGTTTTTATATCAGGCTAGGAAGGACTCGAACCCTCAACTTTCCGGTTTGGAGCCGGACGCTCTAGCCAATTAGAGCTACTAGCCCTTTTCAGTTTTTTCTGCGTGATCCGCCAATTCCAGATAATTCTGGAAGTTGTATCCTAGTTCCCTAGCAATAATTTTCTTCAAGCCGATCCAGTCATTCCACGTTGCAGGACTGAAGCCGTGCTTCTCGGCCGCTTCCTTGATGTCCGCAAATAGCTTGTCGAATTTCTCCAGGGAGCACGGCTCACCGGTCTTGTTCTCGAATCTCACGTGCAAGTCTTCGCCAGCAGGCCAACCCGGTACGGAGGGGATCTGGACATCCATCGTCTTGGGCTTGTACTTGCCGCCTTCCACCGCGATCACTTTCTCAAGTAATCGCTTCACGACCGGGTTCTTTGTTCTGTTCTGAACGTAAGCCAGGAGATCCGCGTATATGGTCTCTTCCGGCATATCCCAGCGCACAAATGAAATCGCAATCTTTTCGTCAATGCCCTTGCTGATGTTAGTGGTTTCGAGTAGAAACCCCATGTGCTCCATCGTGGTTAGAAGCTGGCTCGGTTCCTCGAAAAGAATTACTCCGTGGGTAAATCCATTGTCTTCATCGCTCATTGCTACCTCCACCGTCTTTAGTTATAGGCCCGCTCGGAATCGAACCGAGAACTCCCAGATTAAGAGTCTAGTGCTCTGCCTAATTGAGCTACGAACCCGGACTCAGTTGTGTTGGTTGATCCTTGTTCTTCCCGTGGTATGCCTCTACCCAACTACTAAACCCATGCTCTTTGGAGATTCTGTCAAGCATTTTACCCAGAATGTCGTTTGACTCCCCATCATCGAGCGGCCACGGATCACTAGCCATATACAAATCCAATAAGCAGCGAAATTCTTTGTCGCTGATCACTCCACACCTCCCTATATAGTTACACTGCAAAAATAGTTAGGATTCACCCGAGTGTTTGGTCTCGGGAAGGGGACAGCCTCTTTGCCCTTGTCAAGCGTTGCTTTGATCCAGTTGTACATGGCTTCTCGCGTGTTGTCGTATGCTTCCTGGGCAGTCTCACCTTGGGAAAAGCAGCCAGGTAGATCCGGCACACGTGCCGAGAATCCGCTTTCGTCTTCCGGCGTGAGAACCACCGAGTAGGGCAACTTCATGTAGTCGTCAACAGTCATATTTGATATATCCATGCTGATCCACGGAACCACAATTTCCTTTGCTTGTTTCGTGTTCATCTGTGTACCCAGGTTTTCTTGGTGCTCCAGGGCAGTACCCCGGAACGACCCTCCATAATTTGAGTCAACATTTTCCACCTCCGTTGCTAGTGGGACGCCCGAGATTCGAACTCGGAATCCTCGGATTAAAAGTCCGATGCCTTAATCCGTTTGGCCAGCGTCCCGTTTATCTACTTCATCTTCCGCGTGTATGCGATCAACTTCGCGCATCTTGTCAACTACGGCGCGGAGTCGCTTGTTTTCAGCTTCGAGATTCCTGAACCGCCTGATAGCCTCCATGATTCCTTCAACCGCGTGCTGTGTGATTCCAGGCTCCAGGTGGATTGCACGCTCCAACCTTTCAGTCTCTTCCTCCAGTCGAGCCATGCCGTTGTAGTAGCCCTGAGCGTTGGTGTCGGTCCACCGAAGACACCGGACAGCATCTTCCAGGTGCTTGCGCCGTACCGTCTCGTGGAAGGATTCACTCAGCGCCAGTTTCTCCAGATCATCGGCCAGTTCGGTTGCACGCTTGTCCGTGTAGGTATTCCACTTAATCAGCCGATCTAGTTCTTGCCAGATAAACGGCAGTTCACCGAATTCGTGCAGGGCACTGCGGAACACGGGATATTCCTGCTTGTACATCTTGAGTAGATTGACGTTGCCAATCCCATCCACGCACGCCTTGACGTTGGCCAGCCGGTCGCACAACTTCAGGGCCACTGCATCGGAGCCCAGCGTCCTGGTCTTGGGCAACGTCTTGAGCGCTCGTTCGCGCCGGTTCTTGCCAGGCTCATCGGTCACGCCCTCCACCAGTAGGGCAATTTTCCTCCCGAACAGCGTCACTAGTTCCTCGTAGGTTGTGTTAGTGTCCTCCAGGGTGTCATGGAGCCACGCTGCGGCCACGATATCGTCTGATAGGTTGTGCAACCTGGCTTCATTGGCTACGGCCTCCAGGTGGACTGTATACGGCCCGTCACCATACTCCTGCCCTGCGTGTAGTTCAGTTGCGAATGCTTTTGCTTTCTCAACAGTTTCCATCTTCCATACCTCACTTGGTATTACCACAGGCCCGCGCACATGATTGCGGGCCGGATTCTCCGATTTGTAAAACCAACATGATCCACTTCCTTTCTCGACGGCCCCGGCTGGATTCGAACCAGCAACCGTGTGCTTAACAGGCACCCGCTCTAACCGAGTTGGAGCTACAGGGCCAATTTTTAGCTAACCGCCCAGTTCATACACTATTCAACTTCCGGTACTTTGCTAAGCAATCCCGGCAGGTGTTATTGTGTAAATGAAATTCCGTGATCTCCACTCCTATGTCCCATCCTTGCCTTACCGTTCCGCACAAGGACTGGGTGTCAATTCCTCCACTAGGTTTTTTACCAACCTCTGTCAGCTTTCTGATGTGCCAGAGAGATAGTGACACAGCGTGCACACTTTCGCAGAATGAAAACTCCATTTTAAAGTTACCGATCCCTTAAATGACTAGTGTCGCGTGATCTTGACTGCTTCTTTCCGCCCTTTCGGCGTAAGCTGAACATGGTGCACACTGCGTGTTCCAAAAAACGACTTACGCCGTCGAGCCATGACTAACTTTTCTCGCTCTAACCGTTTTAAGGTTATCGGATGGATTGAGATTCTATAGCCGTGATCAAGCAGTCCCAGAAGAACTGTCTTCTGATTTATTGTTAGGTTCATCACCTGTTTCCTCCATTCGAAATCCTTGGTTTGTCTGCTCATCTAACTTAATTTCCTCTGTCTTGAAATTTTTAACTCTTTTCGAAAAATCATTCATGTGTCCATCAAACATCTTGCTTCTCTCGCACTCCCTGACGCACCATTTATTACCCTTTTCACTCTCCGTCGTGGGCTTCGTGTCTTCACCTTCCCACGTTCCAGGTTTCACAGGTGCAATCCCAAGTTCGTTGTCGGTAGGATATTCGTAATCATCTTCGTTGTCGCTCAACATTATCCGCATTCTATTACTAATTCCCCACGCCTTCTCACACTTCTCGTCACAAACGAACGTTACTGGAAAATCACAAAATCGTATCGACTTGACTAACATTACTTCCTCCGTTTGTTCCAGCCTACAAAGCGTTGATACCATAAAAAATAAAAAAACGGTGACGAGCGGTGAGGCTAACAGGCGGGGGGGAAACCATGCTTCACCACATCACACCCGTCACCTAAAGATTATCCAGTCTTGGACTCGACTGTGTTGCCTGTTCCTTTGTCACTTTCGTATTCCATTATGCATATATGACAGTTCTCAGGATCTACTGGAACGAATGTGGCCATTGGTTCTTCTGCTAAAACATCTTCTTTTCCACGTTCACCAGAGCAGCATCCTATTGGCTCTTTTGAGCCACACATTATGAGATAATGCAGCTTAACTTCTTTCGCCTTTGCAACAACACGTTGCAGAAACTTAATACGCATCTCCAACTCACCAATGATTGCCTCTCGTAGCTCTGCTCCCGTCTCGGCTACATCTCTATCGTTATCTATGGTCCAGTCAGACCCTTCTTCGCTCTCCCAGATGCAATGTTCCACCATCACCGCAACACTGGTCGTGTTGCCAGCAACGTAAATCCCCGTCGTTTCGCCAGCAACTTCCAACCCTATTTCGTCAAATTCCTCAAGAACGTCTGCCGCAACTCCAAGCCCAATCATGTGACTTCCTCTCTGATTAAATTAAAGTGTCCCGTGTGGGATTGGATACCCACCGTGATCGGCAACGCATCAGTACACGGCCTTGTCGTCACCGGCTTCAGGGTGCCGGGCTACCATTGTTACCAAAAATCGGGGCAGCAGGATTCGAACCTGCGACCCCCTGCTCCCAAGGCAGGTGCGCTGAAGCCAGGCTGCGCTATACCCCGATAATGGGCTCACAAGGTCCAGGGGGCTGGGGGGATGGGTAGCTCCCCGGCTCCAAGAAAGCCCTAATCAAATTCGACGGAGCCACCGGCTTTGAACCGATCACTTTAAGGTCACTAGCGGTTGATAGTACACCGGTTCCCACCAACATAGATCCCTTCGAGCAGTTACGCTATTAACGTCTAGCCCCGATAATATGCCCGGCCGATGGCCTGCCGGGACTTTTGGCTTCTCAGCCCACACAAATAATTGCCACCGTGATGCAACAAGATTGTTGCCGAGATCGGGCGAGCAGGATTTGAACCTGCGCTCTGGTGCTCCCGAAGCACCCGTCCTGCCAGACTGGACTACCGCCCGATAAGAAACGGAACTAGCCGGATTCCAGCACCCAGGCGTTCACTCGTCGTTACTAGCCCTTCGTCCGATGCGACGACCAGTTCCAAATGAAATGGAGATGGGGGGAATCGAACCCCCGTCCGCAATTGATCCAAGCACGGTCACTACATGTTTGTCCTGTGTACACATTCACCTCAGATGAAGCGCCCACAGGCAGGCTTTCACCAAAGGGTATCCCTACGATTTTCGTCCACAGCATACCAGGGATCGTCTGCTGTAGCTTACCCCGCTAAATGACGCCGGGTTCCAACCTCACAGGGAGAAGGTTGGACCGACGGGCGAACCTCTTAGGCCGCCTTGAGCATCGGCCGTTTGGCAGATAATAATTTTCCGACTCTTACGGTGGCCAGACACCGACATGCTACCGTGATTTTCCCAACCACGTCGAAACCAGGTCATCCCCGTGTCACCAGATTCAAAGGCTCTGGGCTGCCACTAACAAAAGTAAAAAAAACGAGGCCCCCAGATATAACCGGAAGCCTCGTGGTTTTCTCTTGGCACTCTTTTCACTCACCCGATTGTCAAAGAGCAATCTAATGGTTCTTATGGTATCCCACTATATGTGATTAGTCAAGGATAAAGTTGTTGTGGCTCACAGGTTATTCACAAGCTGGTTTATGGCTCATTTCCGACCATTTCTGATTCACAAACAGTCAGTTCCGCGTACTCATTCCAGAAAGTAAATCGACAACAACCATGTGAGTGCATCGCGTCATCGTATTAACCGTGTAATCCAGAGAAGGAGACTTCCCGCAATACAGCAACACGAAATTGGCCCATTCAAACCCGCCACGCTCAGCTATCTCTTCCAGAGATTCTATATTACCAAACAATCGACCATACCGATCATACGCCCGTTCGGCCATGACCCAAGGTACCTGGAAAGCAACCGCATCTGGCATACTGGAATTAGCCTGAATTGGGAAAGTTTTCTTAGCGTTTGTCATTGTCACCTTCTTTCCAGTAAAACTCATAATCCTCTCGCGCCGTAGGCCCAGAAAATCCCACACATACAACAACTAGTACCCACGCTACCCATGCCACTATCGCATAAATTACCATGAACCTATACATAGTTTCTCCAGTAAAAAAATGGGACGGGGTGGAATCGAACCACCGACGCAGGGATTTTCAGTCCCCTGCTCTACCGGACTGAGCTACCGCCCCTCATTACTGAGCAACTGAAGGCATCTCCGCTTTCTGTTCGCAGCTAACCGGGTTTTCGCCTATCGACAGCGCGTCGTAAGCCCGATCCATCCTGGCTTCGTGTTCCCTGATTGCAGCCAGGAACTTCCGGCCCTCCGATTCGAAGACGGTCTTACCATCTCCCTCGGAGATTGGCGCTCCCTCACTGTTGACGTATCGCTCCAGTCGCTTTTCTAATTCGTCAAGGTCTGCGTTGTAGCGAATCACTCCCCTGCCGGTCTGATGCGACCAAAACTTGTAGGGCATGACGTACTCAGCCAGACTCACCTTGCTCTGCCTGGAGTAGTATTCCACTTCCGGGTTGTACACACAGTCACTGAGCAGAATGAACGCGCATCGAATCATGGCCTTGGCCGGTTCCAGGCACTGTTCTCGAATCATCGTATCGAATGGTCGATAGTGATCCCAATCCTCCAGACCCACCTGAGCCATGCGCTTGATTTCCCGCAGGTAATTGATCGGAATCGCAAACAACAGACTCTTGACCCATTCGTCGTACTCTGCCGGAAGTTGCGGGACATAAGGAAGATCCTTCTCGGGGTGATACTTGGATCTCCAGTCTTCATGCTTCTTGCGGATCGTTTCTTCCTGCTTACTCCAGTCCAACCGGTATCCGTTTTCGGTGGTTATTTTCTGCACACCGTCAACCCGGCGAACCATTTTAAATTCACCTATCCTCTCCAATCTCGGAAAGAACAATTTATTGGTTCTCGACAACATGTTAGCCTCCCTTGGCTTGAAAAAAATGTCACGGCCTCCGTGACAATCCCTAAAAAATGTCCGAGTCCACCCCATCACCAATTGTCAAAGAACAATCGCCGCTATCATACCACCCTATCAGGCAGCTTTAAAATATAAATGAAGAGTAAAATGTACCAGTCGTAGT
>SDBS01001668.1_pt1 | contig 22487 bp, 20 predicted proteins | sample 2277091 | NCBI WGS metagenome assembly SDBS01 (sample SAMN10404972, study PRJNA504765) | marine sediment metagenome | isolation source: marine sediment core GS10_PC15, 163 cmbsf | place: Arctic Ocean: Southern Knipovich Ridge | collected 2010
TTTTTGTGCATTTTATCCTTTCTGAATGAGTTTATTGAACCGGTTCAATAAACATACCAATAATATCCTTATCTATCAGCATAAACGAGCTATCGTTATGCCACATCTGTAAGTAATATGCCCGCAATGACGGACTGCGAAGGATGGTCGGGGTGAGAGGATTTGAACCTCCGACCTCCACGTCCCGAACGTGGCGCGCTAACCAAGCTGCGCTACACCCCGACTTTTTTACAAAGCATTCCCTGCTAGCAGCAAAGAACTTCTACATTATAACAGCATTCATGAGTGATTTCAGGTGATCAAAACAATCGTAAAACCGTTATTAAGCTACTAAAAACATCTAGTCACTTGATGGGAGATAATATACATGGCTTTTCTTTCCAAGATATGATGGATTGAATCGCGCCTTAACAATTAGGGTAGATTATGCTTCAATTTCAGCCGCACTGCAGACCGTGTTTCTTTTAGCTTTGGCGGCATAAAGAGCATCGTCTGCTGACCTTAGTAGTTCCTCCTGGCTTTTAGCGCCACCGGGGAAAGTAGCCACACCAATACTGATCGTCAACTTAATCGATTTTCCCCGCTTTCGGGCAAAGCGAGTCCTGGTTACGGATTCCTTGAGTTTGGTGGCAACTTCCATAGCATTCTCCATGTCAGTCTCCGGTAGAATAATCGCGAACTCTTCTCCGCCATACCGGGAGACAATATCTGTTTCCCGCGTCTTGCTCACTAATGTGTTAGCCAGACCCTGCAAGACCTCGTCTCCCCGCTGATGCCCATGTGTATCGTTTACCCTTTTGAACAAATCGATATCGATCATGAGAAGAGACACCTGACGTTCGTAGCGCTCAGCCCGCTTTATCTCCTCACCTAGCTCCTTCATGAAATAGCGGTAGTTATATATACCGGTAAGTCCGTTATGAATGGCCAGCTCTTGCTGCTGAGCATAAAGTCTTGCATTCTCAATAGCCACTGCCGCCTGACCGGCGATCGTCTCTATGAAATCTTCGACATCGCCGCTAAAAGGTTCCTTTAGAAACTTTCCGACAAACAGAACACCGATATCGTAACCATCAGTCGACAGAGGTGTTGCCATAAACGATTTGATCCGTCCACTACCATTCAGAGAGTATTGCTTGTCTGTACTTATATCATCAATATTTAGAGTCATCTTCTTACCAAATACTTTGCCAAAGACCCCTTCTCCCGGTTTATATGATTTCTCTTTCATCTTCTCTGCTTCATCACTAGACAATCCGCGTATCTCGACTATCTTTAAAACCTGCGTCTCATTATCAAACACCAGCGCTCCAGCAATATCAGCCATCATGCCCTTTATAGCAATATCAGCCACTGTATCGAGCACCTCTTCGAAAATGAGACTCGAGCCAAGAGCTTTGCTTGCTTCGTGTAGAATTGATAGCTCTGTCAGCTTAACTCGAAGCACGTCCTCTTCCTCGCGTTCTGTCTGTCCGGTCACCTCAGCCATCTCTTTTAAGACCTTGGCCGGCATAGTATCTTCTGCATGTTCTGTATAGACCCCGGCTTCTTCCTTTTCTTCCTCTTCTTCGAGTTCTATAACTTCTTCTTCATCTTCTTCGTCTTCCTCTTCTTCTTTGACCTTTGCCTTCTTTGCCGAACGACTTTTTGCTTCTGCCTTGGTCTTCTTGGCTTTACGCTTCTTATCTTTCTTCGAGACCTTGGCTGGTTTGACTTCTTCTTCATCCTCGATCTGCTCTTCCTCAACAACTTCTGAGACTGCTTCGGCTTCTTCTAGTTCCTTATCAATGATCTCCCTGGCTTTCTTTAATCCGGGAATACCATTGGCTGTTAAAAGATATGCCACAAACGGAGCAACTAGGAAGATAGCTACTCTGGTCAATACGAGAGCAGCTGTAGCAGGAGTTGGATCAGTAAAATAGAAGTATGAGAATGCCGTGCTTGTCCAAGCCGCGCTTAAAATCCCGGCAACTAGACCGAATCTTAATGCAACCGAGAACACATAGAATGCGAGAAATACAACAAAGATGCTCTCCGCACCACCTGAGAATACGACAGCCAGAAATATCCCGATCAAGTCAACGACCGCTGTGGCTTTCGCAATAAACTCAGATTCCTGAAGACCCATACTTAGGGCCAGATTGAACAATAATCCGGCAGCTATCAGAAACAGCCAGGCTCGAATATAATCGACCGGCATGACTGAAAGCATAATAAGCACTGAAGCCAGTGCCAACCATCGTATTTTTACCATAGACTGATCCAGCTTCATCTTCTTAAACCTCGATCTATGCTAACCGGTACGTCCTTAAATTTAACTATATACTTTTATCGGCAAATGCCAGTAATAGTTAACATTTTTCAAAAAAGGGTGGTTTTGCGGGAACAAGAACGTGCAATATAGACTAACTGACAAGATAACACCACCAAAATGAAGAATTCCCAACGCAAGCGTGCATTTCCATAAGTATATATCCCTTGTCTATTAATTTCCAGTATATTAGAAAATTAATAATTCCTTTAATCGGTAGTGTCAAAAGATGAGGGATTCTCCATACTGAACTGACAATGTCTGGTAAAAACTTTTATCTATGTAACGCTCTGATACTCTTTAGTCAGACTTATGGACAGGGTTTCTGCGTTTCGTATCTCCCTATAGGGAAAAGTTGAGGTTGCCAGAACTAGATGTGGCGGCTGATCGTCAAATTTGAGACCGAATTTCTTGCTGTTTTGATATAGATAGGTTCCTGGTAACACATTCAAACTGCTGAATACGATAACACCGGGCTTCAGAGACAATACATAATCTATTGATCTATTAAAGCGGAAGAAATTATCTCCCGGCAGCCCTATTATCAAATCACACAGCACCTTAATACCGTTTTTCACACATAGCTTAACGCCACGGGCAAATTTTTCCTTATCGAAATGCCTCTTAACATTTTCTAAGGTTTCTTGATTGGCCGACTGCGGACCGGTCTCAACGCTTACGACCTTTGCTCTCTTAAAATCATCGATCGTCGCTTTATTGATCGTCTCACTGGCTATCTCAATTGTATGGAGCAATGTACCATGTGTGTTGGCTTCACTTAAAATTTTCGTTAATTCTTGAGTCTTTTTCCGGTTTAGATTAAAGACCGGATCGACAAAAGAGAAACTATTAACACCTGTATCATTCATGATCAATTCGATCTCTTTCTTGATCCTTGAATCAGAGAAATATCTTATTTCCCGATAGTCCTTCCCCTCATAACAATATGCACATTTATATGGGCAACCCCGATAAGTCTCTAGGTAAGCCACCTGGTCTTTTGGACGCAGAATACCCAATAGATGCGGAGAAGGAATGTCATCTAAGTTCTTGATCAACGGACGATCCTCGTTTGTGTTTATCTTGTTATTTTCCCGGTAGGAGATGCCTTTGATGCTCCCTAAGCTACCCTTTCCGTTTACAAAGAATCCAAGGAGTTCGAGGAAGGTCGCCTCTCCTTCACCCCTGACAATGACATCTACGGCTTTGTTCTCTTCAAGAACTTTCTCGGCGACCGGACCGACTTCGGGACCACCAAGGACTATCTTTGTATCAGGTATGACTTGTCCCATCATTCTGCATATATCAAGAATCATATCTGTATTCCAAACATAGCATGAGAAACCAACGATATCCGGTTTGAGACTCTCAAGATAGAAGAGGATCTGGAGCACTGTATTGCAGCTTTTACAGAAGTCGACGATCTCGATATTACTGTTCTTTGTTACGTCGTCATCTTTTGTAGCGTATGCTTTGAGATAACCAAGCGCCAGCGAATAGTAGTGATTTGCATGATGTACATTAAATGTAGTCAGAAGGATTTTTTTCTTGCTCATCTTCTTAATCCCTTTATGTCCTTTGCATATGGACTTTTTAACACGGCTTTGAACTCATCAAATCCGTGCTTCTTCGTATACTCTTTATCAATCCCCTGGCAAGAGTCCGCATAAACACATTTCGGGCAATCCCCACCCTGACTCCTCTTTATGCTGTCAGTTAAAACTGTCTCAGATACGTGGTGCTCATATCCTTCAAGTAGACAAAGAGGAACCCTTTCAGTCACAATCCAGATCTGGTTCAATAAACTTGTCTGAATTGTCAGTTTTATATGGGGAGTGATTTCAGTCATCGAAAGCTCGTTGTCTTCAAAAGAAAGGATGATCCGATCCGGTCTAAATGGCATAACTTGATGCACCATAAGACTTATATATTCATAGTTCTCCTTGGTGACCTTAAACCGTATAGCCAAAAAAATATCTTTTTTGTCCTTGGCACGAACTTCGAATGATCTTATAGTCGCTATTCCATTGGCAGCAGCCTGACTGAACCCGACCAGCGAGACTTCGAATAGAGTAATGCCAGCATTGTAAAGTTTCTCCAGATGTGATGGATCAGCTAGGATTTGACCATTACTGACGATCTTGATTCTTTTATAACCGGCATCTTTGGCTAAACCGACAACATCGAGAAAATCGGTTCTACTGATAAGACCTTCACACTCCAAGGCCAAGCCATCATATTTATCAGCATTCTTAAAGTCTTTCTTGATCTTATCCTGGCTCATGCTGGGCTTTAAAGGTATCTGATTATACTTAAGCATCGATATACATATCTCCTTGAGCTGATGTGAATCCGGATAAGGATTCTCACCTCAATAACTAACAATAGTTAAAACACTAACTTTTTAATTCTACAGTCAGAACGAGAAACTGTCTACTCTAAATTGTTCATATGCTTCGTTTAATCAAGATAAAATTGACAGTCTTACCGAAATAAGCCTCTTGCAAACTAAAACTGGCGGCTTTCCTCCATGCTCAACGCCCTTCAATGACTCTTGAGAATCTCCGGTATAGCCTAAACATCTTAAAGTCTTCGACAGAAAAGACCGAATCATTACTTGAGTACTTCTAAATAGGGAGTTACGATTATGCATGAGTTTACTGCTAATGAGGTCATAGACATCGGAAAGAATATTGAAAAAAACGGGCAGCACTTCTATACGATCTGCACTACCCGGACAAAAGATATCGCCAGCAAAAAGATCTTTCGCGTACTGGCTGAACAAGAGAAGGAACACTTCAAGACCTTTGAAGAGATGGGAGAACAGATAAAGTCAAAAGAGATCAAGCTTAATGTTCCGGTCAATCAGACAAAATATCTGAAAACTGTCTCCGAAGAAAGTTTATTTACCAGCCAGTACCTTAAAGAAATGAGTATTTACCAGACCTTTGAATCCTTAGAAGACATCCTCCATTTCGCTGTAGAGTCGGAAGAGAAATCCATACATTTCTATAAGACGATCAGCCGTTTCCTTTCCTGGAGAGACCGTTCGACTATTAAGAAGATCGTCAGAGAAGAGAAAGACCATATTGCTCAACTGGAAAAAATGCAGGCCAAATACTTAAGTAAAGCCGGATAAAAAAAGCTTAGATCCAGATCCTGTACTACGCTGCCTACCGGATACAAACAGTCCGCTAGACATCTCCCGGACTATGTGTCTGATGCTGCCGTTTCTTCTTCAATCAAGTCCAGAACAAGCGCTGCCGACCAAGAAAAATCTTTGGATCCAAGACAGCGTCCTGCATGTACATCATAGTATTCACAGAATCCATAGTGCTCAGGCACCGTCATCAAGGCAAGATGTATATGTTCGGCATGATCAAGAAATCCATACTGTCTGGCGCCATGGTATATCAACCAGTTGAGATTGATCCAGATCGGACCGCGCCAATACTCGACGGCTGAATAGCCGGGCTGATCTTCATCATAACTCTGCACAGCTGCTGCACCTTCCGAAATCGAGCAGAAACAGTGCGTCTTCAGGTTCTTGCTGATGAGTTCAGCTTGTTTCTTGCTAAGTATACCGGCGTAGAGCGGTGTCAAACCTGATGCTACAAACGACTCGATCAACTGACCATTTTTCATGTCATAGTCAAAAAAGAATCCGTGCTCCTTATTCCAGAGTTTCTTATTCATAACTGCTGCTGTCTTTTCAGCCCACTCATTATATTGACCACTATCCTGGCCGACCTTGTCCGCGATCCTGGCCAGATCGCGGTCAGACTGACAAAGCAAGGAATTGAAGAGAACGTCCTGGATGATGAATGGAGACTTTTGATATATTCTTTGGTCACTATATTGCAGATCCTGAAATATTTTAACCAGATAGACGTAACGATCATATTCTATCTTGCTCGGTCGCTCCTCCTTCTTGACTAGTTTGATGTCTAGTCTTTCGTAGTCCGGAATATCTTTCTCTTCGACCTTAAAATGAGATAGCGGTTCGTCCCAAATAGGTGAATTATCTTGACCTGACTCCCATGGATGCCGTATAAATACCAGTCCTTCACCTTCCGGATCCCGATCACGATATAAGTATTCATGCCAAGCTGTCAGCTTAGGCAACATCTCTTTGAGAAACTCAAAAGCTTTCGTCTTGTCTTCCGCATGCTTATATATATGCCAAACGGCACTTGCGTGAACCGGAGGTTGGACAATACCAGACGTAACCGGCTTTCTCGATGCATACGGACATACATCCGTATGCCAGAATTCGGGCCCGGGTGCATAACCTTTCATTTTCTTGTGGAAAACAATGTGTGGTAGCAATCCATTAGTCCACTGTCCTTTAAACAACGAACGGATTTCGGTTTCGGCTCTATCCTGATTGTAATGAGCATATCCATATGAAATAAATCCGGAATCCCAGGACCACTGATAGGGATAGAGTCCTTTAGCTGGTTGAGTATATTTACCTGTCCAGTTTCCATCAAGAACTGCTTTTGCCTTGTTGGCTAGACTTTGATATTCCATATATAAAGACCCTTTCAGTCATCAAACAATAACAAATAAGATCAACTACTCTGGTCAGGCATTCCTTTCCCATCAATCTTAATGACTCTTCCTTTAAGCTTACGATAAATCAAGAAAACCAGACCAAGTACGGTAAAAATCCCGTCACCGATCATTCCACCGATACCTATAGATACAACCGCCTAAAAACCTAAGTTTTTCTTCTTTTGTGTCATCTGCCCCCTTTTTAAGAATTGTATCACTCTTAGACGCTTGCCAGATGCAATATCATAAGAAACAAATACCATCAGCCGGCTCCTTCCTACCCGTCGGCCAGTGCATCAGTTCTAATAACTGCTCAAAATATATTCGTACCTATTAGAACTAGACTTGTTGAAGCGCCTATTCTAGGGTTTGCATGTAATTCTAAAGCATTCGCTCTTATTTGCCGAATTAAAAAATAAGAGTGAAAACATGGATAGACGTGTCCATAAACCAATAATCAAGAGTTGATGTACAGTAATGAATCTATTTGATATTATCGCTTATCCATTACTAGTCATTGCGTTACTAGAATGCCTGCTGGGTATTATCCTGATTACTAAAAACCCGCGCAACTTAAACGCTAATAAATCGCTAGCTGCTATGGCATTTTTCTCGGCTCTCTGGTCTTTATGCGCCGGGGTTGTTTATCTTCAAGCGTCAATGGGACTGGACTATGATATATTTTACCGGGCATGCTGGATCGGTTGGTTTAATATCCCAGCTGCTTTTCAATTTGTCTATTACTTCAAGGATAACAACAGCAAGAAAGCCAGACTTGCCGGTCTCATCCTTTACCCTACATGGATCTTGATCTATACACTCGTACTATTCACAAATGTGATTGAAAAAGGAGTTGTTTCCTTGATCCCATTTGTTGACCGGAGTGGTCTGATCGAAAACCCGGTGCGTTTTTTTGGAGCGCTTCTGATAGTTTTTCTGATACTTAAGATCTATCGGTTGATGAAAGAAAGCACCGGAGCTGATCGAGTACGATTGAACTATTTCTTCATCGGCATAATCATATTCGCTGCCGGAGCCGCTCCGGCAACCGGTTTCTTCCAGTTATTTGGTGGACTAGGCCTTGATCCGACACTGGGAGCTTATGCTTCTCTACCATGGTTGGTCCTGACGTTCTACGCTATCACCCGCGATAGATTATTCGACATCAAGATAGCTATCTCTCGCACAATAGTGACTTTTTTGATTGCTGTTATGGCCATCGTTATCCAGCTGGTCTTATTTAGTCTACTGGAACCGATCATCGGTCCGAGTCTATCGATCTTAGTCTCTTTGGTCGCAATCGGAAGTGTCTTTATCGGGACTCCGCTCAGCCAACAGATCGTTAAGAAAGTAGATAGCATAATAGTCGGCGGTAAATATAACTACCAAAAGATCCTAATCGAATCAACAACTGCTGTAACAACGATCCTTGATCTTGACGATCTATTGGAATACATCGTCGAAGCAATTAAGAGAAGTATGGGTATTGATACCGTATGTCTTTTAATGCGAGATGAAGATGACTCGTACCGTATTCGCTATAGTTCCGGATTCGACCTTGATGAGACACTGAACTTCCAAATCGAGAATGGTATTATTAGCTGGTTAAAAGACAGAAGACAAGCCTTTATCAAAGATGCGCAAGAGAGGATCCTAACCGAAAAGGACTTTAATGAAGCATACAGAGATATAAAGAGACTTCACACTGAACTAGTCATTCCCTTATTCTTCAAGAACAAACTACTCGGGATATTGACCTTGGGAAGCAAAGGCGATCAAGCACCTTATCATCAAAGCGATATAGATCTCCTACAAACACTGGCCAACCAGACCTCGATAGCAATTGAGAACGCCCGACTGTATGAGGAAGCGATCACCGATGGTTTAACCGAACTAAACAATTATAGCTACTTCATGGCCCGTGTAAAGGAAGAGGTGGCCCGGTCAAAAAGATACAAGCATCCGCTAAGTCTTCTAATGATCGATCTTGACCGTTTTAAAAGAGTAAACGATAAATACGGCCACCTGATCGGCGACATGGTGTTATGGGAACTAGCCAGAAAAGTCAAAAAGAACTTCAGATTGAGTGACGTAGTCGCCCGATATGGCGGAGAGGAATTTGTCGTCCTTCTACCAGATACGGCTATCGAGGGCGCAGTTTATTCCAGCGAGAGATTAAGAAAAACAATCGAAGAAACCAGCTTTGAGGAAGGTTTAAGCCTAACACTAAGCATCGGTGTCAGCTGCTACTACGGACTGGATGATGAGTATACAGAAATCGATCTGATCAAACAGGCAGATAAAGCAATGTATAAAGCCAAAGATTCCGGCCGGAATAAAGTAGCGGTTGTCGAGTCGGCTTCGAAAAAAGAGAGGGCTGAAGACATTTAATAGTATAGGCCTCTAACCACCTACCGAAAGAGGCATCACCCTGATGCTTTCTTAATTCAACAACTTATCCTGTTGCTTGCCCGGTCATATCAGTATAATAATTGGAAAGCAGAATTTGACTATTTCTATGTATTATCAAGTTGTTCATCAAATATTTGACTGAAAAACTCATTTAACAGGTGGTGTATGAATGGCTGAGTTAGCGAATTCAAAATGGATTACTAGAATCGGTCTGGCTCTACTTATACTCATACCGGTCTCTATTGTTCTTGCATATGTCAATATCTCACCTGTCGTCAAGTTTATCGTATCCGCTTTAGCCATTATTCCTTTAGCCGGGATAATGGGTCGGTCTACCGAACATCTAAGCTCAAAGGTGGGAGCAGGACTTAGCAGCTTTTTAAATGCCAGCTTTGGTAACGCCGCTGAGCTTATCATAGGATTCTCAGCCCTCCGGGCCGGTCTTCATGAGGTCGTTAAAGCTTCGATCACAGGCGCTATTATCGGTAACGTTCTTCTCGTCGTCGGCATGTCTTTTCTTCTGGGAGGCTTGAAATACAAGAAACAAGAGTTCAATCGAACAACTATGAGCATCGGCGCAACACTGCTGCTACTCAGCGCTATCGGTCTCGTCGTACCGGCTCTTTATCACTCAATAGCGCTTGGACAACCCCGGATCATCGAGCAAGAGCTAAGTCTGGAAATCGCGATAGTCCTTTTCATTGTCTATATACTTAGCCTTCTGTTCACCTTCCGGACACACAAACATCTTTATGAGGGACAACCGGATAAAGAACACCATAACCTTAAAGAAGCATGGGGAACCAAGAAAGCTATTTCGATACTACTCATTTCAACCGGCTTCATTATCTTGGTTAGCGAAAACCTGGTGGCAGCTATCGAACCTGCCGCACACACAATCGGAATGAGTGAAATTTTTGTTGGAGTGATACTCGTAGCAGTCATTGGAAATGCCGTCGAGCACTTTGCCGCTATCCCATTCGCGCTGAAGGACAACATGGATGTCAGCTTGGGTATCGCTGTGGGAGGAAGCCAACAGATCGCTTTGTTTGTCGCTCCTGTCTTAGTGTTTGCAAGCTATCTAGTCGGCCAACCAATGGACTTATTGTTCAGTATGTTCGAAGTTGCAGCTGTGCTGTTAGCTGTCCTGGTTATCAACTTTGTGGCTGCTGATGGGGAATCGAACTGGATGGAAGGAGTTCTCCTTCTGTCCGTATACGTAATCCTCGCCATAGCGTTCTACTTTTTACCATAACCCGCTTGGGACTTAATACTAATATGTGCAAGGTTGCGGATCAATATTAAATATTAAGGATTAAATATTAAAAATGAAGCTTTGGGGAAGTGAAGTAAAACATATTCTAAGTATTCGTTCCTATCCTTTCCGAGTTTTGGTCGGATTGTTTCTAGTCTTGTGAGGAGTTGAACAACCGGCGGATGAAACGTAGGGGACTGGTGAGTTTCCAGGACTTCGAGTTAAGAACATAGTTTACGATGGTCTCGTAGTTCTCAAGCTCTGATTCCATTTTTTCCATCTGGAAATTATCTTCAAAAGTACCTGTGAGTACATGCTGGTAATGTATGATCTCGTCTACCGGCACATTGATGCTTCTGGGTTTGAAATCTTTTTGCGCTTCCTCGTAAATCAACTCCAGCTGATCCAGTTTATCATCCAGAGTCATCGACTCCAATACGATCTGCCTGTTTGTCTTCCCCATATTCTTATCATATTTAAGAAGCTGATCTCTAAGGAAGTCGGCTCCAAACTCATGATTAAAAACACGACCCGAGAAGCTGGTTTTGATCATTTGCTTATAATTATCCTTATTAATAATACCGTCACCAAACCAGGCATCTCTATACATATTGAGAACAAGAGCAGCACGACCACAAGACATCGCTTCGATGATACCGCGACCTGTTGTGATCACCAGATCGACATTATTAATCGTATCCTCCATCGACCATATCTGCCTTTTCTTGTCTCCTACAACTACTAGGTTGACACCCAGTTGACTGCACACATCTTTAATAACTTTCAACAACTCATCATTGACATGATAATGGCATATGACAAGTACATTCTTAAGCGACTCGTTGATCTCAGATCTTGGAAAGAACCGTTCTTGGTCCGCAGCATTCATCAATATCTTGATTATTGATGGATCAACACCCTTCTTGACCAGATTCTTTGAGACTTCCTCGCTGATCGCTATATATGCTTGAATATTTATATCAATCGATGGTGGTTGCTCTAAGAATGGCAGAATACCATGAGCCCACATGACCAGAGGTGTTTCCGGAAACTTTGCTCTAGCTAGAATAGACGTAATATTGTGATGAGCATGTATGATATCAAATTGATTTTCAGAAAAGTCGTCGAGAGAATTGGCGACAGGAACATCTAGCTTTCTGATCTCTTCAGCTATTCTACCCAGAAATGCTGAATGCACAAAGACCTGGTGACCTCGTTTTTTCATACCCTTTGCGGTGTCATATGTAACTAATTCTGTTCCACTATAGTTGACCAGATGATGAGTGGTAATTAATATCTTCAAACAACACTCCAAATTAGTCTATGGCACTGTTTGCTAGATTTAAAATACTTGCCGTGATAACCGTATTATCGACTATCTACAATCTCTGATTTCCTGTTTTCCATTAAACACTCTAATGTCTAATATCTACTTTCTAATGCTCTCTATTCTTATTAGAGAACTGATAATAGACCAGCCTTAGTCTAAGCTAGTCCTTCGATTCGCTAACGCTCACTCAGGACATTCGACTCCTATGTGGCTTGCCATGAGCAACTCCGCTTCACAAGCAGAGGAGTCGAATGGAGCGGGAAACGGGTTTCGAACTCACGGCCTTCACCTTGGAAAGCCAATTTGGGCTTCTCAGTCTATTTCAGTTTAGTTCGGAATAGTTAGGTTTACAAGGGATAAGGACAAATTACACTTCGGTGTAGTTTGCCCTGTTTCTGTCTGTTTTGGATGCTTTTGTTAGAACATTGTTATAAAAGGACAACACGGTAACGAAAACCCATGGAATAGTTTTTCATCAACGATCGCGAACGCCTTAGATGAACGCTCCGATATAATGCATGCCAAATCAATAGAGGAAACCAGACGCTGACCGTTTGAATATAAACAAAAAAGATTTAGACTGCATCTTGTCTAAAGAGCTTGGCGCAAGCTACAAGCTGACTGTGTAATGAAACCACATCACCAACAACGATTACTGCCGGGGGCTTAAAATTGGCTTGTTTTACCTTTAATACTATATTGCTTAAGATCCCAGTTAATATCTCCTGACTTGAAGTAGTACCACAGCGAACGAGACCGACTGGTGTATCCGGTGAGCGCCCGTTTTTTATAAGTTGTTGAACAATAAACCTCAAGTTTTTAACACCCATCAGAATAACTAATGTATCCACACCCGTTGCAAGTTCTGCCCACCTAACTTTCGAAGCTGTTTTTGATGGATCCTCCCGACCGGTGACTATACCAACAGATGATGAGTAATTGCGATGCGTCAACGGAATCCCGGCTGCCATCGGGACACTATAAAATGATGATACTCCCGGAATTATCTCAAACTGAATACCATGCTGCTTTAACATCAGCATTTCTTCTCCAACACGACCAAAAATAGACGGATCTCCCCCTTTAAGCCGCAACACGACTTTCCTTTGTCTTGCCTTGCTTATCATTATTCCATTAATACTGTCCTGCTCAATGTCATGCTTTGACGATCGCTTACCGACATAAATCAGTTCCGCTCCATATTTAGCATTCATAAGAAGCTCTTTGCCAACCAACCGGTCAAAAAGAATGACATCAGCTTGTTGAATCAGATTTAGACCTTTTGCCGTAATCAGATCCGGATCCCCGGGACCGGCGCCAACGAGATAAACAACACCGGGTTTTCCTATAACTTTCGAGTAGGATCTTTTTAATTCCGGTGAGTCTGTCAACTGGTCAAAACTCTTACCGATAGTATCCCGGACATTCTTAGCTCTTAAAGGTGATTCTCCACCAGTCGAGACTGATACTACCAGACCATCTTTTCTAAAGACTGCCGGTGAAATGAAAGTAGAATCATATTGAGAATCGACAACATTCACCAGGATGCCTAACTGCCTGGCTTCTTTACCTATTCGCTTGTTTATGTTTCGATTATTAGTAGCGGCGATGACTAGATAGACACCTTCAAGATGATCGGAAGAATAGCAGTCTTTCTGGTAGCTGATCTCACCCCTCTCTGTAAGTTCTTTAATCCCATTAGTTGCATCCGGACTGACAACTTGTATCTTTGCTCCAGCCTTATGCAAAGAATACACTTTTCTCTCGGCGACATGTCTACCACCGACTACAAGACATTTTTTTCCGGCTAAACACAAATGAGCTGGATAGTAATCCATAGTCTCACAGAATCCCCATTCCTAAGAATATAAGATCTTGAACTGCGCGGATAAGAAAACATCCACCGGCCATATAGTGAAGATACTCTAGAATATCACCGCTTCTCAATCTAGTTGACTTGTACTTATTCCGGTCGATGATCTCACCATTCAACTCAACAGCGACCAGTTCAGGCTTTATGCCCTTATCTTTTAAAACCTCGGCTATCGTATATATCCTTTCGAGATTACAAACCTGCCCATTCACTGTTACCTCGATCATCTTTAGTCCCCTCCTTAATCTATTCCTAAGTGAAAACCTGAGTCTACCAGGGCGGACCTGAGTAATCACGGCTTAATTCTTCAGGTGTCCGCATCCAAATACGATGACTTAAATACTTCCAGCCACCATCTGCTAAAATGATCACCATTGTTCCACCGTCTACTCTACCGGCAATATCCGCAGCCACATGAACAACGGCTCCCGATGATATCCCGGCAAAGATTCCTTCCTCATCCAGTAGACGCTTGGTTGCCAGAAAAGCATGTTCATCTTTAACAACATAGTTGTCATCTATTAATTTGAGATCGACAATTGGTGGAATAAAACCATCGGAAATATTTCGTAAACCCTGCAAACCCCCTTTTGGATACGGTTGAACAGCTACAATCTTCACATTAGGATTTCTCTCTTTGATCCGTTTTCCGACACCCATAAGGGTTCCCCCCGTGCCCAGCCCAGCAACCAGGAAGTCCACATGTGGTAGATCATCTAGTATCTCCTGTCCTGTTGTATTGTAGTGAGCTTCAACATTACCAGGATTACTATACTGATCCGGTAGGTAGTACTGACCGTTCTTCGCCAGTCGGTCAGCCAGCTGAATCGCTCCATTAGCGCCCTTGCTGCCCTCACTCAAGACTATGTCTGCGCCGTACGCCTTAAGAAGTTCCAATCTTTCAGAGCTGACATCCTCCGGTATCACGACTTTAAGCTGATATTTCCGAAGTTTAGCGATCAAAGCCAATGAGATACCGGTATTTCCGGACGTCGCTTCCAGAATAATGTCATCTTTTTCCAGATGACCCGCTTTTTCAGCTTCATCAATCATGAACTTAGCAATCCGATCCTTTATACTGCCAGATGGATTATTTCCCTCTAACTTGGCATACATCTTGATATTCGGATTCGTATGCATTTTTTCTATCTTCACCATCGGTGTATTCCCGATGGTTTCTAGGATACTCTTATGTAACATGACGTAATACTACTTAGCTCCTTTTTCTAGTCTGTCGGATAGGCAAATCTGACGGTAGTCACTAAGCTTTGTGATTGTCGGATGTTTACCGCACAGATGACAATTCGGGTCTCTTTTGACACTAACCTGGCGAAATACCATGTCCATAGCATCAATAATCAACATGCGACCTTTTAAAATACTGTCTTTTTTTAGAATCACTTTTATTGTCTCCGCCGCTTGAATGCTTCCGACAATTCCGGCGATAGCTCCGATAACTCCCGCCTGTTGACAGTTCGGAATTTCACCTTCGGGAGGAGGTTCAACAAAAACACATCGATAACAAGGACCATCACCAGATACTATAGTAGTCACTTGCCCCCCAAATCTTAGAATTGCTCCATGAATAAGTGGTTTGTGTCCAAAAAAACAGGCATCATTTATCAAGAAACGGGACGCAAAATTATCAGAACCATCAACCACCACATCATAATCACCGATGATCTCCGCAACATTTGCCGAGTTGACTTGCTGCGTGATTTCTACCACATTAACCTCAGGATTAAGCTGTTTTAGTTTCTCCGCCGCTGACTGAGTTTTATCCTTTCCCAGGTCGGCTGTAGTATGTATAATCTGACGAGACAGATTACTCAAATCGACAACATCATAATCAATAACTCCAATAGTGCCGACACCGGCGGCAGCTAAATAAAGTAAGACCGGTGAACCCAATCCACCGGCTCCGACCACAGCGACCGATGCCTGGCGAATCTTAGTAAGACCTTCACCACCGACTTGGGGCAAGATTATCTGTCGACTATACCTTTCAATTTGATCTTCCGTAAAATCAATCACCATCCATCACTCCTGAATGTTAAGTCCTTCCTGATTTACCTGTCCGTTCGCTATCCAATAAACCTTGATATAAGGCTTGTCTAAGTTCTTTAGCGACACGATGAAATGCAGTGCGTCTTGATAAAAAGCCAGTTCAATATCCTTTTCTGACGGATATGCATCCGAGCTGGTATGTGAATGATAGATCCCCAGCATTTGCCAGCCATTCTTCCTCATCTCTTTGATCACTGTGAATTGTTCGCTTGGTTCCATAAAGTAGGTTATAGGACTCTGTTCTTTATTCGTTACAGGATATATCTTCATTGCTTCGTTTTCTCGACCCGCAACAATCCCGCATGCTTCCTTTGGGTACTCCTGAAGAGCATGCTGGACAATTTGATCAAGTTTTTCCTGTCCTATTGTGACAACTTCTCTCATTTCAAACCTTCTTAAAAACTGAGAACTTCTCAGACAATAACTTTAGTAAGTGTTATCAGACCCAGCACGATAGTTGCCGCACCGATAAGTACTCTTAAATTCTTTTTCCTTATTCTTTTTACGGTCACGGCAGAAAACGGTGTTGACAAGACCGCGCCGACTACTAAATATGGAGCCAGCACCCAACTAGATTGACCATAGATAATAAAATACGCAGTTGCCGCGACAATGCAGATCGGAACCTCAGCCAGAGCAGTGACACCAATAGCATTCTTTTCCTCTATCCCAGCCAACATTTGACCACCAGTTATAACCGTACCATAGCCTCCACCACTGATCCCTTTGTTAAGTGCTGCAATGAAACCGATACCAAAAACCTTACCCCAAGAAAAACGATACTGTCTTTTTGCTGTGAAAAGAATCAATATGCCGACAACGAGAATAGTGACCCCTATATAGATTTTAATAACCGTCTCTGACAGATTAACGGCGATGAGCACCGCAACCACAACTGCTATGATGCCGCCGACGGCCAGGATCAAAGCAATCTTAATATATTTCTGCTCACGGCTGAAATCTACATTACCGAGTCGATGATGGAAAAGCGCGGCAGCAGCACCGGCCACAAACTGTGATAGCAGAGCTGCCGGAATAATCTGCAGCGGCTCGAAACCGGCCAACAACAACACCGGAATAAGAGCGGTCCCATAACCCATTCCGAGTGTGGCATCCACATATTCGGAAACAAATGCCACTACTGCGATCCCGATCATCAGTCCCAAGCCCAGCTCAGAAATAGCTCTCACCTCACTAGATGCTATAGTCAAACCGATTATTCGCCCATTCAATAAGAACCAAGGCAACTTCGGGACGACTAAACTCAGGTGGTAGTGCCTGTCCCTCAGACAACATTTGTCTGATCTTTGTGCCACTTAAAGAAACATGTTCACTGCCATTATGAGAACAGGTTTTATACGAAGCCATCTGTTGGCACTTCTGGCAATAGAATGTATAGTCATAGAACAACGGAGTAATCCCCAACTCTTCTTGGTCGAAGTCATTAAAAATATAATGAGCGTCAAATGAACCATAGTAGTCTCCGACACCTGCATGGTCTCGACCGACGATAAAGTGGGTGCATCCATAGTTTTTCCTCACCAAAGCATGGAAGATCGCTTCTCTCGGCCCGGCATACCTCATCGATGCCGGGTTTACTCCCAGAAATACTCTCTCTTCTGGAAAATAGTTGCTGATAAGCGTCTCGTAGCATTTCATCCTGACATCAGCCGGAATGTCATCATTCTTTGTCGCTCCGACGATTGGGTGAAGAAATAGACCATCAACTATCTCTAGAGCACATTTTTGAATGTATTCATGCGCCCGATGAACAGGATTTCTCGTTTGAAAACCAACAATCCGCCGCCAGCCTTTGTCAATAAATATCTTTCTTGTTTCGGCCGGGCGAAACCGATACTTATTAAACTGCTTGTGCTCGGGAGATTTCAGGACAGTTATTTTCCCACCTAACAAAATATCTCCACTGCCCTGAAGATAGTCTACGCCCGGATGAGTCGTGTCATTCGTGCCATATACAAACGAGGCTTCTTGTTCTTTGTCAAATGGAAACTTCTCCTCCAGATAAAGAACCGCCAGAATCTGCCCGTTCATATCGGCAAGAGCAATCTCTTTGTCGACTTCAAGATACTCAGCAACGTCTTTGTCAACCGGAAGAGTAATCGGTATTGTCCAGGGAAGACCATTGTCCAATCTCATATTATGTACAACACAGTGATAGTCTTGCTTGCCCATAAACCCTTCCAGAGGACTTAAAGCACCCGTCGCGATCATCTCGATATCTGAGATCTGGCGGGTGTTCAACTTAATCCGTTTAATCTGCTGGCTTCTTTCAGAAAGCTCAGCCTTCTCTTCTTCACCTACTATCCTGTTCACTAAACGCCCACCATGCGGTTCGATCAGTCTAAACATCTTCTTGCTCCACTCCTATTCATTTATTGTCTTACTCCTATGAAGTCCGCACTCTTTATTGTCCGGTTCCTCCCACCACCATCTACCTGCCCTCACATCCTCACCGGGCTTGATTGCTCTGGTGCAAGGAGCACATCCTATACTGGGATACCCTTCATCGTGCAGCCGGTTATAGGGAACATTATTCTCATGAATATAGTTCCAAACATCCTCTTCAGACCAATCGACCAACGGATTGATCTTGATAATTCCAACATGTGGATTATCCACTTCGGTTCTCTTTATACTTTCTCGTGTTACCGACTGATCCCGACGTACACCGGAAATCCAGGCTGAAAGCCCATTTAATGCTCTCTTCAAGGGTTCGACTTTCCGGACTTGACAGCACTTTTTTCTTAATTCGATGCTGCTTAAGAAAAGATCCGGTCCGTAGCTTTCAACCATTTCCTCGACGGCTGAAGCCTCAGGAAAAAATACTGTGATGTCGGTCCCGTACTTCCTTCGTGTTTTCTCTATGACTTCAAATGTTGTTTGGGAAAGTCTTCCTGTGTCTAACGTAAATATCTGAGTGTACGGCGCAATGTCTGAGATCACATCGATCAGCACAACATCTTCTGCCCCAAAACTGGACAACAATGCTGCTTTTTTACCGTACTTACGGCCGGTCCATTCCAGTATTCTTCGAACGTTTTTTACTTTGTCTGCTCTTTGTAGGTCTTCAATCTCCTTGTTAGTCTTAGTCATCCCAATTCCTCCAAATCCACTAAGAAGATGTATTTTGTTATTACCTTTTTTCGACTATCAACCGGAAATATTCCGCGGTGCGGTTCAGTTCGATGATCTTATGTCCTTCTTCTCTGACGCTCCGAGGCACATTCTTGACTGGTTCACCTGCATCCAACCAGACTTCCAATAGCTCACCGGATCCTAGCTGTTCCAGCATTAGTTTTGTTTTGACAAAATTAATCGGGCAGACGACACCTCTTAAATCAAGCTGTTGTATTCTAGCTTTTTCCACTTAGTACTTCCTTTCTAAAACGGACCATCCCGACTCTACTAACCACAGTGCCTAGCCGTTCCTCTGGTTTACCAAGCTCGGCGTAAGACCTAATGATCCTATCTATAAGTTCTAAACCCCTCTCCTCTGAGATAAACTCCTCGAAGAGAACTCCCAGCTGAGGTTGTTTGCCAACTTTTCCACCCACATATATATTCCAGCCAACTTTCAAGACTTTAAAAGCTTGGTTTGGACACACCGCGATACAGACACCGGTATAAATACACTTACCTCTATCGATTACTGGAAGACCATCGACCATCTTGATCGCCTTGACCGGACACACTTCTTCACATAGTGAACAACTAATGCATTCATTGGCCTCCAGCTGTGGCTCAGCTACTGCCACAAAACCAATATCATTTACCTGAGGTCTGGTGCACGAATTTGGACATCCCGTGATTGAGATCTTTATCTTATGTGGCAAGTCTTTGCCAAAGAACTTCTCATCTACTGAGATTCCAAAGTTCTCAGTATCACCCAATCCATATGGACAGTGTTTATTGCCCGGACAAGCAACAACATTCCGCACCCGCGGGCCACAAGAACCGGGCTCTAAACCGGCTTTTGCTAACTCCTCGACAATTGAGTTTATCTTTTCAAAATGAACATAAGGTATCTCTACGGCCTGCCTCGTTGTGATGTGAATATAGTCCTGCCCATACTCCTTACACACTTCAGCAATCTTCAACAACTGATTTGAAGATAGGTTGCCGACCGGGATCCTCAACCTTATAGAAAATAGATTAGCTTGCTTCTGCCTCATAAATCCCCCGGATTTAAAAAGACTGAAATCGACATCAGAAGAAGAGTTAATCTTCATATACTTATATCCTACCTCTCCTATCGGAATACTAGTATTATACCAATAGTTTAATAACTCTTGTCTCTTATTGTCAACCCCTTAGCAAGACTTCTTACCCACCGGCTACAGCCGGGACAATCGAGACTTCTATACCTTCGTCAAGCTTGGTAGCTAAGCCATCCAAGAAACGTATGTCCTCCTCGTCTACGTAAACATTGACGAATCTACGCAATTGCCCGTTTTCGTCAAGAAGTCTGGTCTTTATTCCAGGAGCCTCTTTTTCGAGCTCGTCGATAAGCTGGATAACTGTCTTTGCCTTAACGTTGATCACCTGCCGCTCCCCTGCCAATGATTGCAGTGGTGATGGTATTCGGACTATAACAGACATATCTAATCCCCCCCCTTTTTTTTCAGGAATGGTATGGTCAATTAGGAAATATTGCTCAATAAACCGTCTTTAAAAGCTTTCACGGTTGGATTGATTATCGTTGGTTCGATCGCCTGATCCTCGGCCACTTCTTTTGTCTTCAAACCGGTGCCGGTTATATAGATGACAGTGCGCTCGGATGATTCTATCCGACCGCTTGTCGCCAACTTTTTTAATACAGCGACTGTTACACCGCCGGCCGCCTCGGCAAAAATGCCTTCTGTTTGAGCTAGTAATTTGACACCCCCGACTATTTCATCATCACTGGCAGTTTCCAGATACCCCTGTGTATCTCTGACTGTTTTTAATGCGTAATAGCCATCCGCCGGATTCCCGATCGCCAGTGATTTAGCAATCGTATTCGGCTTAACCGGTTTTATATCACAGGTGTCATTGACAAAAGCATTTGAGATAGGCGCACAACCGGCAGCTTGAGCCCCACTGATTTTAGTTTCAGGTTTAGAGATCAAGCCAATTTTATTAAGTTCATGAATACCTTTATAGACCTTGGTCAGCAGCGAACCGGAAGCTACCGGAATGACGACATGATCAGGCGCCTGCCATCCAAGCTGCTCGACTGTTTCGAATCCAAGAGTTTTTGATCCTTCGGCATAATAGGGACGGATATTGATATTCACAAAAGCCCACTCGAACTCATTCGCTATCTCGCTACATAAACGGTTGACATCATCGTAGCTCCCATCTACTCCGAACAATTTAGGATTATGAATTGCTGAGCTGAGTATCTTGCCATGTTCCAAATCGGCCGGAATAAACACAAAGGCTTCCAAGCCAGCTCTAGCCGCATGAGCCGCCACTGCGTTAGCCAGGTTTCCGGTCGAAGCACAGGCAACAGTATCAAAGCCAAATTCCCGGGCCTTGCTTAAAGCAACAGAAACCACTCTGTCCTTAAACGAATGAGTCGGATTGGCTGTATCGTTTTTGATATAGAGTTCCTCTAAACCCAGTTCCCTGGCAAGATTGTCAGCTTTGATAAGCGGGGTATTACCCGCTCCGAGATCGACAATATCATCTGTCTCAACAGGTAGCAGATCCCTATACCTCCAGAGTGAATTAGGTCCCGCCTCGATATCTTGACGCGATAACTCATCAGCTAGTCGCTGATAATCGTATTTCACCTCTAAGGGACCGAAACAGAATTCACAAACATGAATCGGTTCAGCTGGATATTCCCGGCCACACTCCCTACAAAAAAGACCTTCAATAAAACTCACTTTCTTAAACCTCCTTAAAATAAAAAAACCTCTCGTCTCAATCCTTAACAAAAAGATTGGGACGAGAGGTTTCTTCTCTCGCGGTACCACCCAACTTCGCTAATACGTTACCGTATTAACCTCTTCAACCACTCCAGCTTAATGCCTTTTATGGTTTAACTCTGTTACGGGAGTTCCCGACTAGACTTACTTCTTATCAACATTACTGGTTTACATTTCAGTCTAGCAGCTCCAAGACCATGTTCAGCTGCCTTTCGTGATACCGCCTCCCACCAACGCGGCTCGCTTTAATCCTAATCGAATCAGCTTACTCCGTCTCTTCATTGCTTTTAACTGTATTTAATTATATATTCACAATATCACATACTTTTCTGTCGGTCAACCCCACACGTAAAACTTATCTAAGATACTTGTTATCCTTAAGATTTTGGTATTATCGAGTATCTAAATCTTGGGATTCTTGCACATCATCGAGCAAACTATCAAGCAACTAAGACAGAAGGAGCTAATCACAAAAGAAAACCAAGCTCTCCTGTAATTTCAAGACATCTTTGTCAGTCTTTGATAAGGATGACTTGCTCGCCATTCGAAGCTTTAGCGAAGTACGGCCAACCGTGGCAACTTTAAGGGCGGAGGTCGTCAATGATTTCCAGACACGATTCCCGCTGAATTTCAGACTTCGTCATAGGTTGCTTCGTCAGCGCTGTAGGCGCTTCCCCGCAATGACAGTTTGCGAAGGATGGAGCGGGAAACGGGTTTCGAACCCGCGGCCTTCAGCTTGGGAAGCC
>SDBS01001671.1_pt1 | contig 22482 bp, 23 predicted proteins | sample 2277091 | NCBI WGS metagenome assembly SDBS01 (sample SAMN10404972, study PRJNA504765) | marine sediment metagenome | isolation source: marine sediment core GS10_PC15, 163 cmbsf | place: Arctic Ocean: Southern Knipovich Ridge | collected 2010
AGCCAGCCGTTCTCACGGTACCAGGAGATAGTCCGGGTCATACCCGTGCGGAAGTCGGTGAGGGGGGCATAGCCCAGTTCCTGGCGGGCCTTGCGGCTGGAGAGGGGCTTGGGGTGGATGAAGAAGGCCAGTTTCCCCAAGGTGAGAGGTGCCTCCCGATGGAACAGCCGGAAGGTTTTGTCCAGCTTCCAGGCGGCCACCTTGACGGGGAATAAGGGCAGGGTAAACCGGGGAACCCGAGTTCCGGCCGCCGCCGCGATGGCATCCACGATCTCACGGACGGTCAGGGTCTCGGGTCCGGACAGGTGGTAGGTGGATCCGGAGCCGCCCTTTTCTGCGCATAAGAGGACGCCTTGAATGAGGTCATCTATGTAGACCGGAGTCTGCCAGGCCTTCCCTTTGGTCACCAGCAGGAACCTTTTGCGGGCGATGGCCCGTATGAGCTTGAGGGTCCGGCGGTCCTCTGGCCCGTATACCCATCCGGGACGCACCACCACCATCCCCGGGCCACCTGCGGCATCATTCAGGGCGAGCCGCTCTCCTTCCAGCTTGGTCTGATCATAGATGTCTTGAGGCCGGCAGAGGGTCCCTTCGTCCGCCGTGGTCCCGGCTTCCACCCGACCCAAGACTCCGGCGGAGCTGAAGTGGATGAAGCGGGCGCTTCCCTGGTCCCGTGCGGCTGACAGCAGATTGGCCGTGCCCTGAACGTTGACGCGGGCGAAGCCCTTTCTGTCTAGCTGGGAGGCCCCTAGTGCGGCTGCCAGATGGAAAACCGTGTCCACGTTCCGCAGGGGTTTCTTGAGGCTGGTGGGATCCGTGATGTCGCCCTGGAAAGCCTCGCACTCAGGCGGCCAATCCAGTGTCCGCTCGTGTACCAGGATACGGACATCCCACCGCCGCCGCACCAGTTCGCGTACGAGATGTCGCCCGATGAAACCCGAGGCTCCGGTGACCAACGCCCTTCGCGTCACTCCCTCACCCCCGCCTTCCCGTCCAGGCCGGCCTTCTGCAGGGCGAGCCCCAGTTTCTCCTGATACCGGGAGAAGGTGTACTCCCGGGCCGCCATCTCGGCGGCTCTCTGCGCTCGCGCCCCACCTTCCGGCGTGAACAGGGCCTGCCTGAGGCCGCCAGCCAGGCTTTCGGCATCGGGGGGCACCAGGAAAGCCATCCCCTGGTCCAGGACCTGGGAGTGGGTCCAGAGGTCCGTGGCTACCAGCGGCTTCCCCGACTTGAGGAAGGAGTAGATCTTCAGGGGTGTATTGGTGCCGGACATCCGGGGGGAGACCAGCGCGTCAGCCATGGCAACGAACTCGGGCACCCTCTCGGGAGGCACCTGCCCGGTGAAGCAGACCCGGTCGGCGATCCCCAGTTCCCGGGCTTTTTCCTGCATGCGTGCCACCGCCTCCGGTATGTCGCCCACCAGCAGGAACCTCACCGGTTCATCCTTCATGCGGGCCGCGGCCTCCAGCAGCAGCGGGATCCCCTGGTAGGACTGGAAGTTGCCCGCATACAGGATGATCTTCTCGGTCGGGGAGGCGTACTCGCCCCGTTTTTTCTGGAGGTCATCCGGGGGTGTCCCGGGATAATCGAATTCCAGGAAGTTCTCCAGCAGGACCGCTTTTTCACCTCGGCCGGTTTCCTCGACCTGGCGGAGGAGGTCCGGGCAGATCACGATGACACTCCCGGAATGTTTGAGGATAAAATTCTCGATCCCGCGGAACACCCGGATCCAGAACCGGGAACGCGTGAATTTAAAGTTTTCCAGCTGCTGTGGGAGGCTGGAGTGCATGTCATAGATGTGTGGGACGCGCCAGAGCCGGGCCAAGGCAGTGCCGAAGAAGGCCGCTTCCTCGTGGGAGAAGATCAGGTCGTAGCGTTTCCGCAGCAGCCGACCCACGGTCTTCACCAACATCAGAGAATCCAGTGGGATCTTGGCCCAGGAGGGGCCGATCCTGATCCTTTGGATGTGAAAGAGGTCGGGGATCCTCAGGATGCGGACATTGGGGAAGTCCTTGTCTTCCCCCAGGTGGTAGGTGATGAGATCGACGTGATGTCCCATGGCGGAGAGGGCCTTGAGGCGGAAAAAGACGCTGATGGGCGTTCCCCGGGGCTGGAAATAGGGCTCTGGGGCCAGCATGAGGATGTTCATGGGCGGGTCACTAGGGGGTCGGGTCGTCGCCGGGATCGATGATCTCCCTGATGTAGTAGATGCGCTTTCCCAGCGATTCATGGTAGGCCCGGACCATGATCTCGGCCAGCAGCCCCAGCGTGATGAACTGGACCCCGGTCACCAGCAGCAGGATGGCCAGCAGCAGCAGCGGCCGGTCGGAAAGGCCTTTGTTCTGGAACAACCGTTGATAGGACATCCAGAGCCCCAGGCCGCCTCCGATGAGCCCGCTCACCAGCCCGAAAAGGCCGAAGATCTGCAGCGGCCGGGTGGAATAGCTGAGTAGGAACTTAACGGTCAGGAGATCGAAGACCACGCGGATGGTCCGGGATATGGTGTAGTTGGACTTGCCGTGCCGCCGGGGCCGGTGGTTGACCTTGACCTCCGCGATGGTGACGCCCATGTGGCTGGCGATGGCCGGGATGAAGCGGTGCATCTCCCCATAGAGGTTGATGTTCTGGGCGACATCCCTGCGCAGGGCCTTGAGCGTGCAGCCGTAGTCGTGTAGCTTGACACGAGTGATGAGCGAGATCAACCAGTTGGCGACCGCCGAGGGGACCCGCTTGGTCAGAAAGTTGTCCTTGCGCTTGATTCTCCAGCCGTTGACCAGGTCGAATCCCTCGTCGATCTTTTCCAGGAGCAGGCCGAAGTCATTGGGATCGTTCTGATGGTCGGCATCCAGGGTGATGATGACCTCTCCCCGGGCGTGGTCGAAACCGGCGGAAAGGGCAGCTGTCTGTCCGAAGTTCTTGCGCAGGCGGATGAGCCGGATGGAGCCGTCCCCGGCGCGGAGCTTTTTTAGGACGGCATAGGAGTCGTCCTGGCTGCCGTCGTCGACAAAAATGATCTCGAAGCTCCTACCCAACCTGCGGCAGGAATCCACGATCTGGGTATGCAGTTCCTCCAGGTTCTGAGATTCGTTGTAGACCGGGATGACAATGGACAATTCCCGAGTGGCTTGCTCTTCCATCCCGGCAAATATATCACAATCCCCTGCAAATGACCATACTCCCTGGATCGTCTTGCGGGGGCGATTGACAGGTGGGGGAGGAATCCATACAATGAAGGGCTCGGTGCCGCTATGTCGAAGAAAAAGATCCTGATCGTCGATTACGACGCGAAGAGCCTGGAAAGCCTTGAGGAGCTGTTCAAGGCCAAAGGCCTCAGTGTGGTCAAGGCATCCGACGGCCTGCAGGCGTACGAGGTCTTCAAGCAGGAGCGGCCGGACCTGATCGTCTTGGAGGCCATGCTCCCCAAACTGCACGGGTTCGATCTCACGCAGAAGATCTCAAGCGAGACCAAGGGCAGCGTACCGGTCGTGATCGTCACCGGGTTGTACAAGGGCGCGCAGTACAAGAACGAGGCACTGCGTTCCTTCGGAGCCTCCGATTACTTCGAGAAGCCCTTTGACAAGAACAGGCTCCTGGGCTCGGTCCTGAACCTTCTCCAGGACGAGATCGATATCACCGATGATCTGCCCTCCCCGGATTCTGTGCTGGACATGGTTTCCCAGTTGAGTTCGCTGGACAGTCCACCCGATACAAAAAAAGCCTCTTCATGAAAGATATGGAAAATCTGTGGACGCGCTGCAACAACTGCCGCCGCATTCAGTATAAACAGGACATCCTGGACAATCTGTACGTCTGCCCGGCTTGCAGCTTTCATTTCCGGCTAACAGCCCAGGAGCGGCTCGCCATGCTCTTCGATGAGGGGCAATACGAGCTCTATGACGAAAACATCCGGCCGCTCGACCCCCTGGAGTTCGAAGACACCCAGAAGTATTCCGACCGGATCCGAAGGAACCAGGCCAAGACCTCCCTGCCGGATGCCGTGTTGAACGCCGCAGGGAGCATGGGCGGCATACGCGTTCTGGTCTCGGCCATGGAATTCGCCTTCATGGGCGGGAGCATGGGTTCTGTGGTGGGCGAGAAGGTCACGCGGGCCCTGGAAAGGGCCCTCGCGGAAAAGCTCCCGGTCATCGTGGTCTCCTGCTCCGGGGGCGCGCGCATGCAGGAGGGCATCCTTTCCCTGATGCAGCTGATGAAGACCAGCGCGGCCATCGCCCGGTTGGAGCAGGCCGGCATCCCCTACATCTCCTTGATGACCGACCCGACCACCGGAGGTACGACCGCCAGCTTCGCCATGCTGGGGGACATCAACATCGCCGAGCCGAACGCCCTGATCGGATTCGCCGGCCCCCGCGTCATCGAGCAGACCATCAAGGAAAAACTGCCCAAGGGATTCCAGCGCTCGGAATTCCTGCTCCAGCACGGCATGCTGGATGCCGTGGTGGGCCGCCGGGAAATCCGCGATTACCTCATCCGGGCACTGCGTATCTTCCTCAACCGCCCGCAATGAATTACCGGCAGTGCCTGAGCTACCTGGAGCAGATCCAGACCCTGGGGATGAGGTTCGGGCTGGACAACGTCCGTACCCTCCTCGCTGCCCTGGGAAATCCCCATCAAACCTATCCCAGCGTGTTGGTGGCCGGATCCAACGGGAAAGGGTCGGTGTGTGCCATGCTGACCCGGATCCTAACCCTGCAGGGACTCAGGACTGGGCTCTACACCTCGCCCCACCTGGTCCGCTACGAAGAGCGGATCCGAGTCGGCGGTAAGCTGATCTCTGCCAAGGCCTTCAGCCGGGTCCTGACCCGGCTGCGCTCGCAGATCGAGCGGCTCATCGGTTCGGGAAAACTGGCCTCGCCTCCCACACATTTTGAGCTTCTCACATGTGCGGCCTTCGGGTTCTTCGCGGAGGAACGGGTCGACATGGCGGTCCTGGAAGTGGGCATGGGGGGGCGGTTCGATGCCACCAATGTGGTCACCCCCGAACTGTCGGTCATCACCACCATCTCCGAGGAGCATCAAAGGTCCCTGGGCGAGAGCCTGGCTGAGATCGCCTTCGAAAAGGCCGGCATCATCAAGCCCGGCGTTCCTGTGGTGTGCGGGGCAGAGGCCCAGGAGGCGGTCCACACCATCCGGCGGCAGGCCGGGGAAAACGCGGCGCCCTTCATCGAAGTCTTCGGGCGGGGGAACAGCTTGACCGTGGAACCATCGGCTGAGCGAGACACGTTCACGTACACGACCGCGGTAGAGGCCCAGGTCTTCACCCCTTCACTTCCCGGCCTGCATCAGGGGAAGAACGCGGCCGTGGCCCTGACCGCTGCGCGTGAACTTGGCCGCCTGTGGCATCCGATCGAAACGGAAAAGATCCTCACCGGGATCGCGACGACCCACTGGGAGGGCCGCCTGGAGACATTCCTGGACCTCCCCCGGGTCGTGATGGACGGAGCCCATAACCTGGAAGGCGCGCTGGCCCTACGGGAGTTCATACGGGAACGGCTGGGCCCGCCCTTGATCCTGGTCTTTGCTACCATGAAGGATAAGAAGATCAAGGAACTGGCCCGGGTCCTCTTCCCCTTGGCCGAGCGGATCATCCTCACCCGGTATCCCTATGACCGGGTGGCTTCTCCCGAAGAGATAGCCCGGTGCGCGCCCGACTTCCTCGACCGGGTGGAGCAGGAACCGGATACGGCCCAAGCGGTTCGCCGTGCGCTGGCCCTAGCCGGGGAGCGGGGCGTGGTCGTCATCACCGGATCGCTTTTTCTGGTGGGCGAAGTCAAAAAACTGTTCCCCGATCCTCGGTCCGCTCTGAGCTAGCGCGTTTGCTTTTTTCTATAAAAAGTGGTAAGTATTCCTTCTAATTTTCGGCCGAATTTAATAACCTGGATTATTCACGATAGAGATATAGCAGCATGCTTAAGATCGACCCCAGCATCATACTCGTTTTGGCCATCATATGGATCCTGGTCTTGGTTCTTACCAAGACGGTCTTCAATCCCATCCGCCGGGTCATGCGCGACCGGGAAGACGGGATTGCCTCGGACCGGGAAGCCGGCGACAAGGCTGAGGGGGCCTACGAGGACAGCCTGCGCAAGGTCGAGGACGAGATCAGACAGGCCCGTGCGGCAGCTTACGCGATCCAGAATTCGCTGGAAAAGGAGGCCCTGAAGGAAAAAGAGCGGATGTTCTCCGAGGTTTCGCAGGAGTGCCGGGCCCAGGTGGATGAGGCCCGACAGGAGCTTCAGAAGCAGGTCCGGGATCTCAAGTCCGACCTAAAAAAGGAAAGCGACCGGATGGCCGAAAAGATCGAGGAGAAGCTGCTCTCGTGAGACCGAATCGAACATATCTGGTCGTCCTCCTGCTGGCCCTGCCGCTGATGATGTTCATGACATCTGCTGTCGAGGAGGAGCATCACGAAACCGATCCCATGGTTTTTGTGGGGAAGGTGGTGAATTTCGTGGTCCTTTTCGGTGGGCTCGGCTTCCTCTTGTTCAAACCCCTCAGGAAATTCCTGGAAAACCGGGGACGGGATATCGACCGGTCCATCCGGGAGACCCACGAATCCCGGCAGGCGTCCGAGGCCAGGCTGGAGGAGGCGCGGAATCGCCTCGAGGAACTGACCGGGGAGATAGGTCAGATTCAGTCCGAGGCCGAGGAACAGGGCCGGGTGGAAAAGGAGAGGATCCTCGGGCACGCCCAGGAAGAGGCCCGGCGGCTGAAGCAGTTAGCCCATCAGGAGATCGGGCTGGCTTCCCAGGCTGTAACGCGGGAACTGCGGGAATATGCGGCGGGGCTGGCCACGGAAAAGGCCCGGGAGAGGATCCTGGCTAAGATGACACCCGAGCGTCAGGCTCGACTCATCGATTCATCCATCGAAAGGCTCGAGAGGCTGTATGAAAAATCAGGTTCTGGTTAAGCGCTACTGCCAGGGGCTTCTGGACTCGATCCGGAGCGAGGAGGAGTATGCCTCACTTACGAATGAATTGAATTCCCTGGCTGGGCTGTTGAACGAACAGAAAGATCTGGCGGACATCCTGCTGACACCGTTTATCCCGGCCTCGAGGAAAAAAAAGATAACCGCAGAGGTGTTGTCGAAGCTCTCCCTGCAGCCCAAAGCCGTCCGGTTTATCCTTTTACTGGTGGAAAAGGAACGGCTCGGACTTTTTCCCGACATTATCGCCCTGCTCCCGGATATGTGGAATGCGTCCCGGGGTGTCTCCACCATAGAGGTCATGTCCGTCGTGCCGCTCACGGAATCACAGAAGAAGGCGCTGCAGGAGAAGCTGGAGAGGATCGAACAGCGGCCGGTGGCCCTCAATTTCCGGCTGGACGGCTCGCTGATCGGGGGGCTGGCCCTGCGCAAAGGGAACGTCGAGTACGATGTTTCCCTGAAAGGCAGCCTGGAGAAACTCAGAGAAAAAATCATAGAAGGGTAGATGGAACCATGCAAATTAAAGCGGACGAGATAAGCAAGATCATTCGGAGCCAGATCGAGGGATATGAAACCGATGTGGACATCAGAGAAGTCGGGACCGTGATCTCCGTGGGGGACGGCATCGCCCGTATCTACGGGCTGGACCGCGTCATGTTCAACGAGCTGGTGGAGTTTCCCCATGAGGTGTTCGGCATGGCCCTGAACCTGGAAGAGGACAGTGTGGGTGCCGTCCTGCTGGGCGAGAGCCGCTTGATCAAGGAAGGTGACATGGTCAAACGCACGCACAAGATCATGCAGGTCCCCTCGGGCCAAGGCATGGTGGGGCGCGTGGTCAGCCCGCTGGGACTGCCCCTGGACGAGAAGGGGCCCATCCAGACCGACGCCTACATGATGGTGGAACGCCTGGCACCCGGGGTGGTGGAAAGGACGCCTGTGAAAGAGCCGCTGCAGACCGGAATCAAGGCCATCGACAGCATGATCCCCATCGGCCGCGGCCAGCGTGAGCTCATCATCGGAGACCGCCAGACCGGGAAGACCGCCATTGCCATCGACACCATCATCAACCAGAAGGGCAAGGACGTCATCTGCATCTATGTGGCCATCGGGCAGAAGAATTCCACCGTCGCCCAGATCGTCAAGGTCCTGGAGGACCATGGGGCCATGGAGTACTCCATCGTGGTGTCGTCATCGGCCAGCGATCCCTCGTCGCTGCAGTACCTGGCGCCCTACTGCGGCTGCGCCATCGGCGAGTTTTTCCGGGACAACGGACAGCACGCCCTGCTGGTGTATGACGATCTCTCCAAGCATGCCGCGGCCTACCGCGAGATCTCGCTGCTGCTGAGGCGCCCCCCGGGCCGGGAGGCCTACCCCGGAGACATCTTCTACCTGCATGCCCGCCTGCTGGAGCGGGCCGCCAAGTACAACGATGAGAACGGCGGCGGATCCCTGACCGCCCTGCCCATCATCGAGACCCAGGCCGGAGACGTGTCCGGCTACATCCCCACCAACGTGATCTCCATTACAGACGGCCAGATCTACCTGGAGCCGGAGCTCTTCAACCAGGGTGTGCGGCCCGCCATCAACGTGGGGATCTCGGTCTCCCGGGTGGGAGGCCATGCCCAGATCAAGGCCATGAAACAGGTGGCGGGCCAGCTGCGGCTGGACCTGGCCCAGTACCGGGAGCTGGCAACCTTTGCCCAGTTCGGGACCGAGCTGGACAAGGCCAGCCAGGCCCAGCTGGACCGGGGGGAACGGCTGGTGGAGCTCCTGAAGCAGGACCAGTACGCGCCTCTGTCCGTGGAGAAACAGATCCTGATGATCTATGCGGGCAACCGTGGGTATCTGGATGCGTTTTCCGTGGATCAGATACTGGATTATGAACAGAAGCTGTTCGTTCACTTCGAGCGGGAGCAGCCGCATATCCTCAAGAAGATCGCAGAGGAAAAAACCATCGAGCCTGAACTGGATGAGGCCATCGGCCGGGAACTGACCGCATTCAACCAGACGTTTGGAGAAGGGACGGAGTAGGGCCAGTGCCGGCTTTGATCGACCTGAGGCGCAGCATAAAAAGCGTGCGCAACACCCAACAGATCACACGGGCCATGAAGACCGTGGCCACGGCCAAGTTCAAGAAGGCCCAGCGAACGGTTTTGGAAGGGCGGCCTTACTGGCATCACTCTCCGGAACTGATAGCGACCGTGCTGGCCGCCGCGGAGAGAAGCGGCCATCCCCTGCTGGAAAAGCGGGCCGAGAAGAGGATCCGCGTCCTGGTCGTCACCTCCGACAAGGGCTTGGCCGGCGCATTCAACGCCAACCTGCTCGAGAGCACCCACAAATTCCTGCAGGAGAGACAGGACCGTTGCGATATCCGCCTCACGCTGCTGGGGAAGAAGGCGGCCCAGTTCTTCAAAAGGCTGGATTACCGCGTCGATCTCACCCTGATCGACCGCGTCCAGAAGCTGGAAGAGGAAGAGATCCGGGAACTGGCCCGGGGATTGATGCGCGAGTACGTGCTCAACAGCGTGGATGCGGTCTACGTCGCCTACAACGAGTTCAAGTCCATCCTCGCCCCCCTGGTGACCATCGCCCCGCTGCTTCCACTGGAACCGCCCGCTGACTCGTCCGCCGGAAACGCGGTGCACGACTGGGACCCGGGGGCCGGATCCTTCCTGCGCACCCTGCTCCCACTTTATTTCGAAGACCAGGTCTGCCACTGTGTGTACGAATCCATTGCCGCGGAGCATGCCGCACGCATGATGGCCATGGACAACGCCACTAACAATGCCGAAGATCTGATCGGCGATCTGACACTGGTCCTGAACAAGATCCGACAGGCCTCCATCACCAAAGAGCTGCTGGAGATCATGTCCGCCGTGGAAGCCCTCTCCAAAAACCGATAGACACGGAGTAACGCATGGAAGACAAAACCAAAAAGAGCTCAATCAAGACCGGAAGGGCGAACGGCCGGGTGGTCCAGGTGATCGGACCCGTGGTGGATGTGGAGTTCAGGGATGTGGAGCTGCCCGAGATCTACAACGCCATCCGGATCACCAGCGAGGGCTTCGACGCCCCCACTCCCATCGACATCATCGTAGAGGTGGAACAGCACCTGGGAGAAGATCGGGTGCGCTGCGTGTCCATGCACCCCACCGATGGGCTGGCCCGGGGGATGAAGGCCGTGGACCTGGACGCCCCTATACAGGTCCCGGTGGGGGAGGCCACGCTCGGCCGGATGCTCAACGTCATCGGGGAGCCGGTTGACCACATGGGAGAGATCAAGACCGACACGTACTACCCCATTCATCGGCAGCCACCCTCGCTGGAGGATCAGAGCACACAGCTCGAGATGTTCGAGACCGGGATCAAGGTGATCGACCTGATCCAGCCCTTCCTCAAGGGCGGCAAGATCGGCCTGTTCGGCGGAGCGGGAGTGGGCAAGACGGTCATCATCATGGAGCTCATCCACAACGTGGCCCAGAAGCACGGAGGTTACTCCGTCTTCGCCGGTATCGGGGAGCGCACACGGGAAGGCAACGACCTGTGGCTGGAGATGAAGGAGTCGGGAGTCCTCGACAAGACCGCCTTGATCTTTGGGCAGATGACCGAACCCCCCGGCGCCCGGCTCCGCGTGGGGCTGGCCGCCCTCTCTGTGGCCGAATACTTCCGCGACGAGATGAACCAGGATATCCTGCTGTTCATCGACAATATCTTCCGCTTTGTCCAGGCGGGCGCCGAGGTGTCGGCCCTGCTGGGACGCATGCCCTCGGCCGTGGGATACCAGCCCAACCTGGCCACCGAGCTGGGGGAACTGGAGGAGCGCATCACCTCGACGAAAAAGGGCTCCATCACCTCGGTCCAGGCCATCTATGTTCCGGCCGACGACTTCACCGATCCGGCGCCGGCTACCACCTTCGCGCACCTGGATGCGACCACCAACCTGTCCCGGGCCCTGACCGAGAAGGGGATCTATCCGGCCGTTGACCCGCTGTCCTCGTTTTCCCGGATTCTGGACGCGCGGGTCATAGGTGACGATCACTACCAGGTGGCGCGGGAGGTCAAGGAGATCCTCCAGCGCTATAGGGACCTGCAGGACATCATCACCATCCTGGGCATGGAGGAGCTGTCCGAGGAGGACAAGCTGATAGTGGCCCGGGCCCGCAAGATCGAAAGGTTCCTGTCCCAGCCCTTCAATGTCGCCAGGGAGTTCACCGGGCGCGAGGGCAGGTACGTGACCATCGCAGACACGGTGCGCGGGTTCCAGGAGATCGTGGATGGGCTGCACGACGACAAGCCCGAGCAGGCCTTCTACATGGTAGGCGGGATCGAAGATGTCCTCCAGAAGGCGGAGGAGCTGAAGGCGCTATGAGCGAGGCGGCCCCCACTTCCCTGCGGCTCCGGGTCATTGCGCCGCACAAGCTCCTGGCCGAGGAAGAGGTGCAGGATGTGACCCTGCCGAGCCTGGATGGCTATCTGGGCATATTCCCCGGACACCGTCCCCTGATGCTGGCCCTGGGCCGCGGCGAGCTCTCCTTCCGCGCATCGGGCCGGGAGGAGCGGTTTTCCGTGGAGGGAGGATACGCCGATGTGGGACCCGATCAGGTGCTGGTCTTCACCGAGCTGACCCAGGGCGAACCCGATGAACCTCACACCGGCTGACGATGAGACGCTGGACAGCTTCTATCATGGGAGTATTCGTGTCCTGCAGAAGAAGAAGGGATACCGTTTCTCCGTAGACGCCCCCCTGCTGGCGGATTTTATCCGGACCCGCCCCGACGACGAGGGGCTGGAGCTGGGGACCGGCTGCGGCATCATCGCTCTGCTCTTGAGTATCAAACCCTTCCGCCACATCACGGCGCTCGAGATTCAGCCAACCCTCTTCCAGCTGGCCAAGAGAAACGTGCGGCTCAACGGGCTCGAGGGCCGCATCACCGTCCTGCACCAGGACCTGGTCTCGTTCGAGTCCTCCCGGGACTACGATCTCATCTTCGCCAATCCCCCCTATTTTGCCAGAGGCAGGGGGCACGTCAGCGACTCGGAAGAGAGGTCCATCGCCAAACATGAGTTAAAATGTGATATTTTTGCTATAATGCGCAGGACGGCGGAACTGCTGAAACCCGAAGGCCGAGCCTGTTTTGTGTTTAGGGAAACCCGGAGGGCCGATTTTTTCGAAGCCTCGGAGGCTTCCGGGCTCAAGCTTCGGAGAGAACGGCCGGTGCAGGCCCGAACCGGGGACCGCCCCAACCTGTTCCTGGCAGAATGTGGGTTTTCGGCGGAGGCGTCCCGGACCGAAAGGCCGCTCGTGCTCCTCCGGAAGAACGGAGAGGATACGCAGGAGGCCCGCCGGATCTTTGCAGGGAGAAGACATGTTCAGGCTTCTGAATAGACTCAAGGAACTGTACAAATACCGTGTGCTCATCCAGGCCCTGGTCAGCCGGGAGCTCAAGGCCCGCTACCGGGGCACCATGCTGGGCTTCTTGTGGTCCTTCCTCAACCCGCTGCTCCTCCTGCTCATCTACACCGTGGTCTTCGGGTTCATCCTGGGGGCGCGCCTGCCGGAGTTCAACGAGTCTCCCAAGCTGTATGCCTTGTTCCTGTTCTGCGGGCTCCTTCCCTGGCAGGTGTGGTTTGCGGCCTCCGTCCTGGAATCGTCCAATGTGCTGCTCATGCAGGGGAACCTGATCAAGAAGATGCTCTTTCCCACCGAGATCCTGCCCATCGTGGTCGTGATCAGTAATCTTATCCATTTCCTGTTCGGGCTCCCCATACTGCTGCTCTTCGTGCCTATCCTGGGGAAAGCCTTCACACCCTACCTCCTGTTCCTACCCGTCGTGATCCTGGTCCAGTTCGTTTTTACACTCGGGATCAGCTTCCTGGTATCGGCCCTCACCGTACACTTCCGCGACATCAAGGACATCACGGTCAACCTCATCACGCTCTGGTTCTTCAGCACGCCCATTATCTATCCCCTGACCGTGCCTGCCATCCAGGACAATAAGATCTTGCACACCCTTCTCCAGCTGAATCCCATGACGCATATCATGTGGGGCTACCAGAACTGCGTGTTCTATGGGGAGCTCATCCGCTGGAAGCGGCTGGGCGTGACCTTCCTGGTGGGGCTGGTCCTGCTGATCTTCGGCTATTATATCTTCGACAAGCTGCGCGATTCTTTCGCGGAGGAGGTCTAGGTGCACGCCATCGAGATCGAGAACCTCATCCGCATCTATCAGAAATATTCCTCCCAGCACCGCTTCAAGACCTTTAAGAGCGCCCTGCTCAAGGGCGATCTGTTCCGTTCGCTGCGGCCCGATGAGCTGGTCCACGCCCTGGAGGATGTCTCCTTCGATGTGGAGGCCGGCACCACCTTCGGCGTGATCGGCCAGAACGGCTCGGGCAAGAGCACGCTGCTCAAGGTCGTGGCGGGGATCACCAAGCCGACCTCCGGGAAGGTCGTAGTGCACGGGAAAGTGTCTGCCCTGATCGAGCTGGGTGCCGGGTTCCATCCCGAGATCACAGGGCGTGAGAACATCTTCATCAACGGCATCATGCTGGGGCTGTCCAAGAAACAGATCCAGGAGAAGTACGAAGACATCGTGCGTTTCGCGGAACTTGAGGAGTTCATCGAAGCTCCGGTCAAGACCTATTCCTCCGGCATGTACATGCGCCTGGGTTTCTCCATCGCCATCAATGTCAACCCGGACGTCCTGCTCGTGGACGAGGTCCTGGCCGTGGGGGATGCGTCCTTTGTTCCCAAGTGCCTGGACCGGATCGATGACTTCCGGCGCCGCAAGAAGACCATCCTGTTTGTGAGCCATGACCTGAGCACCGTGGAGAAGATCTGTGATCGTGTGGCCTGGTTGAAAAACGGCCGGGTTCAGACCATCGGAGAGCCGCGGCGGGTCATCGACGCTTACCTCCAGGACGTGGCGGAAAAGGCGGAGGACGAGTTCGAGATGCGGCAGCAGGAGATCAAGCAGGAGGAGCACTTCGAAGAGACGGAGGAGCGCCGGGAGAACCGCTGGGGCAAGCGGGAGCTTGAGATCAAAAAGGTCCGGATGAAGGGGCTGGACGGCAAGGAGAAACATGTCTTTTCGCCGGACGAGGGGATGGTCATCGAGATGGAGGTGGAGGCCTATTCCCGGATCAAGGATTTTGTGTTCGGCATCGGGATCTTCAATTCCCAGGGGATCACGGTCTACGGGACCAATACCCTGCTGGAGGATTTCTATTCGGTCGAGGCGTACGGACAGGGGAAGGTGACCTGCCGATTGGAGCGGCTGAGCCTGGTGAACGGGACCTATTACCTGGATGTGGCGATACACAAGCGGGACGGGTACCCCTACGACTACCACAAGAGCCTGTATTCCTTCCTGGTCTCCTCCCGATTGAAGGATGGCGGCATCTTCCGTCCGGAACACACATGGGAGTTTTCGGAGAAGATCCGGCTCAAACCCCCGGTGCGGCGTGACACATGAGCCCCGGGATGCGGTTGAAATTTGGAGGTGGGGAGATATAATGATTGCCGGGAGTCGAGGATGTCGAGAAGTCTGAGAGGCAAACTGGGAGAATCCCATACACGGACCGTGATCAAGGCGACCAGCTGGCGTGTCATCGCTTCGATGACTACGATGGCCATCGTTTATGCCCTGACGCGTGAATGGACGATTACCTTGGGGGCAGGGGTTCTGGAAGCCGTTTCCAAGATGATATTCTACTATCTGCATGAGAGGGCCTGGGGTAAGATCGAGTGGGGGAAGCAGAAACACCCCCTGGAGAACATCCCGGTGACCCGGGAGTTGGAGCCCGAAGACCGGGAAAAGATCGAGCAGCAGCTGCGTGACCTGGGCTACATGGACTGAGGCCGGGGATCGATCATGCATGGGCAGCCCGGATCGATACGCAAGTTTTTCGAACTGGAAAGCCTGTGTCGGGCCCGGGGCCGCTGGCGGCACCAGGGCCGGACGGTCGTCTTCACCAACGGCTGTTTCGACCTGCTGCACGGCGGCCACGTCCACCTCCTGAACACGGCCCGTAAGCAGGGAGACGCCCTGATCGTGGCCGTGAACGATGACAGCTCCATCCGCAGGCACAAGGGAGGAGGCCGCCCCATATTCCCGCTGGAGGAGAGGCTGGAGATCCTTTCCGCCCTCTCCTGCGTAGACGCTCTCATCTCGTTTTCCGATGACACGCCCCTGCGGCTCATCACCGAGATCCTGCCGGATGTGCTGGTCAAAGGCGGGGACTGGAAGCTCGAAGAGGTGGTGGGGAGATCCGAGGTGGAGGCCGCCGGCGGCAGGGTGGTCATCGTGCCCTATCTGGCAGGGCATTCCTCCTCCCGCATCATCGAGCGGATCTCCAGGCTGGCAGGCCTGAACTCTTCAAAATAAAAAGCCCACTCCCTCCCCCTGGACTCAGGGAGAGAGCGGGCTTTCTCGTACTTCGTAGTGATCCGGCGAGCAGTTTTATATCGTGCTCAGGATCCGGTGTGACAGCCTTCGGAACAGTGGGCTGTTCTGGGAACTGCGTATCTTTTCATATCTTCGTTCCTCCCTTCTTCATTAGGTCTCCCTTATTCTAGCGGATTTTTGGCCAAGAGACAACGTGTCCAGCCTCCGCCTTTTCCGGAAGCCTATATCATATCTAATCTATAATAATTCTAGGAATAAGTCAAGCCCAAGCATTTCTAAAGCTGTGCTATAATCAAACGATGGAACCCATCGCCGTCCTCTTCAATCCTTCTTCGGGTCGCGGCAAGTCCCGTCGAAGGAAAAACAGGATCGAAGCCCGGTTCGGTCATTTCGATATCCCTGCCCGCTGGTTCACTTCCCAGAGCGAGGACCATCTCAAAGAGCTGGCCCGGCGCCTGGCTCAGGATTACAGCGCGATCGCGGTCGTGGGCGGCGACACCACCTTCACCCTGGCCGCCACCGAGATAATCCACTCGGGGGCCGATGCGACCCTGGGCATGGTGGGAACGGGTTCCGCCAATGATATCGCGCGCGGGCTGCAGGCCAGCGAGCTGGATGCGGTCTGTGCGGCCTTTCGATCGGGCCGGACCCGCAGGATGGACGCTGGAAACCTGGAGCTTCCCGGCCGCTCGGAGCCGATCATCTTCATGGGAGCCTTGAGCCTGGGCCTGGGAGTGGAGGTCAACCTCTTCATTGCCCGGGCCAGGCAGCGCCTCCCCATTCTCAACCGGGGAGGGAGCACGGTGCAGGCCCTGACGGGTGCCCTGGGCGTGCGCCGGGCCTTCATCAGCCGGGCCTTGCCCGAGCGAGTTTGTCTGGAAACCGGCCGGTTTCGCAAAGACGTGGATTTTTCGCTCATGGTGTTCGCCAACACGCCCTTCTTCGCCAACGGGATGCGGCTGTTTCCCGAAGCCACCCCCTTCGACGGCCGGCTCCACTGCTGTATTGTCCGGACCAGGTCCCTGCCGCATTCCCTGCTTCTCAGCCGCAGGATCCGGGACGGGAGTCACGTCGAGCTGGACGAGGTGGACATCTTCCCGGACACCTCGTTCCGGGTGACGCCGGCCCGGGGCACGACCGCGATCCAGTACGACGGGGAGGTGCTGACGGGGATCGAGGGCTTCAGGGTTTCGGTGCGTCCGGCAGCCCTCCGGGTGGTTGACACTGCGGGTGATTAGGGGGGCCGAATGGTCATTTATGCAAATAGCGAGGGATTTGCCCGGAAGATGTTCCCGGAAGTGGAGAACTGGCGGCCCGTGCCTTCTCCTGCTGTCTTTCAGCCAGGGGGGCTTCGGACCCTGGCCGCACGATTGTTTCGGGACAACGATGTCCTCCAGGGCGCACCAGGTGATGACCCGGGAAACCGGACGGCCCTGTGTGTCTCCCACTCTCCCTTTTCCCAGTTCGACCTGGTCGTAGAGTTGGCCGGGGCCCCTGACACGCTTCCCAATGGGCTGGTCTGCCTGGCCGGTTCCGGCCGGGGATTTCACGGCCAGCGAGGCCGCCCCTGGGCGGCAGAGCCAGGCAACCTCCATCTCACCATTCATTGGCGGCCCGCGCGGGTGCTCTCGGACCAGGGTGTGGGCTTTGCAGTGCTGGCCGCCGTCTCGGTGGTCGAAAGCCTGGACGGCCTGCCGGGACTATCCGCCCGCCCCGGCATAAAATGGGTCAACGACATCCTGCTCGATTCCGCTAAGGTGGCGGGTTTCGTGACCCATATACAAAGCCAGGAGGATCTCGTGCGCGCCGCAGTGCTGGGGATCGGGCTCAACGTGGAGACCCTGCCTCGAGTGGAGCCCAGTCCGTTTGTCCCGCGGGTGACGTCCCTGGCCGCTAACTGCTCCGATCCTGAATCATGTGGTCAAGGGGTGGTGTTGAGCCGCTTGCTATCGCGGCTGGAGGCCAACTATCGGAAACTGTGCGGGGGGAAGATTCGGGAGCTGATGGACCTCTACCGGGAGCGATCCGTGATAATCGGGCGCCGGGTGCGCATCCTCTCCGATCCCCTGAGCGGCGCCTCCCGGGAACTGGCTTCCGGCAGGGTCAGGGGTATCGGGCCCGGGCTGGAGCTCTACCTTGCTGGACGGAGCGAACCCGTGACTCGAGGTCGATTGATACTGCTCGACTGAGGTTCCTTGACACGCTCCTTCCCTCGGTCTATACTTTCTCACAACTTGCGGGAAGGATCACGATCCTGGCAAATAAGGAGATGAGGCGATGGTGTCTACCGAACTGGTGCTGATCTGTGGGGCTGCGTTTCTCTGGGTCTTCCTTATCCTCTCCCTGCTGGCTCTGCTCATGCGTCTGCTCATGCGTCTGTTCCCAGGGCTGGAAAGAGGCGCGGATCCGGCGGTGGTGGCCGCACTGACAGCCGTCCTGGGGACCCTCCTTCCCGGGACCAAGGTCACGAAGATCGAGGAGAAAACATGATCTATAGCAAAAAAGCCAAATCGATCCGAGTCATGTTCACCCCGTTCCGTGACGGGCTTCAGAGCTCATTCGGGGGGAAGGTGAGGCTGAAGGATATCCTTCCCGCCATGCAGGCCTCGGCCGAGGCGGGGATCCGGCATTTCGAATTCGGCGGCGGGGCCCGCTACCAGGCGCCCTATTTTTATCTCGGGGAGGACCCTTTCGAAGACATGCAGAGCATGCGTGAAGCGGTGGGACCGGAGGTGGACCTCCAGATCCTGACCCGGTCCGTTTCGGGCGTCACGCTGACCACGCAGTCTCCGGAAGGGCTGGAGCTCCAGGCAAAACTGATGAAGCAGCACGGCACGACATGGGACCGGAACTTCGACTTCATGAACGACGTCCGGAACCTGGTCAACACGGGGCGCCTTATCGTCAAGTCCGGGATGCACCACCAGGTTTGTATCGCGCTCATGGGCCTGCCCTTTGCCTCTGACAAGGTGCACACCGCGGATTTCTACATCGATATCGGGCGGCGCCTCCTGGGGAGCGACGTGCAGATAGACAGCCTCTGCCTGAAGGATGCCAGCGGGACCACGGATCCCAAGACCATCTACGATACGGCGGTGGGCCTGAGAAAGATCATGCCGCCCGAGATGCCGCTGTGGATGCACACGCACGACACGGCCAGCACCGCTGTGGCCTGCTACATGGCCGCGATCTCCGGCGGTGCGGACGGGGTCGATCTTTCGGTCCGTCCCATGGCCAGCGGCACGGTGCAGCCGGATGTCCGCTCCCTGGCACACAGCCTCAAGGGGACCGGTTTCAGCCTGGATATCGATGTCAGCCGGCTGCCCCGGATCGAGAACATGTTGGGGGAGCTGTTGCAGGAATACGCGTTTAACCCCACCACGACCACACCCGATGCCCGTGTGCTGGGTTTCCCCATGCCTGGCGGAGCCATAGGGCCCAATGTCCACATGATGGACAAGGCCGGGATCCTGGACCGCTACAGCGAGGTCCTGGCGGAGTTTCCTGTGGTGGTGGAAGCGGGCGGGGCCTGGACCAGCGTCACCCCGGGCAGCCAGCAGTACTGGCTCCAGGCTTTCAACAACGTGCTGCATGGACGCTGGAAAAAGATCGACCCCGGTTTCGGAAAGTCCGTACTGGGCTATTTCGGCCGGACCCCCCTTCCACCGGACCCCGACGTCGTGAAGACCGCCTCGGAACAGCTGGGGCTGCCCGTCTTCGAAGGGGACCCACTGGAGGCCGCGCCCAAGAACATCGAGCCGGCCCAGGAGGCCCTGAGGGAACGCGATCTCGAAGTGACGGACAAGAACACCTTCCTGGTCCTGGCGGCCATGGTGCCGGGCAAGAAGATGGAGCTCAACGAAGGCATACGTCTCCTGACGGGAAAACCCCGCATCGACATCCCGTTGAAGAAGAAAGAGGAGGGAGCCCCGAAGCCGGCTCCCGCAGCCGCCGCCCCTCTGACCGGGCCGGTGACCACGATCTGTACGGTCACGGAAAACAATGTGTCGCGCACGTTCACGGTTACGGTCGCGCCGGCCTGGGAATCTCCCGGGGCGGGCGCGGTCCCCGAACCGCAGCCTTCCGGAGGTCCGGTCCAGGGCACGCCGGTCCATTCGACCTTTGCCGGCTCGGTGGATGTGTCCGACATCAAGGTCAAGGTGGGCGATTCGGTCACCAAGGGCCAGGTGGTGGCCAACGTGGAGGCCATGAAGGCCCAGCACGATATCCTGTCCCCGGTGGGGGGCAGGGTGGCTGCCGTGCATGTCGCCATCGGTGACGAGATCGACTCCACCCAGCCCCTTCTGACCATCGCCTAAGGCGCCCGACATGGACATACTGGCCAGACTCCTCCAACAATCCGGGTTCGCCCATCTGACCTGGGGAAATTGGGTGATGTTCCTGGTGGGCGGGATCCTGATCTACCTGGCTATAGCCAAGAAATACGAGCCCCTGCTGCTAATCCCCATCGGTTTCGGAACCCTCCTGGCCAACCTCCCCCTGGCCGACATGGGTGCCTATGGCAGCGGCATCATCGCCCTGATCTACGAACAGGGAATAAAGACCGAGCTGCTTCCGCCCCTCATCTTCCTGGGTGTGGGAGTCCTCACCGATTTCCGTCCCCTCCTGGGACGGCCCCTCACGTTCCTGCTGGGAGCGGCCGCCCAGTTGGGGATCTTCGTGGCGGCCCTGGGAGCCGCTCATATCCTGAACTTTGATTTGAAGGAGGCGGCTTCCATCGGGATCATCGGCGGCGCCGACGGGCCCACGTCTATTTTCCTGGCCAGCCAGCTCGCACCCCACCTGCTCGGTCCCATCGCCGTGGCCGCCTACAGCTACATGTCGCTCGTCCCGGTCATCCAGCCGCCCATCCTCCGGCTGCTGACCACACGGAAGGAACGCTGGATCGACATGCCCCAGGCCCGGCCGGTGTCGCGGACCGCCGTTATACTGTTTCCCGTGATAACGGGTCTCGTAGCCTGCCTGGCCATCCCCTCCAGCGCGCCCCTGATCGGCATGCTCATGTTCGGGAACCTGATCCGGGAGTGCGGCGTCACCGAGAGGCTCCGCAAGACGGCCGGCGGGGCGCTCATCGATATCGTGACCATCTTCCTGGGGCTCGCCGTGGGAGCGACCATGGGAGCCGGGCAGATCCTGAACCTCCAGACGATCTACATCCTGCTCCTGGGGTTGGTGGCGTTCAGCTTCAGCACGGCCGGAGGGATCGTCTTCGCCAAGATCCTCAACCTCTTCCTGCGCTCCGGGAAGAAGATCAATCCCTGTATCGGGGCGGCCGGGGTGTCCGCCGTTCCCATGGCGGCCCGAGTGGTCCAGCAGTTCGTCTCCGGAGAGACGGAGGGCCGGGTCAATCCCCTCATGCCGGCCATGGGCCCGAACGTGGCGGGAGTGATCGGTTCGGCCGTGGCCGCCGGGGTGTTCCTGACCCTACTGGGCTGAATCACCTTTTTGAGGCGTGGAACTCTTTCAACCGCGAGGCGAACCAGGCCCACAGCTTCTCGTGGAACTCCTGGCTGGGGGGGTTGTCATGCAGGACGGAATAGGCGCTGAATTCTGTCTTGTCGGAAGGGGCCATTCTATGCCGCGCGTCCGGATCCCAGAGGACCGGGAATTCGGGGTGGAACTGTATCCCCAGCACATGGGGAAATTCGTCATGGGCGATGGCTTCCACGACCTTTCCGTCCAGGGATGTGGCGATGGCCTGGAAACCGCGGCCCAGCCTCTCGGCCGCCTGATGATGCGCGCTCATGATATGGGGAGTGTCTTGAGGGGAGAATCCCAGGTCTCGCACAAACAGGCCGTCAGGGAGCAGCTTGATGGGATGCAGGTTGTAGCTGAAAAGCCCTTTTTCCGGGAAGAGCCGCGCATGGGGATTGGTGTGCCAATTCTCTTGCCCCAGCGCGATTGCGTCCTCCAGTGTCCCGGCGTCGTATACCTCTGACCACACGTCCTGGACCAGGGTGCCTCCGGTGCCCACGTTGAGGGTTTGCTCGCCCAGGCAGATTCCCAGCACCGGAAACAGCGGGACAGCGGCGAGAAAAGGCGCGAAACCCTCATCCTGATATCCTCCCAGGAGATGAAATACAAAAGACATTTCCAAGAAATGCCGGACCGGGGTGCGGATCCCGGTCAGCAGCGCGGTTTTTTCACCGTAGAGATAGGGAGGGATGTCGGCCCCCCCGAAGAATATGACGCCGTCCGATTTTTCGAATATGTCCCTGAACTCCCCGGAGAGTCCGTGTTCCTGGAACAGGTTATCCTGGTCCAGTTCGCCGCTCAGCCGGTGGAAGCCGATCCAGTCCAATCCGCTGTCCTTGACCATTTCGATCGAACGGCCGTAATCGGTTCGCTCCGCCTCATGAAAGACCCCGATAACCTTGAGTTTCTCCGGTGCGAAAAGGCCCTTTTCCCGCAGCGTAAGCAGCGCGTTCAGCGATCCCGTCGAGGGATAGAGGATGCACAGGCGGATCTCGTCTGTCCGCAGCGGGGCCGTGTCGAAGTAACGCAGAAACAGCTCCGGGCTTTCGCCTTGCTCTGTCCCCGGTGCGGGCGCGCGGCAGGCGGCAAGCGAGAGCGCGAGGCTCAGGCTCACAATCAGACTGAGGAAACGGATCGTTCTGGGCATGGTCGGCCTCCTGGGTGGCGTTGCTGGCCGCATTATAGACTGACCGCCTCTCTTTGACAACCAGTAAGCATGGCAACAGGCGAACCTTCCTCAGTCTTCGCCGAAGACCCGCCCAGCCCCCCATGGGCTCAGACAGAGGAAGGTTCGCCTGACGTTGTCTCGTGGGGTCGGCTCACCACATCGACTTCATCACTGCAATAATCTCGGCCCGTGAATAATCCAGGATAATATATACGGAGGGCGAACTTTTTTCTGCCGGTTTTCGTTTATAACTGTGATGCCGCGAGTTCGGCGGCGATCCGGAGAAAGAAAAACAGATCGAGGGAGCAAGTTGCGAAGAAGCCTGATAATTTATCTTTTTTTGATCCTGGCCGCATCCGGACCCCTGTCCGTCTACGTGCAGGCCGCGGCCGCCATCTTAATCCCCCGGATGTCCGGAAGCCCCAAGATCGACGGCGTGCTGGACTACCCGTTCTGGGAGAAGGAGG
>SDBS01001672.1_pt1 | contig 22480 bp, 23 predicted proteins | sample 2277091 | NCBI WGS metagenome assembly SDBS01 (sample SAMN10404972, study PRJNA504765) | marine sediment metagenome | isolation source: marine sediment core GS10_PC15, 163 cmbsf | place: Arctic Ocean: Southern Knipovich Ridge | collected 2010
CTAAAGAGAATGAAATAGAAGAATCTGTAGAAGCTATACCTAAAGAGAATGAAATAGAAGAATCTGTAGAAGCTATACCTAAAGAGAATGAAATAGAAGAATCTGTAGAAGCTATACCTAAAGTTTAGAAAAAATTAATTATCACCCTTTTCCTCTTAAATTATTTATATCCATTTTTTAAGATGACTTTTTTGATAGAAAAGGGAAGAAGACTAATAATTGCTCAGGAAGCAGCTAAACTCCTTTATTACAAGATAGCTAGAGATTACAAACAAGCAAAAAAGAAAGCTTGTAGAGACCTAAATGAGAGAGATTTCCCTAGTAATTTGGAAGTAGCAACAGAATTAGATAAATTCGCGGATGAGATGGAAGGTAAAACTAGAAGAATGTTGAACATACACCTTCGACAGGAAAGTCTTCACATTATGGAATATCTCAAAGAGTTTAATCCAAGACTCATTGGGGGAGTCTGGCGTGGTACAGCCAAAAAAGGAAGTGACATAGACATCATAGTCTATTCAGAGAATATTGAGTCAGTGTACAAGTTAATTAAGAGAAAATATGACATCTCAAAGGCAGAATACTCATATAAGACTACAAAAGGAAAAACAGAGAAGTATTACCACGTCTACATATTACTTGCTTCAGGAGATGAAGTGGAGATTGTTGTTAAAGATTTAATGCATATGTATGAAAAACGTAGATGTGAAATTTATAGGGATTATATAACGGGCTTCACTATCAAACAACTTCGAAAAATACTAGATACAGATCCTACAAAAAAGTTAATCCCAAAATAGAAAGTAAAATAAATCGTTAAAATATAGGGAGAACATAACATGAAAGCGGTTATCTTAGCTGCTGGCGAAGGTGCTAGACTAAAACCCTTAACATTATATAGACCAAAATGTATGATTCCTCTTGCAGGTAAACCGATTCTTGAACATCTTCTCGTAGTTCTTAAGGAAAATGGAATTGAAGAAATTCTTATAATTATTGGGTACCGAAAGGAATTGATTCAGAATTATTTTCGTGACGGTAAAGAGTTTGGAGTAAAAATAAGGTATATAGAACAGAAAAAGTTGTGTGGAACAGCTAATGCTGTAAGTTTAAGTGAAGAATATGTTTCTAATGATGATTTTCTCATGATCTATGGAGACCTTCTTATAGACTCCTCAGTTGTGAAAATTGCACGACAAAAATATGCTGAAAAAGGCTTAATAACTCTAACTTTAACAACCGTAAAAGAACCAAATAGATATGGTATCGTTAAAACAGAAAAAGATCAAGTAAAGAAGATAGTAGAGAAACCTAAATCAAATGAATTCGGAAACTTAGCCAACGTGGGAGTGTACATTTTCTCAAAGAAAATCTTTAAAGCAATACAAAAAACGGTGAAATCACAAAGAAAAGAATTTGAGATAACAGATACATTGAATCTCCTTTTAAAAAAGGGTATCCCATTAGCATCTGTGGAGATAGAACCGAAAAATTGGCTTGATGTAGGTAGACCTTGGGATTTACTCGAAGCAAATAGAAGAATTCTCAAACAAACACATTTAGAGAATAAAGGTGAATTGGAGAAAGGCGCATATTTAAAAGGATCTATAGGTGTTGGAGCTGGAACAAAGATACGTGCAGGAGCCTACATTGAAGGCCCTGTATGGATTGGTGAAGGAAGTGACATTGGACCAAATTGCTATATCCGCCCCTTTACAAGTTTGGGTAAAGGCGTTCGAATAGGAAATGCTTGTGAGATCAAGAATAGTCTCATTCTAAATCAAACACATATTGGTCACATGTCCTATATAGGAGATAGCATCATAGGGGAAATGTGTAATTTCGGTGCAGGAACAATTACTTCAAACCTCCGATTTGATAACCTATCTATTAAAGTGAAGGTGAAAGGAAAAATAGTAGATAGCGGTATAAGAAAACTCGGTGTTATAATAGGGGATAATGTAAAGACCGGTATCGGAGTGAATTTCATGCCAGGAATTAAGGTGGATGGTGACACATGGATTGGACCAAGTACAACAATATATGAAGATTTACCATCTGGAATAATTGTTTCACATAAACAAGAGCTACAATTTAAAAGAAAAACTAAAACTAGTAAATAATGGAAACTATTTGTAAATTATGTTGATTAAGATTGGACATCAAATCGAAAAAATTCAAAAAAATGTTTCCAAACCTAGCAAAAGAGCTAGAACAAGGATCTGTAACTGTTAAGATTAATTCCATTCAATCTGATGACAAAGCAAAAGAAAACATAGCATCTAAAACTTTTGAAGGATACAATCCTAATGTAATCGATTTTCTTAAACGATGTAGTACATTAGAAGAGGCAAATGAAATAATCAATTACATGGAAAAACAAAACAAAATATCCACGAAAGAGGCACAAAAATTACGAATACAGTTGATGGAAAAAGGTGTCAGAAGCTTTGGGGCTAAGAAAGAAGATAATTACTATGATCTAAAAGGAAAAAAATAGAAAAATATATTATGTCCTTCTCTTAGAAGATAAAATTTTTATCACATCTCCACTCTCAAGAATATAATCTTCCCCAAGTCTTCTCTTAGTACGTACATTTACCGCATGGATAAAGCCTTCACCGAGTTCTGTATGGATCATGTAAGCAAATTCTTTTGCAGTTGTACCATATGGAGTTAGATATACGTCAGGCAGAACCTGTCCATCATGATTGCTCAACCTTTCAACGTTCTCCACTGGATAGACGACTATCATTTGTAGAAGATTAAAAAAAGTTTTATTCAAAACTTCTTGGACGCCCGTTGAGCCCCATTTTTCTAAAATCTTACGCTTGATCGTAATTAAAGCATTTTTTTGAACAGATGTTAAAATCTCTGGTTTTAAAATATTAAAGTTACTTGCTCCAGGAATGTAATCAATTAATCCTTTCTCTGCTGCCCTCCGAAGAGCGAGTTCAGCCTCAGAACAACAGGGAATGACTTCATAGCCCTTTTCTCTCAATAATTTAATATTCTCCTCAGCATAAGGTAGATCTATCTTATTGGCAGCGATGATCATGGGTTTAGAATTTTTTCTGAGTTCCTTTGTAAAAGATACAAGATTTTCTTCAGTCCATTTCACTGGAGTGTCAACGTCAAAATCCATCTGTTTTAAAGCTGTTACAATGTGAGATTTCTTAATAGATAATCCAGTTAATCTATTAAGTAAAAGATCTTCCAACGTAATTCTTTTCGTAGTAACTTTTTGACAAATCCTCTTCCAATCTTTCTTAATAATCTTCAGTAACCACATAGTAATTTCATAATCAAGGAAATCGACATCGATGATAGGATTCCTTGTTCCAGGATTACACGAGTTACCCTCCTCATCAGTTGCACCTGCAACATCAACAATGTGAATCAAGGCATCAGCCTTCATAATTGCATCGAGAAAATAATTACCTAAACCTTTTCCGTGCCATGACCCAGGAATGAGCCCCGCGCAGTCTATGAGTTCTATAGGAATAAGGCGGACCCCATTTATACAAACTGAATTCTGAGGTTGATCTATTACCTTAAATTCATGGCAGATACAAGGACTTCTGAGGTAGGCTATGCCTCTATTAGGTTTGATTGTAGTAAAAGGTCTATTTTCTATAGGGATAGGGATTAAAGTTAATCCACTAAAAAATGTACTCTTACCAGTATTTGGTTTCCCTACAACGCCTACTAACATTTGAAGTATAATCCTCCAGATTATGTGTTAAATTTTATTTAGATAATAAAAAGATATAGAATTCAACATTAAATAATATTCAATAAAAGAGAAAATAATAGCCATTTTAAAGTAAATTGTAAAAAATATTAACAAAAGTAGATCAATATTGGGAGAATTCTTTAATTTTTATATGATCATAAACATATAATGATAAGTAAGTACATGGAAAACAAAAATTTTTTTTAGGTCACGAATGTTAAATAATTATCATCTGGGAATTTGAATAATGGAGAATGTACTCCTTATTAATCCACCTCAAAGTTTTGAGAGAAAGGGAACTTCTGAAGGGTTAGCCCTCCCGCTAGGTCTTCTGTATTTAAAAGCAATGATACCGGAATGTAATACGAGAATACTTGACCTCTCAATTTCAGATAACCCAAAAAGAACCTTCGTAGAGATCTTGGAATCGAAAGAGTGGGATGTTATAGGAATCACAGTTTTAACTTATAGTTTAGATACCATTCGTCAACTTGTAAATTTAGTAAAGCAAAATGGTAACACTTATCTTATTGGTGGAGGTCCACATGCAACTCTCGCACCCAATAATTGCATAGATATGGGGTTCGACGCGGTAGTTATTGGTGAGGGTGAGCTGATCATATCCGACTTGATAAAAAATAAACCAAAGGGAATACTCCAAGGAAAAACTGTTAAAAATCTTGAGGAGATACCATTCCCCGATAGAAGCATTATAGATAATACAAAATATGGTATTTTTGGTTTTTTACAGGTACCAGGCCTCGCAACCAATATAGTGACATCGAGAGGATGTCCCTTCAACTGCACCTTCTGTGGACGTGTAATAAGAAGATCTGTTAGAAGAAGATCTGTGACATCAGTAATAAATGAACTTAAAGAGTTAAAAAAACAAAAATTTAAAAACATCTTCATTTCAGATGACTATTTTATCACAAACAAAAGATGGGTAATAACTTTCTGCAACGCTTTAAAGAAAGAAAAAATGAAATTTAATTTCTTTTTACAAACAAGAATAGATAATTTTGATAAAGAATCTGCTGAAATTCTAAGAGAGACAGGAACCCAATACATAAGCTTTGGCATAGAATCTATTCACCCAGATATCTTAAAATTCTATAACAAAACGAGTAAACCGACTAAATGGCGAGAACTCACAGAGAAAGCGCTTGGATACTGCAATGATGCAGGTATCTATTCCCAAGCATCATTGATAATTGGAGCTCCTATGGAAACGGAAGAGTTGTTTTGGGAAAGCTATGATTTTGTACATGAGAGTGGAGCAGATACAATTAACGTAAACCCTTTGATGTATATGGTAGGTTCAGAAATATGGAAAGATGCAGTGAAAAAAGGCAAAATAAAAAATACAGAATATCTTGTAGCTACTAATAAAAGAAAACTCTGCCCTATACCTCCAGAAAGAATAGACGCAATATGTTCTGAAGTTTTTGAAAAAGTTACAAGTAATTATAGTCATGTTTTATCTAAGACTTTTCGACACCTCGATAGGTTTAGAATCAAACTCTTATCGATAGGGATTAAGAAATTTATTTCATGGAATCTGTTAGGTGGGGATTGGAGAAAGCATTATGATATTATGAAAGAGTTTGGTTACGGAAAGACCTTTCTTGAAAAGCCTATAAAAGAGAACGAGGTTCAATCTTTGCCATCGAAATAAGTCGTACGATAAATTTCATAGAATTTAATATGAAATCGAGGTTATAACAAACTTTATCAGCATCAAAGTTTTCCATTTAGTACTAAAGCTATAAATTGAACATCAACAATTGTAACTTAATTCCTCAAAGAGGAGAGAGAACATTGTATAAATATCAAACTAGTGCTTGGAAGAATTTTAATGATTCGTCAATGAAAGAAGTAACTAAACAAAGACGTATAAAATGGAGAAGACAACCAGCAATTGTTAGAACAGAGAAACCTTTACGATTAAGTAGGGCACGTACCCTGGGATATAAAGCAAAACAAGGGTTCATAATGATTCGAGTAAGAGTTCGAAGAGGTGGACTACGCAAAGTCCCTCCAAGGGGGGGACGAAGACAGAGACATAGTGGTGTAACCAAATTCACGCCTAAAAAGAGCATGAAAATGATAGCTGAAGAACGTGGAAACAGGAAGTTTCCAAATCTCGAAGTTTTAAACTCTTATTGGGTCGGTGAAGATGGACAATACAAATGGTTTGAAGTGATCTTAGTTGATAAAACAAAATTATCGACCGAAGAGAGCGCTCAAATTCTGGGTAAGACACCTAGAAGAGCATATAGAGGATTGACATCTGCAGGAAAGAATATAAGAGGGTTGAGGAAAAAACGAGGTTTGAAAGTAACAGGATGAATATTCGTAGGTATGATCTAAAGATAGGAAATGATTATTGTTCTAATAAGAAGTGTAAATTCGTCTTATTACTCGCTGAGAAATGATTTGGAATTGATCTATAATATCTACAAGATGTAGATAGATGCGTATGGAAAAACTTCAATCTCAAAAAAAAAGTAATGCTTGGAAGGAGTTAAAGAATTCAATATCATATGTGGAAATCTCCTTCATCGTCCATGTAACAGAGGATATACAAAAAGCGTTGAAGGCTGTTAGAAATCTACTCCCCGACTTATACAGAGATAATGTTTCTTTTAAAAAAGAAAAGTTATGGGGACATCACAAAAATCTCATCATTTTAGTAAAGACTACCATAAAGAAGAAAAATTTTGGCCATGCATTTATAGAAAACTTGTATAATAAACTGAATATAAGTGACAAAGACGAGTTATCAAAAGGTTTTAAGAAACGATTAGATAATAAAAAAATGTTTTTTTTACGATTAGATAAACAGAAAGCATACCTAGGAAAAATCAAACTTAGCAGTATAGATCCAATTCGCATAAAGATTAAACTAAACTTCTTCCCTAACAACTTTAAAGAGATAATCAATCCTAATAAATAAAATGAAGTTTTAGTGAATAATCTTTGATTAAACTAATAAAAAGGCGATATATAGCATTCCGGATGAAACCCCATATAAAGATATCCAAGAGAGAAATATACAACGTCTTAATTAAAGAAATATTGACAAGTACAAATGTGAAAACTGGAAATGGCTTTTATATTTGGGTTGTAAAATTCGATGTAGAAACAGGATTAGGAATAATTAGATGTGGACATAACTCTCTTAATCAAATTTTACAATCAATTCAAGAACCAGAAAGGATGCTGAAAGAATTAAAATTTAAGACACTTGGAACATCAGGTTCAATAAAAACATTGAAACGGAAATTTTTATACAAAGAGTTTAAATGAAAGCTTATATTTGCTTAAGCAATTAAGAAAAGATTTTTAGTTGCTTTAACGTTTTCAAAATAGAAGATATTTAGTATATTGGAGGTTGAATAATAAATGGCAATGTTTACTTCACCAAGTGCTTATGATAGGGCTATTACAATTTTTTCACCTGATGGTCGACTATTCCAAGTTGAATACGCTTTAGAAACCGTAAAGAGAGGTTCAACTGTTTTAGGGATATCGTGCAATGAAGGAGTTGTCTTAGGCGCAGAAGAGAGACCTACTTCGAGGTTACAGGACCCAAATTTTGGGTGGAAAATTTTCGAGATAGATGAACATGTTGGTGTTGCTGTATCTGGACTTAGCTCAGATGCAAGAATTTTAGTTGATCAAGCACGAATACATGCTCAAAGTAATAGATTAATGTATGATGAACCGATAGATGTTGCGATCTTATCTAAAAAAATCGGTGATGTTGAACAGGTTTACACTCAACATGCAGGAGTACGCCCCTTTGGAGTCTCTTTAATTTTTGGAGGCGTTGACAAAGTAGGGAGTAAGGTTTTTCAGACAGACCCTAGCGGTGCTTGTTGGAGTTATAAAGCTGTGTCCATAGGAGCTGGAAGTGATACCGTACGAGACATATTAGAAGTAGAGTATAAAGAGGACAGTTCTCTTGAAGAGACAATTCAATTAGCAATGCAATGTTTCTCGAAAGTAATTGAGGGCCAGTTAGAGGCAAAAAATATGAAGATTGCTATAATTCCAGTTACAACGAAGAAATTTACAGTATTAACTCATGAAGAAGTAGCTAAGTATATAAAAAAGATTAAATGATAAAAAAAACTTAGTTTTTGTAGAGGGCTCTGATATGGGTGCAAAGCACACCACAGCTCGGATGTCTTTATCTGGAGAACATTATGAAATTTTAGTAAATCCAGATGCTGCTCTTAACTTCAAGCTTGGGAGAACAAAAAATATGTCTAATATTTTAGTTATAGAAACCATATTCACAGATGCAAGTAAGGGTTTAAGGGCTTCAGAAAAGAAACTTAGGGAAACATTTGGAACAGATGACGCTTCTAAAATTGCAGAAATAATTCTTAAGCGTGGTGAAATTCAGTTAACTACAGATCAGAGAAGAAGACTCATTGAAGAGAAAAGAAAACAAATCATTGCTTATATCTCTAGAAATAGTATGGACCCACGGACTAATTTTCCACATCCACCATTAAGAATAGAACAAGCAATGAAACAGATAAGTTTGGTAATAGATCCATTTAAACGTGGAGAAGAACAAGCAAAAGAGGTAATTGAAAAATTAAGACCAATTCTTCCGCTGAAAATTGAGAAATTAAGAATAGCGATTAAAATTCCCCCAGAGTATGCACCAAGGATGGCGGGAGTCGTTCGAAATTTTGGTAGTCTTAAGAATGAAGAATGGGAAAGAGATGGATCTTGGATTGCTATTGTTGAATTACCAGCGGGGATGCATTTATCCTTCTTGGAACGGATGAGAAATATTACTCGGGGAAACTATCAGTCAAAAATATTGAAGTGAGTAACGTAAAATTTTAACAAATAAAAGCATAAATTTATGTTTATGAAATGTATCCTAAAAGTAAATAAAAGTTGGAGTTTACTTCAACGTTATAGATTTAGAAGGGGTAAGAAATGCAATATTTAGTTGAAAAAAGACAACTTGTAATTCCAGGAGAGTTACTTGCGGAAGGTGACTATAAATCTGGAAAGAACACCTATCAAGAGGAAAATAGAATATACTCTTCTCTAATTGGACTTGCAAACCATATCGAAAAAAACGTGTTTGTAGTCGCAATAAAGACGGGGTATATGCCCGTTGTTGGAGATTTAGTAATAGGTAAGGTAATTGATATGAGATTGTCGGGGTGGATAATCGATATAAATGCTCCTTACAAAGCAATGCTTTTCACCTCAGACGCTTTTGGTCGCTCCTTTAATGCTCGGAAGGATGAAATGTCAGATTTCCTTAAGGTTGGAGATCTGATTTTTGCAAAAGTTAGTGCATTTGATAGAACAAGAGATCCCATCTTGACGATTAGAGATCAAGGGCTAGGAAAAGTAAACAGAGGTCATGTAATTAAAATAACTTCAACAAAGATTCCGCGACTTATTGGTAAAAAAGGATCAATGGTAAACATGGTAAAACGTGAAACAGGATGCCAAATCACAATAGGTCAAAATGGGCTCGTATTAGTGAGTGGAAAAAATGTTGAAGTGGAAGCTTTGGCAATATTAGCCATTCGTACGATTGAGAAAAATGCCCATACATTGGGATTAACGGATAAAATAAGTAAGCTACTAAAAAGGGAAGAAGGAGATTAAAGAATGAGTAATAAAAAAATAACGAAATTGCTCAAAAAGAATGGGCTTCGTCTTGATAATAGAAAGTTTGATGAGCTTAGATCAATAAAAATGGAAATTGGAGTATTAGAGAAAGCAAATGGATCAGCATACATTGAATGGGGAAAAAATAAGATTATAGCAGCTATATATGGCCCTAGAGAGGTTCATCCTAGACGTCTAAGTTTAACAGATAAAGCACTTGTAAGATGTAGATATCACATGACTCCGTTTTCGACTGATGAGCGAAAAAGACCTGCACCATCGAGACGAGAAGTTGAACTCTCTAAAGTTATAGCAGCAGCGGTGGAGCCAATAATTTTCACTGAATTTTATCCAAGAACTGGGATCGATATTTTTATTGAAGTTTTAGAGTCAGATGGTGGAACACGCTGTGCTGCTCTAACAGTTACCTCTCTTGCACTTGCAGATGCAGGTATACCCCTGAAAGATTTAGTCGCTGCTTGTGCAGCGGGAAAGATTGATGGGAAAATAGTGTTGGATATGAATGGTATCGAAGACCAATTGGGTGAAGCGGATCTTCCAATTGCAATAACACCAAGAAATAAAGAAATCACATTACTTCAGATGGATGGTATGTTTACTCAGGAAGAATTCAAGAAAGCGCTCAATCTAGCCATCGAAGGATGTGAGAAAATTTATGATATACAGAAAGAAGCACTTAGGAAAGAGTATATAATAGTTAAAGAAGAAACAGAAAAGATAGAGGAGGAGTAACAAAAGTGTCAAACTCTTACGGTATAATGGAAAGCATCAAGAGAGAGAAGATTTCTGAACTTTTAAAATATGATAAACGACTTGACGGTAGGGGCTTAATGGATTTTAGGAAAATAAAGATTGAGACAGGAATGATTGGGACAGCTGCTGGTTCAGCCCTGGTCTCACTTGGAAACACAAAGGTCATGACTGGAATTAAAGTAGAAACTGGAACGCCTTTCACGGACAAACCAAAAAGTGGTGTTCTAACAACAAATGTTGAACTTACACCTTTAGCTTCTCCAAACTTTGAAGCTGGACCTCCACGTGAAAAAGCTATTGAGATGGCAAGAGTTGTTGATAGAGGAATACGAGAGGCTAAAGCGATAGATCTAAGTAAACTATGTATAGATCCTGGAAAACTCGTTTTTATAGTATATGTAGATATTTATGTTCTTAATCATGATGGAAACCTTTTCGATGCTTTTGCTTTATCTGCTATTTCAGCACTTCTGAACACAAAGATGAAAAAATATACAGTAAAGAAGAATGGAGAATTAAAATATGGCAAAGGATACATTAAACTTCCAGTTCAGAATTATCCGGTGGAGATCTCAGTTGGAAAACTCGACGGTAAGATGATAGTTGACCCATCGCTTGAAGAAGAAGCGGTAGTAGATGGATTAATAACTATAGCAATAGGAAATAAGGGCGAAATTTGTGCTATGCAGAAAAGAAAAACTGGAGTTTTCTCGGTAGAAGATGTTCTATTAGCTATCACAATCGCGCAGAAGAAAGCTGAAGAGATTAGAGAAAATATTTTAGGTGAATTAATTGCTAAGAACAAAAAAGCGTAAAACAGATCATGGGTTAGGACCAAGATACGGAAGAACCGTTCGGAAGAGATGGTTTGAAATAGAAGCTGATTTAAAGAAGAGACATAGGTGTAAGAAATGTAGTGCTAAAGCAGTTAAAAGAGTAAGTGTGGGTGTATGGAAATGCTCTAAATGTGGAGTTATTTTCTCAGGGGGGGCATACACGCCATCAAGTGAGATAGGTGAAGTAGCCAGAAGAAGTGTAGAGGCTACTATTACGACCACCGAATAAACTTTGAAATAAGAAAAGAGTAATAAGTATGGTAGTAAGGTAAGATTAGCCCTCGTTATAGTTTTAAGAATATTCCTTCAGAACGAAGATTCTAGAAGAGAATAATTGATTTAATACTAGGTTTAACAGAGCAGTATTTTTATGGATATATTTGTGAAGCTTGTTCACCTCTGAGACCCCAATTGGTCTTTGGAATATCACGTATGATTATTGTCAGTGAACTGGGCCGCACACCAATCTCTTCAAAAGCTTTTGATATTAACTTGATTAATTTCGCTTTCTGTTCCACAGTTCTACCTTTCCACATATCAATTTGAACCACTGGCATTTATTTTACCTCAATTTTATTTAGGTATTTATATAGTTAAGTAAATAGGTTTTGATGTACTATTCACATTTCACTATTTATCTATTCTGTAAGAAAATGTTTTCATTCAAAGATCCTGTAAATGAAGGGTAATGCGTTTTTTAAAAAAATATATTGCTAATTACGTTTTCTATTTATGTTTTGTTGCATACCTGTTTAGTAGAAAATTGGTGAAGTCATAAGATAGATCAAAACAAAAGAAGGCTAAAATATAATTTATTTCAATCAAAGAAAGAAAAGCCATTATAATGAAGGACGTTTTTAAAAATGGACGAAGAAGAAAGAAATTTGCTAAAAATTTCTTTGAGGAGAACCGGTCGTGACTTAGTTCATCTATAAAGGAGAAAAGTGTAACTATAAAGAGAAGCCAAAGAGTGGGAGGTTGAAAGTTTAAGATAAAAGCTATTGTTAATGTCAAGACAAGACCGAAGAAAAGGTTCTGTTGATTAATCTTTCCAGAGAAGAGAACACCAAGAATAATGCCGAGAATAATAGAGGATGATATAGAATTATGAGAAATTAGAAGTCCGAAGATGAGGGCTGAAAAACAGGCCGAAATAAATGAGATTGTTTTCGTTGATCTTTCACCATAATAGTCAGCAATTTTTAAACTAACTCCTCCGAAGGCGAAGAGTAGTATCATTAGTTCAACTTGGAGTAACAAAATAATCAATTATCTAGTTTTAATTCAAAATCTTTGAAAGAATTGATCGAAATCATATAGAATCGATTCTTTATGCAATATTTTCATTTAAATAAATTAAGGGGGTACATGTGTTACCGTTAACGAAATAGACTTCCGATCAGAGAGAAATTTAGAGGTGTCTTCTACAACGTAAACCTCTAAAAAAACGGTATATCTTTTTGACGATACACCTAATGGAAGATAACCCTTGACAATGATTGGGAACTTGGCATTTTCATTAGGACCCAAAGTGTCATTTAAATAAATTATTGTATAATTTACATCATTATAAACTGGGAGTAAAAGTGGTTCCTTAGTTATACCATTATAATATGACAGGTTTGTACTAGTGTAAACTATATGGAATTCGTATATTTGCTTTTTAGGTACCGTATTTTCAATGGTAGCAACTATAGTGATATTTTGACCCATTTGAATTGAACTACTCAGTGGGTCCACTGTTAGCATGAGTCCAAATTGTTCAGAATCAAAAATTCCGGAAAAAAAGATAATCACAACGACTAAAATTATCCCGATTATGAAGTAAATAAATTGTTTCCTTAAAAAACCCATTTATAGTTATCTCCTAAAACTTCATTTCGTAATTTGGTCCCAACATCTTGTAAAATAACCATGTTTATTCGCGGTACACAGTTTTATTTTATAGGTAAAGACGATATACAGGTTTAGTTTAATGTGGGGACTATTTTTCACGTAATTTATCGGCAATAGTCTTAAATTTACCTTTCTCAAATATTCTAATTTTCGTATTTAACCGAATTCTAAGACCCAAACTTTTGAAGAGTGAATATAGTTGTTCTCCAGTAATTTTATTCTTTAATTTTCCAGCATTTATAATAGAAACCAACTCAAACATCAGCTTCCTGGTAATTATGGGGTATTGTTGTTCTGCAGCGTTCCATACTTCTAAACCTCTTCCTGCAAAAGCCTTCAATAATATTTTTTTAGGATCTTCTGGTTTCTTTACTTTTTCTTTCATCAATTCAAAAGTCTTCTTTAATAATAAGCGTTTTTGCATTTCAAGAAGTTTTCTTCGTTTTAAGATTTCAAAATTAGTATCTTCTGACATATTACGTCCTCAATATAACATTTAAAGAATAGTAAGTTTTCGATAAAACATGTAATTGTTCAATACCAATATTCATATTTCAACAAGTATTTACATGTTTTTAGGAGAAAAAATTGAATGAAAAAAATGGTGAAAAAACTGATAGAGAATATTATTTTAGCATAGAATAAACATAAATTTTTAAAACGTATTTATTTGAAAAATAAGGTAACGTAATAGAATGAAGAGTCGTTCTAGGGAACCTTCTAATTATTTTAGGGATCATAAACAAACATGCTAATAAAAACTTAAATAATTGATGAGTTTATGGAAGGCTATGTTAGTTTATTAATGAAGAAAAGATAAACTAACGTGTATAGCGGGGTAGGGTAGCCAGGTTTAACCCGCAGGGCTCATAAGATTGGTGATAAAGTAACGGTTTCATCAAATGGTAAGTTTAGGAAATGTGAGTAAAAAAAACTTTTTTTGGAAAAAACATCAATTTGAGACACCCTGAGATCGGATGTTCAAATCATCTCCCCGCTACCAAATTCATCCCCTGAAATAGTACTTTTTTTTACAATATAGAAAGTTGGCGCGTTCATAGCTCGTCTAATGCAATAAACAAATTAAAGACAAAATATGATGGTTAACTTCAATTTAATTTATGCTAAAATTATTTAATTAGTAGAGGTAGAATAACCAAGATGTCTTCGAAGGTAGCTGTCGTTAAAGGTGAACGAGGTGTAGAGCCAGTTTATCGAGCCCTTAATCTTATACACTACAAGGAGGCTCTTGAGCAGTGGGATACAGTTCTCGTTAAAGTTAACCTAATTACCTCGCATACATATGAGACAGGTATCACAACAGACCCGATTGTAGTCAAGGCAATCATCAAGATGGTACAGGACCTTGGGAAGAGGGTTATCATTGTTGAGACAGAGGGAGGAATCACATCCCCAGACAAGGCGATAATTAAAACGGGGATGATGGATGTTATAGAAGAGGCTGGAGCCGAATACCTCAACATGGGACACCTGGAAGAAAAAGTTGAACTAACCGTAAAGAATCCTAAGGCGATAAAGAGCTTCAAGGTCGCCAAAATAGCGACTGAATCAGCGATAATCAGTAACGCGACTATGAAAACACTACATCATACAACTATCACCATGGGCCTTAAGAACATGTTCGGAATGCTCACCAAGAAACGTAAGTTTCTGTACCACATAAAAGATATGAATAAAGTGATCTATGACATCTGCAAGACTCTGCCACCAACCATGACAGTTATTGACGGCTTCTACGGGAAGGAGGGAAGGGGACCCTGGCATGGAAAAGCGGTGAAAATGAATACAATAATTGCCAGCACCGACCCGGTAGCTGCTGATGCTACCGCTGCGAGGATTATTGGAATTAACCCTGAAACCATAAAGCATGTAATGTGGCTTCACGAGAGCGGAATAGGCGAAGTAAATGAGATAGATATTGTTGGTGACGGAATAGAAGCCGTATACAGAGTCTGGAATAGAGGTTAATAGAAACAAAACAAATTCGTGGACAAGTAGAACTAGCATTATTAGAGGGTTCACTGAGTGCGATGCACTCAACTTGGTGAAGTATGATTTCTATACGTAACTTACTATCAAGAGAAAAAAAATTTAGAAAAAGAAAGTAAGTAGAGATATACATCAATCAAATTTTTCATTTTTTGTATTGGAACTATTTGAGTGTTACTTGGAAAAAGTTAAGAATAAAAACATATAACCCAATAAAGCAAGGAGATAGCGATTAGAGAAAAACTTACAGGCTCTGCTTTTACGTTAATTGGAATTGTAAATGTATTATTCTCCATCAGTTTGATATACCTCTTAAATACTGTGTTGGTGGACTGTTAGAAACATTAGGGAGATTTCTATCTTTTTTGATTCACCTGTATCCCGGTCTACAACGTATAGTGATGTTGGATATGTTTTGACTTTAATCCAACTAATAACAGGATTTGTAGCATTAGCTGCAGAAGTGTCTATTTTAATTAAGCAAAAGTTAACTCCTAAACAGTACCTAGAAACGAGTAAAATTTGAGTTGAACATCTTTTTCAACTCGCCTACTTTTCACACATAATCTAAAACAATATGTTACGTGAATACCCTCCATTTACTATGTTCATTTAGTGAACTTTGAGAGTAAGGTTGCAAAGAATATTGATGAATCAGGTAAGTTAGTTGAAGCTACGTTTGATTATGTTTATGATTTTGAAGGAGACAAATTGGTTCAGAAAAGAAAATGATAAATAATATTGTACATCCAAATCTAGTATAAATAGACACTGCACGTACTAAACATCAGATAAATGGGGGAGATATATGAAACCTGGGGTGAATTTTTTTCAGTTAGATGTCATCATTTTTAGCGCGTTTACTTAACCATTTAGCTATAGCACGTAATATTTTACTGGGTGTTTGATCCAGAACATACACATCATACGTTTGAACCTTGATTGTGGTTTTATAATCTAGCATAGGGGCATAGATAATGTTTTGAAGCACAATCTCTCCTTCAAGATATTTTTTTACCAAGTCATCAGATTCAAAATGCATAGGGATGCTAAGAAACGCTATTCCTTCAGCCCAATTCAACATAGTGGGTCTTCCGAACTGTGTCATCGCTTGAACTCTTTTTGCTAACTCTTTTAACGATAATTTTGTAACATCCATAATTTGTATGTGTGTTATTGGCGTATACTCAATTTTAATTCCTGCTTCTTGCATGTTATTTCACACTCATTTTGTTAGTACAACAATAGTTCTTAATGGTTTCTACAAGTTTTTCCGATCGTTAAAAGTTAGTGAAAAAAACATTAGGAGTTAAACATATAGATAATTAGATAGAGGGTTATGTTCTAATCAAGTCTATTATTTGATATAGGTTTTAAAATTGTGATTAATAATTTAAGTTTTAAAAAAATGAACACGGACATACATCTATTCCTTCTTATGTCTCTCGGAACGAAATCAAGAGATTTATTCAGTTGAAATTCTTTCATTTCAATTTTTTAAGTAACCTATTATTTATGATTTAAAATAGGTAATGAAGGATATATCCGTTAGATTGTAGGATAGGTGAAACGCTGTCCTATCCTGAGTACAACTACTTTAATTTTCATGTTTCTGGATTTTGCTTCGTATTCAACAAGACGGGGGTTGTCAATTGCGAAACTCCATAGATCCCAATGCATAGGAATAACCATTTTTGTTTGGAGATCACTAGCTATCTGAAGGATTTCTCCAGGAGTATTATAGTATTTTATTCCAGGTGGATTCACTCCAAGACTGATGAGGGCTATATCTATCTTGTATTTTTGACTAATTTTGAAAAACTCATCGGACCAAAGTGAATCTCCTGCGTGAAAAATTCGTATATTATCAATTTCGAAGATGTATGTGTTTGCGGTTTTTGGAATTGGATCATTTGAGGGAAATGCGATAATATGAATGTCCTTGATTTTCTTTTCTTGATGTTCTTTCAATGACACAATTCGATTCTCAGCTATTTTCCAACTCTTTAAAAGATTGGTGACGCTTGGAGGTCCTATAAATAAAGAGTCGGTATTTTTAGATATAGGAAAAATAAAGTCTTCATTGAGATGGTCAGGATCTTCATGTGAGATAACAGTAGCGTCAATCTTCTTCACGTCAGATGCGTTGAAAGGTAAAGGAATCATTCGCAGAGTAGTTGTTTTCTCATTTTTTAGGGCTCCTCCACAGTAAGGATCAATATAGATTGTTGATTTTGGTGACTTAAGTATGAACCCTGCTCCTCCAAGTGACCACAATGCAATAAACCCTTGCTTTACTTCATATTCATCAACATCTTGAAGAAACCAGTCATACCATTCACTTCTTAAATTACAAAGTGGTTGAGGTTTACCAAGTCTTCTAGTATACCATAATCCTTTTCCCATAATCATCATCAGAGTCTATCTATAGTTTTAGAAGAATTTAAGATATTTTGTCTATTGTTTATAACAAAGGGGAATATATTTTACGAGTTTTATAGTTATTATGGAAATAAAATTATGATAAAATATATTAGGCAGAATAAAAGTTCTGTACAATAATTCGTTGATTATTTGGGTGATTTAATTCATGGTAATGTTCAAATTATTCTCCGAATTTACCCCGAAGGGTGATCAACCTAAAGCGATTAAGGATTTAGTTAATGGTATCGATAGAGGCGAACAAGTTCAAACATTACTTGGAGTGACTGGGAGCGGAAAAACGTATGTAGCAGCTTCAGTAATTGAAAAAGTTCAAAAACCAACACTTGTAATTTCTCATAACAAAACTCTGGCAGCGCAGCTTTGTGCTGAATACAAGCGTTTCTTCCCAGAAAATGCTGTGGAGTATTTTGTAAGTTATTATGATTATTATCAACCAGAAGCTTATCTCCCACATACAAATTTGTACATCGCAAAGGAGGCTTCAATTAATGATGAAATTAATAGATTACGACATTCAGCTACGCGGTCAATCATGGATAGACAAGACGTGATCATTGTTGCAAGTGTATCTTGCATTTATGGTCTAGGTAACCCAAGTGATTATGCTAATTTGCGTCTTTTGTTGCGGAGAGGAATGCATATGGAGAGAAATTTAATGCTCCAGAAGCTAATTGAGATCCAGTATGAAAGAAATGATTTTGCGTTTACTCCGGGAAGATTCAGGGTTCGAGGAAACAAAATAGATGTATATCCATCATATGCAGGAATATCATTCAGAATTGAATTATCAGACGGTGTCATAACTAAATTATTTGAGATGGATCCCCTATCTGGGAGGCGGATTAGTGAAAAATCATCTTTAACGATTTATCCTGCAAAGCATTTCTTAATGCCTCAAGAAAAAGTTGAAAAGTCAATCGAATCTATAAAGGCTGAATTAGAAGTGCGGCTTAAGGAATTAAATTCAGAAGGTAAGTTGTTAGAAGCCAATAGACTCAAACAGAGGACTCTGTATGATGTTGAATTATTAAGGGAGGTAGGGTATTGTCCAGGAATAGAAAACTACTCTATGCATTTTGATGGACGAAGAAAAGGGGAAAAGCCTTTTACACTTATTGATTACTTCCCAGAAGACTTTTTGATGATTATTGATGAATCACATGTTTCAATTCCTCAGATTCGAGGTATGTATGGTGGAGATCGGTCAAGGAAAGAAAACTTAGTGAAACATGGGTTTAGACTGCCTTCCGCGTTTGATAACAGACCACTTATGTTCAGTGAATTTGAAAAATATATGAAAACTGTGATTTTCACGTCAGCAACACCAGGAGTTTACGAATTTAGGAAGAATATTCCGGTTATAGAACAGATAATTAGACCTACAGGATTGATTGATCCCAAAGTAGTTATTAGAGCACTTGAAAATCAGGTGGATGACCTAATAAATGAAATAAAAATGCGAGAGAAGATGAATGAAAGAGTCTTAGTCACAACTCTAACTAAACGAATGGCAGAGGATTTAACAGAATACTTGATTGAGAATGGAATTAGAGCTGAATATATGCATTCAGACATTAAAACTTTGGAGAGGATTAAAATATTGAGAAGATTGAGGTTAGGCAAGATAGGTACAATAGTTGGAATTAATTTATTAAGGGAAGGTCTAGACCTCCCTGAAGTTTCTTTAGTAGCAATTTTAGATGCAGACAAAGAAGGTTTTCTAAGAAACGAAACTGCACTTATACAAACCATGGGTAGAGCAGCGAGGAATATTAGAGGAGAAGTAATTCTTTACGCTAATAAGCTTACAAAATCAATAAAGAAAGCAGTTGAGGAGACTAACCGTAGAAGGAAGATACAACTCAAATATAATATCAAACATGGAATAGTACCGAGAACAATTGAAAAAAAAATCACTGACATAATCGACGGGCTTCCAGAAGAAGAAAGAGTCTTAATTAGTGGTCTTCCTGAGACGGACCTACCGTTAATAATTATTGAATTGGAAGAAGCGATGAAAAGAGCAGCCCATAACCTCGAGTTTGAAAGGGCAGCTACTCTTCGAGATAGAATATTCGAATTGAAAAATCCATTGACAGTAAACAAATCCATTAACAATAATTGAACATGTGGTAAGTAAATGGCACTGAATAAAATCATCATTAAAGGTGCAAAGGAGCATAATCTAAAGAATATAGACGTGGAAATACCTCGAAATAAACTGGTGGTAATAACAGGGGTCAGCGGAAGTGGAAAATCAAGCCTAGCTTTTAACACAATATTTGCTGAAGGACAGAGAAGATATATCGAATCTCTGTCAACATATGCTCGTCAATTCTTAGAACAAAAAGAAAAACCAGACGTAGAATCTATAGAAGGTTTATCTCCTGCGATAGCTATTCAGCAAAAAGCACCAGGGCATAACCCAAGGTCTACAGTTGGGACGATAACTGAAATCTATGATTATCTAAGAGTGTTATATGCAAAAATAGGAACTGTATATTGTTTCCGTTGTGGACGAAAAATACAAAGACAATCCATTGATCAAATTACTGAACATGTTTTGGCGTTAAATGAAGGAACCGAACTCCTCATTTTTGCTCCCGTGATTAGAGGTAGAAAGGGTGAATATAGAAAAACTTTGAGCGATTTATTGAAACAAGGATTTGCCCAAGGAAGAATTGATGGAGAGATTAGAGATTTAAACGAAAATATAAACCTTGAAAGATATAAAAAACATACCATCGAAATCCTTATCGATCAGTTGAAGGTAGAAAAGCAGGAGCGAAGTAGACTGGTAGAAAGCCTTGAGCAGGGATTAAAACTTGGGCAAGGGTTGATTCTGATAAAAATAGTCAACGGAGAAGAACAGCTTTTTAGTGAACATTTTTCATGTATAGAGTGTGGTATAAGCTATGGGGAATTAACCCCCAGAATGTTTTCATTTAATAGTCCATATGGTGCTTGTCCTGAATGCAGTGGATTAGGAACCTCCCTACATATAGACCCCTACTTAATCGTCCCAAATAAAAATGTATCAATAAACAATGGGGCAATAAAGTCATTTCCAAAAAGCACTAACTCTTGGTCTTTTAAGACGTTGAAAGAGGTTGCAAAACAGTATAATTTTGACTTGAATATTCCTTTTAATAAGATATCCGAAAAACATCAAAAGATAATTCTGTATGGAACAGGAAAAGATGTAGTATTTTTTAGATTCGAAGGAAAGAATTCAGAACAAAAATATCTCTATGAGGTTCAACGTCCTTTTGAGGGGGTAATTCCTCGTCTTGAAAGAAGATTTATTGAAACAAGATCAAGTTACATTCGACGAGAAATTGAGAGATATATGAGTAAGAGAAAATGTCCACTCTGTAAAGGAGAGAGACTGAAAAAGGAGAGTTTAGCTGTTAGAATTGGAGAAAAAAACGCCGCAGAACTTACTAAAATGTCAGTAAAGGAGATTATTACATTTTTTAAGATCTTAAAGCTTACTGCTAAGAAAAAAGTGATTGCAAAACAGATCCTTAAGGAAATTCTGGCTCGTTTAAATTTTATTGCTAATGTTGGTCTTGACTATCTCACGATAGATAGGGCAGCAAATACACTTTCAAGTGGAGAGGCTCAACGAATACAATTAGCAACACAGATCGGTTCAAAGTTATGTGGCGTGCTCTATATTTTAGACGAACCTAGCATAGGTTTACATCAAAGAGATCTTGGAAGATTGCTTCGAATCCTTATTGAATTGAAGAATCTAGGCAATACAGTAATCGTAATTGAACATGACGAGAGAACCATTCGTATAGCGGACTATATTATCGATATGGGTCCTGGAGCTGGAGAACACGGTGGAGAAATTGTTGTTGCAGGTCCGCTTGAGGAGATCATTAAGGCTAAAAATTCTTTGACAGGTGCTTATCTTGACCATAAATTATGGATTCAAACACCAAAGAGAAGAAGAAATCCAAGGAATGAATATCTGGTTATAAAAGGTGCTAGAGAACATAATTTAAAAAATATAGATGTGTCAATTCCTCTCGGCTTATTTGTATGTATCACAGGAGTCTCTGGATCTGGAAAGAGTACACTTGTAAATGATATTTTGTATAGAGCTCTAGCGAGGAAGTTTTACAGATCAAAAGAGACTCCGGGGGACCATGATGAGATAAAAGGAGTAGATAACATCGACAAAGTCATTATTATCAATCAAATGCCTATTGGACGAACACCAAGGTCTAATCCAGCAACATACACTAATGTCTTTACTCCAATACGGGAACTTTTTTCCAAGTTACCTGAAGCACGAAAAAGGGGGTATTTACTTGGAAGATTCAGCTTCAATGTTAAGGGGGGGAGATGTGAATCATGTAAAGGTGTAGGAAGCATTCTAATTGAGATGCATTTTCTTCCAGATATGTACGTTAGATGCGATGTTTGTAAAGGAATACGCTATAATACAGAAACTCTTGAAGTAAAGTATAAAGGAAAAAATATTTCTGATGTTTTAGAAATGACAATTGAGGAAGCTCTAAACTTCTTCAAGAATATACCGAAGATTATGAGAAAACTACAAACGCTCTTTGATGTGGGATTAGGCTACATGAAACTTGGTCAGCCTGCAACAACGTTATCGGGAGGAGAAGCGCAGCGAGTAAAACTCTCAAAAGAGTTAAGTAAAGTGAGTACGGGAAAGACCCTTTATATTTTAGATGAGCCAACAACAGGCCTTCACTTTATTGACATTCAGAAATTACTTGATGTATTGAATAGATTAGTTGATAACAGAAACAGCGTAATTGTGATTGAACATAACTTAGATGTAGTAAAATGTGCTGATTATATAATTGATCTCGGGCCGGAAGGGGGAGACAGAGGAGGAGAAGTAATAGCCCAAGGAACACCAGAAGAGATCACACAAGTAGTCGCATCATACACGGGAAAATACCTCAATGAGGTCTTAGTGTATGACAATTAATAAAAAACTCTTGATGAGTATTCCAGATAAAATTGGAGTTTACATTTTTAAAGATCAAGAAAATAATGTTCTTTACGTCGGAAAAGCTTTATCTCTCAAGAATAGAGTGAGTGACTATTTTATTCCCAAAACATTAGCGTTAAA
>SDBS01001673.1_pt1 | contig 22479 bp, 36 predicted proteins | sample 2277091 | NCBI WGS metagenome assembly SDBS01 (sample SAMN10404972, study PRJNA504765) | marine sediment metagenome | isolation source: marine sediment core GS10_PC15, 163 cmbsf | place: Arctic Ocean: Southern Knipovich Ridge | collected 2010
AGATACTGAATGGAGTTAAATAAATCAGAAAGGAGGTGATTCAATGGATGCAGCAATCGGTTTTCTCCTGGTGTTAATATCTTTAGCACTCCTGACTTATGCTTTGGCGCTAGTTTATAAGGACCGGGCAATAGTTAGAAAATGGCTAAACGCGCCTTACTACGCCGAAGATGATCGAAAGTTAAAACTTAGACGCCGAATAGAAGATTTGGCAAACGAATTAGCTGATATCGAAGCGGCAGAATCGAAAGGGGGTGATTAACTGCCACTAATTATTTCATATATTGCCCCGGAGTATACTACCCAAACAGCTCCGAGGCAGCAATGAGGTAATCAGTAAAGAAAACAAATGGCAGAACCAACAAAAGAACAGATTGAGAGGTTTTGGGAACGGTGTGGGATAAGATATGAGGTTGACCAAGATGTATTCAAGGTAATATTCCCAGATGGTGAATGGTATAACTTTGGGGCAAATTGGGAGATGGGTGAGATAGAACCCCCCATAGACCTCAATAACCTGTTTCTGTCTGCTGTGCCAAAAGCTCTTAAAGTAATTGCTGAGAAAGGGTATTGCCCACCTATAATGAAGCTCTTTCAATTATGGTATGACGAGTTAGTGACACAGGCCGGAGACAGCAGTAATGTAGAACGAGCTGCCCTAGCTCTATTCTGGGTATTGTGGGAGGTATTGAATGTTAAAGCCATTAAGTCCTGAGATTATAAAGGAACTTTGTAAGCGTCACCAACTCGTAGAACCGACTGCAATAGCGGCAGCCCAAGCATCCCAAATAGATACAGTGAGGCAGATAGTGGAGTGGGGAGAAGGAGAATGCACAGAGCATTCAGTTAATACGGGAACTAGGCGGAAAAATTGCCCTTCATGTTGGCAAGAACTCAAGAAACTAGCGGAGGGGAAATGAATAAACTAACACCAGAGGAAATAAAGAAAGCTATTGAGCAGCTTAAGGTTCTTTATGACCTGGCAGCTACGGGATTAGATGCCATCAGTGCTATTGCTCTCCAACTAGGTATTGAAGCTCTTGAAGCCCAACTAGCCAAAGATGAAAGAGGGATAGAGGAACTAGAGGCACAAGTCGAGCAATGCCTTGGTGTTATTAAAGACCTTAAGGATAATCTAGCCAAGTGCCAGAAGCAAGATGTATGCCCTGAGTTCCCATCTATAAATGAGTGGCTTGATAAGCTCGGTATAGACAGAGCTTATAAAAAAGATATGAAGCCAACCTACTTGTTAGAGAAAGAGACAGCCTGTAAAGGCACAGGGAAGAAGCAAAATAAAGCGAGGGAGAGGGTCAGAGAGATTTTAGAATATCTTTGTGTCTTTGATGTTGAGGATGAAATCATCCCCATAGTTAAGAAAGCCGTGCTGAAGGAATTTATAAATGTTTTAAAAACAATCGCCAAAGTACCAGAGTATTATCAGCCCAATGAATTATTAGTCTTGATTGAAATAATCAAGCAAGGAGAGTTGATCTTATTGCGGGGCGATGAGCTAGAGAATTGGGTTGACAAGCAACTCGATAAGGAAGCGGAGGGGAAATGCTAGAAATAAACACAGCATACGAATTAAAAATCATTTTCTTCGTTTTGACCGCCGGCTTGTTTTGCGCTTTGCTGACCATATTTTTACGAAAACTAGAAAAAGGGACTTCCAATACCCACAAAAACACACACGAGAATCGCTGTAGTCGAAAATTAGGGGCCTTAAAGTAAAAAGCCGACACAAAGTATGGGGGCAGTTAAATCATGGTGCTAAAAACTAATGCAACCATAAAATGTTAAAGGTAATTTTGGAGCCGGGCCGGGACCTGGAAATTTGTAAAGATTGCGGCGAAGTGGTAAGGGATCGCCCGGTTGATGAAAGGTTGGCGCATTATTATAGATATGCAATGACCAGGGTAAAGTTTGAAACTGCGTTCTGGGGTGGCTCTCACCACAGGCCAGCAGAAAGGAAAACCTATTATGATTAAAGTTAAATGCCCGAGACGAGTATTCTTATGTAAAGGGGAGAGGAAAATGTTAAGTAAAATATGGTATTGGCTCAATGCTCAGTTTGGTTACAGAAGATATTTTAAAATATCTGGAATAGTTTATATCAAAGAGGGTTATAATAAAATCGAAAAATTAGGTGAACATTTAGCAATACATCATCCAGAAGAATATAAATTTTATTGGCATAATTAACATAAGGTCAATTGTGCGAAGGAGTTGAAATGAATAAAACAAAGATTGAATGGGCCTTGAATCCTGACGGCACACCTGGCTACACTTGGAATCCAATCACAGGCTGTCTAAACGGCTGTGAATACTGCTACGCTAGGAAGCTGGCTAATACTAGACTGAGGGAAAGGTATCTCGCAAATGATAATCTAGCACCGACACAGGATAAGACAGTTCCTAATATGCACTTGGCTAGTGAGTTTGTTGACCCCTTCTATCCCCGATTTTGGGAAGATAGGCTGAATGAGCCATTAAGAGTATTGAAGCCAAGAGGGATATTCACTTGCGATATGTCTGACCTATTCGGTATTGGAGTGCCTGAAGAATGGACAAACAAAGTGATGGAAGTGATTAAAACAGATAACTATTTGAATGAAGATAGTCCTCATCGCTTCTACCTCCTGACCAAGCAACCTCAGAACCTCATCAAGTTCAGTCCGTTCCCTGATAACTGCTGGGTAGGGGTGAGTGTGACCAATGAACCCCAATATGTTGGGGCTTATGGCTACCTAAAGGATGTTGAGGCAAAGGTGAAGTTTTATAGCTTTGAGCCTCTACTAGAACGAGTCAGGGTAAGTAGTATCGGGTTAGATAGGCGTGTTCAGTGGGTAATCATAGGCTCACAGACAAGGCCCTACAAGCCACCGAAGATAGAGTGGGTTCAGGAGATAGTCCAAGCCTGTGATAAGGCAGGTATCCCTGTGTTCTTGAAGAATAATCTATGGGACTTAGTTTATACTGAAGCATGGGATAATGACTTGTTTTGGGCTAATGATAAGGCAACACTAAGACAAAAGATGCCACTCACGCACAAAAAGGACTGTGAGCTGAAATGAACATACGAGAAAGGCTGTCAATGGCTATAATCTACTTTGCATGTTTAGTGATGGGTTTCATTATAAAGGAAGATATTGAGAGAATATACAAGGAAGAGAGAGCAAAAACTGAATTTGGTTCGCACAATAAAAGTTATGGAAAGTAAAAGGCCAAAACTATTAGACTTATTCTGCGGTGCTGGTGGCGCAGCCATGGGCTACCATCGAGCAGGCTTTGAAGTAGTGGGGGTGGACATTAAACCTCAGCCTCATTATCCCTTTGAGTTTCACCAGGCAGATGCCCTTACCTATCCACTTGAAGGCTATGACGCTTACCACGCTAGTCCACCTTGCCAAGATGATTCTATCGCAACTCAGAAGTGGAAGAACAGAGGTTATATCTACCCTCAGTTAATTGAGCCAACAAGGCAGCTATTGATAAAAACTGGCAAGCCTTATGTAGTCGAGAATGTCACTGGAGCGAAACGCCGTCTGAATAATCCTATACTGTTATGCGGTCTTACCTTTGGCTTGAAGGTTGTTCGTCATAGGTGGTTTGAAGTGGAGCCTTTTATCTTGAGCCCGGGGCATAGTTCGAGGCAATGTCATGGAGCGGTAACAAGGAAAATAGCTATAAATGACCCTGCTGGACATGGAATGTCGGGACATACTTACCGCGCCTTGATAGTAGCAGGTCACGGCGGTAATTCACAGAGCTTCAGATGGCAGGACTGGCAAGAAGCTATGGATATAAACTGGATGAGTAAACAAGAATTTACCCAGGCAATCCCCCCAGCCTATACAGAATACATAGGGAAGTATCTAATTACGGCTATATTATAAGGTGAAGAATGGGAAAAAAAACAAGTAAAGTGAAACCATATTACCAAAAAAACGGTGTTACTCTTTATTGTGGGGATTGTCGCGTTATTCTACCCGAGCTCGAGGGCGAGTTTAGCGCTATTATCACTGATCCACCATGGCCCGGGACCGAGGAAAAGAGTAACCCTGGCCGAAAATATGATATCTATCCTGTTTTCAATGGGGCTGCCCTGAAGTTTAGAAAACTATCAGATCGATTGATAGTGATTCTTGGCTGTGATACTGATCCACGATTTCTTAAGCTGGTCCCAAAGGAGTATCCATATCTTTTAACTTGCTGGTTGAGACGAATCCCACCGTCATACAAGGGACATATTCTCTATGGTGCTGACGTTGCTTATATATTCGGTACCCCTCGAGATCGAGAGTATGCTGGACCCACCGGCACAGGTATATTACAATCGGAAACTTACTCTGTATCGCTTCGTAAGCGAGATAAGATAAATACGCATCCAACTTTTCGCCCTTTAAGAACAATGAAGTGGCTGGTTAGCCATTACACTCAAGAAGGCGAAACAATCCTAGATCCATTTGCCGGTAGCGGTACCACATTATTAGCGGCAAAGGAAACTGGTAGAAAAGCAGTTGGCATTGAGCTCGAGGAAAAATACTGTGAAATAGTTGTCAAACGATTAAGGCAAGCAGTAATGGATTTTGTGCCTAACTTCGTGTGATAAATTATGAAAAGTAAAAGGCCAAAACTATTAGACTTATTTTGTGGTGCCGGTGGTGCAGCTATGGGATACCATCGGGCTGGCTTTGAGGTTGTTGGTGTAGATATTAAGCCACAGCCCCATTATCCCTTTGAGTTTCACCAGGCGGATGCTCTTACCTATCCCCTTGAAGGCTTTGATGTTTATCACGCAAGTCCACCTTGCCAGGAATATTCTCGCACTAAATCTTTACACCCGCAAATGAGCTACCCTGATTTATTAACTGATGTCCGGACTATGTTGCAAACGACCGGTAAGCCTTGGATTATAGAAAATGTGGTTGGGGCTCCGTTTGAGCATTGGATAATGCTTTGCGGAATGATGTTCGGGCTTAGAACATACCGGCATCGGCGATTTGAAACCTCTTTCCTTATGATGCAACCGGAACACCCAAAGCATATTGAGAGAGTATTAAATCGTGGTTATAATCCGAACTGGACTGGATTTTTCTGTGTTACCGGCGGAGGTAATGCACCGGTCGTAGTTATGAAGGAAGCAATCGGCATTGACTGGATGACAAGGAAAGAATTTACCCAGGCAATCCCACCAGCCTATACAGAATACATAGGGAAGTATCTAATGAAAATCGTGCCTAACTTCGTATAATAAGTATTATGGAAAGTAAAGGAGGATTGTAATGACAGTAGTAATATTTCTTAAAGATGGTACCAAGATAAGGGGAAAAAGAACATTTTACACAAGAATGGTTAGTGGTAGTTTGTATCAGATGTATGAAGAAGTCCTGTTTGAAGGTGGTTTAAAATATCCAAAAATATGGATTCCCTGTCAAAATATTCATTATGTTGTAGAAGAAAAATGAAAGTGCTCAAAGTCTTTAATATTTTAACCAACAAAAGAACTGTAATAGCTTCCTGTCTATTATTTTTCTTCTTGGCTGTTGTACCTAAAATTTTTAACGCTATAGAAGCTTCCTACTACCACTGGATTATACCTGAAATTGGTTACCCTAGGAGCATTTATTACTGGGCTGAAAGTGGGGTAAAGCCATTGACTATAAGAGGGAAAATACTTTGGTACAATCACAGATGGGTTTCATCTCAATTTTGCCAGCTATTTGGCTACATCACCGCATTTATAGCAGTTGTGGCCCTTGTAGCAAAAGAGTTAAGGGAAGCCCGGTAGCACGATAAGGAATATAACCAATAAAGGAGGAGGGAGGAAGGAATAATGCAAAACACAATAGGGTTAATACTGATACTCGCTTTTTGGGCGGGGTTACTCTGGGGGTCTTATCTCGACCATTGGTATATCAGGTACCAGATTAAAAAGAAAAACCATATACCGAAGTTTCTTAGTGATTTGGGTGTGGTGATAAACCCTGAGAGCCTTAACAAGGCTGATAAACAGTGAAGTATATATCTACTGCAATTATGGTGCTTTTACTGGTTGCTGTAATCGCTGTGGGGGCTCTTGTCTTTAGCACATGCTCGGGTGCGGGAATAATAACAACGATAGACAAGACCTTGCCATCTGTTACAGAGGCGCCGTTTGAAGTCGCCACCATCACCAAGATATTTCAGGCAAGGCGCGCTGTGATGAATGAAGATAAATCGGTTACTATGACAGGTTGGTACGAAAGGGGCGGGAAGAAGTGGGTACTCAGGGAAGGGTCAATAACACTGCCGCCGGTTCTAAGACCGAGGATAAGCAAGAGGTAAGAATATAAAGAGAAGCCCGCTACTTTAACCGGTAGCGGGCTTCTTGTTACGAAATCCCCAGCCGCCTGAAAAGCCCGCTGATTACCTGGATAAGCACCATAAAGAAACCCCAGAGTAAGCCCACTCCGAAAACGAGGAAGAAAAACCACTGAACTATTGCCATCTCACCCCTGAAGAAAGCAAAGTCCATCATCATTAAGGATTTAGCGCCTATCAGGAAGAATGATACGTTGGGAACCATAACTGACCAGGTGCCCAGTATATTAGCCTGCTTGAATACGGTTAAGGAATCGGCAACCAGGGCTTCCTCGGACCCAATCCAGAGTCCCCCGAAGGTAAGGGAAATCATTGCCCCTACCCCGAATAACCACCCCATAAACATTATTTGCTGAGGTCTCAAATCACCACCCGAAGTCCTTTTTAAGCATTAATATACCAGTAGCAAAGAAGACATAATAAAGGGGCACATAGAGCCCATAGATATTGATGCCTGGCAGGGCGAAGAAGATCATAACGGCAGCTGTGGCGAATATCTTTATAAACAGCGCCTCTTTAGCATTATCGGCGAAGAAGAAATAAACAAGAACACTCACGCCTATTATAAGTATAAATGCGAATGTGTACCAGAATAATTGCTCAAGCATATTGGTAGTAGCGCCACTCCAATTACTGGCCCCAAACTCGGCTATCGTATGAACAAAAGGCGCAAAGAATATACCCGGGGTTATGTTCTCAGAATAGGCTGTACTGGGTTCATCGGGAGGGTCTGCCATAATCACTGGCCAGGTTATACTTGTGTTATCCGTAACCTTCGCTATTGAAACAGGCTTGAAAGTTATCAGGCTGGCACTTACATCCGCATCAGAGCTTGTTGTCCTGAACGAAGGTGTTGCATCATGGCCCTGGCCTGATAGATCGGTAAAGGTATCGCTGTATTCCCATGCCCAGGAGCCTTGTAATACGCCATCTATGGTTATATTGGCAGTCTCCATGTAGGGCATTACACTGTTTTGAGCGAATGTCCAGTTGGCCGAAGTGTCAGGAACACCCGTAATAAGAGTGACTGTATCCTTAAGAATATCATCAATGTATATGCCTACTGCTGACACATTGGCAGTAACATCTATTTTACGTTCCCCACGTGCTACACTGGCAGCAGTTATTAACAAATTAGGGTTGTATGTTACTGTAAGTAAGGCTGCTGTAGCAGGATTTGTTGTCCACGCTTCTGATGTCCTATAAGTATTATTTGCATTAGTAGACCTGTTTTCAAAATCTTCCCAAACAATGCCAATATTACTACCTATTACCCATCCGGGGCGGTCTATTATTTCCTGAACAATACTTTTTATTTCAGGACTTCCATAAGAAGTTCCGGCAGTCCAGGCAACTACATTGTCCCAAGTTACATTAGCAGTGGTCTTTGGTCTTGTTAAAAGGTCGTTGGCAGTAGAAAACACGCTGGCATTATCGCTGTTTAAACCTACTATACGGGTATTAACTTGTACTTCTGCCCGATTCCCATTTGCCTTAAATGTTAAATTAGCGGATAAAATTTCTGAATTTTTAGGGATTGTCATGCCTGTAAATAAAAACCCAGCACTCCCCTTTTGAATCCCAGCACTATGATACCCGACAAGATAACTCGCATTTGCTAAGTCAGTTACCCAAGCAGCACCATTCCAATATAGGAATATATCTTGATTAGCAGCCAGTGGTCTTTTTGTCGTTGTGTTTTCAGTAGTAGTAAAAATATATGCATTAATATCTCCAGAACCATCACCTGACAATAAAAAGGCACCTGGTTTACTGCTTAAGTTCCCTGATGCTGTACTGTCAAACAACCCTGAAATAGAAACCGTAAAGTTATCGCCCAATTCAGGCAGCCCACCGATACTATCATCGTCTACCGACATACCATCATCATCTGAGAAGTATCTAATCTTGCCCCCTGTTACATTTGTATAAAGCGTATAATCAATATTGCCATTATCAGGCACAGTATCGAACTGGACTATCCAGGGGTTACCATCATAGCCGGGCATAAACTCAGTGTCTGCGCCCGTGCTATTTCGGATGGCCATGTTATTGGCGGCAGCATTAAGCGTTCCGTTGTCTATCCAATCATCTGAGTTTATAGAAAGATTAACGCTGACATTTGGAGCTACCGCGCTGGTATTCGTAGCCCTGACCGTGCCGAAGAAAACAGCGTCCGCGATGTCCGAGGCAATAGCTATACTAAAGGGGGTAATTACCACCAGCAGAGCCACTGTTAATATTAATAATAATGTTTTATTCATCAAGCCCTCTTAAGCAGCGCTATCACGCCCCCGACTAATGCTAACATAAATGCCATAAAGCCGGCCCAGACCATATCAAAAAACCCTATCAGCATCAAGACAAGCAATGAGGCGTAGCCGTCAAGCAAGGCTGAAAGCATCGTTGCTTTGAATTTCCAGACGCTGATCATAATAACGACAATAAAAAGAAATACCGATAATGAATTTATAGCCGGCGATTCGTTAATTGAATATAGCCCAGCGTATCCAGTCATAAACTCTGCTAAAAAGGTACCGGCATATTTTGTTTTCAGGGCATCGGCAAAAGTATAAGACCAGGTTCGCTTTGTAAAATCGGGCGTTTCAAGTTGGACGCTGAATAACAGAGGCGACATAGTTTGCAGCCCCGGGATAACATCTAAGAAATATACCTCGCCATTAGCCGAAAGCACTGTATCACCCACATCGCTAACCGTTAATAAGTTTGCACCGAAAGACGGCTCCAGGGTTATTACCGAGGCGATAACCTTTGCCCTCAAGGCGGCCGCCTGATCAGATGAAGTCGAATAAGAAGAGTTACTGGCCGTGAAATCCCAATACTGGGGACTGGGGTAATGCACGGGGTTTTGCTGGACCCTGAAGATATACGCCTCGCCGATGGTTGTGTTTGCCGCTATATAAAAGGATACCACCCCGGGACCGTATCCTGCATCATAGGCAGGCGTGGCAAGGGTTGTCCCGAGTTCAGTAGTATTGTCAGCGCTCATCAGGCGGAAGATAAATGTTTCGTTTATATTTGGATCAGGCGCAGTTGCAAACGGAATATTATAGGGAACAAAAGCCAGAAAATCATCAGCAACTAAGAGACTGTTGAAAATTAATATATCGGCAAGTGAAACACTATCAGGCTCTGGCTCTGCGGCAAGCACTGGCACCGGGGCGATGATAACCGCCATAAACAGTGCTAAGGCCAAAGCGCCGCATATTATCCTGTGCTTTTTCATCTACACCCCGCTAGATTTCGATTGTAGAGCTTCGTTACCCTTTTCTTTCTCATTAACCATTATACTAGAAACCAAAATAGCCCCTGCAAAAGCAATAACGGCTATAAAGCCGAGTCCGATGTTATATTCGGGGTATTCTTCCCATGAATCCGGCAGGCCATCCATTAAAGTCTGCGACTCAACAACCTCTCCCCTTTCAACCCCGGCGCTATCGTAAACCGGTATATGCGCCTTCACCGGTTGCATTACCATCCCTATGGACACAAGGGCTATGATAAGTAATATAATCATAACTCCAGCCATCGTTAATGTTCTAGTCTGCATTCACATACTCCTTAAGGGACGCTTGCTCAACACCTCACTACCGCCAATCTTTGTTTTAAATATCCTGCCCTGCTTCTTACTGATTGACTTGCCCCTCTTAATTGTGGTGTGACTCCTGGTGCCGGTGGTATCCCTGACGCTATGTACACTTACTCTCCGGCCACCGTTATGGGGTGTTGAAATAATATCCTGGTTGCCGACATCGGTGGTTACTTTCCTTTTCAGGATGCCTCTAATAACCCTGGCACTCGACCGCAGGCTGCCCTTACCTTTATGTTGAGGTATAATCTGCAACCCTGACGGCACATTGTCAACATGGAATGATCTTTCGTCTATCCCTCTGCGGTAAGGAGACTTGATAGCGTGAACTGCAAACCCGGACTTAAAACCAAAGGCACTCGAGATCTCCTTCTTAGTCCATTTTTTTTCTTTAAGGTCCATCCCCTTAAGTGAAAATGGTGGAGCTACAGCACCCCTTAGTTTAAATGGAGGGCGAAGAGGTGGTATTGGTGTTGGTGTTGGCACTGGAGACGGCTTTGGAGCTGGTGCCGGTGCCGGCGCTGGTGCTGCCTGTGGTGCCGGTGCTGGTGTCGGTACTGCCCTTGGTGCTGGTGCCGGTGTGGGCTTTGGAGCCGGCTTTGGTGCTGGTGCCGGTGTGGGCTTTGGTGCTGGTGCCGGTGTGGGCTTTGGTGCTGGTGCCGGTGTGGGCTTTGGAGCCGGCTTTGGTGCTGGTTTTGGAGCCGGCTTTGGTGCTGGTGCCGGCTTTGGTTTAGGCTTTGGAGCCGGCTTTGGTTTAGGCTTTCGACCAGGTTTAGGGCCTGGTAAAGGTAAAGGGAACGGACCAATAAAAGGGATAATCCTTTCAACAGGCTTTAAACCCATCTGTTTTAGATACTGTTCAACAGTCATTCTTTCAGTGATTACCCCCGGTTCCCTGCCGGAACCACCTTTAATCAATCCCTTTGGTGGTAAGTCCCTGCCACCCGGTCTAAATCCCGGCGGTGAAGGTTTGGGGAAATCGGGCTTTAAAGCGCCACCCTCTCTGCCTGTTACCCTGACATCTATCTTAGCAGTAGGCTTTAGGAATTTAACCCCCACTGGTGTTTCCTGGACAACAGTAACGTCTCTCAATGGGGCTTTAACCGGCCTTGCCAGTGGTGCAGTTTGTTTGGGGATATCAACGCCTTTTATTCTGCCGGGTAACTTTTGCTCCAATAGAATAGCTTTCAATTCACCACGCTTTATAACCTGTAATCCAGGTGCATTTTTAGGGAAAGTCCCCACTAAGCCAGGGACCGGCTTTCTTAAATACAGGAATTTACCTAAAAGGCCACCACCTACCACATAGAGAATAGCCTGGCCTGTGGCACCGGCTATCGCCGCGCCTCTGTCACGTGAAGATAGCTTATTCCAATCTTCCTTTAGCAACCAACCGGGAATAAAGCTCTTGCCGAATCTTTTCATAACAATAGTAGAGGCGTCTTTTGCGGCTTCCTTTTCAGCCTTTGTGCGAAAGTCTATTTTTTGTTGAGGGGCTGTTACTCTGGCGGTTGCTCCTATTGGGAACTCACCTTCAAAAGTGCGTATGCTCGCGATAACCTTCTTTGTTAGTGGTGAAACTTCAATTCCTTTCGCCCTGGGCTTGTGGATATCCTTTTTAGGTAGAAAACCCTTTGGAATAGCAGTAGGCATTGGCTTTAGCCTGGGTGTGGACGTTGGGGTGGGCTTTGGAGCTAGCTTTGGAGCTAGCTTTGGAGCCGGCTTTGGTGGGGTAGGCTTTGGTGGTTGCTGCGTTTCAATAGTCCTTATCCTGGCGGCTTCCTGTTGAATAAATAACTCCTGTGCTTTCACAGCTTCAGGCGTTTCGGGTGGTGGTGTGGCTGCACGAACTGCGATCCTTGCTGTTTCTTCCGGAGACATAAGTGGTTTAGCTGCCATGATCTACTCCTCCTTTTAGTCTCCTTAATGTCCTCATGCTTCAGCTCCAATCAGGTTTGCTTAAAACAACAAACCTTTCCTCAACCAGTTTTCTGACAACTGTCATGTCCTTGCCCAATCTTTCCGCCTCCAATACCTGAGTGAAAACCTTTAACCTCTCACTCGAGTTGGTAATCCTCAACCTTAAAAGCCATCCCATCAGGTTTTCGGTAGGTAGATTAGTATTGCTTTCTATTTTAACCCTCCTAGATTTCGATTTGGTGAAGCCTTAATAGTGAATTACTCCACTACGACAGTTAACTCATACCAGTTAAGTATTAATTGGGCTTTATTGGCATCTGCGCCTGATGTGAAGGTTACTCCGTAAAGGGAATTTGGTTTTAAAACAATTTCCTCCGTATCGTGGGCAGAGCCAGCCAGTAGTTTATTTTTTACCCCCCATGTATAGAGGTGGTGCAGGGAAGTTGCCCCTACAGTGTTAATGCCGGGATTCCTTAAGGTATTATCAGTTGCGGTAAAACTCGGGGTGGCAGTCAGATCCTCAAGTAACACAGAGGGGTTTGTCGTTGTTTCTCGGAAACGGTTATAGATAGGGTTCAAGGTACCGCCGCCGGTCGACCAAGTAACATCTTCCCATACTTGGATATCACCGCCAACGAGAGTGGAGAACTGAACAAGTAAATGAATCCTTATGGCCTTGCCGGGGGTTTTGAAGGCCAGGGTTATGTTTTCTCCAGCAGCCAGAGTTTCGTCTACAAAGTCGCTAAGGAAAGAGGTTTCTATGTGTACCTGTGAATGGGTAAAACTTATTCCGGCCAGAGCGTTGCTTACTGTGTCAACCAGTGGTACGCGATCATTCCCTTCATTTGTTTGGCCTTGTATTATAACCCTATCATCACTGGCTAAATCAACATGAGCAGGATCAGCTACCGTACCTGCAACGCAGCCGCTCAGTAGTAACGACAATACTAATAATAAGATGAGTATCTTATTCACTACTACCCCTTCTGAATAACGCTTTTATCTGACTCCATCCCCTTGATGGACCGGAGGACTGAAGAATTATCTGTGTTCCTTTGAATACCTGGTAAGCCCCGAGAAACCACACGGCGACGGTTACCCCGGGGTAATCATCCATCCAGTTAGCGGCCAGTATTATGACAATGATGCCTGCTATGTAATAGATGAGCATATCCCTCTGCCAGAAGGCAAAGTAAGTTACCAGGGCGACACCTATCATTTCATAAACATTTGCCATTATATATATTACCTTAATGCTTCTACTAAGGGGGAGGGGGGTGCCACTCTATAGCACTGAGAGGGATTATCATAATATATACCCCTAGATAGAAACATATCCTTAGTACCTTTATTATTTGGCAATCCCATACTATCTAATATACTGGCAAATTCATATATCTCTATTCTTTCTATATCAAGCGCTTTTAATTCTTCAACTTTAGCAGCTATCATTACTCTTTCATCATAAACTGCTTCTTCCTGCGAATCATCTTTGTATATAGGTTTACCATCAGATCCTAGTACGACTTCCTGTTTTTGTATCCTGTATTTCGTATTAAGGTTATAGCCAACAGCGGCGTAGGTATCGAAATGCTTCTGCCACCGCTTCATATTAAATTGACGCTTTCTCGTAAATTTATACCTTGGATGGCTTAACATTCCTCGCCGATCCTCTTTGTAATATACACAGTATAAATCATTAGGAATATCCCTATGCAAAGAGTGCAAATTTCTACAGTGAATCATTTCGTGTATCATGTATCTGATGTTTGAAGGCAATCTTTCTTCTTCCGGACCGGTCATCATAACACCGATGCGAAATTTCCTTCTTTCCTGCAGTAGTATTTCAAGCACATCATTTATCTTGTTATGCCAGTCATGATTGTTAAAAAAACTCGTTACTTCATCCATAGCAATAACTATTTTTTGATCCCTGATTAACTTAGTATCATCCGTTGAAAGCATTTCAAGTATCTGCTCGGGATGTATAACCTCAGAAAGTACAGATCTTTGCGTTCTGCCGAATAGTTCATAGCCAGGTAATGAAAGTACCCGACCACCGTACATTTTATGGCGATAAAGGTCCCTTGTCATCATGCAGGTTTTCCCCGAGCCCTCAACTCCTTCATAATAACGGATCATTTTTGTGCTCCGAGACCACCATCGGGCGGTTTTTGTTCCTGCCGGTAATCACTCCCGCGTACAATCCTTTCTTCTTCGCCTTTCTTGACCTTTGGCATACCCCTGGCGGCCCGGTACATATCAGATGCCAGAAGATTTACGGCAGCAAACAGGGCATCAAGGCGACTTACACCATTAATAGCGGCGGAGCCCGCAATCTTAGCCCTTAGAAGTTCCTGGTGCTCAGTGTCTCCGAATTTTCTGTGCCTGTACATAAGGCGCAGGTGTGCATTGAGGGATCTTTCGGTTTTGAATATACCGCGGAGAAATACCCCGGCCATATCGTCTATTTCGGGTATTTCGTAAAGTTTTTCTACGTTATTGCTGTAATCACCTATCGGGTAATCATCCTCATAATTAGCCGGATCGGTTAAATCATATTTTTTATACTTCGGGTTGAATATATCAGTTGGTTTTCCGTTACCGCTTTTTTTAGCCATTTAAACGCCTCCAGCGCCGAACACCATTAAAAATATTACAATCAATATAGCGACGCATAGCCCCACAAACACGCCGAGTTTTACTTTTTCGATAGTTGGCAGGCTTAATCCGTAAACATCGTTGACTTCCTCCGCGCAATTCTTAGCCATATATAAATCGGTTGGCATACGCCCTTCTACCGCCGCTACCCTTTCTATCGGCCAGAATTTTCCATCTCTGCCAAGCCCCAGTATGTGCAGCCACTCCCCTTTATATAATTTTACAAAACTTATTGAAGGTATGTATTTTTCAGGAACATACCTGAATATTCTTTTTTTGGTTGTTTCAACAATTATCATGGAGTTGGGTGTTTTCCTTTTATTGTTATTACTGAATATATTTTGTTTTACTTTCATCTTAGAAACACCACCAGTGAAATAACACACACTGTGAGTGTAAGGAGTGCCGTACAGATGCCAATCCAGAGCAATGTGCTGTTCCGGTTACTTGTTGTATCGACAAAAACCATTTCCTGATCCTCTGTTTGTGAGGCGATTAATGATGTATTGGTTTTTACTGCTGGGGTGTTTGGGTTTCTATAAATTGGTATCGGATCACAATTAAGACTACTGATAAACTGAATATAACGGCCTGTTTTCTCATCTCGGCACTGAAGCCTTGAATCCAGGCCCCAAGCCTCAGCAGTATCAGGGCTTTCAGCGTGGATAGTGCCTGCACTGAGTCGCTCGTCACTCACGCTATTAGTCTCAGCTAGGATACAAACATCTTGTTTTGATTTAGTTTTAATAAAAAACATATTGACCACCGTTTCTTTGAAATGACGGCGACATTTCTGCCGCCGTCAAAAACACTTCTTAATGGGTTAGAGGCCAGAGCGGATCTGTTTAAAGGCACCCACTAATGCACCGGTGATTGAGGCGATGCCCGAACCAATCAGAACTAGGAATATCAGCATGCCAAATATCCTCGAGATATCATACAGTCCCGCGAAGCTGGCAATGTTGGTTGTGGCATTGATAGCAATCTGGGCGGTGTTTAACTGAGCCTGGATAATGGTGTTCAGGATGAAGGCTATAATCAGCGCCACTGCGCCCATAGCAAAAGCCAGGAACACCTGAATCCAGTTCCCTTTTACTGCCCGAATAACTCCAATCGCGGCGCCGCCGGCGATAACGGCGATACCGGAGCCGACCAGCACCAGGAACACAACCATGCCGAATATTCCCATGATGTCGGTTAGGCCTACCTGATCATAGGTAGATGCAGCTGTGTATGCCGTGTCAAGCTGCCCTATTGCTATCCCGAAAAGAATCAGGGCGAAAAGCATGAGCGCCCCGCCGATAACCTGGGACATGATCCCGATCATGTTGCCGCCGCTCATAGCGCCACCGCCATCGCCACCGCCACCTTTGTTTCTCTTTTTAAACCTTGACATTTGTTTTTTCTCCTTTTTTTAAATTTTAATGTCGGGTTTTACCTCTAAGGCGGGTTCTGAGCCCGCACCCGTGCAGATATCACCTCCTTCCCTTAATCAAAAAATGCATAAATAGCTCCAATTATTGTTCCTACAACCGTGAATATCAAGAACCAGCGGATAAGGGTAGCGTATATTGCGCCCCCGCCTGTTGGTAATGTAGTTGAATCGATCTGAAATTCAACGCTTAACGTCCGGTTTCCCGTAGCGGCAAGCCCGGTGACCAGGAGCGCTTTTGAAACAGAGTTGAAAGTAAAAGCGGCAGGGGCATCGGCGTCCTCGCTTGACGCAACGCCGATTATAGACTGAACATCGTTATTGTATATTGCTCGGCTGAGAGTTACTGTAGCATTGCCAGAACCAACCGGGATATTGGCAAAAGAATTGGTTGCTGTTTCCGTTACGGCATCATCAATAGCTGTAAACACAAAGGGCATCACTATAATCAATAACATCGCAGCGAAAATAATTATTATACTTTTCACCTTAATTATATAAATAACATAATAAAGGTGAATTGTCAAAGTTTAAAGCTGTGATTCAATATTCCTGCCTTATTTTCCTATCCCGAACCACGAATGTAATATACCTGAAACACTAAGACCATAGAAAATTACAATGCCCGTGGATAATATGTACTTTGGCATCCTTATAATGCTAGAAAACCTATTTACACCAATAACGAAACAAGTCGCCAGAACAGACAACCCTGTAAAGTATACCCTCACAGCACCATAGAACATACTCATGTGGGGTATAATAGTAGTTACTACCGCCGCCAAATAGAATGCTACAGCTAACCACTGGTGAGAAGGAGTAAGTATCTTTCTTCTATATGAGTAAAACAATCCACCAGTTAGAGTAATAACGACTATCCAACTTAAAGCAAATTCCACCTTCTGTGGCGCATTCATATAGGGTAAAGTTTTACCGAAAGCAGCTTGTACTGCCTGCTCTCTACTCTCCAACCTCATAAAGTTCTGTAACCTGGTACTTTCCTTAAACTCCTCTACCAAAACTTGCTGTTCTTCTTCTGGTAAAGCCTCAACAAATGCAGGTGTAGTCAAAGTTCCCGATTCCCCTGTTACAGACTGTTCTATAAATAAGTAAACATTATTACGAGCGTAAGGAGCAGCTAGGTTAAACCAAGCAGTAACTCCTACCAGCAACGCAACGAATGTTATACCGACTACCTTCAAGTCTACTTTATCCTTTAGACGCAGAACTAAAAGAAGTAAAAGAGTAAAGCCCACAGTGAACATAGTTAAATAGACTGTACCATAGTGCGCCAAAACAAGAAGTGAGCTAAAGAGAATAGCAGTTCTCCAATGTCTACCCACAACAGACCACATTAGTACTGCTAGGATACCCCAAGCTATACCAACTCTCCCCATCGATGGATTATAGGCAAAGTAAAAGCTAGAGAGAATTAAGCCAGCCGCTAACAAAGAGTCCCATCTATTTAGGTATCTTCTTGAAAGTAGGTAAACAAAAGCAGGCATAAGGGAGAACAGTAGGCAGGGGAATACCTTGAATACCCAAGTAGCATCAAAGCCAGTCAACAGGTGAATTTGCGCAGGCAACCATACTGCTAGTAAGCTACTACCTACCAGTCCACTATTAAAAGTAGTAGCACCGCCTATTACCTGGAGATAGCTTTCATACTCACGTAGTCTGTCTGCTTGTATTTTAGCATCAGTTATTGTTAGAAGCAAAGCTACCAAGTAAATACAGGAGGAGATAAACCAATCCTTCCTTACCGTGGAAACTACCCTCTTGGATAGTATCCTCATTACCTTATACTCCTCTTCTTAAAGTGCCTCTCAACGCTGTGACTCAAATATCTTTAAGGTTTTATTATAATAAATGAGCTCAATATTCCCTATTTTTTCGCCACTCCATAACCGGCGAGCTATTGAATACTCACCACTACGCTTTGCCGAATACTCCACAGTCTTATAATTTATGCCCATTGTAGCGCTATCGAGGATCAGGTAATCGAAGGCAGGTTCTTCGCTGGTTAATATATCAGCAACTCGCTTCACTCCCCAGCCCTGCCCGGGATTGGCAACTGAATCCCTTTCGGCGATATACTCAATCCAGTATCCGTAATCCCACCAGGCGGCAATAACGGCATCTTCCGGGGTATTAGAGCCAACCCACTCCAGGGCATGGACCCAATCACCGGGCGGCGCGTGAGCTACCTCACTGCATATCCTCACTGAACCAGGGAGCATTGCCAGGCAGATGATATAGGTAATTGCCGCAGTAAATAATCCTGCCTTATTTTCACTTACCGCAACGCCTATTTTACAGATCAGATAACCCGCCATGAGCGCAGCATTAACAACCAGATAATAATCAAAGCGGCGCTGGAGCAGGGTGGCGGTTGCTATTACAACACCCCAGATTATAAAAAACAGTATTTTGCTTTCTTTTGTGCGCCGGTATTCCAGCCAGCAGACAACCACACCGGCAAACACAATGATAACGGACAACAGTGAGAACAATGGGGTTTCATCAGTAAGTAGCGGGCGCGCCTCAAGCGTTGTCTGCCAGGTTAGAGCTGAAAAACCCGAAACCCGCTGCGCAAGCAAACCCATTGCAAGCAAGCCGCCCAGGACTAGAGCCCCTTTTACCAGGCGACTCTCTGTTTTCTGTTTGAACCACATTGCGCCGAATACCGCAATAACCGGCACGAAAAGGATATACCCGCTCCAGATTTCGGAATAAATAAACAAGGCGGTTGCACTTAATACTAACCCGGCTGCCCGTGTTATCCGCTTGCCTGGCCTCAAAAACATCACCGTCCCTAGCATGCCTAAGGTGGTTAACAGCACTTCGGTCCCGTGATAATCTATGTTGCCAAGCATGGTCCTGCCAAGATATTCCCCGGGAAGTACGGCAAATATCACAACTGCAACGCTGGCAGGATTTACACCAAAGAGAGCCTTTGCCAGGTAATACACCACCGGGATAGTAATCAGATGAACGGCCATGGCAAAAAGAATCATGTCTATTTCATAATTAAAGGGGAATACCTTTGAAAAATTAAAAAGAGCCTTGATGTAGTGGATTGTCGGGTCAACAGCCCCAGCCCTAACGCCAATAGCGAAGTAATAACTATCCGGACTGGCGAAGCGAACAGCGCCGCTGCCGAAGATAGTTTGAAAGGGCAGGGCAACGCGGAGGATTAAGGATGTGATTATCGCTAGTAGAAGGATATGTTTACTTTTCAATCAGCGCCATTTTCTTAAATGCCTTGTCACTAAACAATATTTTATCGTTTGTCAAATTCTAGTTCTATATATCACTCTACTTCATTGAGGCTTGAGCTAACGCCTCCAATTCAGGTATTGTTATTTCGCCTAAGTCCAAAACAGGGAGTATATCAGGTATATTGACTGTAGCTTTTATCCTGACAGCTACATCATAAGCACCAAGAGTTTTGGGTAATGCTTTAAGAAACCTCTCCTTTTTAGTCCTAATGTTGATAACCAAATATTCATCTATCCTTACTGTTTTCATCCCTTTCTCCTTTCATTGCTCTATTTATCAAATTAGTGTTTAATTATATGACCATATTTCTGTTTTTTAAATTTTAACTGTCGCTTTTCTTGTTTCTTCTTATCTTCTTCTCTATTCTCTTCTTCTCTTATCTTATCTATTCTTATCTTATCTGTTGCGTCATGTGACGTCTTGGTGACGTCACTCTCTGAATTCGTGCCCAAAAGTAACTGTTTTTGTCGCTTTCTATATTCCCTGTTTCGCGCAGCAGCTAATCCTTTTACCCTTTCCATTCCATCAATGTTTTGGTGGGCTTCAAACTTCGGCAAAAATATCGCACCATCTTCATTTATTTCAATCATCTGCAAGCGGCGAAAGGTTTCTATGGCCAGCCGTACAGTATTCAGCGGCCTGTTAAATACCGCCGCCAACTGTTCATCATCGTATGGTAGATCCGGCGCCAGGAATATATGGCCGCCGGCGTTTACCTTGCCTGCCATACAGATTAGCCTTATCCACAAAACAATCAGGGTATCGGCTTCCGGCATGGCCTCTATAATGCGTATCTTCTCATCATCAAACATTTCAGTGGTAATTTTAATCCATTTTATATCAGGCATTGGTTACTCCTTGTATAAATAAAATTATTTGGGATTGATTCATAATTTACCCAATAAAAACTAGCCCTAGAAGAACTTGGCCTTGTTTGCTTCTCTAATTGCTCTATTGGTTCTCGATTTAAGTAGGTCAAGAAATCAAAAATCTTCACCATGTACCATTTCAAAAATCCAGTTTCGGTTTTATTCCAATAGCTATGTAAATAAAACTGTGCGCCAAGATTAAAAAACTCTCCCCGCTCCTTTGTGTATCTATTTTGATAAAATTCAATAGTGAATGTGTTGTAATGTGCAAATTCAAACCTTAATGCTTTTTCTTGCCCTAGTAATTTAATACCATTCTGAAGTTGTAATTCTACATCAACATGATATTCAATATCGAGAATAATATTATCCTGCCTACTAAAACGTTTTATATTCCATAAATCAAAAATCTCCCCATAAATAGCGTTTTGATAGGGAATTGCTTTATCAGCAAGTTCTTTATCTTCTTTCCATGCCATTTATTAATGTCCTTATTAGTTTGTTGTATTCATCTTCAAGTTCAATAACGATACAGTGCCTTTTACCTATTGCCTGGCAGACTTTAAGCGTTACACCGCTTCCAGCGAAACAATCAAGAATAATGTCACCCGGATGGCTTCCGACTTCCAACAATCTTTTTATTAAACCAAACGGTTTCTGCGTTGGGTGTAGTTTTTTATCAGAGAAATTAGATTGCGGTACAGCAAACTCTTGGCTATCAAATCGTTCCGATCCCCAATCTTTAGGCAAATCAAGATCGCGATTGCCGAAGTAAAAAATAACCTCATAGCTTGATATGAAACTGTTTTTAATAACTCTGCCCATGCTCATGTTTTTGCGAATCCAAACAATACGATTAATAATATTAAAGTAATTCCTCAATATAGATTCAAACTCAAACTGCTTTCGGGCATCAAAAAATATAAAACCTGTGTGCTTATCCTTCATTTTTGTTTTTAGGATTTTCAGCCAGTTGTGGTAAAAATCATTATCCTTTTTATCCCATTCGTAATCCGTCATAACAGAATATGGCGGATCAGTCATTAACACATCAATAGACTGATCAGGGATTGTTGGTAATAATTCCAAACAATCCCCCTCTAAATGCTGATAATTGCTGCCCGCCTTAGAATGAGAATTATTGCCCACCCATAAATCAATAGTGCGTCTTGGCGTGTAAAGGCGGGCAGCAATTCTTCTATTGCTCCAACCAAAATCATACCTTAAGGATAATGCTTTGCTTTTTAATGCGTGTCGTTCTGGTGTAAGCGTTCTTGCCATTTATAACTCCAGCGCCCTCTGTAACATAATGGCAAATTCTTCTAAATGTTTATTGGGCAATGCTTTAACGGCAGTACACCAGCTTTCCGGGTCCGAATCACCTAGCTTTCGTCTTATCCAAAATTCAAAGTACCGGTATACAGTAGGCTTTGATTCCTTTATTTTGGCAATACCATCGAGTATCCAGGCCATGTCTATTTCAGTTCTCATTTCTTCTCGCCTCCATTTACTTATTTATACTAGCCCTCAAAAAAGGCTTTCAACTCCTTTTTGCTACTTTTTCTTTTATTCCTTAGGAAAGGTGCTGAGATAGGTATCAGAACCCATAGCCATCTCCTACCTTTACGAGAAATCACCCATAAAGTGATGCCTAGAAAGCATATATAAAAATATATAGAGATAAGATAAGAATAGAAAGGTATAGGTGTTTCGAACCCTAAGGTGTTAAATTGTAAAGCATAAGCAAGTACCCATGTCCAATTGAGATGTTTGTTAAACCAATTCATTTCTTCTCGCCTCCTACATACTGTACTGGTTTATAAACAATCCAGGTCCCGTATTGTGTCCTCGTAATGTGGATTGTGCCAACTGCGGTCTTGAGCCACTCATTTAGTTTTGTTCTGCTGGTGAATTCTTCGCGCCTTGTGAATTTGAGTCCTCTCAACTCTAGTTCCATTTTCAGTCGCCTCCTACATTTAATACAAAAACTATAAACTAATTCTGGTAGTTTGTCAATACCTTGTAAAAAATAACTACTAGGGTATTGACAAATAGTTAAAAATAGTTTTATAATAAAAACATGAAAAGAAGCGAGATTTACGAAAGGAATAAAAGGATAGAACTTTACCGGCTGAGAAACCCTGAGCTGTCGCTTGAAGAAATCGGTGAAGTGTTTGGCCTGACTAAACAAGCTATAAGCGTAATACTCCAAAAAATGAAGATACTGAATGGAGTTAAATAAATCAGAAAGGAGGTGATTCAATGGATGCAGCAATCGGTTTTCTCCTGGTGTTAATATCTTTAGCACTCCTGACTTATGCTTTGGCGCTAGTTTATAAGGA
>SDBS01001674.1_pt1 | contig 22477 bp, 19 predicted proteins | sample 2277091 | NCBI WGS metagenome assembly SDBS01 (sample SAMN10404972, study PRJNA504765) | marine sediment metagenome | isolation source: marine sediment core GS10_PC15, 163 cmbsf | place: Arctic Ocean: Southern Knipovich Ridge | collected 2010
GAATGCAAGAAAGACAATGTGGAGATAGCGGCACTTTGCGACTGTGACGAAAACCGCATGAACGCCGCGGCTGCCGAGTGCAGTGGTGTCCAACCGGACTTGGTCTTGGGGTTCACGTCTGCTCCTGCATCCACCAGGAGCTTCACCATCTCTAGGGCGACGCCGCTCTCTGTCCAAGCCCCAGACAGGGCGGTTGCGCCTGTCTCACAAGTCGCATTCACATCCGCACCCGATGCGAGCAATAGCTTCGCCACCTCCACATTAGCGCCATACCAGACTGCCCAGTGCAGAGGTGTCTCACCGGCCTTGTTCTTAGCGTTGACAGCCGCGCCCGCGGCCAACAGGCGCTCTACCAGTTCTCTCGCACTCCTCGCGTAACTGTCTGCTACTGTGCTGCTCGTGAAAATGGCAGCGTCTACTGCTCCCGTCCTGTAAGTGGAGGCGCGTCGGGGGAGCCCGGGCCGTGAACGTAGCGTGTAGGAGCCAAGTGCCGCTGCCCAATGGAGCGGAGTTTGACCATGCTCATCAATTGCTCCGACATCCGTGCCCCGGTCCAACAATAGCTCCGCCACGTCAGCGTGACCGCCCATCAACGCTATCATGAATGGCGTTCTTCCCTGATGATCTGTTGCGAAGACATCTGCGCCGTGTTCCAGAAGAAGTCTCACTATCACATCATTTCCCTTGGCCGCGGCCAAATGCAGAGGACTCCGTCCGCGACGGTCAACGGCATCCAAGTCCACGTGCTGTTGGAGGAGAGCTCTCACTGCAGCTTCATTTGCCCCCTCCACCGCCCTATGGAGTAGTGGGGTGCGGCGGAGCCAGCCTACCAGGGTCGTCCATACTTGTCTCATCATGGTAAGTACGAACCTCATGGAAGTTGATGCCTATCCGACGTACTTGGGGAACTCACCCCTAAATTGGGATTTCCCACACCGTCTGTTGCTGCGTCTGAATCGCATTCTCTTGCCCAAACGACAAAACTCGAGCCCCTTGCACTGCCCTCGCGCGGAGGCCCGAGCTTCATGTAGTCTCTCAGCTGTCACGACTGCCCGTTGCACTGCTCTCCACTCCCCGCCTGGCCAAACCTCTAATGCACGGGATTCCCAACCCGATTGTAACTGGTATAAGAATGTAGCGAGAGCGGGTGGGGGGATGAGGTATGATCCTCCCACCGGGTCCGGGGTTGTGTCGCTGGTCTCGGAAAAGGGGTAGCGCGAGCTACGCTATGGGCTACGAGCCCGTGATTGTAACTGCGCACCCCACGGACCCGCCCGGTTGAGCCAAGAGCCCGTATGAGTAGGTGTCTGAGACACCCCGCTGACCAGCTAATCGTCCCAATGGGAGGATCACTATGCATTATATCGGACTGGACGTGCACAAGCAATTTGTTTTCGCCACCAAACTGGATGCTGCCGGCCAGGTGGTCATCAGCAATCCTCTCCAGACTGAAGCTATCGCCAGCGCCAAGGTCAAGACCGATAAGGTCGACTCCCGCGTGCTGGCGGAGCTGCTGCGCGCCGAGTACCTGCCCACGGTTTGGGTCCCCGACGATTATACTATTCGCCTCCGGGGCCTGACTTCCTCCCGCACCGCTCTGATCCGCCAGCGCGTCACCTTCTTGGCCTTGCGTATCTGTTGCTGGGGCGTCTCCCCACGCTTCTGGCGTTTCTCCTGTTTCGCTTCACTTGCGCTACCCGCTTACTCAGTATCCTCGCTCTGCTCTTTCATGTTCCTGCTCCTTTCTCAGGTCTGTATTTCCTCTCCTGGCACAGAAACCTCCTGCCTCATCTACCCAAACTGCAACATCCCTATTGTCCCATTTCGCTGAGGACGTACACTTCATCTCGAATCCGGCGATTAAGCTGGAAATGCTTAAACAGTGGGACACGGCGTTCGAGCGCATGGAACAGCAGGTGGCCGACAACCCGGAGTTATTGCTCCGTGTCCGGGCCGAATGAGTTACGGTCCTGTGGTGTTGCCTGCTCTACCTGCCGCCCGAGGACCCCGTGCGTATGAAGGCGCAACGGCATTGGACCCGAATGACCCGCAGGACGTGGCGGCCAGCGACCACCTGGCGGTCTTGGCAGTGTTTGGCTTCTGACTGCTGGGGGTGACCTTCACCCCGCGGATGCTTAGAAAAGGCCCGCAGGACAGATTGTGTGCAGGAAAAAGGACGTACCACGTAGAACTCTGCAAAGCAAGTGAGCCACAGCTACCGGAGTAGCGATATGTTCCGGAAGGTTTGCCCAGACACAGGATTCCTCGTTGGAGACCACTTTTTCTCACGGAGGTGCTGATAATGAAGCTGCAAGACAAGGCGGCAGTGGTAACTGGAGCCGGTTCGGGAATCGGGAAGGCGATTGCCAAGGCTTTCGCGGCGGAGGGAGCACAAGTGTGCATCTTCGATTTGAACAGTGAGACGGCGCAGGCAGTGGCTGACGAACTGGGCGCAGCCGGGCTTGCGTTTGTCGGGGACGCCGCCGACGAGCAGGCGGTGGATCAGGCCGTTGAAGAAACCATCAGTCATTTCGGCAAGCTTGACATTTGGGTTAATAACGCCGGGATTATCCTGCAACGCCAAGTTGTGGACGTGAGCCTGGAGGAATGGAACCGCATTCTGCATAATAACCTGACAAGCTGTTTTCTGGGCACGCGGGCGGCGGCCCGACAAATGATCGAGCAAAGCACGGGCGGCTCGATCATCAACATCAGCTCGATTCACGCACAGATCTCCGAGCCGTCGGCCGGCGCGTACACGGCTGCTAAGGGGGGCATGGAGGCCTTTTCCCGGACGGCAGCCAGTGAGCTGGCGCCACACAAGATCCGCGTGAACTGTATTGAGCCCGGGGCTACCTACACTGAACTGACTATCCCGATGTATACCGAAGCGGTTGTCAAGGCTCTCTACGAGCGAGTCCCCATGAAGGAGATCGCCCAGCCGGAGTGGATCGCGTCCGGGGCAGTCTTTCTGGCCAGTGAGGACAGCCGGTATATGACGGGACAAGTCCTCGTGCTCGACGGCGGATATGTAATGGACGGGTCGCTGCCCGGGGCCACCTACTGGGAGGAGTAACAGGCCATGAGAGATTCCGAGCGACACCACCGGTTGGTCGAAGCCTTGCGCACGGCCAACTTGGACGCGCTGGTCTGCCGGCTGCCGGAGAACGTCCTGCTGCTGAGTGATTACTGGCCGATGTCTGGTTTCACCTTTGTGGTATATCGGGTGGACGGCGAGGCGACTCTGATCGTGCCCTCGCCGGAAGAGGCCGAATCAGCCAACAGTTGGGTAAAGGGCCAGGTTGTATTTCAATGGGCGACGCTAGAGGCCCCCGATCCCTACGAGCAAATCGGCGACCACCTCAAGCAAGTCTGCCGAGCGATGAAGCGGATTGGCGTGGAGCGCGAATTCGAATGGGTGGCCCCAGCCACCAATGCCGGGGAAACAGCCGTCCCATCGGAGCTAACCTGGCGCATGGTCGAGTCAGCGGTGGAAGGGGCAACACTCGTTGATGCCACCAATCTGCTAATGGAGCAGCGGGCGGTCAAGACCGACGGCGAGTTGGAGCGGTTAGCGCTGGCCAACCAGGTCGCGGGGATCGGGCTGGAACGATTCGCCCAGGCTCTTCAGCCGGGCCGAACCGACGCCGAGATGGTTGGCCTCGTCGAGGCCGCGATCGTATCGGAAGGGACGCGCCTGGCGGGAGTCTCCCGGGTGCGGGCCTTCGCCCAGGTTTCCAGCGGACCCGACACCGCCCGGGCCTGGCGCCCCTGCGTGGTCAGTACTGACCGGGCCATTGAGGCCGGCGAGCTAGTGGTGCTCGAATTGGGCGTGGTAGTGGACGGTTTCTGGGCTGATAACACCCGCACACGCGTCGCGGGGGGCGAGGCGTCCGATCAACAACTCGAGTGGCACACAATTGTCACGGAAGCCCAGCAAGCCGCTATCGAGGCTTGCCAGGCCGGAGTGCCCTGTGCGGAGGTGGACCGGGCCGCCCGCTCGGTCATTGAGCAGCACGGGCTGGGTCCCTATTTCGTGCACATCACCGGTCATGGTATCGGGTGGCGTTACCATGAGCCAGTGCCTTTCGTGGCTCCCGGGAACCCCGAACCTTTGCAGGACGGGTATGTTCACTCGGTCGAGCCCGGACTATACCAGGAGGGCTTTGGGGGGATCCGCGTCGAAGACATTGTTGCCGAACAGGGGGGCACCCATCGCGTCCTTTCGACTGCTGACCGTTCGTTGGTTTAGCCCGCCGTCCAGGCCCCATCTACGGTGAGCAGGCTGCCGGTCACGAATTTGGCGTTATCGCTGGCCAGATACACTGCGGCGGCGGCCACGTCCGCTGGTTCACCCAACTTCCCAGTAGGCTGGCGGGCATGGAACATTTCGAGGGCAGCCTCGCGGTGCGGGTAATGCTGCTTGATCAATAGCTCGGTCATCGGGGTGTAAATCGTACCTGGGCAGATAGCATTTACCCGGATGTTTTCCTGGGCATGGTCAAGAGCCAGAGCACGGGCGAGGGAGACTACACCGCCCTTGCTCGCACAGTACGCTATCCGCTCACGAGTGCCAACCATTCCTAACACTGATGCGACAAAAATGAGTACACCGCCACCTTGGGCTCGGAACTGGGGGATGGCCTCCTTGGCGACGTTGAAAGAGCCGGTTAGATTGACTGCTAGAACGCGGTCCCAATCAGCATCCTGAGTGGCTTCGATATCCCCGACGAAACTGATCCCGGCGCTACAAACGACGATATCGCACCGTCCCCAGGTCTCCGCTACAGCGTCAAGGGCCTGGCTGCACTGAGCCCGATCAGTGACGTCGCACTGAATGGCGTGTGCGGGGTCGCCCAGATGCTCTGCCACGGCCTCGGCGGCTTCCCGGTCAATGTCGGCGATGCCCACTTGGGCGCCCTGGGCGACGAACGCTTCTGCAATTCCGCGCCCGATTCCCGAGCCGCCGCCGGTAACCAGTGCTGTCTTGCCCGTAAGCTCAAACATTGCAGTAACTCCCCCTCGATACCGTCCATTTGACAAGCAAGTAGCAGTGTAGCATAATATTGTACTAGCGAAATGAAATACCTTCCAGCGCATCGCAAGATGCTACTAATTCGCCGCTTCGAAGAGCGGGTAGCGGAGCTGCACCGCGCTGGTAAGGTGCCTGGGTTCGCGCATCTGTACTGGGGCCAGGAGGCCATCGCGGTAGGTGTCTGTCAGTGGTTGAGAGACGATGACCATATCCTCAGCACACACCGTGGGCATGGGCACTGCTTAGCTAAGGGGGCCGACCCGGCTCGCACCCTATCCGAGATTATGGGGCGCTCCACCGGCTATTGCCGGGGCAAGGGGGGCTCAATGCACGTCGCGGCGTTTGACCAGGGAATACTGGGTGCTAACGGGATTGTTGCCGCAAGTCTACCCATTGCGACAGGAGTTGCTCTGGCCAGCCGTCTGGCAGGCGACGGGCGAGTGGCCGTTGCCTTCTTCGGTGATGCCGGGGTCGAGCAAGGCACTTTTCACGAGAGTCTGAACCTGGCGAGTCTGTATCAGTTGCCGCTACTCTTCGTTTGTGAGAACAACCAGTATGCTATTTCGGTGCCGGTTGACAAGCGGCAGGGGGGCAAAGGTGCTGCCGCCATTGCCGAAGCACACGGCTTGGAGAGTCGAAAAGCAGATGGCAATGATGCTGTGGCAATGCTCGAAGCCGGCCAGTGGGCCGTGGAACGGGCCCGAAAATGCCTGCCGGTTCTACTGGAATGCGCTACAATACGATGGGGCGGCCATCATTCAGCCCAGCCTACTCGCCGATATCGCTCCGACGAAGAGCTACAAGCGGCTGTCGCTGCCTGTCCCATCGCCCGCTTGGAAAAGCGACTAATAGCTGAGGGTGATGTTACCCCTGAGCAGCTTGCAGAGATCAACGCTGAGGTAGTAGCCCAGATTGACGAGGCTGAGCGTTTCGCTCGGCAAAGCCCCTTCCCGGAACCAGGCGAGGCGACCGAGGACGTGTACGCGACGGAGGAGGGTAGTAGCTGATGGCCGAGATAACCTACGCTGCCGCCCTTAACCGAGCGCTGGCCGAGGCCATGCGGGAGGACCCGAAGGTCCTAATGCTAGGCGAAGACATCGGACCCCTGGGGGGCATCTTCACGGTTACCGAGGGCTTGCTCAAGGAATTCGGGCCGGAGCGTGTCCGAGAGACTCCTCTTTCCGAGGCCGGCTTTATGGGTTGCGGGATTGGTCTCGCTCTATGTGGCTGGCGACCAGTGGTTGAGATTATGTTCTCTGATTTTCTGACTATGTGCATGGATCAGTTGTGCAATCAGGCCGCCAAGCTGCGCTACATGACCGGAGGGCAAGCCACGGTACCGCTTACCATACGTGCCCCGATTGGCACGCGCAACTCGGCTGCCGCCCAGCATTCGCAAAGCCCCCAGGCCTGGTTCGCTCACACTCCTGGCCTGCGCGTGGTTTTGCCGGCGACGGCGGCGGATGCTCTGGGACTGCTCGCCTCGGCGATAGAATGTGATGATCCAGTGGTCGTACTGGAGCATAAGTTGCTGTACGCGGAAAAAGGCCCGGTACCTTCCGGACGGCACCGAGTTCCACTCGGCAAGGCAGCGGTCAAGCGCCGGGGAACCGATCTGACTTTGATAGGCTGTTCTCGTATGACTCAAGTGGCCTGGGAGGCTGCTGAAGAACTGGCAAGGCAGGGCGTGGACGCGGAGGTGCTTGATTTGAGAAGTCTGGCACCGCTGGATCGCGAGACAGTGTTAGAGTCGGTAGCCCGCACGCGTCGGGCGGTAGTGGTGGACGAGGGTGTGATTGACTTTGGGATAACTGCCGAGATCGCTGCCCTGATTTCCAGTGAGCTTTTCGGTGAACTCCTATCTCCAGTCGGTCGGGTCGCGGCCTTGGCGACCCCGGTTCCCTTTAGTCCTCCCCTAGAAAAGACCGTGATTCCCCAGGTTGAGGACGTCACTGCGGCGGCCCTGAAATGCGTGCAAGGCAAACCCACTCGGTAGACCACTCCGTCTAGTAATACTCTGAGAGTACATAGATCTTGGTAACAAGAGGCTAACCCATGGAAGTTGGCAACTACATTGCGGGCCAATGGCAGCCGGCGGACTCCGAAGATAGCATAATTGACACGAATCCCGCCGACACTCGGGACGTACTTGCCGAGATACGTTCGTCAGGAGATGTAGAGGTAGAGGCAGCACTGGAGGCGGCGACTCAAGCCTTTCCCCGGTGGCGCGGGCTCTCCTTCCCCCAGCGGCTTGAGATAGTGACACAAGCTTGCGACCTACTCAGGGAAAAACGGGACTCAATTGCCCAACTACTTACGCGGGAGAATGGCAAAACGCTCCGTGAATCCGAGGCAGAGGTCGAAGCCGCTGTTACCGAAATGGAATTTCAGATGCATCATGCGGAGCGTCTGGGAGGTCTGGTGGCTCCCTCGCGCCGCAGCGGCATTCATGCCTATATGGTGCGCGAGCCCCGGGGCGTAGTCTCGGTGATTTCTCCGTGGAATTTTCCTCTGAACGTTCCGGGGCGTAAGATTGTCCCTGCCCTCATTGCCGGCAATGCCGTAGTATTCAAGCCGGCCAGTCTCACTCCCTTGATAGGCGTAGAGTTCGTACGTCTGTTTGATGAGGCCGGACTGCCGCCAGGGGTACTGAACCTAGTTTGCGGTGCCGGCGGCCAGATTGGCACCAAGCTGGTGGCAGACCCGCGCGTGAAGGCCATTTCTTTCACTGGCTCTACCGAGGTGGGCAGGCAAATTCACCAGAGGGCCGCTCAGAACCTCACTCCCACGCAACTGGAGATGGGTGGCAAGAACGCCGTAATAGTCCTTCACGACGCCGATTTGGATCTGGCAGTCCAAGACTGCACAACCGCGGGGTTCAGTTGCGCTGGACAATGGTGCACTTCCACCAGCCGAGTTGTGCTTGAGCGTCCGATTGCTGGTGACTTTATGGAGCGATTCCTGGCGCGAGTCACCGCCCTGCGGGTCGGCCCGGGAATGGATGAGGAAACAGATATGGGCCCGGTGTCCAGCCAGGCTCAATTAGACCGGGTTGTCTCTTACGTGGCAATCGGGCAACAGGAGGGGGCCAGGCTCCTCTGCGGCGGCAGCCAGATTAAGGACCCTCCCTGTGAACATGGCTATTTCTTCCAGCCCACTGTGCTGGACAAGGTGGAACCGCAGATGAGGGTTGCTCAAGAGGAAATCTTTGGCCCCGTGGTATGCTGCATAGAGGTGCCGGACCTGGACCATGCATTGGAGGTGGCCAACAGTGTTGAGTTTGGGCTGAGTGCCTCCGTCTATACCTGCGATCTCAGCCGGGCCCAGCGTTTCATTGACGGAATCGAGGCAGGTCTGGTGCATGTGAATATGCACACTGCCTACAAGGAGCCGCAGCTTCCGTTCGGGGGGAGGAAAGCTTCCGGAACGGGCTTGCCTGAGGCGGGTGAAACCGGCATCCAATTCTACACTCAGCACAAAGTGGTCTACCGCTATTCTGATGGGAACTGAATCAACTGCTCTACCGACGGGCTTCGCAGCGGCGGAACGCCCCGGGCAGTCAAGCTTGCTCTACTTCATCGCGGCTGACGTCAATTCCCGGATAGAAGTACGCAATTACCATCGGCTCGTCGCTCTCATTCACAAAGCGATGAAGAGTGAGCGGGGGCATGATAGTGGTATCATATTTCGCCAGATGGAATACCTGGCCCTCGGCATAGGCAGTGGCCCGGCCCTCCAGCACGATGACTGTTTCCTCAGTGGGATGGGTATGCAGCGGAATAGCTGCGCCCGGAGCGAAGGTGGCAACTCCTGCGGTCATTGTCTTGGCGCCCTGCTCTCGATTTACCAGGCGAAGCGCCTCAACTCCGGGGTCACTGCGATCAACGGGCAACTCCGAGGCGTCTACGATTATCATAACACCACTTCCTCGAACGTGACAAGATAGTTGTAAGTGGCGGTCGAAAAGTGCGGCGGATGGCGGTGCACAAGTGAGGCACCTGATACATTAATAACCCGGATATACGCACACCTGAACGACCACGATGTAGACTGGGCGATATTGCCCACGAGCCTCAGCGCTGGTGGGATGAGTGGCGTTCCCCAGGTCCCCGTCGCGGTGGGATGGACGCCTGCTACTTCTCACATCTAGCAATGCCGCGGATTCGCCAGCGCCATTGGGAGAGTCTGGCCAAGTCGATCCGATACGTCTCACCTCGTATCTCCGCGATGGCGTAGGGCTGCGGTGCGCCGTCGTGGATCTCCTGGAAGCTCCACTCGAAGTCTTGGTCCGTCCACCACCCGTCGTCATTCCACTCGGAGGCGTGGCCCCATAGGCCCAGTTTCTTTGCATCCTTGACTACCGAGGGTGAAGTGGTCACACGGCAAGCTTCAACCTCATCGCCCTTGTTAAGGGCATGCCGGAAGCGAATCAGCATCGCTGGGGCCGCCTCCAATCCCGCGTACCAGACCTTCTTGTACCTGTGCCGAACCAGCTTGTAGACTACGTAATCCATGTGGCCCCGAGTGTTAACGACGAAAGCGCCCTCTCCAGGGAAGCTGCCCACAACCTCCGGTATCCCGTCGTCGTTCACATCGTCCAAACTGAAGTAGCCACGCTCGAATTCACCCCACTCAACCCGGTCCACTATTTGCCATTGATTTCCCTCGCTGCGCACGAGAACTGCCGAGGGAAGACGAGCGGTGCCCATATCGTTTGTTGCTGCGTCTGAATTGCATTCTCTTGCCCAAACGGCAAAACTCGGGCCCCCCTGCGCTACTCTCGCGCGGAGGCCCGAGCTTCACGTAGTCTCTCAGCTGTCATGTGTGCCCGTTGCACTGCCATCCGCCGCACTTTCCGTCAGCCATTCCAAGTTGAACCGCGCCACCACTATTCTTATGGGGGGGGATGGATCTTCTGTTTCGTACACACAAAGGATTGTCCCATCCGCCAGCACAGCCAGCGACGAGTAGCCGCTTCCTCCTTCTTCTTGGATCACTCTAGACACGGGCCAGGTCCTGGCTTCGTCATAGCTCAGGCGCACCGTCATCCTGACTCGCTGGGACGGATCTGCTGGATTGCAGAACAGGATACGGTTGCGGTCTCCGCTCACGTCGTCGGAGTAGCGGACTATGGCGGCGTTGCAGCTCGGCTCGAGGAGCGTGTCATCCGTACCTAAGTCGGTGAGGGTCTCGCCGCCGTCATAACTCCGGGCGACGCGGCGTTTGCCGTCTCCGGGCTCAGTTCGGCAGTTGAGGTAGAGTACACCCTCGACTGTCTCCACGACACAGGCCTCGTTGGTTCCCGGGGGCTCGGCCAGCCCTCCGGTCTGCCACGTCATCCCCCGGTCGTCGCTGTAGACGACGCAGCTGCCCCACTGCCCTTCGCCCACCAAATCCCCCGTGTCAGAGCGCCCACCGGTCCAGACAAGAGCGGGCAGGACTAACCGCCCCTTGTGCACCCCGAACCTCAGTGTGATGCCTGTCCCGCACCCGTGGGTGTTGCCGATGACGCCGTCCCTATTGGGTGCAATGATGGCTTCCTTGTGGTGCCATGTTTCTCCGTCGTCAGTGCTGATGGCAAAAAACTTGCCTGGCGTCGATGCCGTGCATTCTGCCTCGGGCGGGCCAGCCTGTTGAGCCAGAGCCTTGGCATCATCTAGAGTCGGCCAGCACGCATAATTCATCATGACGGTCCCAGTGACATCATCCACAATCGCTGCACCAATCTCGGACAGCCAACCAGGCCTTGAGAAAATGTCCTGGATCGGCCCCCAGGTCTGGCCGCCGTCGAAGCTACGCCTCAGGACGAGGTCAACCTCCTGCAATGGGTCTGGGTCACTGACCGTATTCCAACGCCGGTTGGCGAAGGCGAGGATCGTCCCAGCATGGCTGACGACCATCGAAGGAAGGCGATAGAATGCGCGTTCTTCCGGAACAAAAATGTCCTGCTTCTCAAATCGAGATTCGTGCCGGTCTGTTGAGTTGTACATTTGATGTGCTTTTGACCTCACTTCTGCGAACACAGGGAATGAGAGTGCTGCTACGATAGCAATTATCGATATTACAACCAAGTGATAATTGACTGTGCCGATCCCAACAACGGCTTTACGGCCCAGTGGTCTCCCGACCTGTTGGAGAGGGGGTGACTACTCGGCACGGTCACGGCCTAACTGCCTCGCCTGACCAGCCTCGCGGCAGGTTGTATCACCGACGGGGAACAGGGCCAGCTCTCCCGCAAAGGGAAATTGAACTGACTGCCCTTCCCTACTACGCATGGGCCAACCGGGGCGACTCATCAACGTGCGTACGGACACCCGCAGCCCCAACATAGCGGGGGATCGGCCCGCCTGTTATTCGAGCGTCCACCGGGTGTACAATATGCCGCCGGCATCTTCAGCATAAGGCAGATGAAGAAACTTATCGTTCAAATGAACGTATTTCTTGTTGTAATAATAGACTGTTACTATCTCCCCAGGTGATAGTTCCACAGACACGGGGTAGCCGAAATCATGTTCTTCCGGGAGCTCATAAATGGTGATGAAATTCTCGTGATCCCACGTCTGACCCTCATCATAGGAGAGTATCGCCCGGATGGTTAACGGATGACGGCGATGACCGTAGACGCACAGAACTGCTCCCGAGCTTAGTACCGTAAGATAGGGCGGGTGCCCCCACACGGGGAGCCGCTGCGCCTCCGACCAGGTTCGCCCCTCATCGTAGGAATGCGCCTGATACAGAAACCAATCGTCCCGGTCGCCCCAATGGGAGCGGAACATGGCCACCAAGTGCCCAGAGCTTACCTCCACGAGATGGTTTTCATTTAGCACGGATGTAGCGGGCACCCCCTCCGTAGTACAGCGTATTTCGCCGACTTTCTCCCAGGTGTCTCCCTTATCTGTCGACTCCCACGCTGACACTGAAGCGGCCTTCCCTTTTAGGCCTCTTTCTCTGCCCAGGTAGATCAGTCGCCCATCATGCAGCATGCCCGGACCGGCGTGCTGGCCGGTGGGTGTCTCCATCGGGACACTCCAGGTCCGCCCTCCATCTTCCGAACGCATCAACCAACATTGCCCATGGCCGTGCTCGCTAAGGCCTTGCCGTTCAACGCTAGCCAGCCACTGGGCCTGCCACCGCTCGGGGATCGGCCTGCCGCCGGTCCACTCCCCGGCTATGACCGAGGACACGAAACCAGTGGAGCTGAACGAGGTAAGAATGATGGTGCCATCGGGCGTGGTCAACAGGCTGGGGTCACGGTCATCCATCTCGCTGTTGTAGATCTCTTGCGGCAAGCTCCAGATGCTACCGCCGTCGGTCGAGCGCATCACTACTGTCCGGCCTAGCGGGCCATCATGATATAAGCGCTCGGAGGCCGAAACCAGTATTTCCCTGTCTTTTGTACAGGTTATTCCTGGCCAGCCATACATCTGATCAGGACGCGCCGCTACCACCCCGTGCTCAAAGTTACCTGCGGTAAGCGACATAGCTACTTCCTCCTTGATGTGAGGACTATTCCTGCAACCGAGACTGTTGAAAAACCGGAATTGCCCATATGGTTTATTGCCTCCGCCAATATTCGCTGAGTGAGCCAGGAATTCCTCTGCGGCTTGGCCATTCATCTGCAAAGTGTGAGTTTGGAGCCATCTTGACGGTCATATTACCTCGGACTAGGTAACATGCGCGCCTTGCGGGCAGAGAGCAGACACAGTGCTCCTTCGGTCGCCCATGGTTACGCTTCATCGTTACCCTTAAGTCCACTGTCATCCTGGGGCTGGTGCCAGAGCCCGGATTCGTCTCAGAAGTTGCTCAAAGAGCTCCTTGGATACCGCCACCTGGAAGATTACTTGTCGGGCGTGGCGAACTACCTTGGCCCCGATCTTGATCAGCTTAACCTGGATGCTGCGCAACGACCAGTGCCGGACACACTCGGTCAGGGGTTGGCTTCGGCGCTCCCCTGGTTCTGTCCTTCTTGAGGCCTATCTATCAGGGACGGCTGGCTTGGTTCTGGTCCACTATGAACTGGGCCAGCTTGCCGAAGATCTCCGGGTCAACCTCGACTTGCGCCTCGACGTAGTCCGCCTCGTAGGTCTGGCTGAGCACGTGCCCGCGCTGGTGGATGATATCCAGGAGTTCCAGCCGGTCGTACGGCAGGTGGATCGTTGCTGATTTACGCCGCCGCCTGACCAGCTCGCGCAGGTGCATCCTGAGCTCGTCGAGGCCGAAGCCCTCCGTGGCCGAGAGGCGTACGGGGTTGGGCAGCCGGTTGAGGCGCTGCCAGGTGGGCTCGGGCTCGGCGACCAGGTCCCACTTGTTGAGGGCCGCCACGTACGGTTTTTCCAGCGCGCCGAGGCTGCCGAGGATCTCCTCGCTGGTCTGATGCTGGCCGAGCGCTTCTGGATTGCTGGCGTCAATGACTTCGACGAGGATGTCAGCCTGGACAGCCTCTTCGAGCGTCGAGCGGAATGCGGCAATCAGGGCGGGGGGCAAGTCGCGCAGGAAACCGACCGTATCGCTGACCAAGGCAGCAACGCCGTCGCCCAGATCAACGCGCCGCACGGTCGGATCCAGTGTCTCGAAGAGCCGCTCGTGGGCAGCGACCTGCTCCGAGCCGGCCAGGGCGTTGAGCAGGCTGGATTTGCCCGCGTTGGTGTAGCCGATGATGCCGATGAGCGGGAGGCCGGACTCGCGGCGGCTGGCCCGTTCGGTATCCCGGCGGGTAGCCATCTCCTCCAGTTCACGCCGGAGCCGCACGATACGCTGACGCAGCCGGAGACGGTCCATCTCCAGCTTTGTCTCGCCCGGACCGCGAATCCCTACTCCCAGTGCTCGCCCGCCGCCAATCCGCGACATCATCTTGCCGCGGCCGACCAGCCGGGGCAGCAGATAGGTGAGCTGGGCGACCTCGACCTGGAGCTTGCCCTCGCGGGTGCGAGCGTGCTGGGCGAAGACGTCCAGGATAAGCTCGACGCGGTCGAGCACCTTGCAGTCGAGCACATCCAGGATATTGTTGATCTGCGCGGGCTTGAGCGTGGCATTGAAGACCACCATCTCGGCCTCATTGGCGGCAACGTGCTGCTTGATCTCCTCCAGCTTGCCCTTGCCGACGAAGGTGCGCTGGTGGGGCCTCCTGCGGGACTGTATGACCACGTCCACAACCGAGGCGCCCGCCGCGCGGACTAGCTGGAGCAGCTCCTGCATCGAGGAGTGGCTCGCGCCGGCATGGTCCTCGATGCCGACCAGTACGGTGCGCTCCAGCTCGGCGGTGATCTCTTCGCGACCGACTACCAGCTCTTCGTTAAAGGCCAACGCAGTTATCCTCCCTGGGGCGGTTACATATATCCGAGGTTGCGGAGGCGCTCGGTGATCAGCTTCTCTTCCTGCGGACTATACGGTGAAGGTGCTGCGACCGCGCTTGGGCCGCGTTCAGCCGTCAGTGACTCCGCCTCGGGCAGAGCGCGTTCGAAGTACCGCGCCAGGGCGGCGCCGTCCATATAATCAGGCACCGGCTGCCCGAGCAGGCGCAGGATTGTCGGCGTGATATCCTCAATTCGGGCGCCGGTGATTTCCGCGCCGCTGCGCACACCCGGCCCGTGGATTATGACCGTGCCCTCCGGCGCATGCCCGCCGGTTATGCCCGGCACCGGGATCGCTGGGCCAACCTCGACCTGCCGCCCCGCGAAGCTGGCGGTCAGCGGGCCGTCCAGCGTGATCTGTTGATTCCACCAGATGCCGACGTCCGGTATCACCTGGCGATGGGGGCCGGCGTACAGCTCCTCCCGCAGGAAGACCCGGTCAGCGGCGGGCTGTCCGGTGGCGGCGTCCACGGCGGAAGATATCAAGTCAATCAGCTGCGCGCGCACCTGCTCATATTCGTCGCCTGGCGCAACGATCCCTTGCGGCTCGCGACCGCGCAGATTCACCCACGGCGCGGTCTCCCAGTAGTAGCAGTAGGCGCGCGTGCGTTCCCAGTCAATCCGGTCGGTCAGCCTGCGCGAGAAGAACGCCTCGACTGCGCGCCGGCCCAGTCGCGTGCTGTAGGCGCGCATTTTGAGGTGCCTGGGCAACAGGTGATGCAAGGTCTCGCCCAGCTTCTGCCGGGCCGCGCTGGCGCCGGCGCGCAGCTTCCCCCAAGTCGCCCGGCGCTCGACGGTCAGCCCGACCGCACGCAGGAGGTTAGGCAGGTAAGTCCGCCCGCGGTTGTACAGGCCCGCGCCGTGGTCCGAAGCGATGATAATGACGGTCTCATCCCCCGCGAGCTCCCGCCACTGCCCGATGATCTGGTCCAACGCCTGATACACCTGCAAGACCGGATTGCCCCAGCGGTGGACCTGCTCGGGCTGGTACTCGGGGTGTTTCGAGTCGCACAGGTGCCAGAAATAGTGCTGGATGGCGTCGGTTTCCACAAACGCAACGGCGAAGAGGTCCCAGCTTTCGCGCCGGTAGAGATACTTGGCGATTTCCGACTTTTTGCGCAGACCGGCCAGCGCCGCCTGTATGGCGCGCTCGTAGCGCCCGCGCAGTGCGTGGTGTTTGATGTCAGTGTGCAAAGGATAGCGGCTGAACCGCCGGCGCAGTTCCTCGGCCAGCTCGTGCGGCCAGGTCGCGCCCCGATGGCGCAGCGACGGGCATAGCCAGCCGGCTACGCCCACCCCGTTCAGCGGAGCCATCGGATAGGTGCACGGGATGTTGAGACAGGCCACCCGCGCGCCGGCCTGGCTGAGCAGCGCGAAAACCGTGGGCACCTGGATGTCGGCGGCGGTGACGTGGGCGACGCGGTAGGTGCCGGGCACACGCTGCAGGAAGCTGAAGATGCCGTGCTTACCGGGATTCGTGCCGGTCATCAGGCTGGGCCAGGCCTGCGGGCTGGAGAACTCGGGCGTCGAGCGCAGTGCCCCGCCCGCACCCTCGGACAGCATCCGCCGCAGGTGCGGCAGGTGACCGTCCTCCGCCCACTGCCCGACCAGCTCAGGACTCAGTCCGTCAATGCCGATTAGCAAGACTCGGGGCATATTGCGCCTGTTCAGCAAGAATGACGCCGAAAGTAGCCAGCATTACCGTAATCATACCGCGGGCGGGTATTGGTGTAAAGCAACGACTGCTGACTATGGGAGGGACTCCTGTAACCAGGATACCTTGACTTGCCGTGCGAGTTTGCCTATAATGTAGCTGTGCAGTCGGGTTGCCCGGCTGCCATTGTATCGGTAAAGGATGAATGACAGTGAAGCCAGTGACGTATGCAATACTCAAAAACGGTGGGCACCAGCATAAGGCGGCGCCAGGCGAGGTAGTGGTGCTGGAGAAGCTCGATGCCCAGGTCGGCGATACCGTCAGCTTCGACGAGGTCTTGGCGGTTAAGCGGGGCAGCGACATGGTCGTGGGCGACCCCTACGTGAAGAAGGCCAAGGTCACCGGGACGGTCGTCCAGCAGGGCCGGGGCAAGAAGCTGCGCATTTTCAAGTTCAAGGCGAAGAAGAACTACAAGCGCCAGTACGGCCACCGGCAGTCGTTTACCGCGGTGCGGATTGATGAGATCAAAGCCTAACCGGTGGCGAGTGGCGATTATTGGAGTGATCGAATATGGCACACAAAAAAGGAATGGGCAGCTCACGAAACGGTCGTGATAGCGCGTCGCAGCGGCTGGGTATCAAGCGCTTTGGTGGGCAGGTGGTCAAGGCCGGCAGTATCCTGGTCCGCCAGCGGGGCACGAAGTTCCACCCCGGACGCAACGTCGGGCGCGGCGGCGATGACACGCTCTTTGCCAAGGCGGACGGCTACGTTGATTTCACGAGGGGTCGGCGCGGACGCAGCCTGGTAAGTGTCGTAACGGATAGCTCCGAAGCGTAGGGATAGCCGCTAGAGTGTAGCGCCGTAGATTGCCGGCACCGGTGTGTGTCGGCAGTTTTGTTTTGAGGTGGATATGTTTGTTGACGAGGCGGAAATTGAGGTGCGGGCAGGCGACGGCGGAGACGGGGCGGCCCATTTCCGGCGCGAGAAGTACGTGCCGCGCGGCGGCCCTGATGGCGGTCATGGCGGGGATGGGGGGAGCGTAGTCCTCCTCGCCGACCCCAGTCTGCACACGCTGCTTGACTTCCAGTACAGGTCTATCTTCACTGCCGAGTCCGGTGGCGACGGCGCGGGTAAGACCCGCGATGGCAAAACCGGTGCCGACTGTGTCGTTCCGGTTCCGCCGGGGACCATCGTCTACGATGCTGAGACGGGTGAGCAGCTCGCGGACCTCACCGTGGCCGGGGACCGGCTGATCGTGGCGCGGGGGGGAGAGGGTGGCCGGGGCAATACGGCCTTCGCCACAGCCAGCCACCAGGCCCCGCACTTCGCCGAGCAGGGCTTGTCGGGCGAGGGGTGCCGGCTGCGCCTGGAGCTGCGGCTTATCGCTGATGTCGGCGTGATCGGCTTTCCCAACGCCGGCAAGTCCACCTTTATCTCGCGCGTATCAGCGGCGCAGCCTAAGATCGCCAGCTATCCATTCACCACGCTCCAGCCCCAGCTTGGGGTCGTGCGCCTGGATGCGGAGCGCCAGTTTGTCATCGCCGACATGCCCGGGCTGATCGAGGGCGCGCACGCCGGCGCGGGGCTCGGTGACCAGTTCCTGCGGCACATCCAGCGCACGCGGCTGCTGGTGCACATGGTGGACGTGGCGGCTGTGGACCAGCGCGATCCTGTCGAGGACTATGAAGGGCTGAGCGCGGAGTTGGCGGCCTATGACCAGGAGCTCGCCGCTCGGCCACAACTGGTGGCGCTTAACAAGACTGATCTTCCCGATGGTCAGCAGAATCTGCCGCGTTGCCAGGCATACTTCGTACAGCGGCAGATAGTCGTGTATCCCGTGTCTGCGGTAACCGGTGCCGGTGTGCGCGAACTGGTCGGCGCGATTGCTACTAGACTGGAGGAGTTGGGGCCGCGTGAGGTGAGCGGCCGCGAGCCGCAGACCTACGAAGTACCGCGGGCCGAAGAGCAGCCGCTGCGCATCTTCCGGGCCGGCGAGGGCGTGTTCCTGGTGCGGGGCAGCGATGTCGAGAGGCTGGTACAGCGTACCAATCTCAGCAGCGAAGATGCGCTGATGCGCCTGCATATGGAGCTGCAGAGGATGGGAGTTATTCAGGCGCTGGGCGGCGCCGGTGCGGAAGCGGGTGATACCGTGTTTATCGGGGACATTGAGCTTGAGTACCTGCCGTAGTACGCCAGCCCAATGGCAGCACAGCGGCAGCCCAACGACAGCACAACAGCAGCCCAGAAGGAAACCCTCGAGCGGAGACGAATTGCTCAGTATCACGCATTAGGAGGTGATAGCGGCGATGTCCATTGGCATTATCGGTGGCACCGGATTCTCCGAAATGCCTGACCTCGAGCCGGAGGAGATCGCGACGGACTTTGGCTCTGTGCCGGTGTTCCGGGGCAGTCTGGGGGAGAAGGAAGTTGCCTTTCTGCCCCGGCACGGTGTGGGCAGGCGCCTGGCTCCCCATCAGATCCCCTACCAGGCCAACATTGCCGCCCTCCACAGCCTGGGCTGCACGCATATTCTCGCCACCAATGCCGTCGGCGCGATTCGGGAGGATATCGAGCCGGGGCATCTGGTGGTGCCCGATCAGTTCCTGGACTTCACCACGCACCGCCCGCTGAGCCTGGCTGAAGGGCGTGACGAGGAAGTTCCCCACACTGACGTGACTAACCCCTACTGTGACTACCTGCGCCGGCTCATCGCGGAGCAGGCGTGGGAGATGGGACTGGTCATTCACCAGGACGCGACCTACGTCTGCACGGAGGGGCCGCGCTTTGAGACGCCCGCGGAGATCCGCATGTTCGCGCAGCTTGGTGGAGAGGTGGTGGGTATGACCGGCGTCCCGGAAGTGGTGCTGGCGCGCGAGGCGGGCCTGTGCTACGCGAGCGTGGGAATCGCCACCAACTATGCCGCGGGCCTGGCCGACGAAGCGCTCAGCGCGGATGAAGTCTACGAGCTGATGGACGAGGTTCGGCCGAGCCTGTTTGAGCTGCTGAGGGCAGCAGTTACCCAGTTGAACCCCGACATTATCTGCTCGTGCCGGCAGTAAGGGGTTACTCCCCGGCCTCTCCGGTTATTTCGGCCAGGAGCGCGTCAGTCCGCTGGGTGATCAGCCTGGCCTGAAGCAGCAGGCTTACTAGCTCCGGACGTGCCAGCTCCTCGCGGCCCAGATAGCGCTGGCCCAGATACCTCCAGCTTTCCAGCAGGTCCTCGAGCACCGCCTGAGCTAGCTGCTTGTCGTCGCCGTCGAGCATCCGCGCCCACGCGACCAGCGTCCGCCCCAGCTTCTGCTCGGCCTCGTGTAGCGCCGCGGAGATAGCCGGCACATTCACCGGATATGGCCCCGACCGCCAGCGCACAACGCCCTCGTGGTCAGTTAGCGAGAAGGTCACGGTGCTGAAGCCATCCTGCTTCACTGAGTAGGGCACCATTACCTGTTCAGCGAAGGGCGAGCTAATCGGGCACTTGATGGACTTGAAGAAGTGCCCGCGCTTGTCCCGCCCCATTACGCGGACGTTGAGCTTTACCCACTCCGATACGTCGGAGGCTGTAGAGGGGCTTGAGGGCGAGAAGGGCGGCATAACCGAGAGAAACGCACTGTTGTCGCCCAGCCACCGGGCGCCGATATCATCAATGGTCACGCGGTAAGGCAGTTCGCCGAAGATCAGGATGCCGAAGTTTTGCGGCTCGTGGAAGCTCTTGTCGTGGCGAGTCCAGGCGCTTAGTTCGTCGGTGCGGACGGCATTGCGCCCGACCGCGATAATCCACTGGTCGCCGGGCTGCGGGGTGATCTGGTTGGCGAAAGGTAGGATTATCTCCACACCCCAGCCGTCTTCATCCACCGAGGTGGCCACGTGCCACTGAAAGTCCTCGGTGACCACGCGGTCGAAGGAATCGTACCTCGTGCCCAGGGGGTTTACGACGAGATGGGCATAGTTCTTGCGTTCGCCCACTGTGTCCATGAATAGCTCGAGGCAGTCGTCGCGCCAGACCTCGCCGTCACGCTCGGTGACCTCGGTGCGGAGCTGGTTGGGCTGCGGGTCGAAGAGCTTAGCTCCTACGTACAGAGCCTGCTCATCGTAGCACAGGTAGACGGTCGTGGGCAGAGCGGGGAGGGCCTCGCCGCCGAGGGTAATGAAGTCGCTGAGCACCGCGGCGCCGCGCCACTCCTGCGGCTCGATCTTGCCGTCAACGACTGGCGCTGCCGCGATCGCAGGGACGGATACGACTGGCGGGGTGTAGAAGTCGGCCGCATAAACTGCGACACTGGTTGCGAGTAATAGAGCCAGGAAGACAATGGCATGCTTGGCGCGCATAGCTTACCCCCTCCCAACTGATTAGACAAACCCTAACTAGTTTCGTCGTGCAGTGCCCCTTGACCTCCTACCCGGGAGGACAATTGAGTCGTCGCCCTGGGCAGTCTAATGTCGGTGCCTGCGGGGGGTAGGCTCCGTACCGATGAGCCGCCTCGAGCAGGGGGTAGTTCTCGGGCCTGTTTTTTGAACTTGGTCTATCTCAGGGCAGGCGCCCCACCGGGATGACCAGCAGCGGGGCGTGGTCGGCGGGGAGATCGAGGGCATCGCTGATCTGGTCATCACGGAAGGCCCCGACCATCACTGAACCCAGGCCCAGCGCCACCGCCTGTAGGCACAGATTCTCACCCGCTGCGCCGACCTCGTTGTGCACGTACTGGTCCGCCCTCGGCCCGTACTTCGCGCGCGTGCGCTCGAAGACCGCAGTGAAGACGAAGCTGGCACCCGCCTGCTGAACGGCCCCCTGGCCCAGACAGGCCGCGGCCAGCGCCGCTCGCTGGTCACCTGCCATGTGGCGGCGTGCCTGGTGGCCTTCGGGTTGGTAGTGATAGACCCCGTCGGCAGCGACTACGTAAAGCTCCAACGGGTAGAGCGCGCCCGCGGACGGCGCAGCCCGGAAACCCCGCTGCGGCTCGGTTATGCCCTGCGCGGACCAGAGCAGTTGCCCGATCTGAGCCAGGCTGAGCGGCTCGTCGGTGAACGAGCGCTTCGAACGCCGCTGAGCGATGGCCTGCTCCAGGGGCACTGCGCCGGTCGTGTCCGGCGCCGGTAATTGAGTCACCTGACCGGGTGATGCGCCGGGCGCAACGTCACCCGGGCAGTACGTTACTAGCAGCAGTGCCGCCAGCAAGCATATTATTACTGCCGTGGCTGCGCCATACATGACTTGCCCTCCTTTGTAGCTGTCCACTTCCCTATTGTGCCGGATGGCCAATATAGACAGGTATTGCCAAATCGGACGTACCCAATAGCTGTTTCTCCTTGACTGATAACATCGGAGCCTTTGAACCAGTTGCCCTAATCGCTCAATGCTGCATGACTCTCTCTTAGGCGCTCCGCGATGGGGATATTCTGCGGACACTTCTCCTCGCACTCACCGCATTCGACACAGGCGGAAGCGTCCCTCTTGCCCTCTTCGTTGTCAGGCCCCAATTTCCCATAGAGTTGTTTGGCATGTGCGGTCAGGCCCCATACCCTGTGGTAGTTCATCGCTGCGAAGATATCCGGAATCGCCACGCCTTGTGGGCAAGGAATGCAGTAGTCGCAGCCCGTGCAATAGAGTTCCGCCAGGCGTTTGTTCTCTTCCAGGGCACTCTGAATGGCCTGGATCTCCTCATTGGAAAGTGGTGCTTCTCGCGAGGCAATTGCGCAGTTTTCTTCCACCTGTGCACGGGTGCTCATGCCGGAGAAAGCAATCGTAACATTGGGGTTTGCCAACACGAATCGCAGTGCGAGCTCCGGCGTGCTGGCAACCCCTGGAACCATGGATTCGACGCGATCAGAAGCCATACCCAAACGCCCTCCGCCCACTGGGCCCATGATCTCGACACCCATCCCGGATTCGTGGGCATAGGCGATGACTTCCTCGTTAGCCCGATCTAGTAGATTGTACTGAAGCAGAATGCCTTCAAAAACTCCGGTATCGATGAGCTTGATCATGTTTTCTGGGCTATCATGACAGGAGAAGACCAAGTGGCCGATAATGCCCTGGTCACGCGCCCTCAGTGCTTCCTTGTGCAGTTTCGGTTCGTACACGCGAGTGTAGACGTCCCACGACAGACCATGGATCACCTTGTAGAAGTCTACATGATCGGTCTGGAGGCGTTCCAGTTGGGTGTCAAGTCGCTGCCACCAGCCATCCACTGTCTCGTCGTGCAGCGGGTTCTTGGTGGCGATGTAGACCTGGTCGCGCCGGTCTTTGATCGCTTGCCCGACGTACTTTTCGCTGCGCCCTTCCCCGCCGTATCCGTAGGCAGAATCTATGTAGTTGATGCCCAGATCCATGCCCAGCTTCAACAGAGCTACGGCTTCTTGCGGGTCATCAAAAGGCAGACGCATAGCACCGTATCCTAGCGCTGATACTTTCTTGCCCGTGTTCCCGTACTCGCGATATTG
>SDBS01001675.1_pt1 | contig 22475 bp, 16 predicted proteins | sample 2277091 | NCBI WGS metagenome assembly SDBS01 (sample SAMN10404972, study PRJNA504765) | marine sediment metagenome | isolation source: marine sediment core GS10_PC15, 163 cmbsf | place: Arctic Ocean: Southern Knipovich Ridge | collected 2010
CTAAGCGAAATCCCAGCATGTCAATCTAGCTGGTTTGGGATAATACGACCGCATAGTGCTTCAAATTACCGGCCACCTGCTCCCGAGGCCATCATTCCATTGACTCCAACTTAACAAGTGGTAGTGTTAACGGGGGCAGGTCATTGGAGCGTCCAAGAGTAAGAGGAATTAAAAGAGCAGCGGTATTATCCTATCTTTCCGATATCGCCAGCTTCCTTAAAAGAATCTTCGGTCTTATCATTCGGGTAACGGTAAACTTGAGAAGGTATCGAGGAACAAGGGAAAAGAAATACTGGGAAAGACTGTTTGGCCCCAAGGTTCCTCTCTACCTTCTTTATGCCATCCAAAGAGAATAGATAGCCTTCCTTTCTCTTTCTTCCTTTTGTTAAGCCTTTTTCCTTAACGAGGGACTGTTTTTGTGAATTTTTGTCCTCTTACTTTGAGGTATACAGACCCTTTTTAGCCAATTTTACTCCCCATTTAAAGAACATTTTCTTTCCTCCGAGAGAAATTTGCTAACCAAACCCCCTCTTTTTTGGAAAACGTATGAGAAAGATCGAATACTTAAACTACCTTTAGAGCCTGTAAATCTTAAGCGGTAGAGTTGGTTGATGTAATTACAGTCTGCTTTTTCGTTCCCCCGCCTATTTTCACGACAGATTTTGCTTTGCTCAGCTCGTTGCCAATTAGAGTAATTCCCTGACTTCTTTGACCTTCTACACGTAAAAACGTCTCTACATAACTCAAAGGACGGCAACCGTGGATAAAGGCCTGGCGCGTTTGATCAAGCCGGATCAGACAATCGGCCTTTCGGTTACCTTGGGCACAAAAGCCGGAGATTTCCAAATCTTCCACGTCATCGCAGATTACTGCAGGTCGTAGGTCCGGGCCCGCCAGATCAAATCGTACGTTCTGCAGCGTGAGACCTCGGACGTGACGTGCGTAAAGACCATAAGTGGGGAGAATACCGAACATAAAATACTCCGGATATTCGTATTTCATCTCGGGGATTTTTCTACGAGCGGCTTCCCCATGGGTGCCACCACCGGGGTAAGTGATGTGAATATTGTTTAACGTTATTCCCTCAATGTTGTGGCCAGGAACACCGGTGATGGAGATGCAAGAACGTTCCTCGCTCTTGCGTGCTCTACTTCTTCCTTGCGATTTGGCCTTTTGCGCCACACGAGCCCTTATATTGCTAATCAGCACATTGCGAAACGTCCCGATGGGAGGCGGCTCCTTCGAAGAATTCATCCCGAATCGTCGCTCCCCATTATATTCACTCTCAAATATCCATCCGGCCAGGCGCATGGAAATGGGTGCTGTAACGTTATCCATCACCAGATTCGAGAAAACGATATTCTCCATTCGGGCACCCTCGGCCATTTGCAGTTTAATGCCGCCGCCAAACGTATCGTAGATCACGCAATTCGACACGGCAATATCTTCAAAATTGCCCAAGGATTCCGGTCCGAAACGAAAGGCGGCCCATCGGGTGCTTATCATACAGTTGGTGATGACAATGTTCTTGCAAGCCCGCTTTCCTGAGGTCTTCAGCGCGATAGCATCATCATCGCACGATATGTTGCAGTTAGAGATGAAAACATTCTGGCAGCCATCGAGATCGAGGCCATCATTATTTGAATTCGCATGGTTGTCAATTTTGATTCGCTCAATCTTGATATTGTCACAGGAGATAAAGTTCGAGCACCAAGAGCCGGCATCTTTTAGGGTTATATTAGTGAAAGATATATTTTGGCAGTTGAGGAGACGGATCAACATTGGACGTTCACCCATTCTATTATCTGCTGCCTTAAGAGGAAAGGCCTCGCCCTGACCATCGATGGTACCCTGGCCGGTCAAACCAATATTTTTTGCCCTTTCTGCATAAATAAGACATTTACTCCAAAATGGGAACCAAGGACAATCTTTGATATCAGTAGCATAATCTTCGATTTTCTTGCTTCCCAGGAGAGTTGCCTTAGCTGCCAAATGAAGTGTTACATTACTCTTCATAAAGATAGTACCGATAACATAGTTACCCGCTGGGAAGATGACGGTGCCGCCTGTATTCCGAACACACGCGTCAATTGCTGCCTGTATGCTATCGGTATCTATACTGACACCATCTCCCTTAGCTCCAAAGTTACGAACATTGAATACCCCGGTGCCGGCTCCTAACCAATTCAAAACCTCTTGTCGATCAGACATCTTCTGTAACCTCCTCGCATAATTAGTCAGTTAATTGAATCTGTTCTTCTGAAGTAGCTCTCACTACCTCCTCCATTGACTTTGTCAATGCAAAGTAATTATGTCACCCTTCCTGCAAAATAAAAATGTCATACCCCTACCTCCTAAAAGAGCCTTCAGGATACTATCGGGAATTTGTTCTACCCAATATTCTTTTTTGCTTAAATCAACATTTAATATATTATTGTAAAACCCTTCCATAAACTCTTCCTATTATATGAGGTGTTCATTCCATTAGAAAACTCCTGCCTGTAAAGTCGTGCCTGATAAGACCTTCAGTTTCTTATAGAAAGGGGATAATAATGGGACAGATATTCTAACGGAGTTTACTGGTTTCAGCTAACTCGTCAACAACCCACTCCAGATCTAATTCGATAAGTTTTGCTTGAGTAGGTCTTCCCTCATCATCCCAATTTTGCATTTTATAATACAATTGCCGCATCTTTCTTAATTCATCTTTTGAAAAACTACTCCCTTTACGAAGACCACTCTGAATAGGTTCAAACATTCTTGGAGGTAGCCAATCATCAGCAACAGTAAAACCCTCTCTTACATTAAAAGCCTTAAACATATTTACTCTTCTTTCTCCCAGTTTCATCATTTCCCATAAGCTGAGTTCCCAGCCGGTTACTGCAGAGGATATTTCTACCAGATGGCTCATTTTAAATGTACGCACCGGAGCAAAAGCAAAAACACACAGACAAAGAGAATCCATAAAGCTAAAGTGATTCTGAAGATAGCAAAACATTCTCATTTTTTGATGATCCATTCCAATGGTCTTGCACCTTTTTAATAGGCCTAAACTCTTCATTTGCTCAATAAATATATCAGGGGCATTAAAATCAAAATCAGTATCATGCTCTACCACTACATGATCAGCTCCGATAGGAGAAACAGCATAGCCAAACCCTACCATTCCCTTAACTCTACCATCATGCATGGCCAGTTCCTCACCCTTTACATGTACAGCAAACCTCTCTGTTCCTTTGCCAAATTTCCTGGCTGCTCTCTTTGATCCTTCAGCCAAGATGTCTCCTATTCCCTCTCTTTTGGCAATCATCTCTATTAGATTTATCATTGCCTTACCATTGCCAAATCTCAGATCCATACCTTCTGTATCTTTCTTGGTAATAATTCCTTTCTCATAACATTCCATAGCAAAGGCAATGACTGCTCCAGTAGAGATGGTATCCAGCCCATACTTATTACAGAGTTCATTGGCCTTAGCTACAGCTACTATATCATCTATAGCACAATTTGAACCCAGGGCAGCAATAGTCTCATACTCAGGGCCTCCATAAGTGGCATCTATACTATAAGGCTCTTTCGCTTCTACCACTTTTTTACATTTAACAGGACAGGCATAGCAGCCTTCACTTCTTTGAAATATTTCTTTATGCATTGTCTCAGCAGAGATACCCTCTGCTCTCTCAAAAAAACCAGTTTGAAAATTCCTGGTGGGCAATTGGCCATCCGCGTTCATACCTAACAGGATTTCTCCTGTTCCCAAATTATGCAGACCTGAGTTAACAGGATTATCCATAAAGTTCTTGCTAAACCATCTGGCCCACCTTCTTACTGTTTCCTCATCCTTCATTCTTGTCTTCTGGTGTCCCCGTACAGCGATAGCTTTAAGATTCTTAGAGCCCATGACCGCTCCCATTCCCAATCGTCCAGCAGCATGTTTACAATCACTTAGTACATTAGCAAATCTAACTAAGTTCTCTCCCGCACATCCAATACTTAGCACTCTAACTCGGGAATCAGAGTATTCCTTGTGAATAGCCTGCTCTACTTCCCCGGTAGTTTTTCCCCATAAATGAGCTGCTTTCTTAATTTTAACCTCACCATCCTGGATGAAAAGATATACGGGGTTCTTAGCTTTGCCTTTGATTACAATGGCATCATAGCCAGCAAATTTTAATTCAGGCCCCCAGAATCCTCCTGCCTGAGTATCAGCAATAGCACCGGTTAAAGGAGACTTAGAAACAATGGCATAGCGAGAGAAACCAGGAGCAGGAGTACCTGTTACTATACTGGGTGCAATAACCATAATGTTTTCCAGGTTAAAGGGATCCACTCCAGCTTTCTGCTCTTTTAATAAATAATAGGCTCCCAGGGTTGCCCCTCCCATATACGTGCGGTAAAAGTACTCATCGTGCTCTTCTATTCTTATGACCCCGGTGGATAGATCTACCCTTAGAATCTTACCGTTGTATCCATAAGTCATCTTCATGCCCTTTTTTTCTTTAGACTACCTTCCCTAAGAATCTCAATATTCTTCATTGACTATGCTCAATTGGACTGGATGGAATTAGATTTATTGGACGCCAAGCGTGACGGCAGAAATTTTAGGTTTTTTTCTTCACGCAATAGTCATCCCCCCATCTACACTGAGCACGTGGCCAGTAACCATACTGGATGCCGACGATGCCAGGAAGACCACTGGGCCTATAATTTCCTCTGGCTCTCCTATACGTCCCAAGGGAATAGCCGATTCTATCTGTCCCTTAGTCATTGGGTCCTTAAGTAGTCTTTCGATCAGCGGCGTACTAAAATGGCACGGAGCCACAGCATTAACTCTAATTCCGTACTTTGCCCACTCAACAGCCAAAGTACGAGTTAGAGACAGAACCCCACCCTTGCTTGCTCCGTAGCTAGCGTTTCCTCGGGAAAGTCCTATAAGGCCAGCAACAGATGCCATATTGATGATATTTCCATTTTTTTGCTTAATCATTATCCTTCCCACTGTTTGGCAACAGAAGAATGTCCCTTTAAGGCATACATCCACTACCCAGTTCCACTCGGACTCGCTCATCTTTTCTGCTGGAGCCCTCCTAGTAACTCCCGCATTATTAACGAGAATATCAAGATGAGCAAATTGCTGTATAGCCTTGCGCACCATCTGTTTCACATCTTCTAGAACACTTACGTTGCATTGGATAAAACAAACCTTTCTCTTCAATGTCTTGATCCGTTCCACCATTTCTTTGGCTTTTTTGGGAGATATATCGGCGATAACGATATCGGCGCCGAAATTGGCCAGCCCGTAAGCAATAGCTGCTCCTAATCCTTGACCTCCCCCTGTGATAATAGCCACCTTTCCATCGAGACTAAATAATCTTTCTAACATGATTTTCCTTTATAGAACAAGCTTTTTGACAATCCTATTCTACTTTATCACTGAAAGCTACATAGTCAAATTCTCTATCAAAAGTGAGAATAGCACCGCTTGAAAAAATCTAACTACAGGTCAATCTCCTTTCTACTTTTCCTTCAGGGAAATGACCGCCAAAAAGCACCATCATGGCCTAATAATTACTTTGTTGGCGGCTTCTTTACGGCCGGAGACAGTATCAATTGCCCTCTGAAAGTCATCTAGGCAAAAACTATGAGTGATAAGCATTTTCAGACTCTCCGATTTTCTTTCAAGTAAGCTCAGAGCCTCATAAAAGGTTCTACCGGTATAAGCAAAGATCCCTTCTAAACTGAGGTCTTTAAATACAAAAAGATCACTTTCTAGGTCCACTTTACGGCCGCTGCCAACAACTCCTTCAATAATAATAGTCCCCCCTCGCCTGACCAATCGAAAGGCCAGTCTAACTGCTTCGATACTGCCTGCTGCCTCAAACACGATATCAGAACCTCTTTCAATGGTAATATTGCGTAGAATGTCAACAGGATCCTCTTTACGAACATTTATGGTCTGCGTTGCTCCTACCTTTTTCCCAAGCTCGTTTCGTTCGTCTCTTCTTCCCAATAGAATAATCTTTGCTGGCTGATAGAATTGATAGAAAATCACAGCGAGTAGTCCGATAGGTCCTGAACCAATAATCGCTATAACATCACCAGGTTTTGGCTTGGAACGGACGATCCCATTCCACACGCAAGCAGCGGGTTCCGTAAGAGCTGCCACTTCAAAAGGAACCGAGTCGCTGATTCTATGGATCATAGATTCCGGAACAACGAGATACTCGCTAAATCCTCCGTTCAAGGTAAAGCCCACCTCTTTATGTAGACTTCCCTTGATTTCTTCACAAATATTGGTTTGACCGCGCAGACAATTCCTGCATCTCCCACAATAAAAGAGAGGTCGGACCACTACTCTATCATCAGGGAGAAATCCTTTAACGCCAAACCCGCATTCCATAATAACTCCGGAGCACTCATGGCCAGGGACAATCGGATATTTTACATAGGGTTCTGGGCGACTTCCCTCCAGTACGTCAAGATCACTCCTGCAAATACCCGTGGCTTTGACCTTTATAAGCACATCGCTTTGGCCGCATCTTGGTATTTCTAACTTCCTCAATCCATATTTCCCTGGCCTTTCAACAACTAGAGCTTTCATAAACATTTTATTTCACTTCCTCTCACGTAGCCGGTAAACGAAGCATCCACCCTGCTTTATCAATACCACTTTCACTCGAGGGGCTCTATTGTGGCAAGCCTCGAGGAAACTCTTGGGATCCCCGTTATGTTAAGCAAATGTCCAAAAATGACAGGGAATAGCTATTTTTGGCTGAACATCTCGCACTAACTGAGCTGCTTCCTCTGAATTCATGTTACCAAACTCTCCATTAATGACAGTAATTATAATTTCAGGCTTCATAGAAATGATTTTCGCCATTTTCTCTGGGCGATAAGAAGTATCGCCGGTCACATAAACCTTGACGAATTGAAAGTCAAGAACTGTCCCTATGGCTTCGGGAGCCTGTTTTCGTTGATCAGCAAAGACTGCCACTACGTTTGTGTCATCAAGCTTCTTTTCATCGCCGACCTTTATTTCTAGAAGACGGTCTTTACTGATAGCTAATTGGTGGCATCTATTCATACACTCCGGCGGAACGATGAACTTGGCCTTGCAGTTTCGAGAAATTATTGGAACGGCTTCGGGATCTAGGTGGTCTTCGTGCCCATGGGTAATAATGACGTAATCTGCTACGACCTCCCGCGGCCTAAGTACGCTCATCATAATTCGCTTAAAGCCATAAATACGCTCAACGCATTCTGTCAAATAAGGGTCTATGTAAATAACTTTTCCTTTGTGTGTTTTAAAGACAAAACCTGCCTGTCCCAGCCAGAAGATTAACAGCGCGTTCCTGCCGGGTTTCTTTTTTAAAATAGAGCGAGCGATCTTTTCCATTGGATTAACCCTCTTATCAGCCCACAACACGGATAAATAAATAATTAATTACCTAGGATTTTGAAAAATTGAACCTATCTATTCTAGTAACTCTCATTCGATCGTTCCTCACTAATGGATCTCCTTGGACGACACATAGTGATATTCTCCCTGTCTACAAGGGATGAGACATCCTGAAAGACAAAAATTAGGGGACAACCTCACTCTCTTTATCGAGAAGAAAAGATTAAACTTCTTCTTAAGTTCATATCTTGCCTTAACGAAAAAATTCAAAAATTTAAGCGCAAAAGTAACAAGCAGGCTATTAGATACCCACGGCTAGCCGCAGCACTTAAAATAATTAAAGCTTCGCTTGACCTGAATCCTGGCGTGAGAGAGTATTTTGGCATCCACACAATACGATATTCAGCCCGATATGCACTGTGCGATAATCTAATTTCCATACCTATATTATAGCATATCCTCGCCTACTCATTCACCCACGGGCAAGCCCGTGGAACTCTGCCCTTCGGGTTGTTTATTTTTAGTCCTCCGGGCGTTACCAAAGAACAGCTAAGAAAAACTAAATGTAATTTAACATAAAAATCCAAATCCTTATGCTACAAGCTTTTATAACGTGCTTTGTGGAGGCTAGGTTCTAATACAATTAATCCTACCTTGCCCTATCTGTGTCTCCATATATTTTATCTCAAGTTAATATTTACCGTATTTCCTCACCAGCTCCATTACTCTTTGGTACTGCTTAAAGCTAACGTTATTAGGAATGGAATGGTCTGAATGATAGATATAACCTCCTCCCTTTTTAGCTACCTCGAATTTACTTCTTATCTCCTCTTCTATAACATTTGGGTCGGGATCAGCCATAGCCCTTACATCTATTCCTCCCATAAAGGAGAGCTTATCTCCATACTTTTCCTTCAATTCTCTCACATCCATTCCTGCTTTAACTTCTAATGGTTGCAGGCAATCAAGACCTACCTCAATTAAATCAGGAATAATCTCTTTTACCCGTCCGCAGGAATGAAGAATGGTGGGCATATTGTGTTCATGGCAAAAAGAGTATACCATCTCATCTGCTTCTTTATGAGTTCTTCGGTAAGTTTCTGGAGAAAAGAGAAGTCCGTTACGGTAGCCCATATCATTGCAAAAGAAGGCTCCATCGAACTTCAATCCTTTTTCTATCATCATTTCCATCATCTTCATCCAGAGGTTAGCTAGGTTCAATATCATATCTTTTATCCAATCAGGATCCGTAACCATAGCCATTAATAGCTGATCAGACCTGAAGTAGCCCTGGAGTATATCATAACCCCAGCCATCAATACAAGCAATGAACTTACCTTCACTTTCAGCTATTTGATAAGTTCTAAAGGCTGAGACCCAATCAACTCTGGAATAATCAGGATAGAGCCTTTCCTTTATTGGTGGCCAATCTCTTTTCTCCTTTATGGGACGGTCAATCAACTCAGGAGTACTGGAATAATCCCGAAAATTTTTATTTATTCCTCCCATTGGAGTAGTCTGAATAATAAATTTATCGCTCTTCTCCAGAGTTTTCACTGGAAAGCGAGGTGTACAATCAAACCCAATTAGAACCATCTCGTAGCCAAAATACTCCTCCACCGGGACGCTATCGGGAAGCCCCTCTTTTTTCCAGTTGCTTACGGTTGTTTTCCAAGGACTATCATAAATGGGTACCTGGTCCGGCTCCTTGTGTCCTAAAGCGTACCTTATTCTTTCTTGAGAGGTCATCTCGTTTCTCCCTTTATGAAATTAGAGATGGGTAGTTCGCTCTCTGATATACTTATCTCCTTACTAATTTTTTCAATTGTCTTTTTGTAAAAAGAAATAGAAGGCTGAGTAGTTATATTCTTGAGTATCCCCATTGATTCAAGAACTGCCTTCTCACCCCCTATAGTTGCAAACCAGGAATTACTACTCCCTTCAATATGGGCCACAAAGTACTGGAGTTTTTTTTCAAGAAGTTGGCTTTTTTCTATTTCTCCATTCTTTACTGTTTGGTAAATATCCACACATAATTTTGGAGCAATGTTCCCCATAATAGAAATTACTCCATGGGCACCAGCAACAATTCCTCTCACAAAAAGGGATTGTTCTCCTACAAAAACACGAAAATCAGGATTTTGTTTGACTCCTCTGATGATTTTCTTCAACTCAAAAAAATCTCCTGAACTATCCTTTATTCCGTTAACTATTCCACTCTTTGCCATTCTTATAACTACCTCTGCTCTAATGCTAACGTGTGTAGTCTCAGGGATATTGTAGGCAAAAACTGGCAATTTTGTTATGCTAGAGATCTGTTTATAAAAAAGTAAAATTTCTTCTTCATTAACTGGAAAATGATAAGGAGGAGCAGCTATCAAGATGTCTGCTCCTAGTCTTTCGGCAGCTCTCATTTTGGATATTACTCGTTGGGTTCCAGTATCGCTTACACCTATATACACCGGGACCTTGCCTTTCGCATGAGATATAGCTACTTGTATTCCCTTTGTCCATTCCTTTTCTCTTAAACGAGCGAACTCTCCTGCTGTCCCCATTATAAAAATGCCGTGAACTCCCCCTTTAATAACATAGTCTATTAATCTTACCATGGCCTTCTCGTCTATCTCTTCTCTTTCGTTTAAAGGTGTAAGAAGAGGTACGATGACTCCTTCCATCTGATAGCTCATATTTTCTCCTGGTATAATCTTCACTGTATGTGAAGATTGCTAGTAGATACCCTCGGCCAAAGCCGTAGCACTCAAATCAAAACAATTCAAGCTTTACTTGACCCACGGACAAGCCCGTGAAACTCTGCCTTTCGGGCTTTTTGGGTTTCACATAATAGATTCAAGGAACTCTTGAGCACTTTTTCTATCAAATTTCCTTGGGTTATTCTCAATATCAGGCTGAGTTATGCTATCTTCTAGTATCTTAGGAAGATTCTGCTCATTCACTCCCAGAGCCCCTAAGCGAGTAGGAAAGTCAATCTCTTCCATCATCTCTTTGATAGATTTAATTACCTTCTGGGCATCTTTTATAGAATCCCCAGCAGTGGAAAGATTAAGAGCGCCTGTAAGCTGAGCAATTTTGTGAGGAATCTCAGGGAGATTATGGGTCATAATATGAGGAAGAAGAATCCCTACAGTTCTTCCATGAGATGTATCCAGAACACCTCCAATACTCATGCCAAATGCATGTCCTGCCACCACCGCCGCCTGAGCAATTGCCATCCCTGCTATACTTGAAGCCAGAGCCATTTTGCCTCTTACCTCTATATCATTTCCATTTTTTACTGCCTTTACTAAAGAACCCCATATCAGTCTTACTGCTTCAAAAGATAAAGCATCGGAAAGAGAATTTGCCAGAGGAGAAAGATAAGCCTCTACTGCATGAGCAAGAGCATCAAATCCTGTGTCTGCCGTGAGCTCTGGTGGCATTGATTTCATCAATACGGGATCTACAATACTTATTTTGGGAAAAGTATAGAAACTAACTAGAGCATCTTTTTTCAGGATTTCCTTTTTGGTAAATACAGAATAAGGTGTTGTCTCACTACCTGTTCCTGCTGTTGTAGGAATGGCAATGATAGGAATAATCTCTTCTTTTACCTTATCTTCTCCTATATAGTCCCATAATTTTCCTCTGTGAGTTGCTACTATAGATATTCCTTTAGCTACATCAAGAGAGCTTCCTCCACCCAGTCCAATAATGACATCACTTTTCTCTCTTTTAGCAACCTCTGCTCCTTCCTCTACGATCTTATCCGTAGGATTGGGTGACACCTTATTAAAAAGGGTAACATCTACAGAACTCTCTCTTAGCAGTTCAATCACTTTATCTGTAACACCCAGCTTTTTCATAGACTTTTTCCCGGTAACTAAAAGGGCTTTGCTGCCTAACTCCCTGGTCAAGTTGCCAACTTTTCCTAACTCTCCTTTTCCGAAAAAAACCTTAACCGGCATGTAGTGAGTGAAGACTTTCATGTTCATGAGAATACCTCCTATAATTCTTTTTCCTTTATTTCCTTAAGAGCTTTTAGATGAGCATTGATTACAAACTGCACATCTTTTTCCTTATGGGCAAAGGATATCATCCCCAGGTGCATAAAAGGAATGAAGACCCCATTTTTTAAAAGGTAAAGAAAGAATTTTCTCTGCGCTTGTAAATTAACCTTAAGTAAATCCCTGCTTCTGTTAACTTCACTTCTTACAAAGTGAGTGTAGAATATAGAGCCTTCACCGATGGCTTGAGCAGGAATATCATTTTGTTGACAAAACTTATTTATCTCATCTCTGATACTTTTGCCATGGGTATCTAAATAAGGATAAACTTCTTCTTTATGCTTTGTTAAGTACTCAAGAGTAGCACACCCTGCAGCCATAGCTATTACATTTCCATTGAAAGTTCCACCGAAATGAGCCTTACTTTTGCTATCTTCATCGTGATTACTACTGTAATTTATAATATCCATCACCTCTTCCTTGCCAGCTATACATCCTATGGGAAGACCTCCCCCTAAAGCCTTACCGTAAGTTGCAATATCAGGGATTACTCCATAGAATTCTTGAGCTCCTCCTAGAGCCAGCCGAAAACCAGTAAATACCTCATCAAATAAAAGAAGTATTCCATATTCCTTAGTAGTTTTACGAAGCTCCTGCAAAAACTCCCTCTTAACCGGAATGCATCCTCCAGCCCCTTGCAACGCTTCTATCATAACTACAGCAATTTTATCCTTATACTTTTTAATCCTGTCAAAAGCAGCCCCGTGATTAAAAGGTAAAATCAAGGTATTCTCTATAGTTTTTTGAGGAATACCAATAGAATCAGGAACTCGACGGGGATCTATTAGTGGACCGAGTTCCTCCTCAGGATGGGAAAAAGCATTTACCAGGACATAATCATGATCTCCATGGTATCCCCCTTCAAATTTGGCTATCATATCCTTACCTGAAAAAGCTCTGGCTATCCTTATTGCATGCAAAGTGGCCTCTGTTCCAGAATTACAGAAGGTAACTTTTTCAGCTCCCGGTATCGCTTGAACTACCAGTTGAGCTAATCTATAGGTTAGCTCATGAGGCATGCAGAAATTCTGCCCAATTTTAACTGCTTTTGTAATCGCTTCAACTACCACTGGTGGACAGTGTCCTAAAATAGCTGCACCATAAGAAGTTGCACAATCTATGTATTCGTTGTCATCATAATCAATAATCCTACACCCGTTGGCTCTTTTCACAAAAAAGGGGTAGGGAGGATATAATCTACCCCTGCTTACTACGCCGGCTGGAATAATCTTTTTCGCTTTCTCGTAAGCCTGGTGAGATTTTTGGGTTCTTTTAATGAGTAAATTCAGGACATCATCGTTATCTATTTTTCCATTCACCATAGCCATTCCTTCTCTCCTGGTAATGTATTTCTAACTATTTTGCTCTTCCCTAATTATATTTGGAAACTAAACCATTTTTCATCGATCATATTTCTTTGGCTAGTTATTCTCTCCAAAACCATCATGACATTCTCTTACAGTACCTACAAGTCCAAAACAATATTTCCTTAGATTTTAGCCCAAGTACTGGAACTATTTAAGCAAGCATCTCTTATACATCTTTTTTGTAGACTTTACGATATTGGTTTTTACTGGCTTTCAAACCTATCTCATGATATTGCATCGTTTCCCAGGGCATCGTACAAATAAGTTTTCCCTCTGGGCACAAGACCCAGTCATTTCGGCTAATTCGGTAACTGCGAATATGAGCCATTGGTGCGTCATCTGTAATATACTGAACTACATAAAGATCACCTGAAGGAAGCTGGACCCATCCTGAATATCCACAATCTGGATGAATACTCCTATCATGATCAATGAAGAAGCGACGAATTATTGGAGCGAGGTAAGAATTTGGCTTAGTAGTTTTCTCAACGCAACTGGGATCTGCAGCAACCGATTGCGGTTCTATATGTAGCACTAACTGCCGCGGTGCAGTATCAAATCCATAAGTTATAGCTACTTCACCACTTCGAAGAAGGCCTGCTTTTGGACGGCCCCGGCAGGAAATAAGGTGAGTAGCATAAGGACCCTCCCAACTCTTTCCATCGTTTCTGGAAATTGCCTTGTAAGCACAAATCCCTTTTCCATCTTCTCTGAGGTAACAGACAATTAAACCATTGTCAAGCTGGACATAGCTTCCTTCATTTAGTAAGAGGTCCGACGAAGAAGCAACCTGTATAGGTCCATCCCAGGAAGAACCTAGGTCCGAGGATGTGTAAGCTTGATAATCATTACAACCAAGAATTATTTTGTTGGACTTTGTCATTTCAAGGGAAAGACAGATACTCCCTCGAATCCCAGTTTTTTCCACTTTGCCCCAACTTTCCCCCGAGTCATTAGAACGCCAAAGGAAAATCTCACTGTCAGGAGAGACCTCAGGTTCCCTGGGAGGAATCCAGTCACAGATAAGGATTAACCGGTTATCTCCCAAGGAAAGCAAACGTGGATTATTCAATCCTCCATCCTTTTCCCAATCAGCGCAAACATGTATAATTTGCTTTTTACTCCAGTTTAAGCCCTCATCCCGACTAAGTTGTACTACCACCCTGGAGAAGGGAACCCACCGATGACCTAGACTTTCTCGGTATGTACAAATTAAGGTTCCATCCGAAGCCATAGCGAGGTCTGGAAAAGCTTTGTAAACAGAATCTTCTCTAGAAAGAATGGAACGAATCATTTTGAACCTCCTGTTATAATCTTCACTGTAGGTGAAGATTGTTATTTGACTTTCTGTAGTTTCAAGATTAAAGTTTCATTAGTTCTTTAAAAATCGCTTTTGAAGAAAACAAGAAGAGGACTTGCCTTCTCCTTATGGCCTTTAGATAAAGAGAACCATTTGCCCCATACATAAGCCCTTTCCTTTATCTCTTCGAGTATAGACATTTATTTAGTATGCTACGAGCCTAATAAGGCATCGTTCATTAAATTTTCCAGGCTATGTGCTCGATAAAAGGATAAGGAAGCCTGTTTTTTTTCAAAGCAGAAACACAAGACACACTATAAACTGTCAAGAAAGAACTTGTTCTGCTTTCTCAAATTGAAAGAAAATCCTTTGAGGATTATAGTCTGCTTCGTATTTGAGCATACTGTACATCATCGACATAATCTTTTTGCTTCTGAAGTTGCTCATTTTCTCTGACAAACCTCAAAAGAGAAATTGATCTTTTAATTCTCTTGAAGACTTTTCATTAATTGGCAACTAATAACCTACCTATTTTTGATCTCCTTTCGATGTTATCAAGACCTCCAATGACTACAGCCTCTGCAGATGAACCTGAGCGTAGCAACAGTCCATTTTACTAGTTGGGTCATCAAAAAGGGACATTTTTCTCCCAAGTCATTTGTATGGGTCAGCTGCGTCACGCAGGCCATCCCCTAAGAAATTAAAACCTAGAACGGTAATGATGACAAAAAGGCCTGGTATCAGAAGCCAGGGATAGAGATTAACGGTTCTTACATTTTGAGCATTCTTTAAAAGGGCTCCCCAGCTAACTGCTGGGGGACGAATTCCTAAGCCTAAGAAGCTTAAGGCGGTCTCTCCCAAGATCATATAAGGTATGGCTAGAGTTAGGTGCACGATGAGGTAACTAAAAAATGAGGGAAGAAGATGTCTGGTTATTACTCTACCGTCAGTTGCCCCGGAGATCTTAGTTGCCATAATAAAGTCTTCCTCTCGCAATTCCAAGAGTTTTCCCCTTACTACACGGGCTAATCCGCCCCAACCCGTAACAGAAAGAACAATAGTAATACCAAAGTAAACTTTAATTGATGACCAATGAGGTGGAAGAGCTACACTTAGGGCCATCCAAATTGGAATGGTCGGTATGCAGATAAAGATCTCTATCACTCTTTGGATGAACATATCAGCAGAGCCTCCATAATATCCAGACACAGATCCCAAGAGGGCCCCAAAGGCAAAACTAAGGACTACTCCCACCAGACCTATAGATAAGGAGATACGAGCACCGTGGAGATTACGAGAGAAGATATCTCTACCTAAATTATCTGTTCCAAACAAAAATATGGTTCCTTTTTTTACTCCAAAAAGATGAAGATCTGTCTCAAAAGCATTCCAGAGTTTGTACCTATCGCCACGGACAAAAAAGTAAATAGGGCATTTCTCAGTCTCGTCCTCAGTATAGGTTTTTTTGAAAGTTTCTGAGTCAAATTCTATCTTTTGTTGGTAAATAAAAGGGCGAACATGAAAATTCCCTCCCTTATCAAAGAAATGTATCTTTTGTGGTGGATTATAAATATTCTCCATATGAAACTCATGCATGTTATAAGTAGAAAAGAATTCACAGAATATGGCTAATATATATAAAATACCTATTACCACACCCCCCAAGATGGCTAGTTTATGCTTTATAAATTTTCGCCACATAAGCTGCCCTTGCGAGGCTACATAAAATCTTTCTTTGGCACTAATTTTCTCTTTTTCGGTTCTCACTATTTAAGATTCTCCTTGTTTCTCATATCGAATACGGGGATCCATTAAGACCAACAGGATGTCAGAGATAACGGTTCCTATCACGGTCAAAAAGGTTAAGAACATAACCGTACTTCCAGCTAAATACGTATCTTGAGTTATTAACGCCCGAAAAAGAAGGGGTCCTGTCGTGGGAAGGCTCAGTACTATAGCCGTGACAGTTTCTCCAGAAACAATACTGGGAAGAAGCCAACTTATCCCACTAATTATGGGATTGATAGCAATCCTCACTGGATACTTAAATAGAAGCACTCTTTCCGAAAGCCCTTTGGCCCTGGCAGTGATGACGTATTGTTTTCGAAGCTCATCCAATAAACAGCCTCGCATAACCCGAATGAGATAAGCAGTACCAGAGGTGCCAATAACTATTATGGGAATAAGAAGGTGCTTTAGCATATCCACAAATCTACCTATGCTCCAGGGAGCTATTATGTACTCTGATGAGAAAAGACCACCTATGCTAAGACCAAAATATTTATAAAAAAGAAGCATTAGTATTAATGCAAGAAGGAAATTAGGAATGGCCAAACCTGCGAAACCGCTGATGGTAAAACCATAATCACCAACGGAATACTGATGGGTTGCAGAGTAAATTCCTATGGGAATAGCTACAGCATAAGTGAAAATCAGAGTTAAAATGGATATAGTTACTGTTAGAGGAAGTCGCTCACCAATTAGCTTACTTACCGGCCTATTTCGATCAAAAGATATTCCAAAATCTCCATGGAACATTTTCCACATCCACTTGAAATATCGGAGATATGCTGGTAAATCTAGGCCGTATTGCTTCCTTAACGCAGCAGCTTGCGCCTCATCTACAGGCATTCCGCTTGCTTCTAATTGCGCTATACGAGTAGTTAAATAATCACCTGGGGGGAGTTGGATAATAATAAATGCAACAACAGATATTACTAATAAAACAACAATCATATAGACAAATCGACGAACAAGATAAGATAACATTTTCCCCTCCTTATCTACAGAGGATAATGGACTCGCAAAATCGTATAATTATTAAGATACTAATATGGTGAAAAAACAAGCCGTCCAATATGGGGAATAGGTGGAGACAATATTCCCCAAGTATTAAGACAAAAGTAACTTTGCGGGAAATTAGAGGAGAATAGATATCTGCTGAACTAGCCAGTAGGTATGGAGTTCATCCCAGTCAGACAAAGAAATAGAAGGAAATAGGTGTCAGTGGAATAATTGAGCCCTTTACGAATAATAGGTAAAAAAAGAGAGAAGAAGAAAAACTCCCTGATCAAAGAACTGTCCAAGGAAATTGGACAGTTAAAAGTCGAGCTGGTCATACTGGAGAAATTCATTTCCCCAGCAAGCTGAGGGGTATTCTGGCATTTTTTTATAAACTTGAGTAGATTTTCTTCCGTCTATTTCCTGATACTATCTCTGCAATTGCTTCAATTCAACTCAAATCTACATTTTCTTGTAACTATCCCGTACAGATTCTGTTTGAGCACACACCAATTCCCGCCGTAAAGCATCCAACAAGTTTTTCCATCCAAGCCTATCCATTTAGTAGGAAGTCTGGGATTATAACAGGCAGGAGGACCAAACTTATGCTCATCATGAACTAAACTCCATGGACCCCAAGGTTCACGTGATTCATAAATCTGCATCTCTGTAATGTGAAAATAAGGATCTGATTGTATCCACCTGATATCTGCTCTCTTTTTCTTAAAACCCTCCTCATCACTATGACTCCATATTAACATCAAATATCGGTCAAGTCCCTTGTTATATACTACCTCAAATGATCCAATATGGCCAAATTCGCTGGAGGAAGAAAAATTAGAGCTCACATCCGAAAACATCGCCAAAGCTTTATTTAAATCTTTAGTCCATATCGGGGTATCCTCGTTCATACCCATATAAAATTCCCAGTAATCCCTATCTAATATTTCGAACTTAGGAACTCTTGCTAGATAACAACAACTGCCATTGTCCCAGTATCCATCATTTGATGTAGCATAAACGTAGTCGTCCCTTGCGTCTTCGTAGTTTTTTCCGAAATTTATGAAAGTGGGCCAAGCAAATTTGTGGAGGAAAAACTCAGAGTCTTTATTTTTTGCATCCCCAATCCATGTTACTCCATGGTCATCAGAATATAACAAATACGCTTTACTCACGGGTTGGAAATGGGGAGAATGGGGAGCGACGATTCGGACTGGACTCCTTTTCTTCCACCACTGATCTTCACCTAATAAGCTCTTATTGACAAACAAATATATCCTACCATCTATACATATAGCACCGGAAGGCATAGCCCAATAATCCACGTTATTCAAGAAACTTCTTCTTAACGGAAAATTCTGATTTGTAAAAGAAATCCCTAAAGGCGTACATTTATAATGGGGAGGAATACCTTCAATTTTAATTGTCTGTCCGATTTTTCCGTCAATTGCGGCCTCATCTCCGCCAAAGATATAAATATTATTGTCATCTGCCCACGTCCAACACCATATATCGCCCCTACTACCTGGATAAACAGAAGGTTCCGTTAAATACGTCATGCCCTTTATGAGTTTACTGCAAGGAACCTTATGTCGAATATTTTTCTGTTGAGTCAACTCCATTCACCTCCTATGAAACATAATGCAAGTTCTTATTTATTTTGCCTAATTTTTTACCAAAGTCTTGTCTTTATCTGACTGGGATGAACTCCATACCTACTGGCTAGTTCAGCAGATATCTATTCTCCTCTAATTGCCCGCAAAGTTACTTTTGTCTTAATACTTGGGGAATATTGTCTCCACCTATTCCCCATATTGGACGGCTTGTTTTTTCACCATATTAGTATCTTAATAATTATACGATTTTGCGAGTCCATTGTAGCTTAGAAATAATCTGCTTAGGAAGAGGATTCTCGACGTCTATATTCACAAGAATCCCCTTCCTATTTAACTTCCGTCCCTTATTCGCTTATCATTCTTTTTTGAAGAAATATTGTTCTGGGTTAAATCTCCGAGAAGCAACCTGACTCCATCCTGCGAATTTTTCAGGAACATTACGCAAATTATTTTTCACTATGATCGGGCGAGGTCCCATACCTACAGTGCCAATCACCCAAAGGTTCTCCGCGTTCAACTGCAAAATGTCTTTAATTAAACTGGCTTTTTCTTTTTCATTTGCAGCAGTTTTTTGTTTCAACCACGACTGGTAAATTCTTCTTACTTCCGTGGGTGGTTCCTCCCCTTCTTTCCCTTCTGAAACAAGCCACGTCCACCAGTCTAGACCCCATCCATAACCCATTTTAACTGGCATGCCGCCGGTTCCAATTTCATACTCGGCAGGGTCCATAGCCCATGCATAAAACGACGACATTTCTAGTCCATTCGCCGCCATGAGGGCACCCATATCGGTCCAAGTAGCTCGCTTTAAAGCTAGATCAATTCCAATTGCCTCCCAATAGTGTTCAACTAGTTCAGAAACGGCTTCCACAGGTGCCTCTGCCTCAACGTAGTGACATACTATAGCTAATTTTCTCCCATCCGGCTGCAGACGCCATTTCTGGTCCTTATCCCAGATCAGACCCATTTCATCTAATAGTCTATTAGCCTCTTTTGGATTATACTCTGTATAAGCTTTGGCAAATTTCTCCTCATAGTGCTTGGAGGCGGGAAAAACTGTTACCTGACGTGGAACTCCTAACCCAAGGAAAACAACTTGATTGATTTCTTCGCGGTTAATAGCCAAGGATAGGGCTTGTCGAAATCTGATGTCTCCAAATATTTTGCGTAGCACAGGATCCTTAACAGTTTGGTTAGGCATGTAGGCGGCCTCATTGGCAAAAGCAGATCCCCATAATAACACTCGATAATCACCCTTCTCTGCATTTTCCTTGTAGAGAGTAATATCAGCTGCGGATGGAGTCACACCTGCAAAATCTACTTCTCCGGCTAGTATTTTTGCACTTCTAGTCTGGGCATCCATGACAGCCGTAGCCAATATTTCATCTACATAAGGCAGTTGATTACCAGCAGTATCTACTACCCAGTAATAAGGATTTCTCTCTGCTAGTGCAACATCAAGTTTCCTTTCTATAGTCCAGAAAGCATTAAGCGTAGGGAATTTTACAGGTGGGTAACCGACACCCATATAGACATCCTTGTTCTGTCTCGCAAATAATTGATACCAATACTCATAGCCTTCCATTTGTGCCATCTTTTCTAATTCTTCAATGGGAGTGTAGCGAGGATGGAATTGCATTAGGTAGTGTTTAGGGGCATAAAAACTCCGAGAAGGTAGCCCGAACATTCTGGCCATTACTGATGAATAGGGTGCAGCGAAGTGGAAACGAACTGTATAATCACCTATTTTTTCTACTCTCATAACTTCTCCACCAGGAGAAAGATCCGCCGGTTGAACTGGTGTGAGCTCATCATTCAATAGTACGTCTTCGCACCAGAACATTATATCATCGGCTGTAAAAGGCGCACCATCTGACCATTTTACTCCCTTTCTCAAATATAAAGTTAGAGTCTTTCCGTCTTCTGACTCCTCCCACCCTTTTGCAATATTGGGAACTACAGTTGTGCCATCAAGACTTAGTGCGAGCAGAGTTGCTATACCTCTGACTATAACACTTTCAATAACAGCTTCGTCCAGCTCCGGACTAACAACACGAATTCTACCTCCATATTGCCCGATTTCCTCTCTTGGCCTTATAATTAGAGGTTCCTCAGGAATCCTTTCCTCTACTGGAGGAAGCTCTCCAGCAGCTACCCTTGTTCTAAGCATAGGACTTTCGTTGAACTTTAACTTTTTTCCAATAAGCTCCTCATATTCCTTCAATTCATAGCGTTCTACATTCTCCGCCAGCACAGCGGTTGCCCCTAATAAACATATTGCTCCACTCAACAACATCATTATTAATTTTCGGTTCATTTTTATCTCCTCTAAATAATTAACTCTCTCAAACAAGAAATTAACCCTTTAATTCTCCTTTTGGAAAACTTTTCTTTATTTCCCAACTAACACCCTATCTGCTTTTTACCTCCTCGTATAATTGGATTCAACCCTACGTATTATGCTCCTTAGTAGTCATCACCCCCTTTCCATTTAATTTTTGACTTTTTTTTGCTAGCTCTGAAAGTTGGAGTAGTGCACCTAGTTAAGAAATTCTTCCCCATCATCTCAACGCGAGGATTTTGCTTCAACCTCCTTCAATACGAAAAACTCTATACCTTTCTCTTGTTTTTTTGTGTGGCGTGCTTACTCTCCAATGTTCTTACAGGATTCCCTTACTATTAGTTTTGTGTTCAAAAACTGGTGTTTTCTCTTCTTACCTGAGTTTTCTCGAGACCAGCTCTTTATTGCTCTAAATGCCTTCCTTGCTATCTGATTAATAGGTTGGGCGACTGTCGTTAATTGAGGATTGCTAATAGAGGCAACATAAGTATTATCGAAACCAACTATTGAGTAATCATCAGGTATTTTTTTGCCCTCATCCTGAATGCTCCGCATAGCCCCCAGTGCCATAAAGTCGTTGGAACAAAAAATAGCGGTAAATTTATCACCTTGATCTTTTAGAAGCTTTTTCATAGTTCTATATCCACTTCTATAAGTAACGTCCCCTTCTCTTATTAGAGTACCATCTATCTGGATTCCGTTCTTGACGAGAGTATCACAATATCCTCTATGTCTTTCTCTGCAGGATAAGGCCCTCATAGGTCCTTTTATGAAGGCTATCTTTTGGTGACCAAGATCCACCAAATATTGGCTTACAAGGCAGGCTCCTTGGTGGTTGTTCGCAAATATCGCTGGAGCGTCCGCATCAGGAATATCCTCATCTATCAGTACTATGGGCGTTCCTCTGTTAAGCAAGCGATTGATTAACGTCGCCGAGAGTTGATCGGTACTTATGATTATCCCATCGACTTTGTGGCTCTCGAGAAGCTCAGTGTAGGCGAGTTCCCTACTAACGTCATTTTCAGAGCTACAAAGCAAAAGACCGTATCCTTCTTTATAACAGGCTTCGGTGATTGCATGAGCAAGTTCTTGGTAAAAAGGATTGGTTCCTTCAGGAAGTATGACACCTATTATCCCGGATTCCAAACCTCTTAGACTTCTTGCTCTACGATCTGGTATGTATCTAACTTGGGTAATTACTTTCATTACCTTTTGTTTAGTCTCTTCTTGCATGTATCCTTCTGTCTTGCCGTTCAGAACTCTCGAAACCGTAGTTATCGAAACTCCGGCTTGCTTAGCAACATCCTTAATGGTTACTCTTCGCATGGTTTTACCTTAGCGTCATGCTTGAAAATTGCCTTTGGACATAAAAGAAAAATGTCAAATGCGTGTAGCGTTAACGTTTTCCGAAAACGTTAATCTTATTATAACACATCTTTGCAGAATGTCAACCCCCCTTTTTTTTCTGATACGTAACCACCAAAGTGAGACTGATGTAACCACCAAAGTAAGACTTTGGGAACATCCGAAACAAGACTGTGTAACAACCAAAATAAGACAATCTATAGATGGTACTCCCGGAGCTTCTGTTTGTCTTTGAAGATCATAAT
>SDBS01001676.1_pt1 | contig 22471 bp, 55 predicted proteins | sample 2277091 | NCBI WGS metagenome assembly SDBS01 (sample SAMN10404972, study PRJNA504765) | marine sediment metagenome | isolation source: marine sediment core GS10_PC15, 163 cmbsf | place: Arctic Ocean: Southern Knipovich Ridge | collected 2010
CATATTGTGTAGGCAAAGCAAGTCCTGCATAAGGATAAAATGTCAACCCCTCTTTCCATTTAAAGACCTTACAATGTCTCAATGATGGATATTTTTCTACCTCTCTACCATCATCAGTTACCATCCTATAATCAAACATCATACATACTTTATCACTCTTATAAAACTGTTTTATCTCATCCATTATCCCATCTTGAAACTGCTCGTCCTGGTCTAATTGTATAACTATATCCGGCTTCTTGTCGTCCAACAATCTCAATAAACTTTCTCTCCAATTCCAGCTATTCCAATCAGGATAGTTATGTATCTTTGTTATATCTGTTGTCAGCCTTTTAAGCCCCTCATAACAAGGGAACTGTTTAACACGGTCATCGGTTGCTATTATTGCTGCTATGTTCATTTACTAATCCCCCAAAAATATAAGTCAGTGTCATTTGTTTCAAACTGATATTCTTTAAAGTCGTTCATATTTATTGCCTTCCTAATATCTTGCTCTGTTAAATTCTTATAATAGTTATCCCATTCAGGAATTTTATTAAGTAATGGTGCGGAAAGAGGAGACATCTTTAATGTCCCATGTTCTGGTCTGCCTTCGCTTGCACAAGTAAATATAAACAGCCCTTTATTTTTAAGCATCTGTATTATATTCTGCAAACTTAACAAATGAAACATATCATGCTCAAAACATTCAGTAGATATGATAACATCAAACTGTCCATTAAACTCATGTATAGTTGAAACCGTATCTACATTTTTCCCTTCGCCAATATCTATTCCTGTATATTTACAGTTCTTAAATAAATATCTGTTATTACCATTAACATCTAAAGAGCCACAATCTAAAACATTTTTATCTTTAAAATAAAAAGGTAACATTTCCTTCACTCTTTTACAAAACTCTATCTGATTTGGATGTGCCATTTATTGATATTCTACCCAATGCCAATCCACTACACTTTCCGCACTGTCAAAGGGTTTAAATTCTACAATTCTCGGCATATTATATTCTATAAACCAATCTTTTCCCTTATAGCTATTATAGTTATGCTGGACAATAACATCTGCTGGTATATTAGGGGAAAATATTTTATCCTTTTTAAAATATTTATACAACTTTAATTTGGTATTTTTAATAGCACAAGCAAGGACGTGCATTTCTCGTTTTCTGTCCATGCCAATCCAATATTCATTCCACTTATTAAAAAACTCTATGGTATTTTTATTCTTTTTAAAGCCAATCAAAGCTCCATTATATATATTAATTGGCATATCTACTTTATATTTCAGGAAAGCATCTTTAAATCCTTGTACAACTTTTCCCCCCCTCTTCCACAAAAGATAATGATGCAAGAACATATCATGGTTTTTTAGCTTATTAAATAACTTTTCTATTCCCCTTTTCCTTATCACTGAATCACAGTCTAAATATAATGTCTGTTCAAAAGGAGTGTAATCTATCATTGTTGTCTTTATCTGCCTATTGTCCTTCTGTTCCAAATCAAACTCAACAAATTCTACATCCATGTCATCCCACAACTCATTTCGTTCCTTCATATTTGTGAGTACACAAATAGGTAGATCGGTAAATTGTCGTGAATACTTAATCGTATGAGCTGCCAACTTATCATACTCCTCTCCGAATACCACGTATAAAATACCTCTTTTCATCAATAGGTTTTATTTTGAGTTGAATACCGATAATGGTAAAGCGGCTCCTCAATCTTTACTTCTGTCTTTAGATACTTTCTAAGTCTCATTCCATACTGATAATCCTCATGGCAATTTATTGTAGGAAATTTTACTTTTAAAGCATGCTTTCTTTTTACCGGTGTTATGTGATTAGGAAATCGGTAATACCTTCCACTTGCTTTTATCCATTCATATTCTATTGATATATACCACAACTCTCGGTTGCCACCATCTGTTGTCATATAACCATGAATAGCCAAACTATCGGGGCTCGTCTTTATTGCACCCAAAATCTTTTCAATATAACAATCAGTAATCCAGTCGTCATCGTCAATAAATACCACATATTGTCCTTTGGCTCGTTCTAATAAGTCATTACGCTTCTGTCCTATTATCTTTTCCCCCCTGTCAATATCGGTTAATACTTCTACCTGTTTCTCTGCATTGGCTTTCATTATTTGACTGTCAAGCTCCTGCAATAGAAGTTCTAACATTTCCTTTCTCTGCTCTAAAGAGCATATTAAGATAGATAGTTTCATTAATTAATATTTTCTAACTGCCCTTTCAATCCAATCAATTTTATAATAACAATCTCCGCATAATATTTCAAGACAATATCCCTTAGCAAGCCTGAACATTTCTAAAATATCTATTTCTTTCTTACAACGATGGCATTTTATTGGTTGAGCTTCTGGTTTTAATGTTTCTGCTTTAGTCATTTATTTGCCCTCCTGGCTTACACCGTAGGGGCTAATTTTAATCTTCTATCAATTTAGGTGGTATTATGCCACAAAATATTAAAGTTGCTTAAATCGGTTCTATTTAGTTTTTTTCTTTAAGGCATGATTTATTATTTCTCCATTGTCATCAATAAGAATAGATGCCTCTATAACATCTTTCATATTACCTGACCTTTTTAGGTAATCTAATCCACCATCAACAGCTACTTTACCACATTTGCATGATATACAATGATGTACATGTCTACTGTTGATTATTTGTTTGCAATGTTTACACTGTATTGAATTAAATAGTATTTTCATTTTATTTATTTTCGTACTTCCAATAATCTCCCTTAAACCATTTGAAATAATAATTATTATTATCATTTATTTTTTTATATATAAAATATACTAACAAAACAAATGTAATTGCAATATTTATAAATGGAATTAACCATACTATCCACACCAATAAAATATCAATATCTATTCCATAAACTATTTTATTAGCCCACCTGCAAATAAATACAGAAGCAATATAGCCGGTTATGAAGTATAGTGTTATCATCTATTCTTTTTTTTAAGTTTAAAATAACATGACGTACAATACTCTTTTCCATCAACACCAAACCAGTTATCTATTTTAAGCGAAATGGGAACCTTAATTCCACAACCAGAACACGGAATTGGACTTATATTATCTTTTCTTTTTATCTCCATTCTCCTTATAAAAATGTAGATACCTATACCTAAAAATATAATAATATAGCCAATTATGAGTAATGTTATTGTCATCTAATTATTATAAATAGGATAATAATTATTAGATATAGGATCATTCAAACTATCTATTATTATCCTATTATTTATTTCATTAAGAAAATACACAGGTATGGAAAATAAATATCTTGTTAAAAGAACTAAATCTCTTCCGGTATTATTATCTAAAAGTACTATAACATTTATTCCTAAACTACTATTATTCATCTCAAAATGTAATATTTTTGAGGTAGAATTAATTATTTTTAACCTATCAACATGTAATTCATGGTCTTTAATAATTGTCATAATAATCTTGAACATTTTATATCAGGACTCAAGTCAAAGTTTAACTCATATCTACGTCTAAGGTACGTCTTTTTATCTTCTTCCCAATGGCTTTCGCTGTTTTTATACTGTTGGTCATTCTCTGCCTTTCCCCAAGCCGGATGCAAATGATCAAACAATATCTGTTCATCTCCTAAATATACATACTTACCCAGCATCTTAGCTACGTCTGTCGCCTCTACATCACACCAGAGACTCTTGTAATCGGGATGGTAAATATAACCGGTTCGCTCATAATATTTTCTACCCATGATACTCATAGTAATCACATTGTCTCTCTGGTGTCCATCATTATAGTGTAACATTCCATCTAAGTCTGGAAAATGCCCGTCCATACCTGCCCGGATAATATCGTCAAATCCTTTTACCTGAAATCTCATATCATCTGACATAGCTATAAGAATATCCCAGTCATCACCACACTCCTCCATTCCTCTGTTAAAAGCATCTATCTTACTCTTTGAAGTTCCCTGTATAAAAAAATGATTTTTATTTAAAAGACTTATTGGGATAGGATTATTAGAGACAAATCGGGTATCATCATCATCTATTGTTAGTGCTATCCTATAATCCTTTTTATTATTTACCATTTCAGTAATATTACTTAATGCCTCATTCGCCTTCTTCCATCGTCCCCTTGTAGGGAACTTGAACAGTATCTTTAACCGGTTAGTATATGGTTTTGTCATAATTTTAGTTATTTAACTACAATACTTTTAACTTTTATAGATTTTAATAAAGCAAGTTTATTTACAAGTATCTTTCTATCAACTAAATAATCATAAATGAACTGTTTAGCTGCTGCCACGCTTGATAAAGGTGTTTTAGCAATACCCCATGAAATACTATAGTCCCAAGTACCTTTCCAAATATAATGCCATTTACCCCAAAACCCTTTCTTTATCATAGGACAATATACTATCCTGCCTGAATAAAAATAAGTTATCTTTTGTATTCTAAATTTCATAATTCCTGATATATTTTAGTATCTTTCTCATAAACCTTCCGGTTCTGTTCTATATAATAAGGCACCCTGCTTATCTCATCCTTCATAGATGGAGCGTGCTTAACTCTCTTCTGAAAATCCATGTGAAAGTCATAGTCCATAGCATAAATATACTCCTCTGCTCCTAAAGGACACAAATACTTTCCAAATGGCGTTAAGCCGGCTTTATGTATCCTGTCCGAGTAGCCAGCGTGCTCAAATCCATAAGTTCCATAATCTTTATTAAAGCCTCCTACGGTCTTTAAAACCTCACTGGTGAGGAACATAAAAGCACCCCCGCAATTATCAAATATCTGTATGCCTTTGTTCACTCCTATACAATGAATAGAAGGGGTCTCTTTAAGATACAAAAAGTGATGCTGTCCGCTCTCTTTATGTGCTTTTATAAAAAATTCTATCCACCCTTCTTTAATCGGGAAAGTGTCGTCATCAAAGAGGAAGATATACTGACAATCTTTGAGGGCTTTTAAGCATTGGTTCTTACCATAAGCAATTCCCTTTCTGGCTACTTCGTCATCATATTCATAGACCTTAATATCCTTTACGGTTTTATCTATCTGTTCTCTAAATAGCTTTAGATGTTCAGGTCGACGATATGTGGTTACACCCAATCCTATACGTGTTGCCATGTAGTGTTAGTTTTAATATTGGAAATTGTAACAGGATTAACATTAAATTCATTTGCTAATATTTTTAATAACTCTCCACTATTAATACGATTTTTAATTTCCTTAACCTGTTTTTCATTTAATTTAGCACACCTACCTCTTTCCGAACCCTTTTGTATTTTTTGCAATCCACTTTTATAGGCATGTAATTGATTTTCCGATTGAGTTACCCACTCTAAATTTTTATAAAAATTATCTGCTTTAACTCCATTTTTATGATTAATCTGTGGTTTGTTATCTGAATTAGAAATAAATGCAAAACCTACCAATCTATGAATTAGACAATAATTCCTAATCCCATTTTTAGATAACATAACTTGTAAATATCCATTTCCAACCTTATTTAAGGTACTAAATCTTTCTTTTTGAAATCTAATACCCCTACATCTCCTATCTATTAATCTGTCTAATGATTTGACCCTACCAAAATTACTAATTTGATACAGCCCTTCATATCCTTTTATGTCTTTAAAGATTTCCATATTATTACAAATTACGCCAAGTCCTATATTCATTTTTAGTCAATTTTGTTTGTAATTTTTTCTTATTACATTTAGAACATACTTGATAATTAACAACTTTTTCTCTTGTATGTTCACTCACAATTTTATCAAATTCCCAACTATCATATTTATGATCACACAATATTTTTCTATTTATTTTATCAATTATTAATACTACCAAACTAAAAGAAAGTAAAATAACAATAAGTGCTAAAACATAAAATATAATGACCCTACTATATGGAACAATATCGGCATAAATATATCCAATGCAAACAAAAGTAGCAAATAAAAAATGACAGATTACTTGAATAATGGCAGCTTTCATAATTAATTTATTTAAATATTATTTCTTTTTCTACTCTTTCTTCGGCATGATCAGCATAAAAAAGCTGTCCCCATTCTCTATGTTTTTTATCTATACACATAAAACGAAACCATGCGTCATACAAAGGAATTATATTACAATCACTAAGCAACCTACCAACCCAAGAAGGGTTTAATTTTTCTTTAATAGTATCATCTATCCATCCATGCCTAATATATGGTTTCATTAAATTCAATAGCTTAATCCTTACCTTAAATAAAAGTTTTTTATCATGTTGTATATATCCATTGCCATTGACAAATTTAAAACCATCATCTTTGGGAAGGCTGGGAAGCATAGACATAATAGTATTTATCTTATCAATTAATCCCTCGCGTTCAATACATTTTTCTTCCGTATCAAACTCGGCACCATCAATAGCTTTATATTTTGTAATTGCTTTCATAATATTAAAAACCCGACTTAGAATTGCTTAACGGCATCATCACAGAGACCGCACCAGTCTTTTCAGAGTTGGTATTCATATCGGGATTTTTTACGGTGTTTAGCATGTGATGATTTTGATTAAGCAATACAAAGGTAATAAACTTTTTCATAAAAACAAATTATAACCTATTTTTCTTTTAAAATCTTCTTATAAAACTCGTATCGTAATTTACCTATTTTATTAATATTGTATTTCTGAAGCATATCTTGTCGCAAATTATCTCTCAAATCTTCTCTCAGCTCCTTATCTAAAATTAATTTCCTAATATTTATATACCAATCTATATGGTCTCTGCCCGGGGCTACCGTCAAACAATTATCTGGCTTAATATCCTGCTTATAGGGCTCTACATCTGATACTATCGCCACCTTATTCATGAAGCCTGCTTCAGCCAATTTGAGTCCGCTCTTACAGTTATTAAACTCGGTATCTTGTAATGGTACTAAACACACGTCTATCTCATTATAGCCTCGTACATAATTTAGCACATCTCTGCTCCACACCCTACGATAAGATTGATTATAGCTAATATGTTCCATCTGTGGATTAAAACTTTTCAGATAGTCTATATAATATTTAGGCATGTGTTTCAACCTGTCTGTCAAAAGATATTCAAACTGCACATAAGGTTCGCGTACTATTTGCTTTAGAAATTCTATCGTCCCTCTCTTGAAATTTTGCTCTGTAATTATAATATTGAAGCCTGCCAGGACTATCTGCCATTTACCCTCCAGCTGTCTATCTCTCCAGAGACGTTTTATACTCTCTGCCAACAATAAAATGTCCTGTTGGTGATACACACCACCTATCCAGCCAAAACGAAGTCGTCCGGACTCTATCTTCTTAATCTTATATTGTTCCTGCTCCGGGTCAATAGCATTAGGCAAGATAGTAACGTTAGAATTTAATGGTCTTATCTTCTCTGCAAGTATTTCTGTTGTAGTTGTTATATAGTCAGTTGCCCTAATAGCTTCTTCAGCCTGTTGTGGGAGATAATTTTCCTTGTACACCTCTTTTGACAAATGAAAATTATCCAACTTCCACCAATCATCAATATCTAATACAACTTTTAATCCTATCTTCTTACATCTTTCAATTATCCTAATTGTTTGTCCCTGATGTGACGGCCATCGTGAAAATTGGACTATATCAAACTTACCTAATTCCCCATCAGTAAGCCTGTCAATATCTGTACATTTTACACATTCAAAATCTTTATAGGTATCTATCAAATGATAATGGGGTATAAGTTGCCGGTAATAGGTAATGCCGGTTACCATTTTATCGTTTGTAACAATTAAAATTCTATGCTTGCTCATATTTTTTCTTTATCCGATCCCTTACTTTTCTAATAGTCGTATTTATTGATTGATATTTAATCTTGGTATCTTCTGCTAACTTCTTAATGCTACCCTTTTCTAAATATTCTAAAAATATCTTCTTATCATACCATAGAGGATCATCATCGTTTTCTATCTTGAGCTCTTGATTTATTAGGGCACATTTTTTCTCAATTTCTTTGTCTCTTTCCAAATCATAGCATTCTTCATCTTCTATTATCCGAGTCCCATTAATAGGAAATTCATTCCGGGGATATTGTTTGTAGAATAAACCATGTTCTTTCTTGTAAAGATTAATAAAAATTTTTGTGAGAAAATATTTGATCTGTCCCTGCCTGTAAAGGTTAATAATTTTTTGTTTATCATATTCTAATAGTACAATCAATGCTTCCTGAAACAGATCTTTATAAAGCTGGTTTCCCCCTGTAATCTTGCGACAAAGGGCAAGATATTCCTTATTTTCTGCTATCTTAGTTATTAATTCTTTATATATCAACAAGCAATATTAATCATTATTTATGACTTTGTCAATCATTTCAATTCTTATTGTTCAAATCAATCAATTCTTGCTTTGTCCATTTACCTCCATGGGCTTGCTCGTGGTGTTGCTCGTGGTGTTGCCGGCATAAAGGAATTAAGTTTATAGGATCATCAATATCATATTCTTTTCCATTTATAAAAACTCTTTTCCTGCCTCCCATGCCTTTGATATATATGTGGTGAAGATCGTGAGCTACCATATTACATATCCGGCAACTCAAAAAATCCCACTCATTTATATTATGGAATTTAAAATAGTTTCGTATGTATTTTTTCATTTTAATTGGCAAATACTAAATTTAATATAACTATCTTTGACAATGGTTTTTTTTAAGTGCATCTCATAGACATCCTTATCGTTAATGCCATACTTTTTTTGTAGAATGTCCATAAAGCATTTAACCGGGTTATCAATATCTGATAATACATTCGTAAATCCAAACTCTATGTCAATCCTATATGGAGCCGGTGGTGGGGACCCGGCTTTTAATTGAAACAAAACATCTCTCTCGTATTGTTTATATGCCTTAGTCTTAAACCTTTTGCCCTGCCAGGCCCTGTTGACACTAAGCGGACGAATGTTTATTATACCTACCATAACTATCTGTTTTTTTATGACAAGGTTTACAAAAAGTTATTCCATTGTTTATATCCCATAAATTAGAGCAACTAATAGCATCATCAGTTGTTTTTATATTAAATTTTGACAATATTTCAGAAAACGGTACAATATGATGGCATTCCAATCTTACATTTTTTGTTTTGCATTTTTGGCATGTAAAAAAATCCCTACTGTATACCTCCATCCTCCAAATAGAATATTCAGCCAATTTTCTTATCTTTTCTTTTATAAAATTTTTATTCTTGCCAGTCCCAAACCTCCAATGATTCTTTCCGCTTATTTTGTTTCTCTGATCTATTGTTAGTTTTCTTCCCAATCCAATCCGTTTTCCTTTCATTTTTTTTGAATGATCAGGTCTTTTTTTTCCTAATTGTGTTATATGATAACATTGTTGAGAACAATACCTCTGTATTGCTCCTTTATTAGGTGATAAATACTTACTTTTCCCACAAATTATACAAACAACTTTCTTCTTTGTTTTTCTATAAGCCGTTTTCATGCAATAAACATCACAATATACCTTTTTTGTAGAAATCAATTTATCACAACATTTGCACCTTTTCTCTTCAATCTCATTCAGTGGTATCCATTCTGAAATGCTAAAAGGTCTATCTGCTTTCCGTGTTTCTGCTTTCATTATTCAGCGTTTTTAATTGCTTGTTTTAACAATTCCAACGAATAAATACAATCGTCTACTACACTTAACCCAGAACCACTTACACATTCTTTAGCATATTTAATAGTATCCCTTGCATCTATGCAAGCCTTTAGTAGTTCTTTATTACTTTTACGTAATCGTTCCACTTCACTAAACAATCTACCACCTTCTTCTATAAATTCATCTAAATCCATTATTTATTTGTTTTTGTATAGTGTGTAGCAGATGTTGCTTCAAGATTAACTGAATGACCTGTTTGTCTTATATGCCTTCTGATTGCATTCCTAACATCTTTTTCCAAGGGGGTCTCTTTATCATCTGATGTACTATCCCAATTACAATCCATACATTGTGCTACATATCCTGTATTCCTAAAATGTTCTACCTTTATTCCCATCACTTTTGTTTGAAATATTTATGATAATTAGAGATACACTTTTGGAAATTGCATAAGTTACAATCTCCTGCTTTACAATATTTATGTATTCCATTTACAATAATATCATTCATGCAATATTTAATTGTCCTTTTTACTTCCCTTACATTAGCTTCACTCTTTTTAGTAAGCCATTCCACAAATGTCAGCTTCTTGTCTGTTGGTTTATCTGGCATCTATTCTTTATTTACAATAACCATTGCAGGGTATTCCGAACCACAATGCGGACATCTTTCAGTTGGTTCCCATTGACCACTCCAACCTTCTGAATTTATAGCATTGCCAAATTTGCCACAATCGTTACACTTGACATATTTGCCTTTTATTTCTTCCCTGTCTTTCATTGGTTTTGTTGTTTTGGTCATATCAGTTTTTTGGCTAAATCCTCATACGCTTTTTGAGGACTATCCCCTTTACCTATTATATATTTCTTGTGTTCAACTCCATGCCAAAATTTCGCACAAGAAATATCGTCCTGCCCTATAGGATAGGGCATACACCAAAAGTCCAAATTAAATGCCGTCCATTGACCCCCTGAATAAGTACCGCCATACCTATCCGTAATTATAGTGCATGGATATACTTTTGTTAATTCAGCTTTCTTATTCATTGTTGGTTTAGCTTTGCTCATTGTTTGTTTGATTCATAGGCTATTTTAAGTAAAATGTCCGCATGACACGGACTATCCATTGCATAAGCCACATATTGTTCTAATTTCCCCTTTTCTTTATTCAATTCCAAGCATTTCGCCTCTGCCCACTCTAATGCAGCCCGAAGATCACATATCCCGTTATCAATTCCGCCTAATTTTTCTACCAGCTTATCCCTGGCATCGATTGGTAAGATTTCTTTTGATACTAATTTCATTCCTTAAAACATTTTAATATTTCAATTTCTCCACTCATTATTTTATCATACATTTGGTCAGCTATGGCTTTTGTTTTATCACAATGGTTTTTGTCTTTCCCATAAGAAGCATAACCAAATTCAATACGTTGATTAAAGTCAAAATAAAAAACAATAATCCCATCCTTTCCATGTTTTTTAGCAAATTCTTCGGCGTCTTTTTTAGTTATCATGTTCTCTGCTTTTTAGTTTCATTTCTTCGGGGGTTTTGGTAATGGCATCCAATGAGTGGGTTGATCCCAATCTAATACAGACGGATATTCCCAAACACCACTTTTGGGAATATAAAATCCAGTTACAACAAAAAATCCCGAAAAACAAAGAAGCACATACTTTGAAGTTACCTCATTATTACCTAATTTGGGCAATCTATCAGAACATTTAATCCATTTCATAATATGCTTTTTTGCCTTTCTAATTTCGGTTTTTAATTTTATTAAATTTTTCTTCTGTAAGTGCAAGCAAATTGGTGTCTTTTGACATGATGTATTTACAAAAAGATTCTGCATTATAATCTTTAGCTCTTTCAGTCCAATTAATCAATGCGTCCTGTATGTTTAATCCATGATCAGGTAAATTATGGATTATACAGATTTTATTTCCGTTGCTTAATTCTATTTCTGACCTTTGTAATTGTGGCATTTTTTTAGGTTTTAATTTTATAATTCCATTTTGTTTTGCCTCACTATCCTTATCAAATATAATACTATTTGCTGTGTATTCCAATCAATTAACTCTTTTTAATCATTAAACATGGTACTTATTTTGTCTTTAAGTTCTGTCCGATAAACTTGCAATTCATCCTCTTCCTGAGACATTAACTCATCATAAAGAACCTGGTCAAATATATCCGTAATTGCATTTGTACACATCTTCTTTAATTGGTTAGGCTCTATCGCATCAAGCTCTACCTGTCCTAAGCCATCCCAATTAGCGCTACGACTATCAGTTATCTTAGCTGGTGCCGGTGGCAGTTTCCACTTAACCACTTGCTCCTCCATAAGTGCCATCCTTTTAACCTCAACTTCTGCACCCATCTTCCATAAATTATCCCGGATACTACGAGGTATATCTTCTCCACTGGGATCATAGTCTCCAAAATATAAAATATATGGCTCTTGACCTTTATTTTTGGCTTCTATAAACCTTTGAGCAGCATCGTAAAGATATGTTAAGCTGGGATAACCCTTACAGGGACATAATGCCACATCCATCTTCTTGCAAGGTTCATCAAATACTCCCTGTAATGCTTTTTTCTCAATAAATACTTCGGGATAAATCGGCTGATTCTCCCAACGGTTTTTATGGTAATTGTTTGCCCAATGTCTTATAAATCGTTCCGCCTGATCTACCGTATCATGCACATCGGTAACATTTGCATCGGTATTACCCTCAACTTGACGATCATGGTCAAGAAAAGCATCAAATCCAATTAAATTATTCCATCGAGCTTGGGTCATTGCAGCTACTACTCGCTTATAATGCTGCTGAGTATTAGTCATACCAGCAGCAACCAATCTATAATGCAATGCACGTATAGTTAAATTTCCACCATATTGTTCTACAATTGGAATGCCGGTATCTATAATCCAACGTCTATTAAATTTATCTTTTTCCATAATTAATCCTTTTTAGTTATCTCTTTTTTGATAATGTCCATAGCTTCATCTAAAGCTATATAAAAAAATGATAAATCCCTTTCGGTATCTGGAGGATATTTTTTCATACCTTCCATTCCTTCTATTATCTTATTTAGCTTGGAGTTGGTGTATTCGTTGACCAAATCTATTAATCCTGCCCATATATCGTCCACATTGGCTTCGTTCCGCTTTCCTCTTACATATCCACTTGAATATATATTATCCACAAGCTCATTAAGTTCCTTTTCTTTTGCGTTCATTTTATCTGTGTTTAGTTATGTAATTATAAATAATTCCAATCTCTTGTTCCTTTAACCCCTTTAATTCGTAAAATAAATCTGCCATTTCTGAATCTTGCTCCTCGCTTGCAGCTTTTGCTAATTCTATCAAATCTCTAAAATCTTGTATTGCATCTTCACCTATTTTGCTTATAGAGGTACTTCTCGTAACTTCTAAGACATTGAATTTCTTTTTAGATGGTTCTCTGTCAATAAATGATAAAAATCGCTTAAAACCAATCCTTTGTTTCTTAGGAGTATTTTCCTTTTTCTGCTCCTGAATTTTTTTTGCCCTTTGTATTAAATCTTTCATCAATCCTGTAAATATTTCTCTATGTAATGGTCTGAAATTTTATCCATCTCATTAGCATAATACTCCTTAGATGTTCCCTTTGATCCTTCACTTTCCCAAACTCTATATAAGATGTCCCTTAACCGCTGGCTTTTGGTCTTTGCCTTCCTGCCAAAATGTTCTTTATCTTCTTCTGAAATAATATCTACGCTCTCTAAATCCTCTTGAGTGATCTCCTGTGGAGAGATAAGGATATTTACAGGTACCTTTCTTAATGCCATTACTGCTGCCTCACGTTCATCTGACAACTCCTGCAAACCGATAGTCATTTTTATTGTAAAATCTGCTCTTGTCGCCATTCTTTCGATCTGACAGGCTGCCTGAAACTTATATTTGTTTTCCATAGTCTATTTAAATTTCATTGTTTTTAGTTTATATCTCATTTTGCAATTTCAAGTGCTTTAGAATAAAATCCCTCTTCTTTCCCATCAATATCAAAATAAACAAATTGATGTTCATATGATAGAGTAGGAGTATCCATTACCCTTGTAACCACTCTTGAGCCATTCTGGAAAAATTGCAGCAAATTATAGCCATCCCTATTTGGTTGTGCCCTATCTCCTTTTTTAAATTTGAATTTTTTCTTTTTCATAATTATTTAATTTTATTAATTATCCCTAAGTTCTTTATAGACCAATCCAACGAGAAGAACAACCAAAGAACCAAATCCCGTTATGCCAATTATCATTAACACGATACTAAAGATATTAAAAATTGTTTCCATTTTATAATAATTCTAATTGTTTATTTTCACGCACTACATCCCACCTAATTACTGTTCTGCCTGTTTTAGCATCTCTATGCTTATCAAACAAATATACACATTTAGGACTTTCATTTACCAATGTATTCGTTCTTCCCGTAACTTGATTTATGTCTATATTAAGCTCTACGGATATTTGCCTGTTGCTTGCTGGTCCTATCTTAGTAAAACATTCATACACTTGCCTCTCTCTACGGGGCAATTCGTCCCCGATACTTGCATAAGCAATTAGCTGAGTATCTTGCATTTTATTTGTCATGGAGTTAATTTTAATTTCTTACCTGTTACATGTTTAATATTTTCCTGTAATTGCCATACATATAAACATTTTTTGTGTGGAATAGTCTTCTTTCTTTCTTTTAATATTTTTGCGTAATTTTTCATTATTTTATGGTTTAATAGTAGCTATGATCTTAATCTTATATTTCTTTCCAGCCATTTTCTTAGCTTCCTCCCATGTATCATAAATCGGAACATATCCTGCACAACCATGTAAGCGTACGTTCTGTCTCCCTGCTTCTACCTGAGTAAGAAGTTTCATTACCATATATTTATATTCGTCTTTTGCCATTATTTTAATCTCTTTATCTCATCAATTATATCCTGTATTCCCAAAAATAATGTTATTCCGAGACACCATATTGCTGCCCATGTACCATCTATTGCCTGAAGTTCTGTCAATTCGGAAACAATAAAACCCGAAACAATTAGTGATGCGTACAAAACTATATAGACAATTAAATATTTATAAAAATCTTTCATAACTTAGATTTTGTCCTCTCTCCCCCGCGCCCCCGCTCATTCGTTCTCTCCGCTCCTCACTTCTTTACAGAAGCCTCTAACTGCTGAATATTTACTCTTTTGTTCATCCATTCTAACATTAACTCTGCCGTACTTAAGAGGGCATTCATTTCTACCTTGCCTGCTACAACCAAATCCTTAGAATACGCCATCGCAAAACTGACATTTCTTATCTTTGGATTTTCTGGCTGTCTGCCTCCTCCACTCCAGCCTTTATTTTCACTTGCCCACTTAAATTTGTAGCTGCCATCTTTAGCGTAGCTATCCTCTACTTTTGTGAACTGTGCCTCTTGCCCCTCTTTAAACCTACACTCGCTACCTTGCTTTACCATTGTAGTTCCCTTCAAGCGGATTTCTCCCTGATCTATCTCAAGAGCATAAATGTCAAAGACACCCCACCCTCTTTCTGCACTATCCCACGTTCTGTCGGTCTTTTGCGCTAATGCTGTTTTTCCTGTTTCCATGATTTTTGTGTTTTTAAGGTTAAGAATAAAGTTTAATAATTAAATCAATATATAGTCCATACTCCTTAATTTCCTCTTTGGTATAACGATTTTCTTTCCCAATTTTCTTAAAATCTCGCTTCCATTCTTTGAAAGTTAATTTAAAACAACCTATTTTTATATATCCTTTCTTACAAATATTAACAAAATTTTTCGTTCCCTGAATTTGAATGGGCGATTTTTTCCACGCATTGCCATAGACCCTCGCATTGCCAGAGACCCTCGCATCGCCAGAGACCTCCGCATCGCCATAGACCCACGCATTGCCATAGACCCACGCATCGCCAGAGACCCACGCATCGCCATAGACCCTCGCATCGCCAGAGACCTCCGCATTGCCAGAGACCCTCGCATCGCCATAGACCCTCGCATCGCCAGAGACCTCCGCATCGCCATAGACCCTCGCATCGCCAAAGACCTCCGCATCGCCATAGACCCTCGCATCGCCAGAGACCTCCGCATCGCCATAGACCCACGCATTGCCATAGACCCTCGCATCGTCAGAGACCCATCCACCTTTTTCTCCTTTCTTAATTACTCCAAAAGAAACGGTTGCCTGAATTCTAAATAATTTGATGCCTAAAAAATTAATTTTAGTCTCAGCAGTTAATTTGAATTTCTTTTTTTCTGTTTCCATGATTTTATAGTTTTTAGTTAGTTAATAAATTATTTTTTAAATTCTATTTTATTATCTCTTATTTCATCCATTAAACAACGTATCATCTTAAATAATTTTACCTCTTTCGGAGGACTGCTTCCTGGTGGATAATGTACTAAATAGGAAATCTCATTATATATAGCTTCTATCTTCTTAAGAAGATCATCCTTACGACATTTTGCATCCATCGTGCTCCTTTCCCTCTCTTGAAACATTTCCAAACACTCTAAATCGCAAAATATTTCTTCTACTAAAAGATTACCTAAATGAACTGTTATAACACCTAATTTAGTATTACAATATTCACAATATCCCTGCATTCTTTTTTCTTTGCTCATAACTTATTTTTTTGTATGAATTTTCCCTTAATATCTATCTCCCCCTCTGAATATCTGTCTTTTAAAATGTCAACTTCTATTGCCTTTTCCTGTTCCTCCCATCCTTCGAAACAATTCCATGAGCAAAATCGCCCATACTCTGTTGTCATTATCATATCAAAATCCCCCCCACAACACATACACCTATAAAATTTTACTTTTGGAACTTTTACTATAGCAGCTACTCTTCTCTGTAATACTCTATACCAACTTTCTGTTGATTTATTTACAGCTCCTATCTGTTTCTGAACGACATCTAACAAATCATACCCAGCTTTATGTTTTTTGGGTATCGTAAAATATTCCGCTGTTTCCTTTCTCCTAAAATGATATTCAATAGTTTCAGGAATGTCTTTATAGAGCAATCTTTTAATAACTCTTGGTTTCTCAGCTTCCTCTTGAGGGTTTTTCTGCCCTCCTCCCCCCAGCACGTTACTTTCAGTTCCGTTTCCCCCCTCCATTCGTTCCTCACTACCTCCGGTAGTCCTTTTTTTTGATATGCCTAAAGACTTATTTCCTTCTGCCTGGCTTTCAAAGAAAGTATCCGGGCTTATGCCAGGATTTTCTTCCATAAATTGTTTCATCTTGCTCATAATTTTAGGTTTTTATCTTTTTTAATATGGTTATTAATTTTTTGATGTTTTTATCTACTACAACAATACAATCCCTGTAATCCTTTTGAAGGGCGGGTTGTGATATTATGATCTTTCCGTTTTCATAATGCTCAACATAAATAGTGCCATTTGGCTCCTTTATAATTCCTATTGTTTCCATCTTTTTTTTAGATTTTAGTTGCTTTTTTGATTACTTCTTTTGCTTGTTTAATATGGGCTTTCATTTCATGTCCTTTCTCTTTAAGAATTTCATAAATCCTAAGAGCCTTTTCTACTTCCTCTAATAAATCAGGAGCATTATTTTGAACTTGTTCTAAACAATGTTCTGTACCGTCTATGAAATGCTCTGCATCATAATCGGTATCTATTCTTTTCTCGCAAAATTCACAATAGACGATACTCATAATTTATATTTTAGTTATTCAATTCCTTTATCAATAAAAACAATCTGCAGAATAACAAATTTCTGCAGGCCAATACCAACAGTCAAAACATATATAACCATCAATACAATCGAACATATCTATCGTTAAAAATAGTTCATTACATTGTATGCAAGGTATTTTTTTCATTTTCATTCTCTTGGGTTATCTTGCTCGAAATTCTTGTTATGTTCCTCTACAATATTAAATTCTTGCTCATCGTGTTCTGCAATCGGATCATCCGGTTCTTCTTTTCTTCCGAGCTTCTTTTTTTCTGGCTCCTGGTTTAACCAGGTATGCGGAATAGGCTCAACCCAATTTGTAGGTAAGCTATTTTCCATTTGCATCTCTTGCTCCCGATGCTCCATAAATGTTTCTTTGCTCCTTTTCATTGTTTTAGGTTTTTGATTTTTCTTGTAAAATTTTTTCTGCCTTTCCATATGCTTTATTGAATTCTGCTTTGGTTATTAGGGTGCAGTTCGCCTGATCTTCTTTCCAAATTTCATATACCCATGTACCTGACAGAGTGTAATTATCATATTGAATTTTAGTTGAAATGTCATATAACTCAATATACATAGCTGTTTCTTTATTATAAATACAATAAAAAGAATATCCACCTCGTCTAAAATAAATCGGGTATTGCGTTTTTTTGCTCATGATTTTTTGCTTTTATTGAACGAATTTTTTAATAGTCCTATGACTGCTAAGAGAAATATTGTCCCTATCATTAACATAAATTGTATCTCTGTTATATTGCTTCTCATCTTTGACTTTCCTCATCAGTACAGCTTTTAACTGTAGACCCCGATAAAATTATCGGGGTTTCGGAATTAGTCATTTGATCCCAGACCTGCCCTAAACGACTTATAATCTGACTCAAATCGCTGGTTTTCCCGTCCCAGCAACTCCGCTCTTTTGTCTTCGTCATCCCACAACTCTCGCTCACAACTATTGCGGTACACATTCATATCGCTGGTGCGATATATCTGTCCGCTATCGGTTTTTACCGTTAGCATGATCAAGTTCTTTTCTTTCCAGTAGCTTTTTTTTGTAATCTTTCCCTCAATCAACTGTAGATGGGAAAACTTGCCTTCTGGATACGTCCCAGTAAAAACTGCCTTCTCGAAAAAGATTTTGTCTCCAGCGGTTAACTCATCGCAGGGAATACGTGAGTTTCTATCAAAGTCTTTTAATGTCCCACCCGGGTCAATAATAAAAGCACCGGCTACGGTTAATACTACGATAGCTGCTAAGCCAAGAAACCACTGTTTGTTGGACATTTTACTCATTGACCATTTAAGAGTCGGAAGTTCCTGCTCTGTTGGTGATACCTCTCCTTCTGGAGCTGACCACCCTTCGGCTTTTTTTGATGTTAATTCTTTGTCTTTCATTGTTTTTTGTTTTTTGCCAAATCCTAAGACGTGGCAGTTAATAAATATGCAATAGTTATTATTGCCTTTTTAGTTAAAGTTTTTATTCCCCTCTCCCCCCAGACCCCCCTCACCTAAATTTGATGTAATGCTGGTGGTACTCCACCAAACCTTTATCTCTTTCCGTCCCTCTTTTGTATTTGCCTGGAGATTATCTCTGACCAGGATAATAAGTAATATACCTAAAGCTATTGTCCAACAATATTTTTCTACCTTGCTAAGTGTTTTATTTTTCATTGTTATTTACTCTATTAATTATTCATCATAATCTAATCCTATGCTATCAATCTCTCGTTCTGTTAAGCCTGTCTGTATTGGTTCCCAGATTTTCCATTTTAGGTGTTGCCCCTTAGTATGTCCGGCACAAAAGGTGCTAATATTGCATTTTTCACCTAATTGGTTAGTAGCTTCTTTGTTTGTTTCGTTTTGTAGTATACTGCAAGCGAACATTATTATATATGCAGCTACTAAAGCATAACCGAGTAAGTTTTTTTTGTGTTCTTTTTTCTCTACAGTTTTTATAGGAATTAATCTGTAATAAGTTTGATATATAGTAATATATTGTTTCCAAATAATTATGAATACCTCTTTGTTATTCCACTTGGAACTAAAAACTGATTTACATATTATCTTCTCCTGATTTGTAAGCAATCCGCTTCTTGATAATCTCCAGGCATCTTGCCTATCTAATCCTGATGTTCTATGTGTTTCCATTATTCAGTAGCTTTGATTGCTTGTTTAATTTCATTTGCCAATTGGCTATTTGCGTGGAAATTAATATACTTATCAGTATTAGCCATTGTTAATACACTTTTTAATACTTCCAGCAGTTTAGGAGCAGATTTTATCAAAGGCACATCTTCTTCATTATATACCTCTGCTATTGCTTTGCCTGCCTCGTTTTGTATTAACAATTCTCCACTGAAGGCAATATCTATGCAAATCCATTTTCCCTTTGTGTGTTTTGTTTTCATTGTTTTTTCCTTTTTCTGCAACCCGGATAATTATTTAATGATCCTTCGCTTAACCAATACTTATGCTTATTCGGTAGTTGTATTTGTAACATAACTAAATTATAACCTTCTGCTTCCTTCCTATCTGTAACTACCAATCCTTCAAAACATGACTGTTTTAAAACGATAGTATCTCCTACGCTAAAATCTTTACAGCTCTGACCTATTGCCGAGCTACTAATTAAGACTAATAATAATATTTTGCTTAATATATTTTTGTTAATGGATTTATCCAACCTATCTAAATCGGTAAAAATTCCATCAAGAAGGGGGGTTGTAGTATTAAGTTGAGATACTATAGCCACTTCTATTTTGTCATCATTAGCTTTTTCTGTTTCCTCTGCAGCTTTCTTTGCAGTTTCTAAAGTACCCACATGATCTTGTACCCACCATCCATTAATTTTACCATCTTTCTCAGATGATACCTGTATTAGAGAAAATTTATCTATATTCATTGCTTGTTTCTTTGTTATGATTAATATATTTAGTTAATTAATTTCTTTGGCACAACTTGGACAGGTATATTGTCCCATAACTACTCTGATATTATAAGTTCCCCTTCCACAATCATTACAATAATTTCTTTTTACTTCTTCAACTTCATCGGAAAACATTGATACGTCATATCGTTTTCCTTCATAGGAATATAATCTCCATTCAAAATATTTGCTTACTCCATAAGAGGTACTCAAATAATTTCCCTTGCTCATTACTTCTGCTTTAAATTCTCCAAATTTTTCCATGATTAATATATTTGATTAATTGTTTATTTACGCTGAATATCTTGGTAAAAAGCAATCTCTTAATTCTCCTGTCTGTTTGTTTAGGTGATTACGTATTCCTAAAATATCGTGCATAAAATTACCTTCGTCTGCTTCGCTTAGTTCCTGCAATTTTATTTTTTGTGCATTTAAGTGGGTTATTATTATATCCATGCTACATTCAAAAAGGTTATATTTAATACCGTATGTTTTACATATTCTTGTTGCTCTTGTTGCTATCTTACCGATAACTCGATATTCTTCTTTTGTGGTTTTTAATTGTATTGTTTTCATAATTGGTTATTTTGATTAACTAATATCCTATTTAACATAATAATTATTATATTGACAAATATTAAATCGCACATCTTTGCTGCTCTGTTTTCTCTAATTCTTTTCCTTTGAGTAAATACGGATTTATCTCGCAACTTGATCCCTCCGGCTCATCTATCGCCTGCTCTAACTGAACCAGCAAATTGAACGCCTGGACTAACTGAACCTTAATCATACCCCCTAAAGCTTTTTCTTTGGGGTAGCAATCGGCTGATACCTTAACAATAGTATCGTTAATATCCCCCAGCTTATATGACATACACTTTATAAAGTGTTTTATTATTTCCTCTTTATCTTTAGGGATAAATAACTCTGTAAATTCCTCTCTGCTATTTCCTTCTATTGTTTTCATTGTTTCTTTTTTGATTAATAATACCTTAAATATAGGAACTCTACTTGACAATAGCAAGTAAAAGAGTAATTATTTTTGACTTATTTTTGCCCTTTCCAGCTTATTTAAGGCAATTATGAGAAGTATTCTCTTGTGTAGATTTCTTTTTCTTTTTGGCTCTTATCTTTGTATTAGAATAGACATAATCTATATCACCTATCTTAACAACGTCTAACCGATCATCAGCAATAAGCTGGCTTCTCCATTGAGGACTGTATTTTTTCTTCCTGGCGAATTCTGCTTGAGAGATTAATTCATCCGGCTTAAAGATTACTTTTGAAGAATCCATGTAGCAAAGATAATAAACCTTATTGATAATAGCAAGTTATAGCTATTATTTTTTTGTCTCCCTTATACAGGGCTGCGATAAGAAAAGAAGCAAAAGAATAAATAAGAATGTAACCAAAATCATTAACTATAAGCCTTATTTCCCTGGGTGGAGCGACATAGAATCGTCTTGTGTAGCAGGGTGGTACTCCACACTGCAAGCAAGCTATTCTATGAGCGTAACGCAGAAGGGCAAAAGCCATGGCATATAGACAAGAAAAATGCCTTTGTGCATTTTTTTGTATGCCGCTTTGGGAAGCAGGGCCATAAGAAAAAGAATAATAAGAGTTTTCTTTGTGGTACTCCACACCGCGTATTCTATGAGCGGTGGGGGTGGGATAGAACCCAATACACCCCGTGCGGGCTATGGCGGTAAAGGAGGGGGACGGCAATACAGCCGAGGCGGGTAATGCACCAATAAACGCTTGGCGGTACTCCGCCAAAGCTATGTTTACTTTGTCTTATGATCAAGCTGACTTTTCAGCTTATGCTTGGTTATGTTTGTTTGGTATAGGCTCTTAGCCACTTATGTACTCATGGGTGGCAAGAAGCTTATTAAATAAATTGCCACTCTTGTACTCAAGTGTGGTGACCACATATTCTTATTCTTCCGCAAATTAGCTCATTAAGGGCAATTTTACCTGAACTCTTTTATGTCTTTTGTCCTATAAGTGAGTAATGATAAGGAGTTAGCTCTTTTCTGATCATTATTATTGTTTATACTTCTGTGCATAATAAGTGTTTTACCGACAAATTGGCTCATTTAAGCCACTTTTTACCTGATAACTTTATC
>SDBS01001677.1_pt1 | contig 22468 bp, 20 predicted proteins | sample 2277091 | NCBI WGS metagenome assembly SDBS01 (sample SAMN10404972, study PRJNA504765) | marine sediment metagenome | isolation source: marine sediment core GS10_PC15, 163 cmbsf | place: Arctic Ocean: Southern Knipovich Ridge | collected 2010
AGAGAGGGGTCTTATCAGTATAGAAGATACCTCCTACCATCTTTTTAAGCTAGGAAGACTTATTGAGCAGCAGGATAGCTTCATTCCTAAAAAGAAAAGATATCGGGTGAGATTCGCTCCCCTTAAGTCAGCCGAGGAAAAAGCAAAGGAATTACTCTCTGACGAAGGAAGAATTGTCGAGACTCAGGAGACTCGGGACTATGTGGACCTAGTAGTGAGCGACGTGGAAAAGAACCTGGAAAGAATAGGAGAAGAGATAAGAAAGATCGACAAGCTGGAAGATTGGGTTGTAACCAGGGAATACACTCTGGAGTGTTACTATACCCCCGAAGAGGTTCAACATCGCCTGGAGAATGTACTAACCAAGACTAGGGACTTCGAGGGGAAAATCATTCGTCTTCCGAAAGCCCGATACACAGCGACGCGGGCCCAAGAGGAGGAAGAATTTATTCTCATTCCCCAGGAAGAAGGGCCTGTTGAAAGAGAGACTGTTAGTGAGAGAATCCTTGAAAGGCAACTCAGCAGATTCGAGGGTGACGAACTGCTATCTCGAGAAAAGGCCGAGACGGAAGGGAATGTCATCGAGGTTAGGGATCTTGAGCGAAATGTTGCCAATATTGAGAAACTCATCGACGAGCTGAACGGGGAAGATGCTCGGAAGGAGCCGATCACCAAGACTTTCTACATCAAGGAAGGCTCGCTAGAGCGTATGGCCCTGGCCATGGCTAGTATTCTGGGAATCAGCCCGGATGATATAGAGGGTCTTGAGCCTGGGGGAGAATGGATGCAAATGGAAGTTCCTACCCTCGAAATTAATCTGGGTACGGTGGGGCCAAGGTGAGAAAGCAGGGGAAGGAAATTGCTGAGTAGACTCATATCTTCAAGAGCATACCCTTCGCAGGGTTGGAATCACGCAAAACCGTAAAATTGGAGAGAGCAATGGGCAAAATAAAGGGAACGTCTGCAGTCGCGATATTCACCATCTCAGTTTTTCTTCTGGGTGTTGAAGCCTGGGGACAGCCCTCAATGTCAATAGATACGGCTACTGGGAGAATAATGATACGGGCTGAGAGGCAACAGATCCAGGAGGTGGAGAAAGCCGTAGCTGAGTTCCCCCTAGAAACCAGGCAAATTCAGATCAAAGCTAGGCTTTTAGAACTCAGCGAGGTCGCAACGCGCGAGTTCGGCATCCACCTGGAGCGCCTAACCGGGGTGAACGTTCCTTCGGGAGGAACCCCTGGGGAAGGTACAGGCATAGAACTCGGTGGGGGTGCAATTGAGTACAGCTTCTACAGGTTGGTCACAGGGGAGGAGAAGCTGGACGCTGTCATCAGTGCCCTAATTGAAACTGGCGAAGCCGAAATCTTATCGGCACCTCAGGTGACTACCCTGAGTGGTCAGGTCGCCGGTATATATGTGGTGCAAGATGTACCATACCTGAAAGGCACGACGGTGGACCCGGAGACGAAGGAAAAAACCGAGGAGTGGGCATATATAACGGTAGGCATTGTTCTTCAGGTACAACCCGATATCGTTGGAAAGGACCTTGTTCAAATGTCCGTTGTTCCAATGGTAGCTCGTTATGATACTAAGGAATTCGGGATAGACCATCCGGTTTTCTACAGAGATATATCACCGACCAACATTACGGTCAGGAGCGGGGAAACTATTATCATTGGAGGCTTGATGAGAGAGGAAAAGACGGAGACGGTTGCTGGTCTTCCTATCCTCTCCCAGCTTCCTATTATAGGCAATCTTTTCAAGACCCGTTACGAGAAGACGGAAAAGAGAAATCTGGTAGTCACAGTTGAGCCTCACATCATTACTCCCCGGGAAATTGCGGGAAGGACAAAGAAAGTATTTGTTTTCAAATATGCCCTGGCCCAGGAAATGGCTGACCGGGTAAGAGAGATTCTCTCCAGTCAGGGAATGGTGGAGATGAACCCCAGGGAGGCTCCCCCCAATTCGATTTTGGTGAGGGATAATGAGGATAAGACAGAAGATATTCAGGCTCTTCTCAGTGAAATCGGCACCTTCGAAGAGCAAAGACGAGAGGAAACTTTCGAGCTTTCCAATTCTACTCCTCAGCAAATAAGGAAAGCCGTCTCAACCAATCTTTCCAGCAAAGGTTCTGTTAGGATAGATGAAGGCGCTAATAGCGTAACCATAGAAGATGGGGCCTATCAGGTGGTCAGAATGAGAGAGATTGTCTTTTCGATTGAAGAGCATAACCAACTTCCCCAGACAAAGGCCTTTTACCTGGGGGAGCTTGATATGGATGAGATTCTGCCTCGCCTGGAAAAATATCTTTCACCTCAAGGGTTTATCGAAATGGAAGAAGAAAGGTTGGTAGTGGTGGATAACAATTACGTTATTCAGCGAATAGCTGAGGAGATTGCCCGGTGGCAGGAAAAAACCTAGGTAATTCCATATGCAGGGATACAAGGTAAGAAAATGAAGAAACTGAGAATTGGCCTACCCAAGGGTAGCCTGGAGAAGATGAGCCTGGAGCTTTTTGAGAGAGCCGGCTGGCTAATCCGAAGGGCGGAAAGGACATACATTCCCTCCATCAATGACCATGAGCTGGAAGGAATGTTCATTAGAACCCAGGAAGTCCCTCTTTATGTAGAAAAGGGGATGTTGGATGTGGGGCTGGCAGGTAACGACTGGATTATGGAGAGAAGGGCGAAAGTGAGGAGAGTGAAGGAGCTGGTGTACTCCAAGCAGGGGTTGAATAAGGTAAGATGGGTATTAGCCGTCCCTCTGGACTCTCCGATAAAGAAGGTTGAGGATCTTGAAGGTGGGAGGATTGCTACCGAACTGGTTGAAGTGACCAAGGACTATTTAAAGAAGAGGGGGATTAAGGCAGAGGTTGAGTTTTCCTGGGGAAGCACAGAGGCAAAACCTCCTCGTCTGGTAGATGCCATTGTGGAACTCACGGAGACCGGGGTCTCCTTGAAGGCTAATAATCTTTGTGTCATAGATACTATCATAGAATCTACCACCTGGCTCATTGCCAATGAGCTGGCCTGGCAGGATAAGTGGAAAAGGGAGAAAATTAAGAATCTGGCTATTCTATTGGAAGGTGCCATAAATGGTTACGGGAAAGTAGGACTGAAAATGAACATCTCCCAGGAGAATCTCAAGAAACTCCTCGATCTCTTACCCGCTTTGAAGAGGCCCACTATCTCCAAGCTTTCCCAGGAAGACTGGTGGGCGGTGGAAATAATAGTGGATGAACTCCTGGCTCGGGAGCTCATTCCAGGGATAAAGAGAATTGGGGGAGAGGGAATTGTGGAGTACCCCTTAAACAAGGTGGTGTACTGAAGGAGGACCTAATGTTGTCTGAACCCTTAGTTAGTGTGGTTATGGGAAGCCCCTCCGACCGGGGGGTAATGGAAGATTGCCTCAAGACTTTGGATGAATTTACCATTCCTTACGAAATGAGGATTCTCTCAGCTCATCGGATGCCTGAAGCCACTTTGGAGTACGCAAAAAATCTAGCGAAGCGTGGAGTGAAGGTGGTGGTGGCTGGAGCAGGAAGAGCAGCTCACCTGCCCGGAGCCATTGCTGCCAATACTATTCTGCCGGTGATAGGAGTCCCTCTATCCTCCCCACCCCTGGAAGGATTGGATGCCCTATATTCTATGCTGCAGATGCCAACAGGGGTCCCCGTGGCTTGTATGGCCATAGGGAAAGTGGGAGCTAAGAATGCGGCCATTATGGCTGCGCAGATCGTGTCCCTCAACTCGCGCGAGGTGGAGGAAAAATTGAGGAATTATAAGGTGAGGTTAGCGCGTGGCGAAAAGTAGATTCAGTGTCAGAAAGGTGGATTTATGGCTAGAGAAATCAGAATATTGACTGGAAAGGTCCAGAGGAAAGCCGTCCTGAACTCCTCTTCTATGGCTGAGGCTTTATGGAAGTCTCTCCCGCAAACCTCCTCGGTGAGCCGATGGGGAGATGAAATCTATTTTGTTACCTCCACAGAGCCTGCTGAGGGCGAGAAAAAGGAAGTGGTCGAAAAGGGTGACATTGCCTTTTGGGTCCCAGGGAAGGCTTTTTGTATATTCTTTGGCCCTACCCCGATGAGCCAGGGAGAGGAAATAAGGGCAGCCAGTCCGGTTGTTATGCTGGGAAAGGTCCAGGGAAGCCTGGAAGAATTTAAGAAGGTGCAAGATGGGGATGAAATTCGTGTGGAGAAAGTTTAGGAGTTAGCTGTGGCGGAGAAAATCAGGAGCATAAAGGCAAGGCAGATTCTCGACTCCCGTGGGAATCCCACCGTGGAGGCAGAGGTATGGCTGGATGCTGGAGCAACCGGATGTGCAGCCGTTCCCTCCGGAGCTTCCACGGGTAAACATGAGGCTATCGAGCTCAGGGATGGGGGGAAGAAATGGATGGGAAGGGGTGTAACTCGGGCGGTTAAGAATGTAAATGAAATAATAGGACCAAAGCTTAAGGGGGAGGATCCCCTTTGCCAGAGCAAGATCGACGAGATTATGATTGAACTGGATGGAACCAAGAATAAAGCGAGGCTGGGAGCCAACGCTATTTTAGCTGTTTCACTAGCTTGTGCCAAAGCTGCCGCATGCTCCGTCAATCTTCCTTTTTATAGATACCTGGGGGGAAGGGGAGAAAGGATGCTTCCTGTTCCTCTGATGAATTTCTTGAACGGAGGAAAACATGCCGATAATAATGTGGATCTTCAGGAGTTCATGGTTGTGCCGGTGGGAGCTTCCAGTTTCTCAGAGGCCCTGCGCATGGGAGCTGAGACTTTCCACTGTCTGAAGTCAGCTCTAAGAGAAAGGGGCTACAGCAGCGCGGTGGGAGATGAAGGAGGTTTTGCACCAAATCTATCCTCGAATCGGGAGGCTCTAGAGCTAATGGTGCAGGCTATCCGGGAGGCAGGCTATGAGGCAGGCAAGGATATGGTCTTGGCTTTGGACCCTGCGGCCAGTAGCTTCTATCGTAATGGTAGGTACATTCTAGAGGCTGAGGCGAAGAAGGAAATGACTGCCGAGGAACTCATTGATTTCTACGAGGATCTTGTCTGTCATTTTCCCATTATTTCTATAGAAGATGGCTTGGCCGAGGATGACTGGGAGGGCTGGAAACTTCTTACCCAGAGGCTGGGGAAAAAGATTCAGATTGTCGGTGACGATCTTTTTGTAACTAATGCGGCTCGTCTTAAGAAGGGGGTAGAAATGGGGGTGGCCAACGCTATTCTCATCAAGCCTAATCAAGCGGGGACTCTTACTGAAACCGTGCAGACTGTTGAGATGGCTAAAAGATACGGGTATGGCACTATCGTATCTCATCGCTCCGGTGAGACCGAAGATACTACTATTTCTGATCTAGCAGTGGGGCTCACGGCCGGTCAGATAAAGGCTGGCTCTTGCAGCCGCAGTGAGAGAACAGCCAAGTATAACAGGCTCCTGCGAATAGAGGAAGAAATCGGAGCCGAGGCTGTTTACTATGGAACTACCGGAGGCCTCAAGATGCGACAAAAGAGGGACTAAATTGAGATATAGACTTGCTTTTTTTGTTTTTTGTACTAGAATCTAGGGGATGAAAGATATGAGACCTGCTAGAAGAACTAAGAGGAAGAAAGATATGAATGACAAGAAGCATCAAAAACCTGTGAGTAGAAACAAATTTGCAAAGAATCTTTTTTTGCTTTTCCTTGTCTTTGTGGTCGTCGTCTCCCTCTTCAATTTCGTCCGTCTCGGCTCCGGAATTAAGCAAACGGAACTCTCGTACAGTGAATTCTTAGACATGGTGGAAAGGAATCAAATCAGTAAGGTCCTGATAAAGGGGAGCTGGATAGAGGGAGAGCTGAATGAAATAACCAAGTTCAAAACTTATGTGCCTAATGATCCTGACTTGATCAGCATGCTGCGGGAAAAGGGTGTGGAGATAGGGGCTGAGCCAGAATCCTCCCCCTGGGTAAGTAGCCTTCTGGGAGGTCTTCTGCCCATTCTTATCTTCGTGGGGGTGTGGATCTATATTCTCAGATCTATGCGGACTACCGGAAATCGGGCCCTTTCCTTTGGTAAAAGCCGGGCTCGTTTGACTTCCAAGGAAAAAATGAAAGCAACCTTTGCGGACGTGGGGGGCCTGAGGGAAGCAAAGGAGGAGCTAAAGGAGATAGTAGAGTTCTTAAAGAACCCACAGAAATTTCAGAGGCTGGGAGCTAAGATTCCCAAGGGAGTCATTCTGGTGGGGCCTCCTGGAGCCGGCAAAACCCTCCTGGCGCGTGCAGTAGCTGGGGAAGCTGGGGTGGCGTTCTTTAGCATTAGTGGCTCAGACTTTGTGGAGATGTTTGTGGGCGTTGGTGCGGCGCGAGTGCGGGATCTCTTTGATCAAGGGAGAAAAAGTGCCCCCTGCATCATTTTCATTGACGAGCTTGATGCCGTTGGCAGACAAAGATTTGCCGGTATTGGAGGAGGTCATGATGAGAAGGAACAAACTCTGAATCAGCTCCTGGTGGAACTAGACGGGTTTAGTCCTCGTAGCGGAGTGATAATCATAGGGGCCACCAACCGCCCTGACGTTCTCGATAGTGCACTTCTCAGGCCGGGAAGATTCGATCGGCGGATTAGCCTTAATGTACCTGATATAAGGGAAAGAGAAGAAATCTTAGCCCTGTATATGAAGAACAAACCCATGGCCAAGGAAGTGGATGTGAAGGTTCTTGCCCGAAGGACTCCGGGGTTTGTAGGGTCCGACCTAGAGAATATGGTTAATGAGGCCTCTCTTCTTGCAGCCCGAACGAACAAGAATGAAGTTGGCATGGAAGAGTTGGAAGAATCTATTGATAGAGTGATTGCCGGACCCGAGAAAAAGTCAAGGGTTATGATGGAAAAAGAAAGAAGGATCATTGCCTACCATGAGAGTGGTCATACTCTGGTGGGGAACCTGCTTCGGTATGCGGATCCCATTCATAAGGTTTCCATTATTCCGCGTGGTTCAGTAGCACTCGGATATACGCTGCAGCTGCCTTTAGAGGATAGATACCTGGCCACCAGGTCAGAACTCCTGGATAAACTTAGTGTACTTTTGGCAGGAAGAGCGAGCGAGGAGCTTGCTCTAAAAGAGGTGAGCACGGGGGCACAGAACGATCTTAAACAGGCCACTGCTATTGTTAGGAAGATGATCTGCGATTACGGGATGAGTGAGAAACTGGGTCCGGTAAGCCTGGGCGGCGGGGACTCGGAAGTTTTTCTGGGAAGAGATTTCCTCAAAGAGAAAAACTACAGTGAAGAGCTAGCTTTTGATATCGACAAGGAAATGCGCCGCATCATTGAGGAGTCCCATTCTCGAGCTTTAGAACTTCTGCGTGAGAATAAAGACAAGCTGGACTCCTTAGCCAGAACACTTGAGAAAAAGGAGGTTCTGGATAAAGAGGAAATAGAAGGAATTATTGGTAAGAAGATAGTGGGTGAAGATGGCCCCAAGTCCAAAAAAGTGGTGAGAAAGAGAGTTCTTCGTAAGGCTTCAAGTCGAGATGAGTCCCGGAAGAAGAATGCTGCTTCATCTAAGAAGTAGAGATATAGATCTGGAGCAAAAAGTAGTGGTGATGGGGATTTTGAATGTGACCCCAGATTCCTTCTATGACGGAGGCAGGTACACTGGCGAAGATGAGGCTCTTGCGAGAGTGGAGGAAATGATAGGCGAGGGGGCTGACATCATCGACGTCGGTGGGGAGTCGGTGAGGCCCGGAGTAGACCCTGTAGGTCTCAATGAAGAGCTTGGCCGGGTCATACCCGTGATAGAGAAAATAAAAAGACAGTTCTCCATACCCATCTGCGTTGATACCTATAAGGCTGAGGTAGCCAGGCAGGCCATCGAAGAAGGCGCTGAGATGGTGAATGATATCAGCGCCTTGCGATTCGACCCCGGTTTGAGAAAGATTGTGGCTGGATACGGGGTGCCGGTTATTCTCATGCATATTAAGGGTACACCGAAGAACATGCAGGATAACCCTCGATATGGCTCTCTAATGGAAGAGATAGTCTCCTATCTGGAGAGCAGCATAAAGCTGGCCGAAGAAGCTGGGGCAGATGGGAGGGGAATCATTGTTGATCCAGGGATTGGCTTTGGAAAAACTACCGCTCATAATCTGGAAATCTTGAGAAAATTGGAAGAGTTGGCCAGTTTAGGCAAACCGATTCTGGTGGGGCTTTCCCGTAAGTCCTTTATCGGAAATGTGCTTGGGTTACCTCAGGAGGAGCGCCTGGAAGGTGGTTTAGCTGCTACTTGCATGGCGGTCTGGAGGGGAGCAAGATTAGTGAGAACTCATGATGTGAGCCCTACCCGACGGGCAGTGGATATGGTTCAGGCTATACTCGGAAGCTCGGGTTAAGGTGTGCGGGCAATGATTATTCTGGGGGTCGACCCGGGGACAGCCAATACGGGATACGGTTTAATCGAGACAAAAGCTGCTCCTAGAGTTCTTGAATATGGTGTCATTCGTACAACTCCCGACAAGGAACCCGCTGAGCGGCTAAGGATAATTTATCAAAGTATAGAGGATATTGTCCAGAAGCACCGGCCCGAGGAAATAGCTGTGGAGGAGATATTCTTTTGCCGGAATGTCAAGACCGCTATTTCTGTTGGGCAAGCACAGGGAGTCATAATGGTAGCAGCTTCCTCCAACAGAGCAAAGGTATTCTGCTACACTCCCCTGCAGGTGAAACAAACCATCACCGGATACGGAAGAGCGACCAAGAGCCAGATGCAATATAGGGTCAGGGAGCTTTTTCAGCTACCAGAACTTCCCTCAGATGATGCTGCCGATGCTCTGTCCGTAGCCCTGTGTCACCACCACTCCAGATATCCGCTGCGGAAAATTATCTAGCAGTAGTGGTCTTGAGCTTTTCGTTCCCACCATCCAAAAGGCCCTTATTTCGCACCTCGAGTTACCCTAAACCGCGGTTCATAGCAATTCTTGACAAATGCAATGAAAACAAATATATTGACTCCCAATCTCAGGCTGTTTGTGGGATTTGAGGAAGGAGGTTCTGATGGATTTTACCTTATCTAGCGACCAAAAGATGATCTTGGAAGTGCTTGATGAAGTGTGTGAAAAGGAGTTTGCTCCCAAGGCGGATGAAATATCCAAAACGGGGGAATTTCCCAGTCAAAATGTGAAGAAACTGGCCGAGCTTGACCTGTTTGGCATTACCATCCCCAAAGAGTTTGGGGGATTGGAGATGGGCTATCTAACCTGGACCCTGATTTCTGAGAGGATCTCCAAGGCCTGTGCCACCACGGGCCTGATTTTTGGGGCCAATCTTCTTTGTAGCTATCCCCTGAACGAATATGGAACCGAAGAGCAAAAGAAAAAATTTCTCCCTCCTCTTGCCAGTGGCCAGTCTCTCGGTGCCTTCGCTTTGACTGAACCAGAAGCCGGCTCGGATGCGGGTAGTGTTCAAACCACGGCCAGGAAGGAAAACGGTCATTTTGTTCTGAACGGCACCAAAATCTTTATTACTAATGGAGAAGTGGCAGACATCTACATAGTCATCGCCAATGTAGACAAGAAATCTGGAGCTCGAGGCTTGACCGCTTTTCTGTTGGAAAAAGGGACCGAAGGATTCAGTTTTGGGCAACATTTCGAAAAGATGGGATTGAGCGCCCTTCCCAATGTGGAGCTCATCTTTAATGATTGTAGAGTTCCTGCGAGCAACGTTTTGTTGAAAGAGAGGAGAGGGTTCAAAGTCGCAATGGGAACCTTCGCTGCTGGAAGAATCGGTGTAGGGATCGGAGCGCTGGGGGTAGCTGAGGCTGCATTTGAGAAAGCCAGAGCATATGCTAAAGAAAGGGTTCAATTCGGCAGACCCATCTCCAGTTTTCAGGCTGTGCAGCATATGCTGGCAGATATGGCCACTAAGATAGAGGCAGCTAAATACCTTCTGTATCGGGCTGCGTGGCACCTGGACAGAGGAGAAGCCTTTGAGCAGATAGCCTCTATGGGAAAACTTTACGCTTCGGAGGTGGCCATGGAGGTAACTACCAAAGCTGTTCAGGTATTTGGAGGATACGGTTATATGAAGGACTACCCGGTGGAGCGTTATATGAGAGAAGCTAAGCTTTTTGAAATTATTGAGGGCACTTCAGAGATTCAACGAGGCATCATTGCTAACCTCATGCTCAAAGAAAGATGAACTCGCAGCCAAAGAGGCTCACTATGGATATCGTTGTTTGCATCAAACAGGTTCCGGATACCGAGGAGTTGCCTCATATCAGGGTAAATCGTGAGACCAATACCCTGGTTCGTGAAAGTGCCAAAGGAATAATAAATCCTTTTGATGAGAATGCTATTGAAGAAGCCCTGAGGTTAAGAGAGGCAAAAGGGGGTCGGGTGACAGTGATTTCCATGGGACCTCCTCAGGCAAAGGAAGCACTGAGAAAGGCTTTAGCCATGGGAGCAGATCAGGCTATTCTTATTTCAGATTCTTCCCTTGCCGGCTCAGACACCCTGGCTACTTCCTATACATTGGCCATGGGCATTAAGAAAATAGGGAGCTTTAGTCTGCTCATTTTAGGAAAGCAAGCTATTGATGGAGATACAGCTCAGGTTGGACCAGGACTCGCTGAATGGCTCCGGATTCCTCAGATTACCTATGCTCGAAAAATAGAAATCAACGGGAACAAGATAAGAGCGGAGAGAGCCCTGGAGGATGCCTTTGAGAAGGTGGAATCTACGCTGCCGTGTCTGGTCACGGTGACCAAGGAGATCAACATACCCCGTTATCCTTCCCTGAGAGGCCTTTTGAGTGCCAAAAAAAAAGAGGTTTTGGTCTGGAGTGCCGATGACCTTGCCCTGGACCGAAAGAGGATAGGGCTGGAAGGATCCCCAACCTTGGTTATCAAAATCTTCACTCCTGAACCTCCCCCCAAGGGGGAGGTTCTTACGGGTGAGATGCCTGAGGTGGCTGATAGACTAATAGAGAAACTTAGGGAACGGGAAGTTTTCTAGGTGAAGAGGCACATTTATGGCTGAGATGCGCGTGGACCTGGAGAAGTGTAATGGCTGCGGAGAGTGTATCTCCAGCTGTTCGTTTTCTGCCGTGGACCTTAAGGGCGGGAAGGTGGAAATTCTTGCCACCTGCACCTTCTGTGGGGCCTGCGTGGATGCGTGTCCAGAGGAGGCACTCATTCTGGAAAAAGAGGAAAAGAGGGTTGATGTGTCCTCTCACAGTGGTGTTTGGATTTTCGCTGAACAACACCAAGGAAATATAATGCCAGTTACTTATGAACTTCTCGGGGAGGGAAGAAAACTGGCAGACGATCTTAAAGAAGAGCTTTCTCTGGTTCTTCTGGGCTGGAAAATAGAGGAAAGAGTTAGCGAGTTGGCTCGCTACAGCGTAGACAAGCTCTATTTGTTAGACGATCCTCTCCTGGAACATTATTGTACGAACCTTTATGCCCAGGCCCTGGTTGACCTAGTGAGGGCTGAGTATCCTGCGATCATTCTTCTAGGAGCCACCAGTTTGGGAAGAGATCTGGCGCCCCGGATAGCGGCAAGACTAAAGACCGGGCTTACAGCGGATTGTACCGAGCTCGCAATCGAACCAGAAGAAAGAAACATGCTTCAGACCCGTCCCGCTCTGGGAGGTAACATACTGGCCACCATAATCTCACCTCGTCATCGTCCTCAAATGGCTACGGTGAGACCAAAGGTGATGAAAAGAGCAGAGCCTGATGGAAAAAATCAGATGAGGGTCATAAAAATTAAGCCTGACCTTGTTTCTCAAGGTCAGATGGTGAAGATTATCGACCTTATTAGAGAAGAGAAGAGCGTGGCTGACCTGCAGGAAGCGGAGATAATTGTCTCGGGTGGCCGTGGGTTAGGCAAGCCCGAGAATTTTTCCCTCATCCGGAAATTGGCTGATCTGCTGGGGGGAGCGGTGGGAGCTTCCCGAGCCGTCGTAGACGCCGGATGGATTCCTTCTTACCATCAGGTGGGACAAACAGGAAGGACCGTTCAACCAAAACTATACGTGGCCTGCGGTATTTCGGGAGCTATTCAGCACCAGGCAGGAATGAGAGGCTCTGAGACAATTGTGGCGATAAATAAAGATCCTGGTGCTCCCATATTTGATATTGCCACCTATGGCATTGTCGCTGATCTTCACAGATTCCTTCCCGTGTTTATAGATAAGCTGGAAAAAAGAGAAAAAGCTGCAGTTTAGATAGGAGATTCGTTGTATTCTCCCCTAGTTTGACTGAGAAAGAAAGCAAGAATGACAAAGGTCATCAGTGAATCTGTTAGGGAGAAGTATTCCAGGTGCCTCGGTCATGATTATTGCTTAGTGTCCTCTAAAGTGGCAAAAAAAATGCTATTGAAATCGGCCAAAAGATTTCTGAAAAAGTTGATCCCTTCATTCTCGTTTGTGGAGCTCCATTCCATGATCTGGGCAGAATGGGGGTAGATACTGGCATCATACATGGCATGAGGGGAACTGCTCTTGCCGAACAGTTTTTCAAAGCTAGCTGGATAGATAAGACCACCGGTAAGAAGGTCCTCCAAATACATTACCCGTCACGCTCCCACCTCCTCATCTTGCCCCTAAAACAACATAGGAACAATAGCTAAGCTCCTGCCTTTGTGGGTGATCAAGGTGTGGGGATGAGAATCCAGGGTACTTCTGGAGGCCTCTCGCGAGGAACGCTCCACCTCAGTTTCTCCGGGAATCAATGATGCAGTTATGAGAGTGAGAGAAGAGAGGGTGAACATAGAATGTGGCTATGACGGAGTTTATGGGAAGGTGAGCGTATTGCATGGGGAGAAAAAAAGATGATCAGCTCGACCTGTCCTGACTTATACCCGTGTCGAGGGACTTTCCCCAAAGGAGCATTATAGAAGCCACCCTAAGGAATCTTCTTGTTGAGGACAAAGAAAGACTTGTGTGTGAGGAGCGGAGCGAGGAGTTTCAAGTCTTTCCCGAGACGAGAAGATGAGCAGAAGTAATTCAAAGCTGATATGTTGCGACGCCGGGGAACAATCCCGAGGCGTTCTTGACATTATTTATTGATGGGCTATAGTATACAGGGTGGAAGATTTCGGTCTTTCACCCTCAGAGTTTATTAGGTAGAAGGAGAGGAAGGGCAAGGTGAGACTCTCTCAATATTTCATGTCTACGTCCAAACAGGCCCCCAGGGAAGCGCAGAGCGTATCCCATAAGCTCATGCTGAGGGCCGGTCTGGTGAGACAACTTGCTGCAGGTATCTACTCTTATCTTCCCCTGGGATATAGAGTCCTGGCCAAAATCAGCACCATAATAGAGGAGGAGATGGACGGAATCGGAGCCCAGCAGGTACTTCTTCCCTCTGTTCAGCCGGCATCTCTATGGAAAAGAAGTGGAAGATGGGAAAGCTACGGGGAGGAGCTTCTTAGATTTCGGGACCGAAAGAAAGGGGAGTTTGTGATGGGACCCACCCATGAGGAGGTAGTCACCCAGCTGGTGGGAACAGAAATAAACTCCTACAAGAGACTTCCGATTACGCTCTATCAAATTCAAACGAAGTTCAGGGATGAGCTGAGATCCCGGGGCGGAGTGATCCGAACCCGAGAATTCTTGATGAAAGATGCGTATAGTTTTTGCCAAAGTGAGGAGGAGGAAAATGACAACTACCAACAGATGAGAGGGGCCTACGGGAGGATTTTTTCCCGGTGTGGTCTCGATTATAAGGTAGTTGAAGCAGATACTGGCCCCATAGGAGGCAAGAGATCTGAGGAGTTTATCGCCATAGCCCCATCCGGGGAAGATAAACTGGTGGAGTGCAGCACTTGCGGTTATGCAGCTAACCTGGAAAAAGCGGTCTTTAAGATAGAAGAAGGGGAAGATAATTCCGTCAAAGAGATGCGAGAGGTTCCGACCCCGGGTGCTCGAAATATTGAAGAGGTAAGCCGATTTTTGGGAGCGCATCCAAGAGATATCTTGAAATCGCTGTTTTATCAGACGGAGAAGGGTCTAATAATGGCCTTGATTCGAGGTAATCGTCCAATTAATGAGTCGAAGCTAAGATCCGTTGTGAAAGTCAAGACACTCCAGCTTGCCTCTCCTGATCTGGTGAAAAAGAAGGTCGGAGTAGAAGTGGGATTTGCGGGCCCAGCGGGTCTTGATGGATATCAGGTCATAGCAGATGGGGCAGTGATGCGAGGCAGAAATTTTGTGGCGGGAGCGAATAAAAAGGACGCTCATCTCGTTAATGTCAATCCTGATAGGGATTTCCAGGCCACAAAAGTGGGGGACATCGGTTATGCAATTATGGGGGACGGCTGTGCTAGCTGCGGTCATGCTCTTAGCTTCCGGCGAGGAATTGAAGTGGGCCACCTTTTCTATCTTGGTGAAAGCTACTCTCGGAGCTTGGACGTAACTTTCTTGGACGAGGTGGGCAAGCAGAGGTACTTTATCACGGGTTGCTATGGAATCGGAGTTAGCAGGCTTCCCGCGGCAGTTATCGAACATAACCATGATGAAGCTGGCATAATTTGGCCAAAGGAAATTGCCCCGTTTCACGCTGTCATTATACCTACGAATGAGACAACCTTTGCCGCATCCAGGGAGCTTTATTATTACCTCAAAGAGGCAGGAGCCCAGGTACTGTGGGACGATCGGAACACGAGTGCTGGGGTAAAATTTAACGATGCTGATCTTATTGGTATTCCCTTCAAAGTAATCGTAGGAGATACCTTCCTCGAGGAGGGGAAGGTGGAGATAAAGTCCAGGCGGGAAGGAACGATTGAGAAGATGACCAGGAACAAAGTCTCTCAAGGCCTGAGGGAGCTGATTGAAAATGCAAAATAGTGAATTTTTCTTTCTACTGGACAGGATAGGTAGAGAAAGGGGACTCTCTCTGGATATGGTGCTGGAGAGTGTAAGGGAGGCTTTGAGCTCCGCTTATAAGAAAAAATACAATGAGCCTGCTCTTGATCTGAGGGTTGTTGTGGACGAGGCCCAGACAAGAGTTCAGGTAATGGTAACCAAAGAGATTGTAAAGAAGATGGAGAACCCTTCGAGGGAGATCTCTTTGGAAGAAGCAAGGAAGATAGACAAAAAGCTTTCCTTGGGTGATCGGGTGGAAGTTGAGATCGACCCTGTCCAGTTCTCAAGAATTGCTGCTAGCACGGGTAAATATGTTATGATGCAGCAGATTGTTGAGGTAGAAAAAGACACGATTTACGAGGAGTTTAAGAAGAAAGAAGGCCAGATGATTAGTGGAACCGTGAGGTATCGAGCTGACCATTTTGTTCTCATGGATTTGGGTAGAACCGAAGGCATCATACCAGAGAGAGAGCAATTAGCCAATAGAAAATACCGTCAGGGAGAAAGGGTCAGGGCTTATATCCTCAGGGTAACTAGAGAGCCCAAGGGTCCTCGCATCATCCTTTCTCAGACTCATCCCAACTTCCTCGAGAAGCTCTTCGAACTCGAGGTGCCAGAGGTTGGTGAAGGAATTGTCCGGGTAAGAGAGATAAAACGGGACGCTGGCCGAAGATCCAAGGTAGTCGTGGAATCAAAAGAAGAAAAGGTAGATGCAGTGGGGGCCTGCGTAGGTGTTCGGGGTTCACGTATCAAAGCCATCCTAATTGAACTCGAGGGTGAAAGAGTGGACATAATAAGGTACAGTGAGGATCCAGCTACGTTTGTACGAAATTCTCTCAAACCAGCCGAAGTATTGCAGGTGAAGCTGGATGAGGCCTCGCGAAGAGCAAAGGTTATTGTGGCAGATAACCAACTTTCTCTGGCCATTGGTAGTGGCGGGGAGAATGTGAAACTAGCAGCCAAGCTCACTGGTTGGCAGATTGATATTAGATCGGTGGGACAGATCAAGGAGGAGGCCGCTTTTCTTAAGGATCTTCCCGGAGTGGGAGAGAAAATGGTGGAGTCCCTCAAGCAGTACGGCTTCTTGACGGCAAAGGATATTGTGAGGGATGGAACCGCGGGTTTGTTGAAAGTCCCCGGGGTCGGACCCAAGATAGCCCAGAGGATTTTTGATAAGGCTAAGGAAATTACTGAGTAGGCCTGAATGAAAAAAATGCGAGTTTACGAGCTAGCCAAAAAATTGAAGATGCCCACCAGGGATCTTGTAGACCTTGTTTCCAAAATAGGAATTGAGGCAAAAAGTCCTCTGGGAAGTCTCTCCTCTCAGGAGGTGCGAAAGATAGAGGATAAATTAGTGGCTAAGAAGAGGAAACGCGTACCCCGCAAGAAAGGAGGGGTCACTCGGGATCCGGTGGTGACTTTCTTAGGACATGTAGATCACGGCAAGACCTCCCTCTTGGACGCTGCCCGCAAAACTCGTGTGGCTGAGCAGGAGGTGGGGGGTATTACCCAGTCTATCGGAGCCTCAGAAGTTACGTTTAAGAATAAGAGAATAGTCTTCATTGACACCCCCGGCCACGAAGCTTTTACGGCCATGCGAGCGCATGGCGCGAGAGTCACTGACATCGCTGTTCTTGTGGTTGCCGGTGATGATGGTGTTATGCCCCAAACCATTGAGGCAATCGACCACGCTCGGGCAGCAAAGGTACCTATTGTGGTGGCTATCAATAAGATTGATCTGGATGGGGCGGATTCAGATCGTGTCAAGCAGCACTTGGCAAAGCTCGGCCTGTCCTGTGAGGAATGGGGAGGCGAGACCATATGCGTGGAGGTCTCAGCCGTAACCGGTGAAGGTCTGGATCACCTTCTGGAGATGATTCTTCTGGAGGCTGAAATGCTGGAGCTGAGAGAGAGCCCGGAGGGTGATTTCCAGGGGGTAGTCATAGAAGGGGAGATGGACAGGAAGAAGGGTCCCTGTTCCACTTTGCTGGTACGGAAAGGAATCTTGAAAATTGGAGATATGCTGGTTGGAGACCACATCTATGGGAAGGTAAGGGCGATGACTAATTGGAAAGGAGAAAGGCTACAGGAAGCAGGCATTTCCACGCCAGTAAAGGTTTTGGGACTCTCTGATGTTGGACGCCCCGGTGGCATATTTAGAAAGGTAAGAGAGGAAAAAGAAGCCCGTCGATTAGCACAGCAGGTTCTGGAGGAAAAGAGAAAGAGGAATCTTTGGAAAAGAGAACGGGTCACTCTGGAGACTCTTTATCAAGAGAAAGAAGAGGAGATCAAGACTCTCAACGTCATTATTAAGACCGATACCCAGGGTTCTCTCGAGGCTTTGGGAGACTTTTTGAAGAGCCTGGATAGTGAGGAGGTCAGAATAAATATTACTCACGGGGGAGTCGGAGAGATCAATAAATCAGACATACTTTTGGCCTCTGCCTCAAATGGCATAACAATCGGTTTCAATGTGGAGATAACCGGGGAAAATAGGAATTTGGCAAAGGAAGAGAATGTGGAAGTGAGACAATATAAGGTGATCTACGAAATTATGGATGATATCAAGAAGGCTCAAGAGGCCCTAGTGGAGCCCAAGTATGAGGAAGTCATCATTGCAAAGGCTGAAGTGCGGGACACTTTCAGAATTCCCAAGAGCGGTGTGATTGCTGGCTCCTATATTACTGAAGGGAAGGTGCTTCGGGGAAGCAAAGCAAGGATTCTTCGAGGAGATGAGATTTTAGGCGAGGGAACCATTTCCAGTCTCAGAAGGTTCGAGAGGGATGTATCTGAGGTAAGCGTGGGACTGGAGTGTGGGATAAACATAGAGGGATTCAATAATATAGAAAAAGGAGATGTTATTCATATCTACGAAGCAAGAAAAGTCAGTTAGCTCAGCATGCCTTTTGTTGTGATATTTGGTTCGAAAGACCGCCAAGTCTTTCATCGCTTTCCTTCCCCGAAATTCCTTTAGTCCGGTTTTTGAATTGAACGTTTCCATACTAGGCTTTCTGGATAAATATGATTGTCGGAATTCTGTGGATAGACGTTCGGGTTGGATCTAGCAATTCCTTGAAGGATAAGCGGAGCGTTATCAAGAGTCTGACCGCTAGAATAAGACATAGCTTCAATGTTTCGATTTCGGAGATCGGCTGCCAGGATTTGTGGCAGAGATCTGAGCTTGGGGTGGCGTTCCTGACCACAGAAGTGAGATTTGCCCAGAGTGTGCTAGGCAGAATTGTGGGTGTTGTAGAAAGACACAGAGATATCACTCTTATTGACTCAAAAATAGAGATAGTTTAGAGAAGATGGATGGACTGCTGCTTGTAGACAAACCAAAGGGAATGACTTCTCATGATGTGGTGGACAGAGTGAGAAGAATTCTCAATACTAGGAAGGTGGGCCATACGGGAACCCTGGACCCATCAGCCACTGGACTGCTCCTGGTGTGTGCGGGGAAGGCCACCCGGCTTACTCCATTCCTGCAGGATCTCGATAAAGGATACCAGGGGGTGATGATTTTTGGAATTACCACTTCCAGTCTGGACGAAGAGGGTGAGATCCTGGAGGAGAAAGACGCCTCAGCTCTGAGAAGAAGTAAAGTAGAGGAGATATTTGCCCTTTTTAGAGGGAAGATGGCTCAGACGCCTCCTGCCTTTTCGGCAGTTCACTGGAAGGGTGAGCGTCTGTATAAGCTGGCTCGAGAAGGACGCCAGGCCTCTCCCTCCCCGCGACAGGTAGAAATCTACGAATTATCCCTCTTGGATTTCACTCCGGCCCGTCATCCTCAGGCAAAATTCAAAACTCACTGTTCGAAAGGGACGTATATCAGGAGCTTGTGCGCTGATGTGGGAAGAAATTCTGGATACGGAGCCTATGAAGCTTCTCTTCAGCGAACTCGCATTGGCCCGTTTTCCTTGGACAAGGCACAAACACTTCAGGATTTGGAAAAAACTGTGGCAGAGAAGGGAGCCGACAGCGTCCTCATGGCTTTGAAGGATATCTTGCCGCACCTTCCTTTGGTCAAGGTAAAGAAAGGGGCTGAGAGAGTGGTTGGTTGGGGTGGACCTCTTTATGTTACGCATCTGGCTTCACTACCGCCGGACCTGGATAAAGGAGATAGGGTTCGTCTATGTGCTGCAGACGGAAAACTTCTTGCTGTGGCCGTTAGCCTTCAAAAAGCATCTCATTTTTCCAAAGATGAAGTAGGGTTTAAGTATTTGAGAGTATTGATTTAAGATGGAAGTCAAACAGGGCTTTCCTCGTAAGATAGGATATGGAAAGGTTGTTCTTACAGTGGGTTTCTACGATGGAATCCACAGAGGACACCAGAAAATCATCAAGGAGGTTGTCCGGGAAGCCAAGAGACGGGGAATGAGGAGCTGCTTGGTTACCTTCCGTCCCCATCCTTCCGAATTCTTCCGTGGCGGGGTCTTGCCTCTACTCAACACCTGGGAGGAAAAGAAAGAAATTTTGAAAGGGCTCGGTCTGGATCTGGTGATAACACTTCGATTCACCGCTCATCTGGCTTCTCTTTCTCCCGAGACCTTTCTGGGGAAGCTCCTCAGGAGTCTGGAGCTGGATGAGCTTATTGTGGGAAAGAACTTTGTTTTTGGGCATGGGCGCCAAGGAAACATACAGTGGCTACAGGAGAATCAGGATAGATTCGGATTTAGAGTCCGGATAGTTCCTCTTTTGAAAGTAGAAGGAGAGAAACTATCAAGTTCTCTGGTTCGTCAATGGATCCAGACAGGAGAAATCGAGAAAGCTACCCAGGGTCTGGGGCGATATCCCACCATCATAGGAAAGGTAATAGGAGGAAAGAAAAGGGGTCGTCTTCTGGGTTATCCTACGGCAAACCTGGAGTCGGATCCCAAGAAGCTTTTGCCTCCTTCGGGGGTGTATGCAGGAAGAGTCAATCTCAAAGGGAGACTCTACCAAGGAATGATAAATGTGGGGCCTAAACCTACATTCGAGGATTCCTCCTTTGGAGTGGAGGTTCATATTCTGGGGTTTCACGGAAATATTTATGGACATACGATCAAGATAGAAGTGGCCAGCAGAATCCGATCAATTGCTGAGTTCACTTCGTCAAGTCAGCTGTCAAGAAGGCTAGAGACGGACAGGATGAGAACGGAGAAGATATTTGACGCTATGGAGCTTGCTCGGGAAGACCATCATGTCTGATACTTTGAGAACTGGAACTTTTGGTCACAGGATCCATCACTATTCCAGGGTGGCATCTACTAACGATATTGCCTACAAAGTTGCTCTTGAGGGAGGAGAGGAAGGAGAAGTTGTAGTGGCCGAAGAGCAGACCCAGGGAAGGGGGCGAGGGAATCATTATTGGTTTTCCCCATCTGGGGGCCTCTGGTTTTCTCTTGTTCTGCGTCCTCAAGAAATTCTTCTCTCCGAGATTCCCGCTTTGAACCTACTGGGAGCGCTAGGAATTGCCATAACCTGTGGGAAGTTGTTTCCTAGGCTTTCCCCTCAAATTCGTTGGCCCAATGATACTGTCATGGGAGATAGGAAGGTGGGTGGTGTTCTTTGCAGGGCGAAATGCAAAAAGGACAAAGCCATTTTTGTGGTGATGGGGATAGGCGTGAACTTGAACATAGAGGACTTCCTCCCGTCTCTTTGCTATACCGCTACCTCTCTTAGGAAAGAGTTAGGACACACGGTGGAAAAGGAGGCTTTCCTTCAGACTTTTTTGGAAGAAATGGAAGAATTATATGTAATCTTTCAACGGAATTTTTCTTCCATTTTAGAGAAGGCTCGGCTCTTCTCATCATTACTGGGAAAGCAGGTTACAGTTCAGATGAGGCAGGGGGAAATCAAGGGGCTCGCCCAGGATTTTGACGAAGAGGGGAACCTCATCGTGAGGCTGGAGAGTGGAATACAGACAAGAATCACACCTGAGGAAGGATATCTGAAGTTTTGAGTGAGCAACGCAGGAAAATGAAGTTAGCTCTGGATATAGGTAACAGCCTGGTCAAAGCAGGACTATTCTGTGGTTCCGAGATTCTCTTTAAGGGTGAGTTTGCCACTCGACCCAGGAAAGAGATAGATGAGTGGGGAATCCTACTTTCTCATTGGGCAAGAGAATATCAGGGGTCTGCCCGAATAGAAAAAGCCATCATCTCCTCGGTAGTTTCGTCTACATTTGTCCCCCTGGCGGAAGCGGTGATCAAGTATTTCGGCGTAACCCCTTTTGAGGTGCAAGCTCAGAAAGTTGGAATTCCTATTCTCCTTGACAATCCTGGCGAAGTAGGAGCAGACAGAATAGCCAATGTTGCTGCTTGTGTCCATTTATACAAACTTCCAGCCATAGTTGTGGACTTTGGAACAGCCACGACCTTTGATGTCATCTCAGAAGCCGGAGAATATTTGGGTGGAAGTATTGCTCCGGGGGTAAGATCTTCTTTGGAGACCCTGGCCGAGAGGACGGAAGCGCTGTTCGCGGTAGAACTTAAGAGACCTGCCTCGGTGATCGGCAAAAACACCAAAGAAGCCCTGATCTCGGGGAACTTCTACTATTCCCTGGGAGGAACTATGAAGATAGTGAGGGAAATCAAGAGAGAACTGGGAAAACAGGTTTCGGTCATTGCCACAGGAGGACTGGGGACCTTGCTGGCCAGAGAATGCAACGAAATTGATGAGGTGGATCCCGAGCTTACCCTCCGGGGTCTTAACTTCATTGTTGACGAATACGACAAGACGCGACAGTCTTGACCTTATTTCTTTGAGGCTTCTATTTATGTTTGATGCAGTTCTCTGTGAGGGCTGGAGCAGTAAGATAGTGAGCAAGGTGGCTTTGAATCCCTTGAGCGAATAGAGGGAAATAGGAGAGGAGCTAACTCTCAGAATAGGAGGAATAGCTATGAGGTGGGGAAGAGTCGGTGTTATAGTTGTGCTTGTATGTGCGTCAGCAATTTTGAGCCAGAACCGGGCCTTTTCGGAGAATCTCCATAAAATCTCTCATTCTCCAGCTTCTCGTCCCTCTCAGCTTGTCTCTGTTGCCTACCACGCCGTAGCTACGACAAACGGGAGTTTAGGATATATCATGGAAGAATACCAGAGACTGGTGCGTCCAAATCTGTATGTCACGGGAGAGTTATTGTTTGGTCAAGGAAGGATGAACGCGGGACCAGAGGGAGAGATTCAGAGAGAGTCGAAAGACTCTATTGTCGGTCTTGGAGTCGGGTTTAGGCGGTACATAGGTCTATCTCATCTAGTGGACCTGTGGTGTGGAGGTTCTGTAAGTGTTGCTCGTGTGGCTACTACTTTTCAGGTGCCTGGTGAGCCGGAATCAGCCAACGAAGTGTCGGGCCTTCTCAAAGGTAGTGTGGGCTGCAGGCGATTTTTCGGACAAAGTTTGGCTATGGAAATTGTAGTTGGATTAGCCTGGCCCAGCCTCTACCCTAAGCCAGGAATGCCTGATGATCTCTATGCCAGTCCCTTCTTCGGATTGGGTCTGGTTCTTGTATTATGAGGGATATCTTGTTCAAGGAATTTTATGTTCAGGTTTCTCTACACCGCAAAGAGCCGGCCACTATGTGGACACTCATCACGTGCAAGACAGATGAGCGGGAAGAGTATGAGTTTTTTTGAGATAGAAAATACAAGCGTTTACG
>SDBS01001678.1_pt1 | contig 22464 bp, 16 predicted proteins | sample 2277091 | NCBI WGS metagenome assembly SDBS01 (sample SAMN10404972, study PRJNA504765) | marine sediment metagenome | isolation source: marine sediment core GS10_PC15, 163 cmbsf | place: Arctic Ocean: Southern Knipovich Ridge | collected 2010
GCGGAGGCTGACCCTGGTCGCCAAGACCAACGTGCTGACCTTCGCGCACGACCTGTGGTACCGGGCCTTCATGGAAGTCGGCCAGGAGTACGCCGAGATCGAGAAGGACTACAACCACGTGGACGCATGTTGCATGTGGATGGTCAAGAACCCGGAGTACTACGACACGATCGTGGTCTGCAACATGTTCGGCGACATCATCACCGACCTTGCCGCGATGATCCAGGGCGGCATGGGCGTCGCTGCCGGCGCGAATATCAATCCCACCGGCGTCAGCATGTTCGAGCCGATCGGCGGGTCCGCGCCGAAATACACCGGGCAGAACGTTATCAACCCGATTGCGGCCATCGCCTCAATGGCGATGCTCCTGCGAGAAACCGGCAACAACACCGGCGACAAGAAGCTCATACGCGCCGGTGACCGCGTGGAGGAGGCCATCATCGCCACCACGCCCAGGATGAAGAGTATGTCCGCTGGGAAGATGGGTTACAGCACTAGTGAAGTAGGCGACTTGGTGGCCGAGACCGTCGCACAATGAGCGCATAACAACATGTCCGCCGGACAAGAAACATCCAGAAACGCAGATGATGAGAATGTGACTCCCGCGAAGATCGAACGAATCGAGCGGAATGCGGCCGGACAACTCATAGTGCACCTGATAGGCCGCGACGAGCCGATCGTGGACGTTACGGCGGCAAGGTGCTTCCCGTGGTCCGTGCCGGAAAGCTACATCTCCCTGCGAGACGCCGATGGCAAGGAATTTGTGCTGATTAAGACGCTGGACAAGCTCGACCAGGCCAGCCGCCGGATCCTGAACGATGAGCTTCGAGACAGAATCTTCAATCCAAAGATCACCGCTATCACCGACCACAAGAGCGAGTTCGGCGTGACCTCCATCACGGCCGAAACAGACCGGGGCCGAGTGACCTTCCAGATTCGCGGCTCTGACGACGTCCGCATCCTCTCGGCCAAACGCGCCCTGCTGAGGGACATTGACGGCAACACTTATGAACTTGTGGACGTGACCGCCCTTGCTCCGAAGGCGCGGATTTTCCTGGAGCGATATTTCTGACGGGCGCTGGTTGCCTGCCGGCCCATGCGATATTAGGGCGGTTTGCCTTTCTGTGATTATTTGCGTTTCTGCGACTATTTCCTATATCTTACTTAATCGCAATAAATGGTGCATATTTGCGTTGATGTTATCAATAAGGCAATAAGGCCAATAAGGCCGCGAATGGCCGATAGTACGGATAGGGTGGGGGAAATTTTTTTTGAAAATTCCCAAAAGGGATGACACAAGGCTGTCACCCCATGTTGCTATAAATAATGATGGAGGGTATGGGCGGCGAGTTCGGCAGGTGTTCCGGGCTGGCGAAAAGACAAGGTCGGGCAAATGAGCGTAAGTCGCATTCACAGGCTGCTGCGGCTCATCACGTTGTTGCAGGGGGCTCGGCGCTACACGGCCGCAGATCTGGCTGGTGAACTTGAGGTCAGCAAGCGCACGATATTCCGCGATCTGAACATGCTGGAGTTGGCGCGCATCCCTTACTACTTCGATCCCAAGACGGGCGCCTATACCATCAGCCAGCACTTCTTCCTGCCGCCGATCAACCTGACGATCACCGAGGCGCTGTCAATGCTCATGCTGGCCGGCCGAACGCGCAACATCGGGCGGGTTCCGCTCATGACACACGCCGCGCGGGCCGCTATGAAAGTCGAAAGCGCACTGCCCGCAAGCATCCGCCGGCACGTGGGCAGCGTCATAGATCGGCTCAGTGTTTCACTCCCCCCGGTTGCCAGGCATTCCGGACTGGACGCGACGTTCGACGAGCTCACCAGTGCAATCATCCAGCGGCGCATCTGCCGAGTGGTTTACATAAGCTTCCGCGAGCGCAAGCAGATTACGATGAATCTTCACCCCCTCCGGCTGGCGTTTGTCGGGCGAGCGTGGTACCTGATTGCCTACTCCACCACCCACAAGGAGGTCCGCACCTTCAAGCTCGGCAGAATGCGAAAGCTCACGGTAACCAAGCGGCTGTTCACCGAGCCGAGCGACCTGGACCTGGACGATTATTTCGGGCGGGCGTGGGGGATGATCCCCGAGGGCAGGATTTACAGAGTGCATCTTCACTTCGATCGCAAAGTGGCCGGTAACGTCGCGGAGGTCCACTGGCACGACAGCCAGCGGATTGAGTTCAATGACGACGGGTCCGCCGAAATGCACGTAGAGGTTGATGGGCTGGGCGAGATTACATGGTGGATACTGGGCTATGGCGACCAGGTGGAGGTAGTGGCGCCGGCAGCGCTGCGAAAGCGCATGGCCGCAGTAGCCCGGTCAATAGTCAAGAAATATCAAGCACAAGGGCCATAGCGATGAGACTGGTAGTGCAACGGGTTAGCAGCGCCGAGGTGGAAGCCGACGGGCAGGTGGTGGGCCGAATAGGCCCCGGGCTGTTGGTCTACGTCGGCGTGGCCCATGGCGACGGGGGTGACCAGGCAAGCTGGATGGCTGAGAAGGTCGCCAACCTGCGAATCTTTGAAGATGAGCAGGGCAAACTTAATCTATCGGTCCGGGACTGCGGGGGGGCAGTCCTGGCCGTGCCCAATTTCACGCTGCTGGCCGACGCCCGTAAAGGGCGCCGGCCGGCATTGGGCGCTGCGGCCTCCGCCGAACAGGGCAAGACGGTTTACGCGCAGTTTGTTGCGGCTCTGAGGCAGTTTGATTGTCGGCCGGCTACAGGCGTGTTCGGAGCACACATGATCATACGAAGCGTCGCCGACGGGCCGGTGAACATCATCCTGGAAACCCCGCAGCAGAACCCTGCGGGAGAGTATACTTCAGAGCCACCTGCCTCCCGTGGGCAGGTGGGCGATGACGAGATCGCGGAGCCCGAAGTCGAAGCCAAGTGAAGATGCCGGGGGTGGTATGGGCGCCTTTGGGACGCGCCTGCCGGCCGGCGCACTCCAGAATCGCACGTCAATTACACGTTCTGCGGCCCGCGCCAACGGCTCTGAATGCGATCGCGGACGATGAGGATCTGGTCGGGCCACTCGTCCTCGTCCGAGCCCGCCAGGGCCTTCAGAACACGATCGTGAATCCTCTTCTTGTTCGGTTGGCTGAGACGGACGATGAGCATGCCGGCATGCTCTGAATTACGGCGCGCCGAGAAGCCCTTATCGGTCGTTATCAGGAGGCGTTGCTCGCTCTGAGCGATCTTCCAAAGCTCTTCATCGGATGCCCCCTGTGCAGGCGTGCCTCGAATATCTCGCACGTCGTGCCCCAGGTTGGCGAGCGACATGACGGTTATCCTGGGGATGTTCTCATCCACGAGGATTTTCATCAGCGACCCGGTACTTGTTCCAGAGGCGTTACCTCTTCCTCTGCGAGGGATGATGCATAGGCCAAGCAGGCAAGGATATCCTCGCGCGAAAGGGACGAATATGCTTCCAGCAGATCCTCGAAGCTGTCGCCGTTGGCCAGCATCCCGACAATCTGGTGGACGGGGATGCGGGTACCCTTCACGCAGGCCTGCCCGTGACAGACACCCGGGTCCACTGAGATGCGCTCAAACCTGCTTGTCATTGTCTGGCTCCTATGTGGACGCTTCGGTGGCATTCTACCAAATCTCTCCAGCGTCGACAAGACGTGAAACCTCGGATCCCGGGCCGACGCCGTCACGGCTTCGTCGCGAACTGGCCGGGTTTGACCTGGAGGACCGTGCCGTCAGAGAAACGCACGCGGACCGGGCGGTTCGTGATATTGCAGGCCGTGTAGGCCCGCTTCCCATTTCGCACGAACGTCACAGCGGTAGGGTGGTCGGCCCCCACCGTTCGGTCCACGTGGCCGAGGGCCTGGAGGTTGCCGATCCAATGGCAGACGAACGGGCGATCGTGCGGGCCGATCCTGCCGGGCTCGGCCTGGAACCGCTGCATGGCCTTGTCAGCATCGGCCAACGCCTCGTACATCCACAGGATCGCATGCCAGTGTCTCCACTTGTAACTGCCGCGCAGTCGCGCCAGCCCCTTCAGGTTCCGCCGGACGTAGTCGGGGTACAGGCCGAGGTAAAGCGAACCGGACTGGATCGGCAGCAGGATGATGCCGTGGGTGTGTTCCGGTTCTCCGCTGAACCACGTGGCGTAATCCGTTTTGCCGCCCCAGATCAAGGCCGCGCAGGACTGGTCGTAACCCTTGGGGAAGAAGCGGTCCTCAACGTCAAACCAGTACGCGTTGATGGCATGGAGTTCGGTGGTATACAGGTAAATGCCGAGGTCGCGGACCTCTGGATCGCCGGTGGCTTGGCCCCAGAGGATCACGCCGGTCCAGGCGTTCATGGCCTCCGAGGATGACTCCTGGTTGTTGCCGTCGCCGAAGCGTGCGTTGCCCGACGCCCAGGAATGGCCGGCGTATGGGTCGAAACACCGAAGGAACGGGAACATCGCATCGCTACGATTGGGGCTGCAGATATCCCGGATGAGCAGTTTCACCATGCCGCCCCAGGCCTTGTCGGAGGCCCACGTCTTGTCGGTTCGGGCGATCTCCGCCGCCGCACGCACGAAGTACCCATAGTGGAAATGATGGTCGTTGAGCGCATGAGCGGAGCCGTAGCTGGACCGGTGGCCGATCAACGTGCCCCAGATCTTGTCGTAGAAGAAGTAGTGATCGGCTTTACGCCCCTTACCCGGTGCGGTCAGCCAGTTCTCCAGGCGCGACACCAACGTCTTGCGCAGGCGACCGGCGAGGTCCCCCTTGCCCATCTGCTCGGCGATGGGAATCAGGTTGGCGATGGCGCCGAGCGTCTTGCCGTGCCCATAGGTGTCGGGCGGATCGCTGAACGGTTTGCCGGCCGCTTCCTCCAGGTATCTGCCAAGGCGTGCCCGATCGTAGCGGCCCTTGTCCGGCAGGGCCGGCAGCACGCCGGGGAAACGCATGACGGTCGTGAAGGTGGTACCGGCGCCGAGCTTCATGGGCCCGCGGATTGAGGCGTAGGCGTACGGCAGCAGCTTGTGCTTCGTCGCCCTCCACTGGTGCGGATACAGGGCAAACAGTGTGCCGCGCGCGGCGCCCTCGTGCGCCTTGGTCTTGAAGGTGAAGGTGGTCTCGACCACGCTCCTGACCGGCACGTACCGCCAAGCGACCTTGGTGTCGAGCACGTGGTTGTGAGCGTATCGCTGGAAGAGGCTCAGCGTCGCCTGGCGGGTGTCGGGAACAACGGCCAGCGAGAAATACCCCTTCCCCCGGCTGTGGTTGACGAAGGTGCGTCCGTTGAGCCCGCTCCAGGTCGAACCGGCAGGCCCGAAAAGTCCGTAATGCCGGCCCTTCACACTGACGCCGAGCGTGGGCGTCTTCGCCCCGCCGCTCCAGACCTTCACGTCGCCGTCGAAACGGATCCTCGCGCCGCCGCCCTCATACGTCACGTAAACGAACGGGGAACCGTGGCCGTAGCTCACGCGCATCTTCCTGCCGCCGTGGGCAAACAGCACGCGAACGAACCAGTCGCTGAACCCGTCCACGCGGGCGTCGGGGAACTTGCTGACGGCCGAGTGGCCGAGCACCAACTCGTCCTTGAGGCCGGCAAAGATGTGCTTGGCCGTGGCGTGGATCTGTGCTCCCGGGTACGAGATTCGCAGGCCGTCCTTGACGGCGCGCATGGCCAAGGGATGCGCGAAATGGTTGGAGGAGTACGGCTCCCACGCCAATGAACTCCACCAGTCGTTGGTCGGCATCTTGCCGGTGGCGTTGGGGGTCAGGTACATCTTCCGGGGCGGCAGCTTCATGCCCGGCGGCGGCGCGAGCGTGTAGCTTCCCTTGCCCACGCGGGTGTTCTGCGACATGACGCTCCGGGAGGCGACAGCGATGGTCATCGGCAGAGCCAGCAAGATGATGGTCGATCGGAACACGTCACGCTACTCCGAGCTCTATTGTACATGAATTGTGGTTCTCATCTGGGAAATCCGGGATCACGGCCCTGCTTAAGAGCAAGAGGCAGCCGCAAAAACTTGTGCCGCTATACGACTACGCCTGACTTACACGGCGGCCGGCGTCAGATGCGGGCATTGAGGGGATCCACCTTCAAATCACCCTTGCTAAGCCCGGGAAAAAGGTTATGATTGATGGTTGAGCGCCGGGGTTTGTGGCGCCACGGCCGTGGCATGCGTCCCACACGGTGAATAACAGACGGGACGGATATTGTGGAGTAGAAGATAACCGTGGATCCTTTCTTTTGGGCCGTGGTGGCATCCGCGGCCCTGTCCGGGTTTTTCGCGCTGATCAGCTATGTGCTGCACGCTTTTCGGCGAATTCAACTCGAAGAAGCCTTCAAAGGCGAGCGGGCCGAGAAACGACTTGCCTGGCTTGAAGATAATCTTACTGTGCTGAGGCTCACGGCGTCTCTGTGCCGCGTGCTGGCGAACCTGTTTCTGGTTGTGGCGCTGATTGACCTGCTGGGGGACCCGTTGATTAGCGCGGCCGCCGCTGCGGCTATCATTGCAATCTTCGGCGTGGCAATACCCCATGCCTGGGCCGCTTACGCGGGCGAGAAGGTCTTGGCCGCGGCCTACGTCATTCTGGTCGCATGCAGATACGTGCTGTATCCCGTCACGGCAGTCATGCAGGCTTTCGACCTGCCGATCCGCCGGCTTACCGGGCTCAGCGACCAGGAGACGAATAACAGCGATGCCGCCAAGCAGGAGATTCTTCAGGCCGCCAGCGAAGGTAGGGCCGAGGGGGCCGTAAACGCCGAAGAGGTCGATATGATCGAGTCGGTGATCGAGTTCGGCCAGACCCACGCCGGGCAGATCATGACTCCACGGACGGACATATTCGCGCTGCCTGTTGAGACGCTATGGGACCAAAGCTGCACAAAGGTGGTGGAAGCGGGTCACACGCGCGTGCCGGTATATCAGGACAGCCTGGATAACATCATCGGGGTCCTCTACGCAAAGGACCTCCTGGGGCACATTGGCGACGACCGCCCGCCAAACCTGCGAAGCGTCATGCGAAAGCCTTACTTCGTTCCGGAGACGGTGGTGCTGAACGACCTGCTGCGTGAGTTCAAGGCCCGGAAGGTTCACATGGCCGTGGTGCTGGACGAATACGGCGGCACGTCGGGAGTCGTCACCATCGAAGACGTGCTGGAGGAGATCGTCGGCGAGATTGCGGATGAATACGACCGGGCGGAGCCGGCCCTCATGAAGCGCATCGATCGCAAGACGGCGGAGGTTGACGGGCGCCTGCACATCGACGACCTGAACGACACGTTCGGCCTGGACATACCGGAGGACGAGGACTACGACACAGTGGCGGGGTTCATCTTTTCGGAACTTGGATTCATTCCCACCGCGGACGAGACTCTTGAGGCCGGCGGCGCGAGATTCACGGTGCTGGTCGCCGACGAGCGGAAGATCAGCAAGCTGCGCGTGGAGCTGATCGAGGATGTCCGCGGCGAGCAGGGGCGATAATCTCGTCGGCCGGAAAGGGCCTACGCGATGTCCTTCGAAGATGGGTGGGCTGCGGTTAATCTCGACATGCCGAAGCGCGTGCCGCGCACGGAATACTCCATCGGGGGCCACTGGGACCTCGTCAAGGCCGTCACCGGCATCGACGTGGGCATCAGCAGTTCCGAGGATGTCAAGGCCGAAGCGGCGGGGGCGCTTGAGCGGGCGTGGAACTTCGACTTCTTCTGGAACACCTTGATCGGGCGCGGCGAGTTCGGCGACCTCTGCACGGACATGGGCCACTGCGAGTATGCCGCCGGCGGCCTGGACCGGCGCGACACGCTCTACTGCCCGTTCACCAAACCCGAGCAGGTCCTGGACTTCGACCCGTGGCAGGCCTACGGCCAAAAGGATCGCGCCGAACTGACCGCTCGCTTCGAAGAGCATTACCGGCGAAGCTGCCTGCGCCGTCCCACCGGCGTCAACATGACCGGTATCTACACCACGTGCATCTCCGGGCTGATCGACATCTTCGGCTGGGACATGCTGCTCTATGCGGCCGGGACGGACCCCCAGAGGTTCGGCGAGATGACGAATCGCTACGCCTCCTGGATGCAGCAGTACTTTGACGCCCTGGGCCAGGCCGACGTCCCCGTGGTCATGGTCCATGACGACATCGTCTGGACTGCCGGGGCTATCTTTGCCCCCGACTGGTACCGCCGGTACGTCTTCCCCAACTACAGGAAGTACTTCGAACCGCTGATCGACAGCGGAAAGAAGATCGCCTACACGTCCGACGGCAACTACACCGATTTTCTGGATGACGTTGCCGCCACCGGTGTGGACGGCTTTGTCATGGAGCCGACCACCGACATGGCCTACGTCGCCCAGAAGTACGGCAAGACGCACTTTTTCATCGGCAACGCCGATACGCGAATCCTTCTGAGCGGAACGAAGGAGCAGATTCGCTCCGAGGTCCGGCGCTGCATGGCGATCGGCAAGGACTGTGCGGGGTTCTTTCTGGCCGTGGGCAACCACATTCCGGCCAATACGCCCGTCGAAAGCTGTCTTTACTACAACGACGTCTATGAGGAATTGAGCAAGCGATAGGAGCCACACCAGGACCGTGGCGCCGTGCGGCGAATCAGCCGGCGGATCCGAACATCCCTGCCAGGGCATCGAGCAGGAAGACGCGGCCGAGGAGGAAAAACACAATCGCCAGCACCGCCGCGGCGGGAACCGTGATAAGCCACGACCCGAAGATATTCCGTGTCACCCTGAGGTTGACGGCCCCCAGGCCGCGGGCCAGACCTATCCCGAGGATGGCGCCCACGAGAGTATGGGTTGTTGAGACGGGCAGTTTCAGCCTGGTGCAGGCGAGCACCGTCGCCATGGCGGCGATGTCGGCGGCGACGCCCCGGGTAGGGGTGATGTGGGTTATCTTGCTGCCGACTGTGCGCATCACCCGGTACCCGTAGGTGCTCAGGCCGAGTACGATCCCGATTCCACCCAGCATGAGTACCCAGAGCGGCACCTCCACTGTCATCTGCACCGTGCGCGACTTGACGATCTCCACGATTGCGGCCAGCGGGCCGATGGCGTTGGCTACGTCGTTGGCCCCGTGAGCAAAGGCGACACAGCAGGAAGTGGCCACGACTATCGGCGCGAATATGCGTTCGACCAGTTCCAGCTGCTCGGACAAAGGGCGCCCGTGCTTGTCCCTCAGGTAGCGCCGAATGAAGATCCACGCGATCACGCCCGCGACTGTCCCGATCACCAGCGATAACAAAAGGGCTGCGTTTCCGGTCAGCCAGGGCGCCCTCTCTGCAATGATGTGCTTCAGGCCCTTGTACACCGTAGCCAGAGTGACCACCATGGCGGTGAGGCAAACGATGAAGGGCGCAATCCTGATGGCGGCAATGACCGGCTTTTCTCTGCCCAGTACGAACCGGCTGATGAGCCGGAAGATGATGAAGGCCAGCACCCCGCCCGCGATCGGCGAAATGATCCAACTGGCTACAATCAGGCCCATCTTGCCCCACTCCACGGCCTGTGAACCGACGGCGATGAGGCCGAAACCCGCCACCGCGCCGACGATCGAATGGGTCGTGGACACCGGCATTGACATCCACGTTGCGATGTGCAGCCACACCGCAGCCGCAAGCAGCGCGCAGGCCATCCCAAGGACCAACACTTCCGGGTTGGCTGCGAACGTGTCAGGGGAAACTATGCCCTTGCGGACGGTGTCGGTTACGTGCGAACCGACCAGGACGGCGCCGGCGAGTTCGCACAGCCCGGCCGCGACGATCGCCCATTTGATGCTGATGGCCTTGGACCCCACTGCATCGGCCATGGAGTTGGCTACGTCGTTGGCGCCGATGTTCCAGGCCATGTACAGGCCGAGCAATACCGTGAATGCTATTACTATGAGAGCCATTGCGGACGCCCAAAAGCAATGTGCGAAGGGGCTGTCATCCCGCGACGATCATCCTCCTGAGCAGGTCACCGGTGTTTTCAGCGGCATTGGCAATGGAGCTGAGGGCCTGAAGTATCTTCTCGTAGAAAAGGATCGTCACGGGGTCCAACTGGTCTTCGATGCGGTAGATGTGCTGGCTGAGTTTCCGCTGCATCCTGTCAGCCTTCCACTCATCCTCACACAGATTCTTTATCCGCTCCAGAACCGTCTCGGCCTCCGCTCCGCCGAACGACGTCGCCGCCAGGTTCTGCATCTCCTGGGCTGCGGCCATCAGACTGTCGTTCACCTGTAACACCTGGTCCACGAAATCGTTGAGCTCCGGCACCAGATCGGGATGTATCTTCGTGTTGCGAAGTGTAAGGACTACGGCAAGGTCCTCCGCGCTGTCGGCTATGCTGTCCTGGCAGTGGAGGAACTGCTCAAGATCTTCCCTGGCGACCGGCAGAAAGAAGCGACGAGGCAGGTCGTCGCGAATTTCGTGCTTTATCACGTCGGCCTCGTACTCCAGCTTGGATATCTTGTCCTGGAGGCGTCCCAGTTCGTCTCGGTCTTCCTTCAGGAGCGACTCCACCAGGGGCTTTACCAACTTGACGCATTCGTGGACCTTCTTCGTATGCTCCACCAGGGGCTCAAAGGGGGTCTTCCCGAACAACTGCTTGATCAGAGCCATCGTCCTGTCTCCCGCAATCACGCCTGACCGATCCCTCGCGTCCGACCTTCCCGCCACCGCGAGCAGGTTGTCCACCGGAGTCTATCAGGTCCGACCCGGCAGGTCAACGTGCCGCCGAAGGTTTCCTGCTGAGCGCTGGCCAGTTGCCCTTGTCCTGCTACTTCTTCTCTATGCAATAGAGCTGTGTTGAGGATCGGATAAACAGCGCACCATCCGCCGCGGCTATGCTCGCCATCAGGTTTCTTCCCCCCATGGTAAACTTGGCCAACTCCTTGAGCTTCCTGCCCGCGGCCAGAACGGTCACCTCGCCGCGCATGTTGATGCAGTATATCTTGCCGTCAGCGCCGGTTGGCGAGGCCCTGAAGACTGTCCTGCCGCCAAGGGTCTTCTGCCATATCAGCTCTTGCTCGGCCAGATCCAGGCACGTCAGCTCCTTCCTTTGCCCGTCCAGCACGTACAGCAGGCCCTTGTAATAGAGCGGCGTGCATACGTCGGGCCCCTTGTCCAGCTTCCACGCAAGGGCGGGCTGGCCGGACTTGTCCTGAGCTTCGTCGAAGGGCTTGCCCTTTTTCAGCGGGTCCAGGCCGAACACACTTGTGCCCCGCGGCACGATGCCACAGACAAGGCCGCCGGTTACCAGCGGGCTGGGCACCAGCCGATACATGAAATGTTTCCTGCTGACATAACGGTATCGCCAGATTTCCTTGCCGGTGTGGGCGTCGTGGCACGTGATATAGTCTGCCCCGCCTACCAGAATGGCGTCGGTGCCACCGATCCTGCACGGGATTGGCGAGCTGTAGGAGTCCTGTGACTCGGCGATGGCATTGGTTGTTCGCACGTGCTTCCAGATCGTCTTGCCGGTATCCGGATCGAGCGCCAGCAGGAACGAGTCCAGGCGGACCCTCTTGCCGGAAGGCATGCGATAGTTCATATCCCTGCGGAGAACCGCAATGTACAGCTTGCCCGCGTGCAGCAGCGGGCTTGCGCTGTAGCCGAACTTGACCGCAAACCGACCGTAATCCTTTTCCAGGCTGCGAGACCAGATCACCTTCCCCGAAAAGTCCAGCGACGCAAGGTCACCCGTCCCGTAAAGGAAGAAAACCCTCTTGCCGTCCGTAACCGGCGAGGGAGAGGCCATGTTGTTGCTCATAACCCACCGGCCGCTCCCGAGCGACTTCTGCCACAGGACCTTGCCGTCCTTGCGATCGATGCATATGCCCAGCAGGCCCCGCTTCGTTGCGGCCATCGAGCTGATAAACACACGCCCGCCGCTGATTATGGGCGTCGCGGCGCTTGAACCGGGCAAGGGCGTGGCCCAAGTGATGTTCTCTGTCTTGGCCCATGAAGTTGGCAGGAGCTTTTCGTCGGATGAGCCGTTGTAAGCAGGCCCTCGCCAATGCGGCCAGTCTCCCGCAAAGCAAGTGCAGCAGGATATCGCCAGCGCCGCAAGACCAACACGGTACGTATGCATACCGATAACATAGCGGATGTGGAGATTCAAACAAGGGACACCGGCCGATAGTGTCAAGTATTGTGTGTAAGTTCCGCCGGCTTGTCCTGAGTCTACCGAAGGGATGATGCCGTCGAGTCCGCCTGCGGCGGAGCCAAAGACAGCTCGCTCGGCGCCTGATTCAGCGCCCTCGCGAGGTCCATCTCGGCAACCTGTCTCGGCGTAGCCTTGGCGAAGCCGGAAGTCCGAAGGACGAAGCCGGAAGGAGCCACAAATCAGGTGGCCACACTATCGCAACTATTCGCAACACCCCCTCGACCGGCCTGGCGACGAGCACTGCGCCTAAATACTTATGCGAAAAGAACTTACAGGCCTCCGCGTTTTTCGCCCCACAAATCGGCAGCCGATCGTTTCATCCAAATGTTGCCTGCCACGCCGTAGCCATGTGGCGAAGGCGGGCCGCCTTTCGCCCGTGCGGGGTGTGGGGCGGTTACTTGATCGCCCCGGCCGTCAGGCCCTTGACGAACCGGCGCTGCATCACCACAAATCCGACAATGGGCCTGCGATCAGGCCGCACTGCCTTGCATGGTAGCCTCCCTCAGCCCATGGAGGCGGGCGGATTATGGAAACACGCGCGACAGGACTCGAACCTGTAACCTCCGGTTCCGTAGACCGCAGGTAGGTCGTCGTAAATGCCTTTGGAAAAGGATCTTGCGATACCTAGTCTCGCGATTGACGCCCGGACTGACGCCCGCGATGACGCCAACGCCCACAGCCATCAAAGCGGAACTCTGTACGGAGAACCCCGACTCGTGGCTGACCTACGAGGTCGATCCGGACTTCCTCGAACATGCCTGCCGCGAGGTTTTTCAGCAGTGAGCAGCCCGAACTGCGCTGGGACGATTGAATCAGCCGTCGGATTGTCGAATCTCGTCCTTGACCGAGCCGCGATCGGGTATCATATTGCCTCTAACCGGCTGAGGGACGGTCTCTCGGCCTCAATGAACCCGCGAAACGGGCCAAACTGATGCGCCAGGTGACAAACAGGGCTGACGTGGAGGATCGTGCGATCGCCGAACGCTCTGGGGCTCGGCAAACCCCTACCTACTCCCGCCGGGACTGGGCAGGCAGGCGCAATCGTTTCCCCCGGGTGAAAAGTTATGCATGATGTCCGCCGGATTCCTGAAACTCCGGCTCCCCGCCCAAGCGTTATTTTGTATTTTGATGCCTGACCCCAAATCCCCCCCCGTAGTCAGGCCAAGCCCAGCGACCGCGCTCGCTGGGCTAGGCAGGGGTCCTTCGACGTTCGATATTCGAAATCTTGCCCCCAGGGGGTCGATATTCGATATTCCCTGTCCGTACCCAGTGATCGGTGCTTGCCACGCCGTAGCCCTGCGGGCGAAGGCGGGTTTACCGGCGTCGACGTATTCGCCACAGAGGCACAGAGGTACTTCGAGCTTGGACGTTGAATGTTGAATGTTGAAGGTTCGACATTCGTCATTCGTCATTCTTCATTCGACGTTCGTCGTCCCCCCTCCCCGTCCCGATTAAACCCGACGTTATAGCCGCGAACTACGCGAACTGCGCGAAGGGACCGCATCGCAAAGTTTTGCGGGCTATCGAGAGACTTGTCCCTCGGGGATGGCCGCGTGGGTCGTTTCCGTGATCGGCAACTTGTCCCCAGGGGATCCGAAATCCGCAACTTGTCGCGGCGAAGTCCTCAGGACGAAGCCGGATCCGAGATCTGCAATCGTCTGCCCCCGGTGAAAAGTTATGTATCACGTCCGCGGAATTCCCGCGGTATTGTCTTTATGTTGCGGATCATCTCGATTCACCACTTTCCAGCCCTTGACATACTTCCATATGATGCATCGACCGGTGACCGGTTCGATGTCGTGATCGGCGGGCCATACCGCGCCGTGCGATCGCAAATAGCAGAGCAGTTCCCGGATATTCATGAACGGGTCTATTCCTATCACGTCTCTTCTCTCGGAGACTTTGATATTGAACTTCTCTTCGGCCTCCAGGACCAACTCGATATGTTCAAGGCAGTCTGCACAGAGTTCATTAGATGTCGTGTCAGGCGTGATTGTCTCCACATCAGGCAAGGCATGTGCGAAATGGGCGCGAGCCCATCGCAGCAGATGAAAGCAGCCTTCGCAATACGGTGACCCATCGGGATCATCTTCAGTCAGAGGATTCTCACAAATGTCACAGTTCTTCAACCAGCCCTCTGACCGAACAATCCTTGAGTGTTTTATCTCTCTCGCACGATACGCACGCGCTCGCATTAACGGCATCATGAACGCCCATACGAACAGGAAGCTCAGGGCGATCATAAGCAATCCCGGATCCCGAGAGACGCCAACACTCGCGCTAAGACGTATAGCGCCTAAACAGCACACTATCCCTCCTGCAGAAAAGAGCCAAGCTCCCACAATCCAGCGGCTCGTGCGGACCCTGAAAGCAAACACGAAACATATAATGCAGCCGACGACCGCACCGGCGGCGAAGACTGCGAAGAACCTGGTATGGAAACGCCCCGTTGGTCCGGAGGCGAACGATGATGCGGCAAGTATGATACATCGCACGGCGAGGATGGCGAAGACGGCGGCTATCACAAACATGGCGCGAGAAGCCTTGCGGTACTCCAAAGGCGTCTCCGTGTTGTCTTGACGTTGCTCTGGCAATTCAGGCTCTCTCTGATGCCGAACAATGTTTATTGCGCGTTTTGCATAGTAACATGCAGCCGCCAACCAGACAATTCCGCGGACAGCAACCCCGCGGCCACTGGCCGCGGGCAAACTCTAACCCCTAATCCCTAATCCCTAAAAAAAACGGCTCCTGACCCCGTTTTCCCTCCGTTTTCCCTCAAGTTGCACATGCGGTTTTCAGGCCCAAGGGGCCCGGTAGACCCCCTGGGGGCAGGTCTTAGCCGGGCCCGTGAGGGCCCGGTATGGGTCCCCTCAGGGAAGAGCCCCAGCGGGGCGATAGAGGGCAACGTTTGCGTCTGTCGCCCCGTTGGGGCTCTAGAGTTTCGAGCCCATTTTCCGGGGGCTCACGCCCCCCGGCTAAGGTCTTCCGGCCCTTCGGGCCTGTGAGCAATCCGAGTGCCGAACAGGATTGCTCCTGACCCCGTTTTCCCCCCAAATAAAACGGCTCCTGACCCCGTTTTCCGGCAGTAGGCCCGTTCACGGGCCTTTGCCCCGACGTAGTCGGGGTTTAGACCCGGCCCTTTGGGCCGGGGCAGCGGTCGTCTCACCCCTACTCTCTAGCCCGCTTCAGCGGGCTTACCCAGATTTGGAGTGCGGCGGCTTGCCGCCGCTTTGACTTGCCGCGAAGCGGCGTTAACAGGAAATGCGGTCGCCGCAACCGCACTCCAAAAAAGTGAAAGTCGCTGCGCGACGAGTCAAAGCGGTGCCGGGGCACCGCACTCCAAAACACCCGCCGCTGATGGTAAGCCCGCTGAAGCGGGCTAAAGGAGTATGGGGTATTCGCTGCACGCATACCAGGGCTAAAAGCCCTGGCCTGAACCCAAAGGGCCAAAGGCCCGTAAACGGGCCTCAAGTTGGCCCCACCAACTTTTTGGGATGAGAACCTTATTTTTTAAGGGCTGACCCCAAACTCGCTGGTTCGCTTCAGCAGGTTGGTTCCTTCAAATCTGCCACGGTACGCGCATCGCGCGGGACCGCAGCCGGTTGGCTTCGGCGTCGCCGACAAACTCAGACTTGAGCAGATCGAACTTCATGTTTCGCTTCAATTGCTCGCAGATGTCGGCTGCCAGGCAGATGCTCATGGCCCGATACATGACTTCAGGGTTTGCCACCGTGTCTCGGCGCGAATGGATGCAGTCCAGGAAATCTCGCACGTGGTTCATCGGCCGTTGTGTTCTGGCCGTGTATTCGGCGAGCACTTCCCTGTATTTGGACAACAGCTTCGGCGACGAGACATCAGGCCTCTGATAACCGTCGGCGGCCGCGACCCAGCCTTCGGGACCATCGAACCGCTCACCACAAGCGCCATGCCAGAATTTGCACTTCTTCCAGACGGAGCCGGGGGCTCGATACAGAACCAACTTTACCCCGTTGGACAGGCGCGTCACCATTGATACGTCCGGACCCTCATAGTCAAACTCGATGAAGGAGACTTTCGTCATATCGAGTCCGGCCAGCACCTGGGCAATCGTGTGCGCGCCCCACATCGCCACATCGGTAGCGAAGTCATAGTAGTGGTACCAGCCTCCTCCATTCACATAACCGGCGTTGAAAGGTCGCCATGGACATGGGCCGAGCCAGATATCCCAGTCCACTTCATCCTTGGGCGGTTCCGGTTGCGTCGGCAAGTAGTCGTGACGCATCCCGTCGCGCCAACGAATGTCGGCGTAAGCGGTATGAATCGGGCCCAGTTGGCCGGTCCGAGCCATTTCGATGGCAAATACGTGATGCGCCTCGCTGAGCCGCTGGGCGCCGGTCTGATAGACCCGCGCGTACCGGCGGGCGGTCTCCACGACCATCTGCCCCTGGGCCATCGTGAGACAGGCCGGCTTCTCGCAGTATACATCCTTGCCCGCCCGCATCGCCATAACTGAGGCTAGCGCGTGCCAGCGGTCGCCGGTGGCAATCAATACCGCATCGATGTCCGTCCGTTTGGCCAGCAACTCACGTATGTCGCGGTAAGCCGCGCAATCCTTGTTGCCATACTTGCGGTTCACGACATTCCTGGCGCCCTCGCGGCTGGCCCGCCGCACATCACAGACGGCAACAAACCGCACATCGGGCTCGCCAAGCATCCAGCGGAGATCACCGGAACCGCGGCCACCCACGCCAATGGCTCCCATCACAATCCGTTCACTGGGCGCCACCGCGCCGTCGCGCCCCAGCGACGAGGCCGGAACGTAAAACGGCAGAGCTATCGCACTTGCCGCCATCGCACCCCGTCCCAGGAACCGACGCCGCGTGAGTTTCGTCTTGTCGCCATGACTCATAAGTTGTTCCCTCTTTCGCTTACAGGAAACTTGATTTTGCATAGCCTCCTCGCGCTCGCGAGGGGCTCTATACCGGGATTTCCCTATGGCCTTCCGGCCGACGTCGAAGATCCGCCGCGGCGGGACCGCCGTCGGCCTCTTTGACAATGGTACCACGGACCGCGAGATTCACAAGTGCTTCAGCAATTGAAAACTTGTCCCCCCTAGGGGCCCCAGGGGCCTAGGGGATCGGAAATCGGCAATCGCTGGCCTTATTTTATATTTTAAGGGCTGCCGTTGTTTCGCCTCGGCGTAGTCCCGAGGGGACGAAGCCGGGACCCCAATGCCCCACAATATCGTTGACAGCACGATTGGCTCGCGTTCTCATAATCCATATTCCCTTTGAATGAAGCGGGTTCACTGATGGCCATTACTCTAAGTGACGCTGGCGACTTCTTTAAAACGATCACTCCATTAGGCATTACCGTGTGCGTTGTCGTGATTGTCCTGATATTCCACAAACCGCTGTGGGAGTTGATCATGGCTGCAGCTGGCGCTCTTAACAGGCTGCGAAGAGTCAAAGCGGCTGGTACAGAACTAGAACTCGCACAGTCGGAAGAAAGTCCTCAACAGGTCCAAGCCGAGGCCGATAGTGGCTCTGAAGATATTGGGGGCCTCCCTGAGCCACCCGAACTCTCCTCTCCAGTAAAACCCGAGGATTCCAAGGGCCCCTATCAGCGAATGTTCGCTGCCTTTTCGTCCCATGATATCGAGAAGGGCGAAGAGGCCTATCAGCAACTTCAGGAAGCCGAAACAGATCAACCCAAGAAGCTACAAAACGAGATCTGGTACTTTACGCTACGCTACATGTTTGCAGAGGACTCATCAGCTCTACCCAAACTCAAGGAATTGGCAGCAAAGACGCAGGCGCCCCTTGCATATCGAAACATTGGTTTTTGCTATCATCGTGCAAACGAATTTCCTAGGGCCGCACAGGCTTTTGAGATGGCCGCCGAGCGTGCCGATACACCTAGAGATCGGGTGGAGAGAATGGCCTGGGCAGCCGAGTCGCTTCTTGCCAGCGGCGACTTCGAAGCGGCCCTGCAGACCCTGGGTCACGAACTGACCAGACCTGATTCCGAACCCCTCTCCTTCGAAATCTACTCTGCTATTGCTGGCCTATGCAAGACGTCCAAACACTCTCTACTCGAGGCAATTGCTGGGGCCAAAGCCCTGCAAGACAGGCCGAACCACATAGACCTGCTTACCCAAGCAGGATACGCCTACAGCCAAGGTGAACACAATCAGTCGCTGGCCATACTCCATTATGAGAAGCTCTTGGGTTTTTCTCCCGATGCCGGCACAGCAGCAAACAATACAGGCGTAGCCTATGGCAATTTGAACCTTCCCATACACGCCGTTGAGTCCTATCACAAGGCAGTCAATGGAGGGAGCACACTCGGCGCTGCGAACCTGGCTTACCAGCTCATGGATGCTGGCTTTGCCAGCGAAGCGGACAAGGTGCTGGAGGATGCGAGAGGCAAAGAGGAAGTTCACCCCAACGTTGGGAGTGCTATAGGTCAACTTGCCGAGACAAGGGAAGAAGAGGGTGAGAAACGGGAAAAGCTGCTTGCCGCAGCTCGAACAAAGCAGGACTTTCTGCATCGTTTCGCTGAGGCCCTTTTCGTCCCAGCAGATAACCCACCAACTGTCACCGGGCCGTGGTCCACGGATAGCCCCGTTCTCGTCCATATTGAAGCACCTCAGGAGGGTCGTCTTGTTGGCCAGTGGATCAGCGAAGGCCAGGAATATGAGCTGCGCGGAACGCTTCGCAACAATGCGTCCATATGTAGCTATGTCCCAATTGGCAAGAACGCCGCATTCCACCAATACTCTCGCGGCACAGCCTTTGTGTATTTCTCTCCGTCCACCCAAGGGCTATCTATGCTCATTGCGTCTGAGGAAGAACAAGCGTTCACCATCTACGAATTCAGCAGATCCCAGGAACTGGACCAGGACTAGGGAGTACGGGAACAGGAGAATAACGGGTAGGGCAGCGAAGGGAGTCGCCAGCCTTTGGCCCAGGCGGGGGGAGACCAGACCAAGAGCATCCTACTCTGTCCATGAGAAAAGGGGGTCAGCCCTTAAAATATAAAATAAGCCAATTCCTCCCCTTCATCGCTTCATATTCCACCCCTTATTTTATATTTTAAGGGCTGACCCCAAGCTTCCGAAGTCGCCTTGTGTGTCGTGGGTGCAGCCTGGATTTTCTTCAGGGCCTCGGCGGCGGCTTTGCGGACATCCTTGCTCTGATCCTTCAAGGCTTTTGTCAGTGCGGGAATTGCGGCCTTGGCCGGCGGGCCGACCTCGCCCAGCCTCCTGGCCACCCAGCCCCGAAGCCACGCCGATTCACCCTCCAGTCCTGCGATCAGAACGGGCAAACCCTTGTTCGGCAGGCCCAGTTTCGCCAGGGCCCAGGCGGCCGCGCATCGCACAGCTTCGTCCTCATCCTTGAGCGCCCCTTCAAGCACAGGGCCAGCTTCTTTCGCGACCGGCCCCATCTTGCCCAGCGCCTGTACTGCTTCCCGACGCGCGAACCATTCTTTGTCTTTCACACCTCGCATAAGGGCCCGAACACCCGGCTTTGCTTCTTGTCCGATCCCTCCTAGTGCCCGGGCTGCGAGGCCCCGCACCGCGCTTTCTTTGTCACTCAAGGCGTCGATGAGCGCTGGGACGGCCGGAGCCGCCGCCCGTCCAATTCCGCCTAACGCACCTGCGGCGCTTGAACGCACGTCTGAGTTCTCATCTTTCATCGCCTGAATTAGTGCGGGCGTTGCCTGGGTGGGTACTGGGTCCATCTGGCGCAGCGCCTCAACCGCGCAATAGCGAATACGCCAATCGTCATCTCTCAGCGCCCTGATGCAGGCAGGGACGGCGGGTTGCCCCATATCTGCAAGCAGACTCGCAGTCAAAACAGGACCGCGTCGCTCAGGTGGTTGTTGTAGAACTCCCAATTTGATGAGCCATCCGCGAAACCCACTCGGCCCCCGCAATACTGCTATGAGGCGACGGGCGCTGGCTTCGCGGGGGTCTTCAGGCGGCAAGAGAGCCAGAACAATGATAACCAGAACGATGACCAGGACAGCTACTGCGGCGAACACCACCCGTTTTCTGCGAAGCTTCATTGTCTTGCCCCTTGGGGGCGGGGATGTTCTCGCAACCCGGTCCCCAACATGCCGTCTCAGCTATACCCGAACGTCATCACTTGGTAGTCTACGCCCTGCGGGCGCAGACGGCAATCGCAGATCTGATCCGCCGCGGCGGACCGTTAAACGGGCGGGGTGGGTCCACGCGTCAAGTGATATGCAGGCTACGTTCCCCAGGCCCATCGATGAAAAGTGGCCCTGACACTATGGGGGCAAATGCATTCCCCAGAGAAGATCATAGGTCATCTTGTCACGGCGACTCGTCACGGCGAAGCGGGTCAGCGAAGACGGAAGCCTTGGCGACGCCGGATTGACATCCACCCATTTTTCCACCCCAAAGGATCAAAAACTCAGATGCCAGATTATATCCCGCCCCCTGGCCGGGTGCAACCGATCTATTCCCGCTCGCGCCTTCCTAAACTAATCTGTGGAATCTGTGTCTACTCTTTCCCGCTCCCGCCTTCGCCGAGGCTCCGGCGGGCAGGCAGGATTCTGAAAAAGTGGCCCCGGAAAAGCTTTGGGGCAAATCCGGGGCCGTGGCCTGGTGGGGGGGGACCAGACCGCCCATATCCTACCTTGTCCAGGTTGCCGCTGCAAGGCTCGTGTGCTATGGTGTCGGCATGGGGAAGCGAACACAGATCGGCCACACAAGAAGGGGTAAGGCCATGACACACTCGAAGGCAGCGTTGGCGAGTTGCCTCGTGCTTTTGCTGTCGCTGGGCGTCGGATGTCGCAAGAAGACTGCCAAGCCGCCGAGCAAGCCAGCCCCGACGACCAAGGCCGCCAAGCCGGCAACGCCCAAGGTGCGAGGGCAGGCCGCCGTCCCTGCCCTGATTGCGGCCCTGAAAGACAAAGACAACGACTGGAAAGTGCGGTCGTATGCTGCAAAGGCCTTGGGCGCAATCGGCCCGGATGCCAAGGCCGCCGTCCCTGCCCTGATTGCGGCCCTCAACGATGACCAATGGCGTGTGCAGCCGTATGCTACAGAAGCCCTGGGCAAGATTGGTGCGGCTGCAGTCCTTGGCCTGATTGCGGCCCTGAAAGACAAAGACCCGGTTGTGCGGTCGAATGCTACAGACGCCCTGGGTGCAATCGGCCCGGATGCCAAGGCCGTCGTCCCTGCCCTGATTGCGGCCCTGAAAGACAACGACTGGAAAGTGCGGTGGTATGCTGCAAAGGCCCTGGGCGCAATCGGCCCGGATGCCAAGGCCGCCGTCCCTGGCCTGATTGCGGTCCTGAAAGACAACGACCGGAAAGTGTGGTCGTCTGCTGCAGAGGCCCTGGGCGCAATCGGCCCGGATGCCAAGGCCGCCGTCCCTGGACTGATTGCGGCCCTGAAAGACAAAGACCTGGATGTGCGGTCGAATGCTGCTAAGGCGCTGAAGAAGATCAGGGCAGCTCAGACTCAGCCGGCAACTACCAAGCCCACCATAGCGCCCTAGCGGCGCCACATGGAAGCAGAAAAGGGGTCAGAAGCAGAAAAGGGGTCAGGACTCTTTGTTTGAAAAGCAGAAAAGGGGTCAGGACTCTTTGTTTGGGGCGTCGGGGCGTGGGCCGGGAGCAACCGATCTCTTCCCGCTCACGCGGAATCAAATTTCCTATCAGTTTTTGCTGTCGGGACAGGAGCCCCGCCAGCCGGTATAAAGATGTTGTTACGACTAACATTTCACTCTATTGGATAACCCGAAGGAAGAATAATGACTCACAAGAAATGGATGACGATGTTGTTGCTGCCGGCGATGGCGCTTGCGGGGTGTGGCGGAGATTCTGCCGGCCTGCTGCAAAAGTTCCTCGACACTTCCAAGGCCTATAACGCGCTGCCGGTGGTGAAGCGCACCCCGGCGTTCCGCCTGGAGCCCGTCGGGAAGCGAAAACAGTGGTACTACATCTGCGATGGCGACCGGCGCGTCGGGTTGATCGGGGAAGACGTGCAGTTGTTCGACAAGGAGGCGAACTACAGCGGCTCCAAGGTCGACAACACGTGCTTCGCCGACGGAGCGAGACTGTGCCTGACGATGGGGTCCTTCGAGCCCCACCGCAACAACGAGATCCCGAGCAGGACCTCGCGGAAGCTCACGATCACGAAAGACCGGGGCGATTCCATCGAGTTCAAGCACGAACAAGTCCACTCCGAGGGCTACGCCGGGAGCATCGAATTCCGGGTGGTGTGGGACGAACGCCTCGGTCACGTCATCTACGCCAACAGCCCCTTCGTCATGCCCGAACCCCAGGACATCGAATTCCACAACTTCCTGCCCGGCTGGG
>SDBS01001679.1_pt1 | contig 22460 bp, 24 predicted proteins | sample 2277091 | NCBI WGS metagenome assembly SDBS01 (sample SAMN10404972, study PRJNA504765) | marine sediment metagenome | isolation source: marine sediment core GS10_PC15, 163 cmbsf | place: Arctic Ocean: Southern Knipovich Ridge | collected 2010
CTGAGGTAAATTAATTCATTTTTACTTTTTTACAATATTCACAGTTAGCATCACTTCTACCTTCAAATGGCTGTATTGCTGCTTTAGAATAAATATCCATTGGTAAAATAAAATTTTGTGCAATATTAGTAATTAAATCCATTGAAACCTTTTGAATCTCCGAATTTGCCCTAAAATGGTTATTTACAACATCATTAAGATGCCTGATATCCGAGCTAGCTAAAAATATTGAAACATTATATTCTCCACTTAATTTAAATGCATTTAACATAAATGGGCAACGTTTTACCATTTCAAAAAGATTTTGTGGATTTTTTGTTTTCAAATGTACTACTACTAAAGTAATGTCTGCGTTTTTAAAATTAATACCTGATTGAATTTTTAAAATTCCAGAATCCTTTAATTTTTTAATTCTTATACCCACTGTTGGTTGGCTTTTCTTAATCACTTTTGCAATTTTAGAATGAGTCATACTAGGATCTTCTTGAATTAACATAATTATCTTTTTGTCAATATCATCAATTTTTAATATCCTAGCACCAAGATCATAACTAATTTGAATTGATTGTTCTTCCATTTTATTCACGGAGTTTAAATTTTCTTATTGAAATTACTTTAGGGTATATATGTAAAAATATGTATTTAAATATTAATATTGGTTTTTTTAATTCTTCTCTGCTTCATTCTTAAGTCGCAAATAGAATTTGGTATTAAATGAGCTATCAATGATAATAACAAAATTTAATTCTATATTATCTGATATATACTAAACAGTATTGATTTGAATTTAATCTCAAAGATTTTGTTCAGGATGCTGTTTTGGACCATATTGAAAAAATGGAGAATAAAATAATGAGTTGTTGTGGTGGTAATAGCAGAACTGGAAATGTTAATATATACAGGGAAAACACGAAAAAAACGAGTGGAAGTGGAAAATCAGGTCAAAAAGAAGATAGTAAAATGGTATCTAAACAATTAAGAGAAAAATAAGCTTCAAATTAATGGCAAGTGTTTTCACTAATTTTTTTTTTTTCTTAATGGAAAGGAAATAGACATCAAGATTTAGCCAAAATTATGAGCCCAACCTATATTTACGATTTCTTAAAAAAACTTAAAGCTGAGGAGTATATTGAAGAAATTGCTACAGAAAAATCAGAGTGCTCTAAAGGATATAATTTAACTCCTTCTGGCTCCTCTTTTATAGATAAAATATTCTCAAGGTTTGATAATTTAATTGAAGTTGCTATACAATCAAAATTAGAAATTTGCACTCTATGTGGAGTGAAACTATATGGAAAGTTTCATTCTGAAATGATTCATGGTGAAGAAAAGAATTTCTGCTGTAAAAATTGTGCGAAAGCATATCGCGCTTCTCTACATGAGAATGAATAAAGTAGAATTCTATAAAATAATGTTATCTAATTTTCTCTATTTATATAAACCTCCGTACTTTTTTACAATACTCATCATATACTTCTCCGAATTGCTTCCTTAACCAAGGTTCCTCAGTAAAAGGAGTTAGGAGATTCCATACAATCCCCAAAATTCCTGTAATTAATGTTAGAAGTGAATTAGATATTAGTATGAAACCAATAAATAATAAAATATCACCTAAATATTGAGGATTTCTTGAAAATTTGTATGGTCCTTTATTAATCAATGTTCCTTTTAAACCGAGTGTATTATGAATGCTTAAAGCCTTTACACCCCAGAGTGCCATAAATAATCCAATAAGTAAGAAAATCATACCTAAGGGATATCGAGACCAATGGGAAAATATAAAATTATCCCAATCCAAAATGCTCAATATTAATATTCCTAAATAGGAAAATATTGTTAAAATCCATACTATCCAAAATTGCCATGAGTTTTTGCCTGGGGGTGGCCATAGTCTATACTTTGGTTTAATGATCGTTAGAATAATGCCTCCAATAATTAGAATATTAGCAATTATTGTTGCGATTAATATAATTGTTGTAAAAATTTCCAATATATTATTCCTCGTACTTTACATAAATTTGAGTTCTAGATTTGAAAGAAATAATTATTTTAACCTTGAATAAAGTTTGGTTAATTATTAAAAAGATCTAGTAAAAATAAACTAAATCTCTTCAGGGATTAGTAACATAAAATTAGAGCCTTTAGTATAATCAGCCTCAATTCTATTTTCGACCCATAGTTTTCCATTGTACATTTCGATTAATTTATGGATGACTGATAAACCAAACCCTAATCCTTTTTTTGTTCCACTTTTAATCTCAATTTGACTCTTCTGAAATATTTTCTTTTTATACTCATCAGAAATCCCCATCCCATTATCAATAAATTCCATTTTAATGTAACTATTATCGTTTTCAAGTATTTTTGAAATTTTAATAGTTAAATCTGCTTTTAGATTTGTATTATGTTTTACAGCGTTATTTAATATATTTCCAAAAACATCTAATAGTAGATCATTAGCCTGAACCACAAAAGATTCACTTTGGGTATTAATCATTATATTTATTTCTTTATTTGGAAAACTATCACGAGTAAACTTTATAGCTTCATTTAAATATTTTAAGACTTCAACTCTTTTTAATAAGACATCAACGTCCTCATTAATTTGAGATAATGTACGTACATTAGAAATCAACCTTTTAGCCATGTTTGTTGAATTAGAAATAATTTCTATCAGCTCTTCTTTTTTTTCAAGATTACTTTTATTTAATGAATCTAGTTCAATAGATCCCTTGATCACATTTATTATATTACTCATGTCATGTGTGAATAAATCTTTATATAGGTTTGCCTGTTCATAAGCTAAACGATATTTCCTTTCCGATTCTTTTAACTTTGCTTCGGCTTTTTTTCGTTCAGTAATATCCTTCATCATCGTAATGAGTAGAGGTTTATCTTCAATATCTATGATATCAGCCGAAAATAAACCATATATGATTTCTCCCATTTTTGTTCTAATGGCAACTTCAATATTCTTTACATGCTTCTTTTCATTAAAGGATTGTATAATTCTATCTCGTTCATCCGGATTGACCCAAATTTTTAAGGAAGTAGACGTTTTTCCTATGACTTCATCTTTTTGAAATCCTAGCCTCTCTAAAAAACTTTCATTCACATCAATATACAAACCATCTTCGACTGTACTTATAGCCATTAACGTAGAATTATTATAGAAAACTTTGGAGAATTTTTCCTCAGAATCTTTCAGTGCTTGTACAACATTTTCTCTATCTAGTCTTTGTGGTATAAGAATGAATTCAACTCCAGAAATTTCAAAGAATAATCTGTTTTTTCTTAATTATAAGGTCATAGCCTATAAATCTAAATATAATATTTAAATTAATTGATTTTGGATCATAAGTGGGCATTCTTAAACGAGAAGCACAATATTTATTGAAATTCTATACATCATTCTCTTCTTTTCCTATTTTTTTCAAAAAGTAAATAATTTAATTTTAATTTTGGAGATTTAATATGTCAGAAACAGATCAAATTCAAGAGTTAACAGATAAAATAAAAAAATTTGTTATAGAAGCCGACATGGATATAGTTGGGATTGCAGATGTTAATAATGATCTATTCTTAGAAGCACCAGAAACTCATCAACCAAAAAATATCTTGGAAGATGCTAGTTCAGTCATAATTTTTGGAAAAGCAATGCCAAGATCGATTTTTAGATTAACAAATCATCATACTAACCTTGTCCATAGAACTTATCATAGTTTATATAAATTTTTAGATATTACGGGAGTTAGATTAGCTCGTTATATTGAATCTTTTGGCCATTACTCTATATCAATTCCGTCATATAATCCTTTAGCAATAGAGAAATTACAACCATGGGGAATTATCTCATTAAAACATGCAGGACTTGCAGCAGGTCTTGGAAAAATTGCAAAGAATGGATTGCTAATTCACCCTGTGCACGGTACATTACTTAGGCTATCAGGAGTTATAACAACCGCAAAGTTAATTGCTAGTCCATTAATGGAAAAAAATTCGTGCAATGAATGTAATCTTTGTGTTGAAAAGTGCCCCAATAGAGCATTTGACAAAAAAGGTAATTTTAAAAAGATGACCTGCCTACCAAATACAGTTAAGCATGGGATTAATATATTGCACCCTTACGATCAAGATTATATAAAGAATATTGAATTGATTTCAAATACTTTCTTATTAGAGTACTCAGTGGGCTGTACAACGTGCCTGGATGTATGTCCAGTTAACAAAAAACGCCTTTCAAAACTCAAAAGTTAAACAGAGTCGATATACTTCTATAAAGGAAAAAAAAAAATATATTAATGGTTCGGGTTTAGGATCGGTCCGTGTCATAGTTTTTCCTTACGACTACGTAAAGTAATAAGCCAATTACGCTTAGGAAAAAACCCAAGAGGAGCCAAATCTCACTACTTTTAATGCCTCTTTTTATAGCATCTTTATGCATATATCTTGCAATTAGTAAAGCAATTGCTAAATAAGCAACTGCCCCCAATGCCATGAGAACATAAAGAAATGGACCCAATAGAGCCCTCATTGCCAAATAATGTGATTGAAGTAGAATTTTTTATCACTCAGTAATTTATAAATTAATGTTTCTATCATTGGTATTTTTTTATATTTATTATGATTTTCCTTTTAGAATTTGTATAAAATAGAAGCTACAATCATCTCAAGTTTAAGCACTTTTTTACATAAAATGTGAACGAATTTATTCTTAAGATTAGCTAAGGAAGCATTACTCAACCTAAAAGGTCAGACCTTGGAAATTAAAATGTGATTTTTAATTTGCTTTAACTTCTTTTTTGGAATAAGAAATAGAAGAATTAATTGAACTAAATAGCGATGAGATTTAAGATACTAGAAATATAAAAATAAAAAAAAACTAAAATTCAATTTCTATGGGATTTGATTGAAATCCTTTTCCACAATGGATACAAAATACAGATTCATTATTCGATAAGGTATGCATCATTGAATCAGTATACTTAGATCCACATTCAGTGCAAAAAATAGCATCAGGTTCGATTTGCTGATAATTTTTTTGAACAGGAGCAATTGGTTCAGGATTCTTATCGGTTTGAGGCGAATCAGATTGAGGATTTAGTTCAGTGCCAGGTTTGGGTTTACCTGTAATTTCATAATACAAGGTTTCAAGAGCCGTATAAATAAGTAGACCTAAACCATTCAAAAGATTGTATGCTCCTTTAAGTAGGTAATATACTAAATAAGCTGCACCTTTAAAAATATAATATACTAGAGTAATCACCAGTGCTAATAAAGCAATAACCCCGACTAAGATTAGAATTTGCGCATAAATAGGCTGAATTCCAAACCACCTCACAATTTCTTCCCATTGTTTACCAATAATATTAACAATATCTATCATTTTTTTTTATCACTCGTTTTATTTATTTATTCTTAATTAACTTGTGATTTTAATTGAATTAAAACAAAATGGGGGCCAATTTTTAAAAATTTAAGGTTTTAAAGAAGGTATAGTCCAATTTTTACGATACCCTTTATATATTTGGTTTGGTTCCTAATAATTAAGTATCTAACTAAGTAAAAAAAGGAGAAAAAAATGAATGAAAATGAAATAAAAGAAAATGTAAGAACGACTTATGGTGCAATCACAGCTCAAACTACTGGTGGAAGTGGAAGTGACAGTGGAAGTGGCTGTGGACCAACAAATTTAGATTCGAGTCAAGCAATAGGATATACCAAAGATGAGCTCTCAGAAATTCCTGAAGATGCAATTCTTGGTTTAGGATGTGGAAATCCAATTGCTAATTCGGAGATTAAAGAGGGCGAGACCGTACTGGATTTAGGTTCAGGAGGCGGAATTGATTGTTTTTTAGCCGCTAAAAAAGTTGGTAAAAATGGTAAAGTTATCGGTGTTGATATGACTGCACAGATGATCGATAGAGCAAGAGAAACGTTAAAAAAAGAAAATTATGAAAACGTTGAATTTAGGCTTGGAGAAATCGAGAACTTGCCATTGGCTGATAATACAGTAGATCTAATTATTTCTAACTGTGTTATAAATCTATCCCCGGATAAAGATAGGGTATTTCAAGAAGCTTTTAGAGTTCTAAAACCGGGTGGTAGAATAAATGTCTCAGACATAGTACTAACAAAAGATTTACCTGAAAGCATAAAAAACGATCCTAAATCCTACGCTGCTTGTATATCTGGTGCTATTAAAGAAGAAGAATATTTGGCATCTATTAAAAAGGCAGGCTTCCATGACGTTTCGGTATCAAAGAACTTTAAAACAGGAGACTCACAAGGTTTTGCTAAAAGTGTGACTGTGAAAGCATTTAAACCATTGAATGCTTGAAACCAAATCTTAAATTTCTTTTTTTTTTTTTTAATCTCCTTTCCAAGAAATAGAATATAAAAATTGCTCAGATCCTACTATTTCAGGCTTCTCTACAAACCATTCCCCTTGAAATCCTAATTCTTGAGCACTGAGATTAAAATGACTCACTGCTATCCCGATATCAATTTCCATAAATATATTATAACCAGAGTTATAAGGAGGTTTAGCGTATTCTACATAGAAATGGAATATATTTTTGTCTACCTCTTTTATAATTCTGCAGGGTTGTCGATTACCTGCGGAAGGGCCAATTCGAACCATTTCAAGGAGAGTCGAGAATCCTCCTATTTTTTCCTGATTAAGGGGGGTAGTGAAGTTTCCCTCAAAAAACAATTTGTTCCATGGAAGTCTCTTAGTAGCTTTTATATATGAGCGAAAGGTTATGTCTCTGGAGTTCTTTTTATCATAATATCCAATTGGTGTAATAGCTGGAACGATTTCATCACTTTCCTTGTTAATTTTCTTTGAAAATACACTTCTATTGAACGTTCCACCTAACCAGACGGTACCTAGACCGAGATCAGTCGCGGTCAGAATTATAGCCTCTAAGACATATCCATATTGTTCTTTACCATATTGGGATTTTTTAGCAGCCCCCACAATAAAATCTTGAGCTCCTTTAATTACTCCGTAAGTCCCCAATTTTCTTTTTTCTTGAGGATCAAATTCAGGCATGCTTATAAGTTTAAATCGAACTTTTTCGCCAAATTTACTATATGGACTATTAAAATTGTTATTCTCCAATAAATGCTTTATTTCTTCTTTTACATCATTTTCAAGCGGTTGGCCAGTATAAGTTCTTACTGATGTACGTTCCTTTATTATATCTGAAATTGGCTTAGTAAAATTCATTATTTTTATTCCTCTATCCAGATAATATTTAAAATCTTAAAACTTTTTTTAAAATTCATAATTAAGTTTCAATTTGATTAACAAGACCATCTCCTCTTTCTATCAACTTCTTTAATTTCATAACAAAACGAGTAGCTAGAGCACCATCAACAATATCATGATCAAAGGCTAAGATAATACTTAAAAATTCACGAATCATATTTTATCATTGATAACTACTCATTTCTGGGGGGATAATTTTTTATATTTATAATATAATTCCTCAATAATTGCATTAAATGCTTCTATTACTCCCTGTCCTGTTTTTGCAGAAGTAATATAGTATCCAAGGTAGTTATATTTTTTAACAAGTTCTTGAAATTTGATGTTGCTTATATTGTTTTGGGCTACCAAATCAACTTTATTGGCAAATAAAACAACAGGAATATCACCACAATACTTTTTTAATTCATTATACCAATTCATTATATGCGTGAAGCTGTCTTTACCTAAATCATTTGCTTCAATGCTACATACAATGATACCAGCTCTACTTTCTTTATAAAATAAAGGGTGTAGAAAATTAAAATCATCTTGACCTGCTATATCCCAAAATATTAAATTAATTACATCCCCATTAATTTCTTTATCATATCTTGAGAATTGGGCACCTATAGTCTTAACATAATCTTTTTCAAACTTCCCTTTCGTAAATTTGTTTATTAAGGACGTTTTACCAACCCCTCCATCACCTATTATGGATATTTTAAATCCAAATTCCTGTGAATTAGTCATTAGATTAGGACATGCTTCTCAAATAATTTAATACTTGTATTTTAAATTAGATATTGTATAATATAAACCTTTAGCTAAATTAGTTTTTTATAAAATTATAATTCACTAAATGCCGCCCTTTTAGTAATAAAGGTTTCTGTTATTAAAGAATCAAGTAAGGGGATATCTTTCAGGTAAACAGTTTGGTTTATTTTAAAATATCCAAGCAAATTTTGCCAAATATCACCTTGTTTTTGTATATGATCAATAAAATAATTTAATTTTTGAAGAGCATGATAAGAATCACCTTTAAAGATATAGGATATAAAAAAAGGTGGAGTGGATTTCAAAAGAAGAGTATATTCACCAAAGATTGCGCGGTCTAGTCCTTCAGAAAATATTTCTCTAATAAAATAATCAATGGTGGTTAGAAAACCGCCAAAAAGATGTGATTCATAAGATTTTTCCTCTATAAATGAATGAGAGAATAAAGGTGTTCCTCCTTCTGATAAAATTAAAAGAAGTACTGGTTCTTCATCCGAAATTTCTGGAACTTCAAATCTTCGTTTTCTCACCAAATTATCCATTTGTTCTTTCAAACCTGCGAGCTTCCAGCGTTCAGATAAAGATACATTTGATGCTTTTAAATTCTCCCAAATATTTTGTTTTTTAATTAATTCATCATGTTCGTGTGAAATTTGCTTTGCTAAGCGTTTAATTCCATATGTTTCAGCAATTTTTTGGGCTTGATTTAATAATCTTCTCGCTGATTTCACATCAAAATTCAATAAAGCTAATTTAGCCTGTAATATGAATGTTTCAGAAAAAACTAAAAATGCACGAGATTTTTCAGCTATAGTTAATAATTGAGCAGTGTAATGATTTATTTCATCAAGTACTTCATTATTATTATTTATACGATATTCTGCAAGAAGTAAGTCACAAAGATGAATATGTGAGTTAATTTTCAGCTCAAGAGATATATTTTCTGTTTCGATAACATGTTTCAATAATTCTTCAGTTTTAGCTTTATCTCGGATTCGAGAACTCCTTTTTAACATTAAAGCTTTATTGTATTGGTAAAGTATTTCGAGATTTTTATCTTTTTTTTGATTATATATCTTTTCTAAGCGATTAAAATATCTTTGAGCGCATTCAATATCCCCCTTTTGGAGAGCTACATATATCAAACTATCAAGAATATTTGTTTTATCCTCATACTGCTCCCAAAGTAGCAAACCTTCTTCCATATATTTCAAAGCAAGGTCATATTCCCCTTTATTAAAATATATATATCCAATATTATTTAGCAAATTTGCGATATACCAATTATTATTAATTTCTTTAAATATCGCTAGACTCTTCATATTATAGTTTAACGCAATGTCATACTCACAAATAGCTGTATTAATCGCCCCAAAAGAAACATTACAAAAACCTATCCAGTAATGGTTAAACTTAATTTGTTTTGCTAAAGACAATGCCTTCTTGGTATGTTGGTTTGCAAGTTCATAATTGCCTTTTATTAAAATCAAAAGATGCGCCATTAATAAATGAGCCCAAACTGTTTCAACGGTTATACTAAGTTCTTTATGTGAACTTAAGGGTTCTTTTAAGTATTTCTCTGTTAAATCTATATTCCCTAAAAACAAATTAACCCATGCTTTTCGCACATTTATTCGGAGTTTTCTTATTGATAATTCTTTTTCTGAAATAGAAGGAAAAGATTCCAATAAAGTTTCAGCTTGTTCAATCCTCTTAAGTGCTTCGTTAAATTTATTAGATAACCCCAATCCAGTTATAATAAATATCAATCCATCAAAAGATTGGAGTTTTTCATTAAATTTTTGGCCTTCTTGAAATATTTGTTCACCAAGCTCATTTAGTTCTTCACCCTTATGCTGATACGTTAAAATTAAGGATTTAAGAAACTTAAAATAATGTTTTTGCTGAAAATTAAGCCCCTCAAATTGGTTCCAATCGTTAAATAGTTCAAGAGCCTCATCAAGCTTACCAGCATCAAAAAGTTGTTCCGCTGTTGATAATTGCTTTAGCTTTGGATGAGACATGAATTCACTAATTTTCCTTTTGAATATATTAAGCTAAGAATTATTTTAAATATTATACAAAGAACAATAGATTTCAAAGTTTATTAGAGAAATATTGAATAATTTAGATTACAATCCAAAAGAAAAATTGAGGAATTTAGGGTAGAATCCACGTTAGATTTCGTTTGATTGGATACGCATAGAAATCACCCCTGACATTATATGACACATTATATAAATCTGCAGAATGGACAGCTGTAACCATATAAATTACGATTTAGTAATAATTTTCAATTTTCATAGAAATGCCCGGGTTACATTAATGTACAGTTTGTTTATAAATATAATTTGTTTTTACAGGTTATTTTATTATGAACAAATGAATTTTAAGAATTAGATACTATCATGGCATTAATTATTAAGGTTTATATAGAAAAAAAAAGAAGTATAGAATGGAGGAATATTGGTTAAGTAGCAACTTCATCTGGAAGTATTTTATCTAACCCAACTCCTCCATTTTCTATATTTTGATTTAAAATTAAAATAATTTATGGAACAACAATTGTAATATCTTTAGGCCACACCATTTCTCCAGTTTTGGCATCTAAAATTCCAACATGATTGACTACAAGTCTCTCTCCTGCTCCTTCAGTTATATAACCATTCCCACTCAATCGTACAAATGTTACAACTGGAAGTAGTTCTGGTGGATAAGTAGGAGGAAACATAGGATTGGGAAGGATAAAATCTATCTCAGCCAATGATGGTAATCTTTCATATGTATTAAACCAATCATCCAACATTTCTTTATTGAAAAGAATCTTAGCTACGAAGTTATAGTTCATAATACCTTTATAAGCTGGTGGGAAATGGTAAAACTCTGGCTGAAGTGTGAACCCTAAAAATGGAACTTCGCTTGCATGTAGGTTTATTGTAATTAAGACGTGTTCTTCATCTACCTCTCTTTCTGTTATAGTTCCTCCATGTGGACAGTCCTCTAAAACTTTGTACGTCCAGAAGAGAAAATTAATGCCCTCAAATCCAGGTGCCATCAACCATTCAACAGCATGAGGATAAATAGCTAACCCAGATTCAGGATCGACCCATGCTGAGATTGATACTTCCCAGTCCATACCCATAAAGACAGCATATTCTCCAGCATAATCATCTATTGATCTAATGGTTGTTGTCGCTTGAACTGCTGTACTAAATAAAAGGATTGTAATTCCTATTGTTGCAATTGTCATCAACTTTGGTGCCGTTTTTATTCTACTAATTTTGATCAACTCTTTTTTTTAAATTTTATTTATGTTTTTATCATCAATATGACGATTAATAAAATCTTGAGATACACGTGTATTTATAATTAGGCTTCCGATAATTCCATGGAACTTCCTTTTTCTAACGGAATTTTTATTGACTTGAAAGATCCAATTTAAATTATTAGCATTACCTCAATATTGATTCCACACATAGAAGACTTTCTTAATATTAATTATTAAGGTTTATATAGAAAAAAGAAGTATAGAATGGAGGAGTTGGATTAGCCACAATACTTCCATTTGACTAACCCAAACCAATATTCCAACCAATATTCCTCCATTCTTGTGTTAATTCCCTGATTCACCCTTTAATTAATAAATATTAAAAAAAAAATCAAAAATTAATTATTGAGTTTATTTTCCTTGCTTGATATATGCAAAAAGGCCAAGAATCCCAAGCAAAGACATTATGGTAACATCCATGACAGTTTGCATAGTAGCTGCAGGAGAAATTACTGAACTAAGCATAGCAAGACTTGAAGCTTCCACAATTATGTTAATTGGTATCCAAAGATACAAAATTTCGTATGCAAATTTAATCTTTTCCCAATCCCAATCCTTATGGAGCAATACTAACAGCGTAAATATTACTACTATAAATAAAGCGCCACCAAACATTCTTGGATGAACGGGATTTTGCCATGTTGGCATATTAAGTGAGGCAATGAGCACATCAGTAAGAAATACTAGCATTATTCCAAAAATTAGACTAACGCCACCGTAAGCTAAAATTGCTATTTTGGTAAGTTTTTTAATTTCGGTCATTTTTTTTATCATCTCTTTTTTTAAATTTCGGTTTTATCATCTTTTTGATGACTAATTAAAGGTTGAGATAGATTTACCTTTATAATTCAGCATCCGATAGTTCTATGATAGTTCCGATTTATTATGGAAGTTCTATGAAATAGATATAAATAGTAAAAAATATTTCTTATAATTTAGAAAATAAGTATTAATTTTCTCAAAAAATGGAAAGCATTAATTATCCTCCAGAAAAGATCTATAGCCCCTCTAAATTGAAAAAGCCGGATTATGACCATATTATTCTCTGGATGTTGAGTAATAATGAGAATTGTAAATGGGCGGACTTTCATCAAGAACCGATTGAAATTCCTACAGGTACATTATCTAGACATTTAGATACGTTAAAACGTAAGGGATTTGTAAAAAATTTTGCTAGAGGGTATTACAGAATTACATCTGAGGGAAAAAAGAAATTTTATGAACTATCGAGTGAGAAAAAAAAGACTCGTAAACTAAATTATCCTCCTAAAATAATTTTAAAGAGTGGAAGGAATTATTTTGATTGGATTCTTTGGATGGTTTACAATAATAACTATTGTAAAAGATCTGATTTCCTTGAAGATCCATTATCTATAAACCAATCTTCATTGTCAAAGAATTTAAACTTATTAATTGAAAAGGGTGTTGCATTAAAGGAGGAAGGAAAATATATTATTACGCGAGCAGGTAAAGCAGCGTATTCAAGGATGCTTCAAAATTATGATTTGGATAGACAAACTATTTTAGAGGAGGAGAGTAAACGAATAGAAGAGATTACTAAGAAAACAATTCAGTTTTTTGAGAATTATGATATTAAAGATGAAGATATACAATTTAGGTTTCTTAACAATGTATTAAGATTAGAATATGAAAAAGTAAAACCATTATTAAAAGATGAAACAATATTCCATAAAATCTTACTTTTTCTCACAATTAATCATCCAGATCAATATCCGAGTTTTGTTCCATCTGAAGATTTTTCCAAAACCTATAAAATTAAGAAAACTACACTTGACTATTATATTGACGAAATATCTGAAGGTAAAATATATCCATTAAGATTTTTCAAGTTAAGGCAACCATCGGGTGAGCAATATTACTTTCAATCAGATGGAAGACTAGAAAGAATACTTCGGGTAATCACAGAGAATCAAATAAATAAGGTTTCTTATATGAATAAGCTTTTTTCAGAACCAACACCAGAAGTACCTACAATAGATATGAAATCCATTATAAATGATCTTGCAGATAAGAGTTGTGAATTTTTATTTAATAAAGATTTGAACATATCATTAAGGGAGTTTTTACCTGAATATATTAAGTATTTGGCTTATAAAATTGAGACCAAAAGGGAATTAAAAGCATCTTATGATAAATTAGAGGGAATTATTTGGCAGAACATAACAGATATTTTTCAATCACAAATCTCTGAAAGTAAAGAAGATCAATATGAAGAACAGATAAAAGAGATTGATAAGGAAATTGAATCAGATCCTGAAAATCTTGATTTGTATTATTTGAAGATAAAAATTTTAATTTATTTTAACCAATACCAAGAAACAATAAATCTATTGGATAGTATGTTTGAACTCTTTCCTGAAAGCGAGAAAGATATTAAAGTAATAAAAGCAGCTGTTCTTAGAAGAATGCAAAATATTGAAGCAGGATTGGATATTATCAACGAATTAATTCAAAAATTTCCAGAAGACAATGATCTTATATGTTATAAAGCTTATTGGATGCAGTATTTAGACAAAAAAGAAGAAGCAATAAAAATTATTCAAAAACTTGTAAAAGATGACCCAGAAAATGGACTGTATCAAGATACTTTTGGTGAAATTTTAATGTTTTTTGAAGAGTACGATGAAGCAGTAAAAAGATTTCTTAAAGCTATCGTAATTGGGAGTAATGATTGGTATATTTATCAGACTTATACTAAATTAGGAATTTGTTATAAAACAATTGGAGATCTTGATTTAGCAGTCAAAAATCTCAGGAAAGGGATAGAACTAACAAAAAAAAGTACATCTGACCCTGAAACTAGACAAAAATGGCTCACAATCACAGATTTATTTCTTGCTGAAATCGAACACTTATGAACTTTAGATTAATCTTTTTTAAAAATTATTTTAAAATGCTTTAAACGATATGGAAAGAAAAAACCTCTAGTAAACATAATCTCATATTGTTCAATATTTTTTTTTAAACGTCTTTCTTCGAACCGTGCTCCAATAAATGTTGTACTTTTTCTTTTACATCATTTTCCAGAGGTTGACCAGTATAAGTTCTTACTGAAGTACGCTCCTTTATTAAATCTGAAATGGGCTTTGTAAAATTCATTATTTTTATACCTCAAACCAGATAATATTTAAAATTTTAAAACTTTTTTTAAAAATAATAATTTTTTCATTAGTTATCAACTTGATTTAAAAGAATATCTTCTCTTTCTTTTAATTTTTTATATGTCTCATCATTATCGTTCTCAAGTTTAGATTAATTTTTTTAAAAAATTATTTTAGAAAAACTTTTTTTTGAGAATTCTCATTATACTTAAATTTAAATAGCCTATCTTTAAATTATCTCATGGGATATTGAAACTAATTTAATATTTCGAGCAAGAGATTCAAAATATTACTGCTTAGGATTGAATCCATTAAACTTGATACAATTTAATTTAGATTCTCCAAAGATATTAATATGAGATGTATTATTATATAAAAGAGATTTGATTAGTCCCCACTGTTTTAAAAAAGCAATGAGCATCCAAGAAAGAGTTATTAATTTTTTCAAAAGGAAATTTTCATTCTCTCCTGCCGATTCAGATAGCTTCAGAAGAGAAAAATTACTAAATGTTTTTTTGTTTACATTTGTTTTAATTGCAGTCATTGCTATTTTAGTTCCTCCAATATTTATTTTGATTGGATTTTCTTTTGGATATGAAAAAGGAGTTCTTGTAATTTATGCAGCTTTTTTTTTCTTGCTTGTAGTTACTAGTATCATTGTTTTAATTAAAAAATACTTATCAATACCTTTAGCAAATATCACATTTTTAGTTGAAATCACATTGATCGTTTTATTCGTACAGACTGATATTAATATAATAAGATATGGTGTTGGGATATTTTGGCTTTTTCTTCCCGTTTTTTTAACGAGTTTGTTATTTAGATCAAAGTGGGTTATTGTAACTGCTATAATTGCCTTGATTATTATTGTAATACAACATTATTTTATTGGGTTAATCCCAGATACCTTTCAGTTAACAGGATTTATTATTTTTACAAGCATTACAATACTTTCATCAAGATTATTAGAAAATTCTCTTGATTTTTCACGAAAAAAGGAAAAAGATTCCAAATCGGCAAATTATAGAAATAATCTATACAGAGATTTATTTTCACATGATATAAATAATATCCTTCAAAATTTCCAAGGATTTATTGATCTATTCTCTCTTCATTTACAAAATCCATATAAATTCGATACGATTGAGGAAGTATTAAAAGTAGCTAATCAACAAGTATATAGAGGTAAAAATTTAGTTTTAAATGTGAGACATCTTTCAGAACTTGAAACAGAAGAACATAAGTTAAGTGTTCTCGATGCTTTTATAATTTTAAAACAAGCTACAAAAAATCTTAAAGAACAATTCTTAGAAAAAAATATTAATATAAATATTGAATCTTTCTCTGAGAATGTCTATCTAAAGAGTAATAGAATGCTAATTTTTATTTTTGAGAATTTGTTAAGAAATTCAATCTTGTATAACAAGAATTCATCCATAAATATATTCATTGAAATAACTGAAGATCAAATCGATAATTTGAAATATATAACGTTTAAATTCATAGATAATGGAATTGGAATTCCAGATTCTCAAAAAGATAAAGTATTCTTAAGAGGATTAAGAAATGATGAGATCATTAATGGATCTGGATTAGGATTAACTTTAGTTGGCAAAATTGTTGAAAGTTATCATGGGCGTTTGAAGGTAGTAAATAAAGTTAAGGGTGACTATGAACAAGGATCCATCTTCATTATTCAGATTCCTAAATCCTAACAAATAACTTTTTTGCCTAATTAATTTTAATTTCAAATTGGTACAAAAGTACTAACATTTTAAGATAAAACTGCTATTGAGACAAAATATTTGATATTTAAATAGTAATAGAACATAAATATAATTTAACAAAAATTATATAATTTAAAATTAAAAATTTGATGTGATTAGAAAAAATGGTTTTTAATCCTCTTGGTGATGGTTTATCTATTGTTTGGGATTTAATTGCAACGTTTATCTCATTGGTATTAGTCCAGGTAGTAGTGTTAGTGAATGCTAAAATTCAGAAATCAGGGAAGTTAGATCAAGTAATTACTAGGAAAATGGTACATATCTTTGTAGGTCCAGTATATTGTATTTCTTGGTTGTTATTTTCAGGAACGATTGTTAGTAGGTTTCTTGCAATAATTGTTCCAGGATTTTTTATTCTAGCATTCGTAATGATTGGTACTGGAAGGATGAAAAATGAAAATATGGTTAAGTCTATGTCACGTACAGGTGATCCAAAAGAATTATTAGGAGGCACATTACATTACGCCATTATAATGGTTATTTTTACTATCATATGGTTCTACTATCCAGCAAATCCGACCTCCTTAATGGTTTTGGGATGTTTAGCTGGTGGTGATGGTATAGCAGACATTGTAGGGCGTAAATATGGCGGTGAGAAAAAATTTGGGATTGGAGGAAGTCAAAAGACTTTAATAGGAAGTCTTGGAATGTTTTTTGGCTCATTCATCTCGAGTCTCCTTTTAGTATTGATATTTTTAATTGAAAGACCGGAATTCAACTTAACAATACTAATACTTCCGATTCTCATCATCAGCGCTGTAGCTACTGTTGTTGAAGCATTAGCTCCTAAGGGTCATGATAACTGGATGATTTTTGTATCTGTAATAATTATGGTTTTGATTCTTAAGCTTGCAGTTCCTAATTTGTGGCCTTATAATTTCTTTGCTTTTTAAAATATTCATTGAGAAAATATGACAAATAAAAAACTTTTAGTACTCAAACTCGGTGGTTCACTTCTTACAGATAAATCAACTCCTTACACAGTAAGAAATGGAATCCTTGACTCAATAGCTTTAGAATTAAAAGAGTGTATGGATTCCGGCTTGATTGAGAGTTTAGTTCTGATACATGGTGTCGGTTCTTTTGGACATCCTCCCGTTATTAAATACAAACTCTATTCAGGTTTTACTGATAGTAAACAATTAATCAATCTCTCGAAAACACAAATAATTGTTACTAAACTTCGTGTAATGATCGTAGAAAGCTTAGAGAAAGCAGGAATACCAGTCAACCTTATGTATCCCTCATCATTACTAGTTGGAAAAAGTGGGAAAGTTTCAGAATTCTCGTTTATTGCACTAAAAGGGTTTTTATCGATAGGCATGGTACCCCTATTAGGAGGTGATATGATGTATGATGAAGACATAGGATTTAGTATATGTGGTGGAGATGTTCTCTCCGTCATTATTGCACGTGAATTAGAAGCAAATCGATTAATATATGCTACTGAAGTTTCTGGAGTGTATGATAAAGATCCAAAAATATTTACTGATGCTTTAATGCTCAAAGAAATCAATATCAATGAAATTGATAGAGTTATCCAAAATATAGACGTATCTAATAAAAAAGATACTACAGGTCTAATGAAGGGAAAATTAATTTCAATCAGTACAGCAAAACATCTAATTGAGCAAGGTCTAAAGGTGTCTATAATTTCAATGATGGCTCCAAATACGCTTAAAAGTTATTTGGAAGGAAAAAATAATCTTGCAACAAGGATAATTAGAGCTAAATAATATTTATATTTTTTTTTAATCTATTTTGCAAAAAAATCGTTTGTAATTGATGTTAGTGCTTATTAAATTATGTTTAGATTAATCTTTTTTAAAAATTATTTTAAAATGCTTTAAACGATATGGGAAGAAAAAACCTCTAGTAAACATGATCTCATATTGTCTAATATTTTTTTTTAAACGTCTTTCTTCGAACCGTGCTCCAACAATTATATAGAGAATATATCCTGCTGATTTTGTCAAACTAACGCTATCTGCTGAACTTAATAGGTTTGCTAAAAATATTAGCAGAAATCCTGCGTACATAGGATGGCGAGAAAACCTATAAAATCCTCCTAATTTTATATCATCTGAATTTTCACGTATAACTCCTAATAATTTCAATGGATTTACTTGAATGAATACACCTATTACAATTATTATACCACTATAAAATAAAATTTTGTAAAGAATTTGAGCTAGAATTATTGATTTATTTAAAAGAGGCACCATTTGTATCGCTCCTGCCCTCAAGAAAGTTGAAATTATCAATTCTAAACAAAAAAGTGTTATAATACTAACTATGTTAAAAAATATACGATAACGTTGAGCAAAAGGATCAACCTTAAATTTTCTCTTAACTGGATTCGAAGCTAAGATGGAATGAAGACATCCCCAAGAAACCATAAGAATTGCAGTAATAAGTTCGTTATACATGAATGCTAAATAAAATTTTATAAAAAATCTAATTAAATAATACAAATTTATTGTTCATTTTTGAGCTTTTAGGGGAAAATTCATTCATTCTTTGCCTTTCCAAGAAATTATATATAAGTAACCATCAGACTCAGAAATAGAAGGTTCTTCAAAAACCCAGTTCCCTTCAACACCTAACTCTTTTGAAGTAAGATCGAAATGACTTACTGCAATTCCGATATCAAGTCGTCTGAATTTCATGTATCGCAAACCCATACCAGCTTCTGATTTAATTATATAGAAATGAAAGGTTTTCTCGTCAAGCTCAATAACAATTCTCCATGGCTGTTGATTGCTTGCAGACGGTGCTAACCTAACACTTTCAAGTAAAGGAATAAAATCTCCCAAATTTTCACGTGAAACCGGAGTATTAAAATCATTCTCAAAAAATAATTTTTCCCATGCGAATCTTTTATTGGCTCTTATAGCTACACGAGTTATCTTTTCTCTCATTTTTCTTTTGACAGAATATCCAATAGGCGTAATGGCAGGTACAATCTCCTCTGAAGTGCAGTTAATTTTAGCGGAAAAAAGACTTCTATTGAAGAAACCCCCCAACCAGCATGTACCTAATCCTATATCTGTTGCAGCTAAGATAATAGTTTCAAGGATATATCCAAAATGTTCTCTATTATATTTCGATTCTTCTACCGCCCCAACAATAAAAAATTGAGCTCCTTTTATAAACCCGTAAGTTCCTAAATTTTTTCTTTCGCTTGGGTCAAATTCTGGTACCGCTATGAGTTTAAACCGTATTTTTCCAACGAATTTACTAAAGGGACTTTTAAAATCATAATTTTTTAATAAATTTAATATCTTTTCTCTCGTTTCTTCAAATTCTATTGCCTCCTCGAAAGTTCTTCTTGAAGTTCGTTCTCGAATTATATCTATTACTGGTCTGGAAAAATTCATTGGTTAAACCTAAAAAATCTTTATTAGATAATTATTTTATCATTTGGATTGTTTTCGATTTAGAATGGAATTTTCTTATCTTTGTTTAAAGATAGATTTAAAAAACGGGAAGTTCTTGTTATTTATTGAACTTTTTAAAATTAAAGAATAACTATAAATTGTAATAAATAGAATCATAGAATCTTAAAATTGAATCCGCTAATATTTGTTGTTGATGATAATTTGGTTTTCCTAAGTAATATTAGTCATATTTTGGAGGTTAGTGATTATGACGTCATTATAGCAAATAATGGAAGGGTTGCATTGGATTTACTTACTAAAATTGAGAGAATTCCTGAGATTATTGTAAGTGATATTATAATGCCTGAGATGGATGGATATGATTTATTTCGAGCAGTCTCAAAGAATCCTCTTCTTAACCACATTCCATTTATATTTTTATCAGGGCAGACTAGTCCGGATGATGTCAGGTTCGGCAAAATGTTAGGCGTTGACGATTATCTCACTAAACCGTTTAATATGGAAGACTTACTGGCAGTAATCGCGGGAAAGATCTCACGTAGTAAAAATGTTAAGGAATTAAATGAAAAAATTGAGGTTATGCTATCATCTCTTACTCTTAATATAACTCCATCAATTTCAGAAGAAGAGAAAAGTCATGTAGTCCTATTACTAGTTTCTTGGGATGATAAAAGTGGACCAAGATTAATATCAAATTTCCCTAAAGATGATGCAACCTCAATTTCAACTGAAAAAGTAGGTCAACAATTATTTCATGTCGTTGTTTCCCTATATGGATATGAAAATATAACTAAAGCTGAAGGAGTTTTACTTAACATAGAAAATTTTAAAAAAAGGGGATACATCTTTTTCGACTCTTATTCAGATGAAAATGTAAGAGGTGGCGAGCGTCGTTACATGCTCGGAGTTGTCGCCCCGAAGATTAACTATTTTGAATCATTAAAGATAAAAGAAGTTTTTATTGAAATATCTTCAAAAATAAAAACAAAAAAAGATTGGGATATCAAAGGTTATTGGGAACATGTATCTTCTATTTTAATGAATCCTTTCTAATCACAAGAGAATTCAGGGAAGCACACAATGATAAATGATCAAAAAATTGAAAAACCGGCTTTAAAGGTTGGTTTCACACCAATGCGCTTAATAACTAATGATTCTCATTTTGGTTGACTAGGGGAATAGCAATCCGCATGGGTAGTCCTGTAGAATCGTATTGATAATTCTCTGGAAGGAATCGAAGGTTTTTTTTACCAAAAGAGGCAGAGATTGCTAAGACCCATGCATCCAAAATATCATCCTTGGCAATAATTTTACGTGGGAATTTTTTTAACGCACCTTCATAGAAGGAGCCATCACAATTACAATAATCCATTATTAAATTTAACCGGTTTTTGAGTCCTTCTTCTGTTTTTTTATAATAGATAAAAGATTTGTCTGCTAATGTCATAAAACATAATTCAGGACCAGCTTCATAAAAGGTATTACGAGCTTTTTTATTTTCTTGAAGTAATAAATCAACTTCTTTAATTTTTCCCATTATATTCCATGATTGCTTTGATAGCCCTTTCCCGGTTTTGTCTCTATTAATCTTGTTAGCCTCTTGATAGGTGGATTTGTATAGAGCATCCCGACAAGGCGTAGGGAATATGGAAGATGAATGTTTTCCTTTTAGATATTTTCGAGCCGCTACATCAGCAGATCTCGGGGAAGGTCCACCATCAATTAATCCAATTGGAATATCTATAAGAACTACTTCAGCATCTGGATGTGAATTCAAAAACTCCTTAATTGTCGTAAATATTTCGATCTCCCATTTTAATGGATTTTGCTTATATATACTGACCCAACCAGCTTTACAACCATCGATCCCAAAGAATTTGGCCGATTTTCTCATGATTTCTATCAATATATTGAGTATTTAATTTTTAAATTTATTTAATCTTGATATGTTTATAGATTTAGGAGGTAAAGGAAATTTTTTCAATATTATGAATTTTGTTCGGATGTCGCGCAACATTATCGAATAAAAAAAGTTGATGTTAGTAGATCTAAAACAACATCATGTCCACATTGTGGTAACAAAACTGCTCTTGGAGGTAATTACTGCGAAACATGCGGTAAAGAATTACTTTCAGGACAATGTTATACTTCAGGTATTGTTTGTAGCAAATGTGAAAGAGTTAATGCTAAGGATTCTGGATTCTGTCGATATTGTGGAACTCAATTAGTAAAAGAAGCTAATAACAAAACTCAACCAATAACTAAACGAAAAAGATCGAAAGCTTAATCTCTTTTCTTTTCAATTTTTTTTTTTCTTTTTTTAATTTACCAAGAAATCTTAAACTATTTGCTTTTAAAGGTTAAAAAAAGCGGAACTACTTTGTATGGTGAAAAGAATTTATCTATTTCCTTGCTTTTCGCGATAAATTTTAATTGCTGTATGTAGACCATCAGCTGCTAAATTACTACAGTGCATCTTCATGGGAGGCAACCCATCCAAAGAATCAGCTACATCTCCCTTTGTAATTTTCAGAGCATCATCTAACGATTTCCCTTTTGCTAATTCTGTCACCATAGATGATGTCGCAATGGCTGCTGCACAACCAAACGTTTGAAACGAGATATCAGATATAACTTCCTTCTCATCCACTTTTATATAGATAAATACAAGATCTCCGCAAGTGGGATTTCCTATTTCTCCAATAGCATCAGCATCTTTCATTTCTCCCATGTTTCGAGGATTTTTAAAATGCTCCATCACCTTTTCAGAATAAATCTTAAACACCCTAT
>SDBS01001680.1_pt1 | contig 22460 bp, 13 predicted proteins | sample 2277091 | NCBI WGS metagenome assembly SDBS01 (sample SAMN10404972, study PRJNA504765) | marine sediment metagenome | isolation source: marine sediment core GS10_PC15, 163 cmbsf | place: Arctic Ocean: Southern Knipovich Ridge | collected 2010
AAGGATATCTTATAGGACCGATGTTTGAGCGTAACGATATCTACGCCGACGAAAACAAAATCCAATTCGCCATCACCATCGACGTCGATCCGGGGCGAGGGCTGCAGGATTCGGATCCCCGGCGCGCGCTCGCCGAACCGATACGACCAGCCCCCGCGTGGTTTATAGGTGGCGATAATCACCCGGTCTTTTTTGCCTTCCTGGCCGAGTTCGGAAAGCACAATGCCGCCGATTGCCTGTTCAACGGGCGGACAATCGATGAAGTACTCGACCCAGACCTCATTGGCGCGAACATGGTCTACCACGAAATTCTGCAAAAGTGGATACAGCGTGTCGCATGCCGATTGGCTCCTGGCGGGTGTAACGCCAAGCCCGGCCGAGCATACAACCCCCAGGATAATTGGGATGAATCTGCGCATTGTTCTTTTGATTCTCCTTCTCTTGACGATGTCTGACCACCGCCCGCGACCTTTAAAACGAAAGATAATATAGCGCACCGTGGCGGACGATCAAAAGGATCATTTTTTTGCCCTCCGCCCGGGAGACAATTGATTTGAAATGTTCGACATTCTCAATCTTCGTTTCATCGATTTCCAGGATCACGTCGCTCTCACGCAGTCCCGAATACGCCGCCGGCGAACGGGCAAGGATATTCTTGACCACTACGCCCCCGATGCCCTTACGCAGTCCCAGTCGCCGAGCGGTCCGGCTGGTCATGTTTTCGACGACAACCCCCTCGATCTGGCTGACCCATTCATCGGACGAAGCGGACAGATATAAATATTCAGTCGGCGTCTCACCGATCGTCAACCGGGTCCGACCGTGGCGGCCGCGGCGCAGGTATTCGATCTCCACGGTTTTGCCGCTCGGGGCCAATGCGATAAGGTATCTCAGCCGCGCCGCGCCGGTAACTTCCTGGCTATCTAGCTCGATGATGATATCGCCGCGCTGCAGCCCCGCGGTCTCGCCCGGACCTTTTTCAATGACATCATTCACCAGGGCGCCGTGGGTCCCTTGGGCGCCGAACGCGCGGGCAATATCCGGATCGAGGTCCTGGTAGGTAATCCCCGCCCATCCCCGAATAAATCGACCCTGCCTGATAATCGAGTTCATCACCGTCTGGGCCATATTCGCGGGAATGGCGAACCCGATTCCCTGGTATCCGCCGCTCCGGGAGAAAATTGCCGTGTTAATTCCAATCAGCAGGCCGTCGATGTCCACCAGCGCGCCGCCGGAATTGCCCGGATTAATCGCCGCGTCGGTCTGGATGAAATCCTCATATTCCACGACGCCGACATTGGCCCGGCCCTTGGCGGAAATGATGCCCATCGTCACGGTCTGGCCGATTCCGAAAGGATTACCCAGGGCCAGCACCAGGTCGCCGATATTCGCAGCATCCGAGTCGCCAAACTGGACCGTCGGGAAATCCTCCCCCTCCAATTTCAGCACCGCGACATCGGTTTCCGGGTCGGTCCCCGCGATTTGCGCGGTGAATTCCCGGCCATCGGGAAGATAAACCAAAACCTCGGTAGCGTCTTCAATGACATGGTTGTTGGTCAGGACATATCCGTCAGCCGTGATGATCACCCCCGAGCCCAGCGATCGTTCACGCCTTTCCCGCGGTGCCGAAAAAAAGCGCCGACCGAAAAAATCGAAGAATGGATCGGAGCCAAACGGTCCGCGGCGCACGCGTTCACGGACGATACGTACCGAGGAAACATTGACTACCGCGGGAGCCACGGCCCGGGCGACCGCGGAAAACGTCCACTCACCCGACCCTGTCGCCGCCGACACGGGCGGGACAGCGACTGGTAACTCCGAGACCTCTTGCGCGGCGGCGAGCCGGACGGTGTTTTCCGTATCCCCGGAGAGATAGGAAATACTCTGCGGCCCGTCGATCGTGACACCTAATGCCAGCCCGATGAGGAAACAACATCCCAAGCCGAGTATTACCAGTCCGGTCGTTTTGCCTTTTGCCATTATTCCTCCTGTGTGGCCTTAAGCTGTTTATCCCGCATATTGTACAGCGCTCAGGCCACTACTATCCAACCAACCGGTAGAAAATATCGGCCCCGGGCGAAGTCAAGATTAATAGCCGATCGGGACAATCAGGAACGGGCTGTCTCTCGCCGATATAGAGGTATAGTGGGCAATTACAGCGATGCCGAATGGGGACGGGAACGATGAAACAGAAAGTAGCCACACGCCGCACGGCCGGGCGGCGGAGAATCACCCCGGTATTCGATAATGCGGAAAAGACAAATATCCTCGTGATTGACAGCGAAAGCCATGTTTGCGAACATATCAAACGGCTGTATGCTGCCGAAAATTGCCAGGTAGATTGTGCCTCAACTGCAGCGCAGGCTTCGAAATTGCTGGCTGCGTGCCGGTATGACGTCCTAATTGTCGAGGTCGGGGTGGAGGGACTCGATGGGTTTGGCATAATCCATGCGGCCCGGAGAGGGGACGCCGATCTTCTCGCCATCGTAACCACCAACCAGCCAACGACCGAGCTGGCGGTAAACGCCCTTAAAGAAGGCGCATGCGATTTTTTGTCCAAGCCACTTGATGAAATTGAGTTACAATTGACTGTCCTGCGGGCGACGGAGTCCCGCCGCCTGAATCTGGCCAAGGCCCGACTTTTAGAGGATGCCCAGCGAAAGAATGTCGAGTTAGCCCACCGGGTCACCGAATTAAACGCGCTGGCCGATGCCGCCGGCGTGTTGTCTTCGACCGGCGATATTTCAAAGTTGCTCTCGGCCATTCTCCGGCTGGCGACCAAAGTGACCCTGGCCCGATACGGGTCGATCATGCTCTTGGAGGACGGGGATGAAACCCTGACCATTAAAGCTACTGAGGGGTTGGATGCCCAAAGGTTGAAGGATGTGAGTCTGCCGGTAGGCGAATCGATTGCCGGGTGGGTTGCCCAGCGCGGCGAGGCGTTGAAAATTGACAATGTGGAGGCCGACGAGCAGTTCGGCCGGGTCAACCGGCAGAGGTTTGAAACCAAATCACTTCTTTCAGTTCCGCTGCGAACACCGAATCGGGTGATCGGAGTGATTAATCTCTCGGACAAGGCCGGCGGTGAGCCGTTTACCGAATGGGACCTCCGGATTCTACGCGCGTTCGCCGCACAGGTTTCGATGGCCATCAGCGATGCCGAACAATTCCAGAAAAACAGGAGCAAGCTGGCCGAGGTAACCGCCCTGTATGAGATCTCACGAAAAATCCCCACGGCAACCACTTCCGGCGAGGTTGCGGAAGTCATTTTCAACGGTCTCGAATCGATCGTCGTTTGTGAGGCCAAAATCTGGTTTGAACCGCTGCCCGACACCGGCGAATTCGTGGCCGTGCAGGTCGACAGTGCGCTGAAGGAATTCCATCGTGAAGAAGGTATTGTAATTCCGGCCTGGGAGGGTGACCCGCGGGATGAACAGCAACTCGCGGGATACATGCTCGAGGCCCTGACCAAAATCGTCTCCCCCGGGATACCGCTGCCGTCAATTCTGGTTTCCCCGATCGGCGAGCCGGTGTCGTCGGGTGATACCGGACCCGCATTCCGGGGGGTACTTGTACTGCTTTCCTCCAGTTCGCGTCCATTTAATTCACATACCGCACGATTGGTGCGCGTCGCGGTCGCTCAGGCCGCAACATTATATGAACGCAAAAGCGCCCTGCTTAATGCCTCGCGGCTGCTCACCATGGGCAAAATGATCTCGGAGATCTCGCATGATCTGCGCAAGCCACTGACCAACATGAAGGGGTCGCTCCAGATAATTCGATCCAAACATAAGATTACCGAAAAAACCGCCGGGGTGTTGGAATCCACCGAACAGGAAATCGACCGGCTGGCCGAGCTGGTGGCCGAATTGGTCGATTTTTCCAATCCCCGAAAATACCAAACGCGAAAAAGACCGGTCAAGCCAGTCATCGATCGCGCGTTGCGGATGGTGGGAAAAGACGCCCGCCAGAAAGAACTGGCGATCAACTGCGAATTCAGCGATAACCTCCCGCCGTTTTTCCATGATGAAAACCAGATCCTCGAAGTGTGTTTGAACCTCATCCTTAACGCCTTCGAGAGCATGAAGCCCGGTGGCACGCTTACCATCCGGGGGTTCTTGAGGGGATGTCCCGGCGGCGGCAAAGAATGTCTGTGCCTTGAGTTTGCCGATACCGGGTGTGGCATCGACAAAGCTGATCAGGCACGGATTTTCGAGCGGTATTATACCGGGCGGGAGGACGGCACCGGGCTGGGGCTGGCCATCGTCGAGCGGATCGTCCAGGCCCATGAGGGCACGATCGAGGTGGAATCCAAACCGGGCCGGACGGTATTTCGGTTGTTTTTCCCCATTGAGAGGTAGATCGGGCCGGATTGCCTGCACCCCCCAAAACTCAGTTGCGTAGGTCAAGCGCCCTGGCGCTTGACACTTTGTGTCAAAATTCAGTACGGCCTTCCAGAGCTTTCGCGAGCGTATGCTGATCGGCGTATTCGACATCGCCGCCCATCGGCAGGCCGCGCGCAATACGCGTGACCTTCACCCCCAACGGCTTCAGCAGTCGGGCAATGTATAATGCGGTGGTTTCGCCTTCCGGCGTGGGATTGGTGGCCAGGATGATTTCCTCGGCGCCTTTTTTCGCCCGGGCAACCAGTTCGGCGATTTTTAAATCCTCCGGCCCGATCCCATCCAGCGGGGCAAAGACACCGCCGAGCACATGGAAAACACCATCAAACGACCCCGCGCGCTGAAAAGCATCAACATCGTGGGGTTCCTCGACCACGCAGATTATTTGTTGGTTGCGCTGATCGTCACCGCAGATCGGGCAGAGATCATCATCGGAAATATTATAACACACCGAACAGGTGCGAATTTTTTCTTTTACATTTAGGATGGCCCGGGCCAGTTCGCGCGCAGACTCGGGCGGGGCTTTGAGCACATGATACGCCAGTCGAAAGGCGGTTTTCCGGCCGATTCCCGGTAAGCGGGAGAATTGGTTGACCAGTTCTTCCAGTGTCGCGGATGTCTGCGTCATATGTATTAACCAATGTTGCTCGCTCGTAGGGTGGGCACCGCCCACCATGTTTTTACATATTCAAACCCGGAATCTGCATCCCGCCGGTGAGTTGCGCCATCCCCTCGGCCTGCATTTTCTGGGCGTTTTCCAGTGCCTGGTTGACCGCGGCGGTGACCAGGTCTTCCAGCATTTCAATATCTTCGGGATCAACGACTTCCTTGTCGATTTTAACCGAGAGAATTTCCATTTTGCCGTTGGCGGTGACTTTAACCATCCCGCCCCCGGCGGTGCCCTCAACTTTCTTCTCGGCCAGCTCGGCCTGGATACGCTCCATCTGGGCCTGCATCTTCTGCACCTGTTTGAACATCTTATTCATATCTTTGGCCATCGTGTTCTCCCTATTTACCGTTCTTCCGGCACAATTTCGGCCTCGAACCTTTCCACGATCATACGTAGTTTTTCGTCCGATTGCAAAAGCGAATCGTCGTTGGCCGGTTTCCGGGCCGGTTTCGCTTTGGTTGGTTCCCCCGGCGGCGGCCCGGAATCGACGCGCAACCGGACATGCAGTCCCTGGCCCATTTCCGCGGCCACCTCGGCTTGAATCATATTCGCATTGGATTTTTGCGCCAGTTGTTTCTGGATATATCCATTGCCGCCGTATACAGTTACATCGACCGCGCCGCCCTCGCCACGGGTGATCCGGGCGTTGGTCATAAATCCGGCGATCACCGCCGAATGTTTACGGATGCGATCGAGGATCCGCTCCTGCAAGTTATCACCGACCGCCGGGCGTTCGTCCTGCCGGGCCGCCGGTGCCGGAGGCGTAACCCGCGTTTCGGTGCTAACCGGGGCCGGTGGTGGGGTGGATTTCTCCTTCGGCGGTGACGGGATCGCCGGTATACCGGGGGTTGCCGCCGGCGCCGAGCCAAACAAGTTGGCCTCCGGCGATGGTTCGCCGACCCCCTGCTGCAGCAGTTCATCGATTTTGCCGAGGACCTCCGAAAATTCCACCGTCCGGTCCATCTTGGCCGCACGCGCGGCCAGCATCTGTGCATCCAGAAGCGGCTGGGTCGACCAGCGCAACCGGCCGAGGAAATCCCGCAGGTAATCGACCAGCCGATATAAATCGCCCAAGGCGAATTTGGTGGCCTGGTTTTTATACAACTCGCGCCGGTCGGCGGGAACATCCAGTAAATCGGTATCTTCGCCCAACGCGGTGACCAACAGCAGGTTACGCAAATGTTCGACCAGTTGCACGCCGAATTCCGAGTAATCGCGGCCCTCTTCGGCCACCCGGGAAACCTTGGCAATCGCCGCCGCGGCGTCACCGGCAGCAAAATCATCCACCAACTCGAAAAGCAACGAGGTATCGACCAGCCCCAGCGCTTCGTCGGTGATCTCGGCGGTGGCCCGCTCGACCGCGTACGCCGAAACCTGGTCCAACAACGACTGACCATCGCGCAGTGATCCCGCCGCTTTGTGGGCGATAATCTCGATGGCTGCCGGTTCGATATCGATTTTTTCGGCGTCGGCTATTTTTTGCAGGGTCTCGGCCAGCGGCGCGTAGGGGATCAGCCGGAAATCGAATTTCAAACAGCGGGAATGGATTGTCGCCGGGACTTTGTGCGATTCGGTCGTGGCAAAAATAAACACCACATGTTTCGGGGGTTCCTCCAGCGTTTTCAACAGCGCGTCAAACGCCGAGCCGGAGAGCCGGTGAACTTCATCGATAATGTATACCTTGTACTTCCCGCCGGTGGCGACATAATGCGATGACTCGCGCAAATCGCGGATATCATCCACCCCGGTGTTGGAGGCGGCATCGATTTCGATTACATCCAGATATGACCCGGCGGCGATCCCCTTGCAGGCCGGGCACTTACCGCAGGGCGTGGGGGTGGGACCGTTTTCGCAGTTGAGGGCTTTGGCCAGAATCCGCGCGGTAGTCGTCTTCCCGGTCCCGCGCGGCCCGGCAAAAAGAAACGCATGATGTATTTTCCCCGCTTTTAGCGCGTTAGTCAGCGTCCGCACGATATGCGGCTGGGCGATAATCTCGTCGAATGTCTGCGGCCGCCATTTCCGCGCCAGTACCTGATATGTCATCTACGCTCCCGTTGTCTGCCCTCAAATTACACATTCTCGCCGCCGCCGGTATCATTTTATTGGTACCGGGGCGGTGTACGGGGGCATTATACGCAATTATTACGTCATTCGTCCAGTGGGGATTAGCCAAGCAGTATGATTGTTTGGATCGAAGGAAAAAGTCTTTGGGGATCCAGTGCAAAATTAACAAAAACGATCCTGAGGCGGTTCATTGAATATTTTCGGTCAACTCCACATCCCATCTGTATTTTTCTAATGTAGGTGTCTCAGGCGGGCTGAGTACAATAAATCCGTCCTTCGTATCAATTGAAAAATTGTATGAAACAACCATTATACTATTATATTTATTCTCAAAGAAATCCTCATATTCAATGTAGACGTAGGAATATACGGGTAAGATTTTAGTGGTGTCTCTATATCGTTCGAAATCCGCTATGGAAATTGAAATTATACCCCTTGTTACAAATGGTAATATTTGTGGTTCATTTTGCTGCAATACTACATCCCATTCGAGTGAATCTGAGGGTGATCTCTTTCCGACATCCTGAATCAATAGATTAACAGACTTTTCGTATGTATTTATCCAGTCATTTTCCGATAAACCTTTGTGGCGGAACCTGGTTACTCGAAGAGGCGTTGCACCTGTATTAGAAAAATTAAGCGAACTTTTATAGACGGCCCTAATTCGCTTAACCCCAACATAGGCATCGCCACCTATCTTTATTGAATCGAGGCTTCTAAATCCTTGCATTGTACTATCATTGCCGATGTTGTCATAGTAGAATCGCCAATCATATGTATCTGGTTTTTCCTTGAATACTAAGAACGGTCGCCATTGTAATTGCGTCGCCTTCTTCATTTCGGCGATTTGTTCGCTCATAAAAAGTTTGGTTATCTCATTCGCACTTTTCATTTCAGCGATTTGTTTACTCATATAAGATTTCGTCAGAAAGATTCCTATTATCCCCACAATAACAAGGCAAATCGTGGCGGCGGCTAAAACCCACGTGCCATATACGAGGTGGTTTTGGTGTTTTTTATTAATGTCCCCTGAAGCCATAATTTCACCACAAATAAATCACTAACAATACAGCCGAAAAATACCGGCGTGCCGAATTCGTGTCAATCACAAAAGCGTAAGGGCCGCAAATGACCTAAATGGCCCCTTGTCGCCATTAAGAGAAGTTGCGCCGTGCAATTTGCCAGCCGGAAATACCAATCCCCAGCTGATGTTCGCAATCTGGCGTAGGGGCGGGTCTGAGACCCGCCTTGTTCAGTCGGTCCTGTCCCTACGGATAGTCTCAGTGTAAGGGTGCTTGTCAGAACTCAAGCCCCGAACCTCCCGCCCGCTTGCTTGCCGCCCTTCGGTAATGTATATTATCTGCTTGCCCGGGACGGTCCACCCGGCATTGGCGAAATCAGGGTATAGGTGGGAAATGCCGCCGGGGATATCGAATTGAGGAAATAGAAAATTTCGCATACGGAGAAAGCACGATGCCGGAAACAATGCAAGCAATAGTCAAAACCAAGCCCGAACTGGGCGCGGAAGCGCAGCAAAAACCGCTGCCGAGCTACCCGCCGGACTGGGTGCTGGTCAAAGTGCGGGCGACCTCGATCTGCGGCACCGATGTGCATATCTACAAGTGGGACGATTGGTCGGCTAACCGCATCGGCGCGAAAAACTTGCCGCAAATACTGGGGCATGAGGTCGCCGGCGACGTGGTCGAGGTCGGCGCCCATTGCAAACGGATTAAAGTCGGTGATTATATCTCCGCCGAAACGCATATTTATGATCCCAGCGATCTGAACGCCATGCTGGGACAGTTCCATATCGGCGACCATATGAAAATTCTCGGGGTCGACTGCGACGGCGCATTCGCCGAATATTTCGCCGTGCCCGAGTCGGTCTGCTGGGTTAATGACAAATCGATCCCCCCGGAAATCGCCTGCGTGCAGGAACCACTGGGCAATGCGACCTACACCGTCCTGGGTGAGGATGCCGACGTGGCCGGTAAAACGATGGTCATCATCGGTGACGGCCCCATCGCGCTGTTTGCCGTGGGCGTGGCCCGGGTCTGCGGCCTGGCCAAGATTTTTCTGATCGGCAAATACGACTTTAACATGGCTATCGCCAAGAAGTTAGGGGCGGACCATCTGCTTTATGCGAACAAAGATGATGTCAATCGCATTGAGTACATCCGTGACCACACCGGCGGCAGCGGCGCTGATATTGTCCTGGAAATGGCCGGCTCGCAGCAGGCGCTGGACGAGGGATTCCAGGTCCTGCGCAAGGGCGGGCGGTTTTCGGCGTTTGGTGTCTCGGCCGATCCGAAACCGGGAATCGATTACAACAACGGCATCGTTTTCAAAGGCGCACAGATTCACGGCATCTCCGGCCGCAAGATGTTCGACACCTGGTATCGCAACCGTAACCTGCTGGCCTCGGGGCGACTGGATATCTCACCGGTGATCACCCACATGTTCATGCTGGAGGATTTTAAAGCCGGTTTCGATGAAATGATGACCCGGCCGCGCCATTCGGCGAAAGTGGTGTTGTTCCCCAACGCGGACGAATTCGAGGCCGCGAAAAAACGCCGGGGCGACGCATAAGCAAGCAAAAAATAAATGCCAGAAATAAGAGAGGGTTTATGTACGGGAAATTGAAAGAAGACCTGCAACAGGAATTGCAAAGTATCCGCGACGCGGGTCTGTACAAAAAAGAGCGGATTATCATGACGCCGCAGGCGGCGGAGATCAAAGTCTCCACCGGCGAGGAGGTCATAAATTTCTGCGCCAACAATTATCTGGGGCTGTCCTCCCACCCCAAAGTCATCCAGGCTGCGCACGATACGCTGGACAAATGGGGCTATGGCATGAGTTCGGTACGGTTTATCTGCGGGACGCAGGAAATCCACCGTACGCTGGAAAAGAAGATCGCCAAATTCCTGCAGACCGACGACACGATTTTGTATGCGGCGTGCTTCGATGCCAATGCGGGGATTTTCGAACCGCTGTTGAACAAAGACTGCGCGATTATCACCGATGCCCTCAACCATGCCTCGATTATTGACGGGATCCGTTTGTGCAAAGCACAACGGGCAATTTACAAACATGGCGACATGGCCGATCTCGAGGAAAAACTCAAGGAAGCACAGGGCGCTAAATATCGGATCATTGCGACCGACGGCGCATTTTCGATGGACGGGAATATTGCCAAGCTGGATCAGATTTGCGATCTGGCCGACAAGTATGATTCACTGGTGATGGTTGATGATTGCCACGCCTGCGGTTTCCTGGGTAAGACCGGCCGGGGTTCCATCGAGTACCGCAACGTCATGGGCCGGGTGGACATTATTACCGGCACCCTGGGCAAGGCGCTGGGCGGCGCCTCCGGCGGTTACGCCTCGGGCCGGCAGGAAATCATCGATCTGTTCCGCCAGCGCTCACGGCCGTACCTGTTTTCCAACACCGTCGCGCCGGCGGTGGTCGGCGCGTCGATTGCCATATTTGACCTGCTATCCGAGACCACGGAACTGCGCGACAAGCTGGAGAAAAACACCAAGTATTTCCGGGAAAAAATGACCGCCGCGGGATTCGATATCACACCGGGCGAGCACCCGATCGTCCCGATCATGCTGGGCAAGTTCCCGAACGATGCCAAGCTGTCGCAAGATTTCGCCAACGCGTTACTTAAAGAGGGGATCTATGTGATCGGGTTCTATTACCCGGTGGTTCCCAAGGGTACCTCGCGCATTCGGGTACAGATTTCCGCCGGGCACGAGCAACATCACCTGGACAAAGCCATCGCGGCGTTCACCAAAGTCGGCAAACAACTAAAGGTCATCGGCAATTAGCTGGCTAGTTACCACCGCTATGCTGCGGTGCACAATACATTGATTCGAGGCCGCGCCTTCGGGCGCGGCTTTTTCATTATAAGTTCATGATAAAACCACCAACAGCGAAAAAATCAGAATCAGGTATTGACAAACTCGCCGTTTTTACATATTTTCAGGTGATTACTGCTAAAGGTTGCGAACCGCGTTTTGATGAGCGGAATTGCGATCGTACAGATTGAAACCGGCACGTAGCCGGTTGTAATTGTCAAGAGAATTTATGGCTGTTGTTTGCCGGAGTTTGATTATGGGCCGATTGCCGATAAGCGTGATGACTGTTTCTGAGGGAGTAGGAGTTATGAATCTGCGGCGGTCGGCCGTTGCGCATCTGATTGCAGCCCAAGCGATTTGGGTGATCCTGGCGTATTTTTATCCCTCGGTTTCGGCGCATGATGTGGACATCGAAATCAGCTTGGGGAGTGTTCCGGGGTCGGTCGGTCGGCTTTTCTCGGCCCCGGTTTTTCTGATTTCCCGCGCCAATTCGGCAGGTGAATTCACCCCGCCGGGATGGGGGGGCTGGATAGCGGAGTCCATTATGGACCTCCCGACACCGCGGATATCTGACTATCGCAATTTCCGACAGATGTATGAAAGGAACTGACAAAAAAGTGAAATCGCTGGCAGGAATTGAGAATCGACGGGTCACCGGGAGTCGTGGAACCTATTGAGTGAGAATGGAATACAATGCCAGCGGGAAAAACAGGTTCCCGTACCGGCAAATGTAAGTTATTGATAGTGAGAAAGATAGGAGGAAAACCGAGACCGGGCTTTGTGGATTGAGTATTGATCGGCACTTCATTTGCCTGATGAGGAGAGCAGAAAAATCGAGGTGGGGCCCAATAACCTGGAAAAATGGTAATTTATCGGGAAAACGTATTGACAAATCGGTTCCCGTGAGTATATTCAGGGTGTTGGAAGTTACCACGATGATGTGAACTGATCAGACAGGTAGGTTGTTCCGCGAGGGTTTGTTAAGCGGTTTGAGTTCACCCCGGAGCGGAGTCGGTTGAGGTGCGGTGGGAAGAACCGCTTGACCTGAAGCAGTTTACCGGTAAAACCTGCCGTTGGTTTTGGAGACAATGCCGATACTGTAAATAGCGCAGCCCGTACGGGTTCGGCTGCACTGTTTACTGGGGACGAGGGTAAAAATTGTACCAGGAGGTGGATGGGCTGTAGTTGCGAGGGGTTTGAAAAGACGCGCGTAGATGTAAAAGGAGGATTACGGATGTACAGGAAACCCGCAATTGCAGGACGAGTAGTACTCGCCTTGGTGATGTGTGTTGCACTTTGCCTCCGGAGCAACGACGCAACGGCCCAGGATTATGACACCTTGCGCATGCAGATTGGTACTGTATCCGGATATGTCGGGCAGTTGGTGACCATCCCTATTTATTTAAGCACCGAAATTGCTGAAACAGATTCGTGCGGGGGAATTGACATCTCCATCTCGCTGAGCCGGCCGGATTTGATGTTTTTTGAAGTCGATACGGTTACGATAGACACGGTGATTGTGGGTGACCCTCCTGACACCACGTATTATGATATCGATACTATGTTTGTGTGCCAGTTCGATACTGTCGGTACCCTGGCTTCGAGTTGGGACATGGTGAATTGCCGTAGCCCCCTCGGCAAAGGCCTGGACCTGCAATTGATGGGCATAGCTGATGTTGGATCCCAGGGCAACCATGCCATTCCCCCCAACACCAGCGGTATTCTGCTTAACATTTTCGGCCGGATCAAGTCGGATGTTCCCGATACGCTTTCCGACCGGATAGTCAATGTCGATCCCTATACTTGCTATTATTCCGACAGGCCGGGGGATAATCTGCTCCTGCCGGCGAAGAGTACCAGTGGCTGGGTGGAGGTGCTGCAAGTCGAACTGGGTGATGTCAATTGTGACGGAAGTATCGACCCTTTAGACGTCACCTATCTGATCAATCGCGTGTACAAGGGTTGGGATGTGCTGTGCAGCGATGCACTTGGCGATCTTGATTGTTCCGGGGGGTTGAATCCGTTAGACGCCACGTATATAGTCAATTACGTGTACAAATCGTGGCCGTTTCCGGGTTGTTAATTTTTAGCGCGGTGGGAGGTTTTGGCGGTCGGTTGAAGTTTCCGGTTTTACCTGGTGTTACCAGTTTTTACCTCAGGGCTGGGCGCGGCCTGTCTGAAGAGTTTTAAAGAGCGACGTGTTATGGGCTATGGGCCCGGCGCGTGAGCCAGAAAGAGCCAAGGCGAACAGGCAACCGGAGTTTGCCGTTTGGAAATGGATATCTCGGGATGAGGCGCACCGGACGGCAGAATTCGGGATGAACAGTGAAAGCAGAAAAATGATGTGGCAATACGAAACACAAACCAATAACCAGCTTGATTTTCAAACCGGCGAAAGGGGGTGTTGCGGACGAAAAGGTCCTAAACGCTCACGTCAGTTCACCCGAAACGCGAATGTTTCTAACTACCCTTTGGGAGGTGAAGTCAAAAGAAAATCGATATTGAGGCACGTAAGAAAATTTCTACACGGTATAAGGGGGTTTCAGTTCATGGAATCTTCAATTAACATGTCTCGTTTGGAGATTCCGAGAGGGAACGTGAATTAAGAACCTAGGAGTTTCAAAAGATGAAACGTTTTTCTCTCATTGTTTCAATAGCGGTGTGTATGCTGATGTTGTGTGGCGCCAACGCATTTGCCAACTGGGGTACGTTCGTCGAGTCCAAGACCGCCAGTGAGAATCAGACCGGCGTGACCTTGGACTTCTCGTGTCAGAATGACCTGCCGATGACCGGGTTTACTGCCCCGATGGTCGTGCGTTCAACCAGCGGCGGCGCCTTCTGGATGGGCAGTCTGCCCTTTGATACCGGCGGCAATGCATTTGTCCCCGGTTGGTCCAACGGGATCGTGAGCGGTCTGAACTGGGATTGGGCCGGCATGTGGGCCGCGCTGCTTCTCGAGATGCGCCCCGGTGTTCCTGCGCTTCCCGATTGTGATCCTGAGGGTGATACCGACTACGACGGGACGAGTACCGACCACTTCGTCCTGAATGGTTCGGGCGCCGGTGGTTCGGAACCCGTCCATGCGACACCGTTTAAGTTTCTGACCATCCAGTTTGACGTCAACGGCAATGCCGGTACTTTCGAAATCGACACGGCGTGTTATACGAAGTCGTTGGGCCATATCTTCATGATCGACAACGTGTTCCCGCCGGGCGATCACTCCGGTGATGGCGACTTCGTGTTCACCAAGGGTGTCGTCACGATTCTGCCGAACGAGTGCCCGACTGCCTGGGGTTCCTACAGCGACCAGCCCGGAACGGAAGGTGATCTGTTGACCGCCGACATCAGCAGCGGTTATAGTGATCCTGAAGGCGATCCTGCCAACTATTACAAGGTCAGTGGTCCGGGTCAGGTTGACCTGACGACCGGTGACTGGAGTTGGCAGACCGGTGCCTGTGATGCCGATGGCAGCATCTACACCGTTGTGGTCGAAATTACCGACGATGCACATGGCGAAGGTTTCTGTGCCGGTGACGTTAGTTCGACGACTTCGTTCACGGTCACTGTTGCTCCGGTCAATCCGACGATCGACAATTGCCAGAACTTCACCATGCACTGGACCGGTACGCTCAACCACACCTTTACGGCTAGTGGTTGGGGTCCGTTCCAATGGGCTGGTGACGGCGATGCGTTTAGCTACACGCCTGGCTGTGCTTTGGGTATCCATAACTTCAGCACCACCGTGACGGATTCCTGCGGTCGCACCGATGTGTGTGACTTCGAGGTCGAGGTGACCAACGAATTCATCACCTGTGTCGACCTGAGCACCCACTTCCTGTTCACCGACGGTTACTACGAAGATCTGGATGCGACCTATTCGGATCCTGATGGCTTGATCTACAGCAACCTGGTCATCACCCCGACCCCGCCGGACAACATGCCGGTGCTGGCTGGTGGCGTGATCACCTGGGATCCGACAGATAACGACGCGCAGTTCAACGGTGGCCTGTACAACATCTGTGTGGACATCACCGACGGTTGTGAAAGCATCACTTGCTGCTGGGACCTGACGGTTCAGTACACCCAGCCATACAAGGTTTCGGTGCTTGATCCTACCGGTGATCCGTATCCTCCGGACATCCCGCTTGAAGCCCACTATGTGCATGTTTACAGTGGCATGTCCGCCACTATCGGCGTGCACTTGAAGAATGGCTTCATCCAGGGCACCGGTGCCTTTGACCTGCTGCTGTGCTACGACCAGTCGATGCTTTCACTGGTTGCCGGTTCAGTGGTAAAGGGCGACGGCATTGCGGACTGGGAATACTTCACCTATCGCAGTGGCGCCTTTGGCCAAAACTGCGGCAGCGCCTGTCCGTCCGGCTACCTGCGTCTGATCGCTGTCCGTGACATGAACAACGGCGTCCCGCAACCTGCCGGCAGTGAATTCGTCAACGGTTTCATCGCGTACATGACCTTCCGGGTCACCGAAGATCGTAGCTTCCTGAACATGTGCGCCCGCATCGGCTTCTGCTCGATCGACTGCGGCGACAACATCATTTCGGACATCACTGGTAATGAGATCGCGCTGGCCTTCCCGGATCAGAACGATCCCGAAGGTTACATGATCACCTTTGGTCCGGATTACGATCTGGAAGTCTGCCTGGAAGGCTTCAAGGGCAAAAACCCGGCGTCGTTCATCTACTTTGACCCGGGTTACATCTGCATCATTCCGCCGGAAGATGATCGTGGTGACATCAACCTGAACGGCATCGCCAATGAAATCGGTGACGCGGTCCTGTTCACCAACTACTTCATCTATGGCCCGAGTGTCTGGGATCCCATTTGGTCTGAGAACCAGATCCTGGCCAGCGATATCAATGATGACGGTATCGTCGCCACGGTTGCGGACCTTGTTTACTTGATCCGCATCATCACCGGTGATGCCATCCCCTACGGCCCGTCGGGTGAATACAAGATCAACCCGTACGCCAACGCGATGGATGTCAACACCGAAATGGTCGACGGCAACCTGGTCATCACGACCAGCTCGTCGACTGATCTTGGTGCCGGGCACCTGGTGTTCCATTACACCGGTCTGACGGTCGGTGCCCCCGAAACCAACACCGGTTTGGATGTCAAGTCCAATGCCGCCAACGGCGAACTCCGTGTCCTGGTTTACAGCATGGAGCACAACACCGTTGGCGCCGGCGTGACTGAATTCGTCACGATCCCGGTCGAAGGTAACGGGACCATCGAACTGGTCAATGCTGAGTTCTCCGATGAAATCGGTAATCTGATTACCGTCAATACGCATCGGGTTGCTCCGCCGACCGCGTTCGAACTGATGCAAAACTACCCGAACCCGTTCAACGCGAGCACGCAAATTCGCTTCGCGCTGCCGGTCGCTTCCAACTGGTCGTTGAATATTTACAACGTCGCCGGCCAGATTGTGGAGACCTTCGCGGGCTCCGCGGAAGCCGGGATAGTGAGTGTCAACTGGAATGCTGATGTTGCCAGTGGTATCTACTTCTACAAGCTGGATACCAAGGACTTCTCGGCCACCAAGAAGATGGTGCTGATGAAGTAAAGTCAGTAAATCCGTCTGGAGAGGGCTGCGAGGCCCTCTCCAGAACTTTAAAAAAGGAGGTACAAAATCGGCCAAATGTAAAAGGGAAAGCAAAGGCGGAATAAGCAAGTGTTTGATATGGGCTTGACAAAGAACTCGGCGGGACAGGAATTAAGGCGCCATTTTAAGGTGAATATCCCGGCCGGGGGTTTTTTTTAGGATAAGGTTAATTAATCAGGCAGGTCATAATTCTGGTGAGGAAAGGGTTTTAAAAGAAGGAAGGGGACATAAGGGAGTTGGCTTCCGGGCGACGATTGCCCGACGGGTTTGAGATTTTCGGACCGGTACCCGCACTTGGTCTTATAATGGAGTCACTGCTAGTACCTCAAATACCTTGCTAAAGAGTTGTACAATCGGCGCAAACGCCCCGACGGGTCGGCACTGCGTTTGCGAAGATTGACCGGGAGAAGTTACAATAAGGAGGGTTTGCTCCCGGTGGGGATCAGCGATCAGTTTGCCCTTAACCGATTGTAAGGGATGAAGTAACGGGAGAACCAGCGAGGTATAATTTGGTTTCCTTCAAGGATTTGTTCATCCGGCTGTTTTGTGCGGGAACGTGCATTCTGGCGGTATGTACGCAGTCTTTTGCACAGCCGGCCCCGGCCGATTCGGTCATTTTTGACTCCATATCGGTCACGGCAGGCCAACCGGCGGTCCTAACCGCCCGGCTGAACAATACGCAGTCTTTGATATCTCTTTACATACCTTTGATTTATCCGGTCGCAGAGCTGACGCTGGACTCCGTTTCCTGGGTCAATTCGCGGCCCGATCTCCAGGGAATCGGAGCATACACTGTGGATACCGATGCCGGCCACATTCTGGTAGGACTGACCGCGCTTTATGAGCCGTATATCGTCCCCGGCAGAGGTGTTCTGGCACAGTTCTATTTTTCAACAGCCGCCGATGCGGCCGATGGCAGCGTGGCGGTCGTGGATACCTCGTTTTTGCCACCGAACCAGCCGCTGTATGCGCGAAATATCGACATGGATGATGCGGTGCCGTTTTTTGCGCCCGGCCTGGTGGAGATCAACGAGATCAACTATGCTCCAACCATCCAGGTCGACGCCAGCCATTTCGTTTCCGAGGGCGAAACACTCGAGTTCATGGTGACCGTATCCGACCCAAATGACGATCCGCTGACGGTTTCCATGGCCGGCGCCCCGAGTACCGCAACATTTTCGGATCAGGGCGGGGGCTTGCATCAATTCACCTGGACCCCGGATTATATCGGACCGTTTTCGGCGGCGGCCAGCCCGCTGTCGGTCACCTTTCATGCGACGGACGGTGAGTTGCCCCGGAACAAGACGGTGCAACTCTGGGTGGGCAACGTCAATCGTCCCCCGGAATTTGTCACCCCGACGGTAACCCCGACCAATGCCCGGGATACTGTCCGCTTTGCTATCGAAGCACTGGACCCCGATCTTGAACCGTTGACAATTATCTGCTTAAGCGAAATCCAGGACTATGCCATCCTCGGCGCGAACCCCTGGACCTTTGTCTGGGGGACGACCAATGCCGACGTGGGGCAGACAACCCTGCGCTTTGTTTGTCAGGATGAATACGCCGCCACCGATACCATCGATGTTACCATCACTGTCGTGGAATTTCCCGCGTTCAGTTTGCGGATCGCCGATCTCGAGGAGTTCAGCGGGCAGCCGGTGACGGTTGATATTTTGCTACGCACCGAGGATTCCATCGGGGCGGCGGACTTATTAATCAAATTCGATCCCGGGGCCATGATTTTTGCGGGTGTCGAGCGCGCCGGCTGCGGCCTGGAGAGTTGGGAATTTTTCAGCGCCGCCGAGGTCAACGGGATTGGCGGAACGAGCGTACATATCGTCGGCATTGCCGAGATGGACAACGGCATCCCGTCATCACCATTGCCACCGTCGGATACCGTCCTGTTCCGTTTACAATTTTTATTGTCAGCCCAGATACAATATCACGACCAGTCGATTCCCCTCAGTTTCAACATGGCCGCGATAACCGATAATCTTCTTTCCGACCCGCAGGGGACACTGATTCCGCGGGAGGAGATTGAATTCGTTGCGGGCAGTGTTTTGATCAAGATGCCGACACATTTTTTGATCGGCGATATTAATCTTAACGGTTTGGCCTTTGAAGTCGGCGATGCCGTACGTTTTACGAATTATTTCATCTACGGCCAACAAGCGGCGTTGGATTTCACGCAACGGGCCAATGCCGATTGCAATCTGGACGGGATTCCGGCCACGGTGGCCGATCTCGTCTATTTAATCAGAAAAATTGTTGAAGACTGAACGTCATGATCGAAAAAAAGCAAAACCAAAAAGGAAGGTGTTAGTATGAAACGGAAATTCTTTCTCTCGGCAGTGGTAGCGGGCATGATGGTCTGTGCCATCGGGACGACGGCTTCGGCCCAGGAAAGCATCTACGATACGTTGCGGTTTGTCGATGCCACCATCCCCACGGGGGATACCAGCATGGTATATCTCCATATTGCCAATAGCGAAGATCTTGGTGCGTACACCGCCCGTTTCCTGTTTGACCCAGCCGTCGTCGGCGTCGTGCGCATGGTGGACGGCGATTCGACATTCGCTGAAATTACGCAACTCCGCAGTGATTTCACCACTTTTGCGTCGAGGCTGCCGGATGATCAACCAGGTGTTGTGCAGATGACCGCCGCGATGATGGATGCTAGGGAGAGAATGAATATCGGATCGGGTAATGTTGTCCGATACCGTTTTTTCGTACGCGAGGGAGTGGCTCCCGGGACAACCACACCAATCGTGTTTGAGGATGCTCCTTATGATCCCTATCTCTACAACTGGTTCTCCGATTGGTCTGGAGAACATCTTTATCGACCGACACGTGTAAACGGTGTAATTACGGTCGGCGGAGTGGTTACCAACGTCCCGCCGACGATTGACGCCGTTGCTTCGCCGATTGAGACGTTCCCCGGAAACCCGGTTCAATTCACCGTCACCGCCCGGGACGCCGATGGCGACGACGTCACGCTGACGGCCTACGACTTGCCCGGCGGCGCGTTGTTTACGCCGTATAATCCGTACACCGGTTCCGAACCCCTATCCGGAACGTTCAGTTGGAATCCAACGATTGCGGATGCGGGATCACACACGGTGCGGTTTCAGGCCAACGATGATTATGATTTCTCGGGGTTTACGTACGTAACGATCAATGTCAGCAGTGGGGGACCGCCGATTATTTCACCTTTAACGACCCCGATCAGCACCACGCAGGGGAGTCTGGTCGAATTTACGGTGCTGGCCACAGACCCGGAGGGGGAGCAGGTCACGCTGACCGCGTCCAATCTGCCGAGCGGGGCGGTGTTCTCGCCGTCGAACCCGGTCGTCGGCAACGGCTCGGTCTCCGGCATTTTCCGCTGGTCACCGAGCTTTTCACAGTCGGGCTCCTTTACGGTGCAGTTTCAGGCGGAGGACGAACTGAATAATCTTTCGGGGATTTCCTATGTAACAATCAATGTCGAGGAAGTCCAACTCGATCAGTTATTCACCACCTCCGTGGATGGTCAATCGCCACAAGGTGGTGTGCCTGGGGCGATCGATGTGACCATTCCGGTCAATTTCGTAACTACCGTGGAAACGTATGGTATCCAGTTCGATTTTATTTACGATCCCACGGTGTTCACGGCCACCGATATCACCGCCTCCGACCGTCTGGCCGGCTTCACTATATATGAAGATATCGGTGAAACCCCGGGCAGGATTCGGGTAGTTGCTTTCGACCTGGGCGGTAATTCCATCGGCAATGAAGGTTCGGTTATCTTTAATATCATAGGTTCGATTTCCCCGGCAGCCGCACCGGGGCGGTACGACTTGGAGTTCGAGGATGCCTGGGAGTCGATCAATCCGGACCCCAACTTTCCCTCAAAAGCACTGGCCACGTCGAACGGGCATTTATATGTCGACGTGCTGGGTGATGCCAACCTCGACGGTCGCATTGACGTGGGCGACGCGGTGGCCGTGGTGGGATATATTATGGGTTCGTTCAGTTTTACCGATCGCCAGTTCCGCGCGGCCAACGTGGTGGTCGATGATTATGTCGATGTCTACGATTTGGTGGGCATCATCAACATGATCTTCGGCGAGCCGGTCCAGCCCGCACCATACAACTTCGGCGGGGATGTTTTTGCCGAAGTCACATTCCCTTACGAGGGGTTGGCACCTGATAATGGTATGTTCCGGTTGGTGGCGAATTCACCAACCGAGGTGGCCGGAATTCAGGCCGAAATTGTCTACGATCCCTTGCAGGTCAAGCTGGTGCCGCCCGAACCGACCGGTTTGGCGACCCGGCTGGATATCAGCTATATCGATAATGGGTCGGGGCGAATGACGGTGATTATGACTTATGATCCCACCGATCCGTCCACGATTCTTCCTGCGGGTGAAAACGAGATTTTCGGACTGCGCATCGAGCCCGGACCGGCGGGCGTGGAGGGAGACCTGCCGCCGGTCGATCTGCGCAATGTCAAACTATGTACGCCGGCGGCTTCGAAGATCCATGTCGAGGGGTTTGCCGAGGTGCCGCGGAAATTCGAATTATTCCAGAATTACCCGAACCCGTTCAATCCGCGCACGGTAATCGAGTTTGATCTTACGCCGCAGGGTACGGGTGCCGATCTCATTGACACCCGCCTGTGTGTGTACAATATCCTGGGCCGGAAAGTAGCCACCCTGGTCAACGGCCCGTTACCGCCGGGCAGACATGCAGTCGAATGGCTGAGTACCACCGATGACGGACGACCCGTAGGTTCAGGGATTTACTTCTACAAACTCATGGCGGGCAACTACAGCGAAGCGAAGAAAATGGTGCTGATGAAGTAATAAACCGGGGGGCCGCCGATTGGCGGCGGTCCCTCGACTAGATAATATTGATCCAGGAGATTAATTGACGATTTGATACACCAAAGGTGCCCATCGAACGACTCGATTTCGAGCTGGATGGATCGAACAAATCATTCCAGCCGGGCCGTATGTATTGTGCAGGATCGTTCCAAGGAGACAACCATGAAGCGGGTACTGGGAATATTTTTCTTTCTTGCGATTTTAATGGCCGCGCCGTCAGCTTGGGCACAAAACGTTGCGCCGGTGCTGGCCGCAATCGGCGCGCAGAGTGTCGATGAGAACGCCAATCTGAACTTCGGCATCTCGGCCACCGACGCCGATGGTGATAGTTTGATTCTCTCCGCCGAGGACGTCCCGACCAATGCGACCTTTACGGACAATTATAACGGCACGGGCACCTTCAACTTCGATCCGGACTTCACGCAATCCGGGGTTTATAACGTCAGCTTCATCGTTTCGGACGGTTTACTCGCCGACACGGAGCTGGTGGCGATCACGGTGAACGATGTCAATCGCGATCCGGTGCTGGTCGCAATCGGCGCACGGAATGTCGATGAGAATACTAACCTGAACTTCGGTATCTCGGCGACCGACGCCGACGGCGATAGTTTGATTCTCTCGGCGGAGAATGTCCCGGCGAACGCCACGTTTACTGACAATTATGACGGCACGGGGACCTTTGATTTCAATCCGGACTACACGCAATCCGGTGTTTATAACGTCAGCTTCATCGTTTCGGACGGTTTACTCGCCGACACGGAGCTGGTGGCGATCACGGTTAATGATGTCAACCGCGATCCGGTGCTGGCGGCGATCGGCGCACAGAGTGTTGATGAGAACGCCAACCTGAACTTCGGGGTGAGTGCCACCGACGCCGATGGTGATTCGCTGATTCTCTCGGCGGAGAACGTGCCGGCGAACGCCACGTTTACTGACAATTATGACGGCACCGGAACACTTGATTTCAAT
>SDBS01001681.1_pt1 | contig 22444 bp, 15 predicted proteins | sample 2277091 | NCBI WGS metagenome assembly SDBS01 (sample SAMN10404972, study PRJNA504765) | marine sediment metagenome | isolation source: marine sediment core GS10_PC15, 163 cmbsf | place: Arctic Ocean: Southern Knipovich Ridge | collected 2010
CTTGACGGCAAACGGCAATGTAGGTGGATACGGCGGCTCGGGTGGCAGTGTTTATGTGACGGTGGGCGAGCTTACCGGTACGGGCCTCATCTCGGCAGAAGGAGGTGCCCGAGGTAACAGCTCAGTTGCGGGCGGAGGCGGTGGTAGGATCGCCATCTACTACGATACAGACACATATGGTGGGCTGGTCTCCGCTAGTGGTGGGGCTGTGACCGGGGGCGCGGGGACAATCTATTCCAAGTCGGCGGGTCAGGAGTGGGGCGATCTGCTGATCGACAGGGGCTGGTGGTCGGAGGCCACTACACCCTTGCCGGACGGCACCCACACTTTTGACAGCGTCGAGGTGATCAACGAGGGGAAGCTGGAGGTCCCGCCGAATGCTGTCCTGAGAATCGCATCGGACATCCTGACGCTACACGACGATGGTGAGATGATCGTCGAAGGTGAGGTAGGTCAGATCGGGGCAGGCCCCGGGGAGTTCACGCAGGTTGTGGTGACGACCGGGGCACGGCTGACCCTTGGGGCCAGCTTCTGCATCTTCACTTCACAGTTTGAGGTCTCCTCAGATGCAGTGGTGACCCTCAATGATCAAAGCTGTATTGCATCTTCCCAACTGAACATATCCTCTCGTGGAACGCTGACCCTCAATGATGAGAGTGGCATTGACACCCCGGAGGTGGAGATTCTGTCTGACGGCGTGCTTGTCCTGAACCGGCCGGAGACCTTCACAAACATGCACATTGGCTCCGGTGGTGTCCTAACTCACTCTGCTGGCCTGGCTGGTCTCGATCTGACAGTCACGGGCGACCTGACAGTTGACCCGGGTGCCTCGATCCTGGCCGACGGCAAGGGATACGGGAGCGACGCCGGTCCTGGTGCTGGTGTTGCGGCCAGCGGTGGCTCTTACGGTGGCAAAGGTGGCGGGCAGAGCGGGCCTTTATACGGCTCGATCACAGCGCCGACTGACCTGGGTAGTGGTGGTGGATTAGTCAATGCGGGTTGGGGCAACAGAGCAGCGGGCGGTGCAGGCGGCGGTGCGATTCACCTGACAGTAGGTGGCAGGCTGACGGTAGATGGGAGTTTGAGGGCTGATGGAAACGACGGTGCGCACCATTGTTGGTTGTGGTGTGTTTTTCACATATATGCGGGCGGCGGCTCTGGCGGCAGCATATATGTGATGGCGGGCGAGCTTGCCGGTACGGGTGTCATCTCAGCAGACGGCGGTGACCCAGGTGGCGGCTCAGCAGGTGGCGGAGGCGGTGGAAGGGTCGCCATCTACTATCTGGCTTCGATATTTTCTGGAGACGCCACAGTTTTCGGCGGCAACGGTCAGGAAGTCGGTGAAGACGGGACGATTGTACTCTTACCAGTGGGCGGCCTGTCTGAGACAGCTTACACGGAGTCAACCCTCACTGAATCACTCCTTGTCCAGCGAGCCAATCTAGACGGCGCAATAATCAGTGGTGACCTAAACGGTACCCTTAGCTTCACTAGCTTTGAGCTGGTCAGCATCACAACCGGGCCCTTCGCCGGTCAGGGGTTCTCGACAGGTCGATGGCAGACGGTCCTGGAGGGCGCTACCTTCGATGGTGACTGGAAAGGAGTCCTATCCCCAGATCATGCGGGAGGAGGGCTGCACCTGAAAGGCGCTGTGTCAGGAGACATGCTGGGCACGGTTGAGGGGTACGTCGGTGAAACCGTGCCGGGAAGCGGCCTGTACGATCAATACGAAGCAACTTGGAAGGTTACCCGCCCTGGTGACACGGTGACTTCGATGACTCTCGGCGTCGCGGGAAATCTGGATTACGAGGAGGGCGGAACCGAAATTCCCGGTGCCGAGCTCCTAGTCGTACAGGCTTCTTTCGAGGGAGATCTCGCTGGCGACTACACCGGTCCACTGAGCGCGTTCTTGACCCATGTCCGTGTCATCGACGGTGCTCCTTACAACGGCCAGGCCTTCTCAATCATCTCGTATGTGAGTGAGTCCGGTGCAGGTACGGGCTGGACCTATGACGAGGTCGCCTCATCCGGCTTGGTGGAGATGCACGGCCTTTTCGACGCTCCACTCTACGGTGTCGTCTACGGTGCCTTGCTCGGATCCGACTCACCAAGAACGCTGACCTTGGCAATCCAACGGATTGATCTCGGCCTGCCGCCCATGGCGGACCTACAGGTTGCCGTGTGGGGACAGAGACGGGTCAGCCCAGGGGAAACGATAGACTACATCGTTGAATATCGAAACGATGGATTGCTTCCTGCTGAAGACGTAGTCATAGTCGACACGCTTCCTTCTCAGGTGACTTACGTGTCAAGTACTGGGGAAGGGGCCTACAACGCAGAATCCCATCAGGTGACATGGCACCTGGGCGCCATTCCTCCGAAGGCTCACGGCACTTTGAGCATCAGCGTATCTGTTGTGTGGGGGCTGCCTGGCATTTCATTTGAGAACATCGTAAGCATTCCGGTAGAGCCGATACGAATAGAGATCGATCCCACCGCTGTCGTAACTTTCGAGACGCTCGATGCAACTGAGGATCACGTCGCGATGAATGCAACTGTCTCCGGCGAATTTGGAAGCGGCGTAATCGAGTTGGAGGCTAGTCTCGCAGACGTACCTGAGATGAGAGAGCCGACTCTCGAGTACTATGAGGAACTCGGGGAGGTGACAATTACGCTCCGGTACACGGTAGAAGATCCTTCTACGCTCCGGCTTATGGGAGAAGCTTCTTCGACGCTCGGGATCACGGAAGTAACTGCAAGCCTCAAGGGGCCGCAGGAAGTAATCGGTGCTCTCGCGAGCGTCCCAGCCTATCACGACATCTATCAGTCTGCGGAGACTACAGAGAGGTTCTTGGGTTGGCTAGAGGAGAAGGGCTATATACGGGAAAAGGATCACGCGGGATTTACCCAGGGGAAGGATATGCATGCAGACGGGAAGTCCTTGCTTCCTTGGGCGACATGGACGTTGGATAAATTTGCACGGTGGGCGTTTAAAGGGGTAGGTCCCGGCTCCACGGTATACAATTCCCAGCTGCACGATGCGATTCAGCATCACACGCTTGGTGCGAAGACGCTGGAGGAGGCGGAGGCCGAATACAGGGATGATCCAGAGGTATTTGATGCTTCCGGTGCTTACATAAATGATGTGGTCCCGGCCCGCGACCCTAACATCAAGTACGGCCCCGAGGGGGCAATCTCGCCCGGTCAGGAACTCGAATACAAAGTTGAATATGAGAACGAAGGTGAGGGAATAGCCTTTGGGGTCTACTTCACCGACACCCTGGACGAAGACCTGGATGATTCCACTCTGGATATTGGGCCGGTCATCAGCACGCTTGATGGGTCAGTCATAGCTGCACCGGGAACCTACGCTCCCGCAACGCGAACCATAACCTGGCTTGTTGGCGAGGTTGGCCCCGGCGAAGGAGGCTATGCCGAGATCAGCGTCGAGGCCAGAGCGGATGCGCCCAACGGGACCGAAATCATCAACTACGCCACCGTTTACTTCCCGTCGGTTCCCGAAGTTACGAGAACTAATGGCGTGGTTTCCATCGTCTCAACGGACCTTTCCGCGCCGACGACCACCATCTCCCCCGAACCCGCCTCGCCGGACGGAGAAGACGGGTGGTACGTGTCGCCGGTGACCGTCACGCTGATTGCCGAGGACGACCTTGGCGGCTCAGGCGTCGCCTCGACGGAGTACCGGCTGGACGGAGGCATCTGGCAGGAGTATGTGGGGCCGTTCACGCTCTCCGCTGACGGAACCACCCTTGTTGAGGCCCGCTCAACGGACAACGCCGGGAACGTGGAAGACCCGCCGGTGTCCGCTACGGTGAAGATCGATCAGACTCCCCCCGCGGTAACCATCTCCGGCTTAGCGGAGGGTGCCGAATACGACAATGAGGTAGTCCCGAGTGTAGCGGTAGCGGACATTACGAGCGGCATCGCCACGTCAACGGTGCACCTCGATGGAGTGCCATGGGACGGCTCAGCAATCGTTGATCGTGGGCCCCATACTTTCACGGCTGAGGCGACAGATAGTGCCGGTAACAGTTCGACCACATCGGTTTCGTTCACGATCTACTGGACGACTTCGCTCACAGCCTCCGACGCCACCGTGCAGTATTCCGACTCGATGGGCTTGGAGGCCATCCTGACGAACCACAAGGGCAATCCGGTCGGAGGTGCCGCGCTAACCTACGACGTGCCAGGCGCCTGTGGCGGCACTGCCGTGACAGATGCCAGCGGCATCGCCATATACGTTTGCGGACCGATCGACGTTCCTGCGGGAAGCTATCCGGTCGCGGTCTCATTCGCCCAGGACGATGTGGGCTACCTGCGTGCGAGCGCCAGCGGCAGCGTGCTAACGGTGTCCTCGGAGAATGCCATCGCCCTCTACGAAAACCTCGTGGCGGAGCTCGTGGAGCAGCCCGGTGGCGATGCCGACTTCGCTCTGACCGTTCAGGTAAACGAAACGTATCCCGAGCCTGAGGGTGGATCACTCGCCTGGCCCGGGGACATCGGGCGTGCAGACGTAAGTATCACGCTCGTGCCTGTCGGCCCTGGCTCGCCCCAATCGGCCTCCTGCAGCGATCGGAGCATGGACGGAACGGGCTACGACCGCACCCTCACCGCCACGTGCAGCTTCCTGGGTGTGGACGTGAATACCTACTCGGTTCTTGTGACTGTCAACGGCGGATACTACACGGCCGAAACCGAGGACGTCCTCGTCGTCTACGACCCGAGCCTGGGCTTCACGACGGGTGGCGGGAGGTTCTACTGGCCGGAGACCGAGGATCCTGCGAGCGGATATCCGGGGGACAAGACCAACTTTGGGTTCACGATCAAGTACAACAAGAAGGGGGCCAACGTTCGAGGCAGCCTGCTCGTGATTCGGCACCTTCCAGACGGGACGATCTACCGGCTGAAGAGCAACGCCCTGGACGGCCTCGCCCTGGGCGAGTTCGAGGTGGACGGGGAGACCCTCGGCTGGGCGTCCTTCTCCGGGAAGGCCACGTACCTGGAGCCTGGGTGGCTGGATCCCGTGGGCAACTACAAGTTCGTCGCCTATGCGGAGGATCGCACCGAACCCGGGTCCGGAATCGATTGCTTCTGGCTGCAGGTCAGGGACAAGGACCGAGTCCTTCTGCCCGCGATGTCGATGGACGCGCCAGCAATCGACAACTGCGTCCAGCAGTCGGGAGGCAACATCGTCGTGCCGCACAAAGCGGGGGGTCGCTCTCCCGGAGTGCAGGCGATTGAGTCTAGCGACGGCATCACCGATCCGGTCATCGGCTCGCGACTAAGCTCGCAGGTCATCTACGCCACGATTCTGCAGGAGGCAGTCACGCGACGCGGACGATAAGGAGAACGTTCGATCGTAAAGGAGGTGACGCCGCCGGGTGCCAAAATGTCATCCGTATCTGGATTGCTCACAGAGCCAACCACTCGTAACGGTGGTGTGGGCCGCCCAGCACCGGCAACCGACCGAAGACCTGACCTGTCTCCTTAGGTGTGGGGGCTCAAAATTCATCCGTGTCCGCTGATTGATCAGAATCAACGCGTGGGGCAGGGTTGAGGGTACTGACCCTGAAAGGAGGCCGTACCCTGATCGCCTATTTCCTGCTCCTCTGTTGCATGGTGCGCTGCACCCGTCGCAGCCGGCGTGATCTAGTCCTGGAGAACCTCGCGCTTCGCCAACAGATCCTCGTCCTCACGCGCTCGTCCCGTCGAGTCAAGTTGAAGCCCGCCGATCGCCTCTTCTGGTCTTGGCTGGCCCGTCGCTTGACCTCGTGGCGTTCAACGATAGCCATCGTCCAGCCCGATACCGTCGTCCGCTGGCACCGCACCGCCTGGCGGCGCTACTGGACTTGGAAGAGTCGCCGCGTCGGCCCGGGGCGCCCCCGTCTGGCGCCCGAGCTCCGGGCCCTCATTCAGCGTCTCGCCCGGGAGAACCCTCGCTGGGGCAGCGTACGCATCCGGGGCGAACTGCGGAAACTCGGCTACGAAGTGGGTGCTGAGTCGATCCGGCGCTACCGGCTCCTGGCTGGACGGCGGCCGCCATCTCAGTCATGGCCCACCTTCCTCCGCAATCACGCCCCGCACATTTGGGCGGCAGACTTCTTCACCGTCCCCACTGCCGGTTTTCAGACGCTATACGTCTTCTTCTTCATTGCTCACGACCGGCGGCGATTGGTCCATTTCAACGTCACCGCCCATCCGACCGCCGAGTGGGTCTGGCGCCAGTTGATCGCAGCCACTCCCTGGGCCCGGCAGCCGCGCTATCTGATCCGGGACCGCGACCGCTGCTACGGTGGCGCCTTCATCCCCCGCGCCGCCGAACTCGGCATCCAGACGCTGCTGACTCCGATCCACGCGCCGAAAGCTAACGCTATCGCTGAGCGCGTCATCGGCACAGTGCGCAGGGAGTGTTTAGACCACCTGATCGTCTTCAATGAGCGGCACCTTCGCCGGCTCTTGCAGGAGTATGTAGAACACTACAACCGTGGCCGGCCCCACCGCTCACTCAGTCTGGCGCCGCCTGAAGAGCGGCCGATCCGGCTCATCGCCACCGCTGGCGGTCGAGTCAAAGCTCGGCCAGTGCTCGGCGGCCTAATCTACGAGTACGAGTCGGAGGCTGCCTGAACCAGGCGGATTAATTTTGAGCCCCCACACGATGAGTGCGGGTTAATCCCGAGGAACGCCAACGCTGTTATGCGAAAAAATTGTCACCTTCTCCCGCGCCTAGCGCGCTTGACAGCTGGCCGGTCCGTTGGCACTGCGGGAACTGCAGGCAACTGGGGCCGGTCGCGAGTGCCAACACGGCGGCGACCTCTCCCTGGTGGGGGCGAGACGGCGACGGGGAACAGGACAAGCTGTTGGGCTTCGGTTGATTGATGTGAGGGCTGGCGAAGCCAATCAATCTCGCTAAGGAAATCGCCAACAGTAGTGAAGGCCTTGAACACGGATGCGAACCGCACGCAGGCGATTGGGTCAATCAGTTTCAGGCGCTCTCGAATGTATTGTCCAAGCACTGTGGAGTTGATCGTTCGTTGCTCCAGCCCGACCGCGTAATCATGAACGTCGTTGACGAGATCATCGATCAGCTCGGGGGGGACTGGGCGTTTGGCAAACGCCGAAAGCAAGTCGCTCTTGATCTTGCTTGAGTCGAAGGTCTCCAGTTTGCCGTCCCGCTTCAATATCTCCGGCGTACTCGCCTCGACCCTCTCTAGGGTCGTGAACCTGGCGAAGCAATTCAAGCATTCCCGCCTCCGTCGGATGGCACGCAGATCCGGGCGAGAGTCGGTGACTCTGCTGTCGTTGTGATTGCAGGTGGGGCAGCGCATAGTGACACCCGTGTCCTATCAATGATAAGGCCCGGGATCAACCGGTGCAGCGCTGGAGGCCCGAAGAGTGGAACCGACGAGAGATGAAATCGGCGAGCGAAATGACTCAGTCCGCCCACCGGTTGTACCGCTCGCGATGGCGCTGTCTACTTCAGCTCGGCCTCAGCGTGGGGTCAAGGCCGATCTTCCTCGCATTCAAAAGACCGACCTCTGTGACTTCTACCTCTTGAGGATCTCCGTTCGACACTACAACTTTGGCAAGACCTTCCCGCTGGAGGATGTCGATGTACCCGTAGACTCGCTCCCTAGCTCGCGGAATTGTCCCGTCTATGGGGGCAACGAACTTCTCAAAGTCATGCGGTATCGTCGACCACTCTGCGTTCGAAGGCCAGACACTCTCAAGATACTTCAATAAGAGCATTTCGCCACGATAGCAGGGGAGCCGCTCGTCGGCGCGGTCAGCCATCAGGATAACCCCTCCTTCGCTTAGTCGACAGAACGTGCGTTCTAATCATAGGTCCGCGTCCTCATGATTGCAACCGTTCATATGACCCAGCCACCAACGTCGTCGACGAATGCCGTCCATTCCTCAGACAGCAGCGTAGCAAAGTAACGGTCAAACCAAGACGGGCACGAGACGAAGGGAAGCCATGTGCGCGCGAGTGCAGGTTTGACTGGATCAAAGCGGTAGTCATGTGCCCCATCGTTCGAGGGGTCATAGAAGCCATAGGGAATCAAGCTTGTTGCCTCGGTAGTATAGGGCTGAACGCCTCGCGCGAATGGATGCCACGGGATGGAAATGTGGATTAGCGGGATGTCGGCCAAGTCGTCGAGCGAGATCGGACTGGCGGCTCCGAACTTGTTCTCCAGATAGTTTTCGACGCCCTCTCGAAATTCCGACTTGCTCAACAGGCGCGCCCAGAAGAGTTTCTCTACTGCCAGCTTGTTGCCGTACGTGTTGACTTGGGTGGTCATGAGCCCGAGTCGAAACTTGAAGGAGTCTCGTCGGGCCGTCTCACGTCGCCAGATATCCTTCATGTCTTCGTCCTCTATAGCATGCGTTCGCCCCAGTCCTCGTTCGGACCGATGGTGCCGAATCGCCTGCTCGACGCGGTCCGTGGCGGATTCCACCTCGCCGGCGAGAGCCTCTCGCTCGGCGGGTTCCAGCCACTGGATGGCAAGCGGCACAAAACGGTCACCCACTTGCGCGTCTCGAGCCATGATGGCTGCCCAGATACCAGCGGCACCGCCGATATCGTGTTCTTGCGCCAATCGAAACAAGTGGAAGAAGTCTTCGTCAGTCAGCAACCCTAGTAAGCGAGTCAAGCGGTGAACTGCGGTCTCATCGGTTGCCGGCTGCACTCGACGGATGTCGCTCAACTGAAAGAAGCCAGCACCTCGTGCAAGGCAAAATAGCGAATGAGCCAACATCTCGTCCACAGCCACCTTGTCTGGATGCTCATACACCTGTTCATAAGCAAGCTGGCGCTTGGCAAGGATACGCTCAGCCGCGCCTCTCGCCGATGTCGGGATTGCAAGAACTCGCAGGTCAGTGTCACCCGAAAGAGAATACGTGCAGACGTCGAGGCCCTCAACAATCTCCTCAACATCCTGGATTAACTCGGCCTCTCCGGGTTCCCCGAGGTACCGATTGTCCCGAACGATGTAGTCCATTCGATCGGCGTCGATCTCGGAATCGATCAGCTGTGCCAGGAAGAACATATCCGGATGTTGATGCCTACACATCTCGGAATCCAGAACGATGGTTATCTTCTCTAGGACGCGCTCGGCGTCTAGATGTGGGTGAGCTCGAAGTGCATCGAACAGGACGGAAGAGAGTTCGCTCTCTTTATCGGCGAGCTCTCTTCGAACTAGGACCTTGTCCAGGCGCGCAGTCTTACCCTGGTGTTCATACGGGAAGATGTCCGATAAGAACTCCAGCGAGTGGCTCCAGGGACCCTGCATCGCATCGTGGAGGAGCGCGGCGTACAACGTGGCAGCCCTCCATTCCGGGTCGATCTCGATTCCGCGGCTGGCGAGATTGTCCAGACATGCTCCGACGAGGCTGACTACTCCAATTGAGTGCGCCCAGCGCGTGTGATTCGCATCCGCTTTCGAAACCAGGGACGTTGTGCCAAGCTGCTTGATGAACTGCAGACGCTGAAAGAACGGCTGGTTGGCGAGGCGCCATGTAAGTCTAAGAGCTGGCTGGTTGTACAGATGCAGGAATACCTGCTTGCCCGGCTCCTCGGATGCGGGCGTCACCTTCCCCACCCACCGATGGGTGAGTCTTTCGAGCAATTCGATGGTCTGTTCCACCCAGCCGTCTCGATCGGGCGTCAATTGACCGTTGCCAGTCTCGCTGTGAGAAGCCATCGTCACCTCGTCGGTATTGTTAAGGACGCTAGACTACCAAGTCCTTCTGGTCAATCGCGTCGGCGATAACTCCTGCAGTCCAATCCGACGAAAGATCGGGGACGTATCGGTCCAGCCAGCTTACCAGCGAACCGGCGCGTGCGAGCCGCCGAAGGCTGAGTCGCACCGGTGAGTCGTCCGGCTCGCCGACCAGACGTGATTCCGCCACTGCGACGACTTTGCTCGCTAGTTTCGTCAGGAAGACCGCGCCGCGCGCCGTAGTTACGACTACCAACCAATCTGGAACGGAACCGAAGAAGCGATCGGCAGCATCATGTGGCTTGTCAGCGTCAAGCTGGGCGGCGACATGCACTGCCGTCGGCACGTCGGACCGTATCAGGTATCCAAGCAAGCCACCCACGTAGAGCGCTGAGATCCATTTGATGGACCGGCTGACAACCCAATAGCCGGGTGGGCCCAAAATGAGAACGGCAACAACTCCCGCGATGTGCGGTCTCCAGTCTTCCAGGACGCTAGCGATTTCGGATGGAGTAGTCAACAGGCCCAGCAGTTCTGCGAGGCCGGCCAGTAGGCCAATGAGGACGATCCAATAAGTCAGCTTGAGCGCGCCGTCGCCGAAGTGCAGTATGCGCGCTATCGTCAGTCCGAATGCATGCCGTAGGAAATCCGCCAAGAAGCTTCTATATATGGCCCAGCGAAATAGTCGAGGCATCAGGTTCATGTGTTACTTGTCTCCGATCGAAGGGCGTTCAGGGTGAACTCAGAGAGTCGCTCCTCCTCACCCATGAAGTGCTCTGCCAGGTACGGCTTCACGGCGTGCTCCCACACCCGCTCCACCCACTCCGCACTTAGGTTCTCCTTGCATGAAGTAGCTCGGACCGATCGACGCGTGCCGCTCACCCAGCCGATCGTTTGCCCGATCCACTACGTCCGCCACCCACTCCAGGTTCGGCTTGTTCCTCTTCAACCAGCGCCTCAGCAACCCCTTCACCGGCGCCTCGTCCGGTATGAACGGCACGAAGTAGAAGCGCCGCCTCAGCGCCGCATCGATCAACGCTATCGATCGGTCCGCCGTGTTCATCGTCCCGATGATCCACAGGTTCTTCGGTAGCGAGAACGGTGCCTGCGAGTACTGCAGCATCACTTCCTCATCTCGGTACTCCAGCAGGAAGTAGAGCTCCCCGAACACCTTCGCCACGTTGCCCCGGTTGATCTCGTCGATGATCAGAACGTACTGGACGTCTCTGTTCTCACGAGCCTTCTTCGCTATCTGCATGAGCGGACCGTCAACCAGCGCAAACCCGCCACCGTCAGTCGGCCGGTATCCCTGGACGAAATCTTCATAGGCGTAAGAAGGGTGGAACTGCACCAGCTGCACCTCGCCACTCGTCTCCGCCGCGTAGTGCTCCGCCAGCTTCCGCGCAACGTACGTCTTCCCCGTCCCTGGTGGGCCGTAGAAGATCGCCTGCGGCTTGTCACTCAGTAGCTCTCCTACCCTCGCCAAGTACCCCCGATCCAGCAACAGCTCCTCTGCTAACTGCCCCAATGCGTCGAAAGGCGCCCGCTCCTCGGCTACTTGGACAGGCACTCGAGGAGGCATGTCGGAACCACTCACGGACCTCTCATAGACCGCGAGGACGGCTTCAAGGTCGTCCTCGAGCACGCCGTCGCTCGGCACGCTGCCACGCTCGTAGAGCTTGTAGGCTATCGTCGCGTCTTCGTAGTCACGACCGCGACGCGACCCAGTCATCAAGTTGATGCCGTGATCAAGCAGGAAGCCTCGATCTTCAAGATCGGCAGCCATGGACCGGAATTCGCTCGCCTTTGCCTTGAGCGCTTGCCGCTTTCCTGCCACACCGAGTGGGTTATATTCCGTGATCCCCTGGTTGAACGTCAGGTACACGCCGCTCCCGTCTTCACGAAACAGGAGAACCACATAGATACCTCGTTGCGTCGTGGTGGTTTCGCGATCATCCAGAAGGGCGATCCATGGCACCGTCGCCCAGTTTCCCTGGCCGATGCTCTCCTGAACCAGAACTCGAGGCCGGCCGGTGACGGCTTGCTTCTTGGCCAAGATCCCGCTCGCCCGCCGGAACTCTGCGTGCATAGGGTTACCTCCAAATTGCTGCCCCGTGCGCGCCTGTGGATAGGATGCGAGGATGCTTTCGAGGATCTCCTGGAGCTCATTGCCTTCTCTTAGGGAAACGACCTCGAGGCCTCGCTTCGTCACGTAGCGGTTCGCCTCGTCTCCGCCGCTGAACTCGTTGACCGACGCCCCTGTCGCTAGCGAGATGACTTCCTTCACAGGGTAGAGTTTTCCTTCGGCGCGAATGGCGAATTTGTGGTTCTCTCGTTCCTCCCAGCCGTCCCACTGAGGCCCACCACGCAGCTCCGAATCGAATCGTGCGAGGGCTTCCAATAGCTCTGCGCGGCCTGCTTCAGGAATACTCATGCCACTTTCGCCTGTCTTCGACCCTCGCTGCGAAGACCGCGAATCTTATCGGCAACATGCTCGATCTGCTCAAGGATCTCCGCGGGATCTCCACTCAGATCCAGGGTGACTACACGAAGCTCCTTCCCCAGATAGACGACCTCGTGAGTTACGGGCTCGTCCTCGCCCGCAGCGTAGATGAGGAGGCCGCCGGGCAGGTCGGTAGCGACGGTGTAGGCGAGCAGCTGGTAGAGATCTGGATGAAGGATGCCGCTGATTTTGATCTTCTTGTACTTCAGGTCCCCAACGAACGAGCACTCGAAGCCGTCCCACCAGGAGATGTCCGGCTTAAGGTTCACCCGCTGCGCGGTGTCCAGCTTCACGGAGCGGCCACGGGCGCCTTGAGGAAAGCTCTTCTCTGACAGCCTGAGTGCGTCACGCAACGCGGCGACCACGAAGTCCTCGAACACGCTATTCATGTCGACCATGAGAACAGACGCCGCCACCTTCCCGTGGCTCAACTCAATGGATTCTGATCTGAGAATCAGCTTGGCCAAGGCGACCGCCGGCCGATAGTGCTGGTTCAGACGATTGAAGATAACTTGAGGTAGCTGCCTCCGGTCGTACTCCTTGAGCGCGACGTCCACTAGCATGCCGTCGAACGTTCGCAGTGAGCTCCGGGCAAAGTCTGAGCGGATCCGCATCCTGCGCAGGCGGGCGATCGCCGCTTTGATCATTCGGTTCACGTCGATGTCGTCCGTGAATTCGTCGAAGTTCACTTCTGCGGGTGGGAACCGACCGAACCGGCGACGTATCTGGTCACCGAAGCGCAGGCGTCCCCGGATGACGTTCAGGCTGTCATCCGTAGGCTGATAGCCTTGTAGAACGCCTTGCCTGAAGGCGTGACGGATCCGCCTTACGAATCCGGGCACCATCGCCTCGATTAACGATGACTCCTTTCCGAAGCCGAATGACTTCTCGTCCCAGTGGGACGGGTCCATCGCATACGAGATGAGAAACAGCACTCGTTCGATCGGCAGCTTGGGCCGAATCTCGATCGCCAGCGTCTCGAGGTTGATGGCGCCCACGTGCGAGTCAGGCGTGAGATCGTAGCAACCCTCTTCACCCAGCGAAGGCGTGACATCGACACCCGCAGCAACCGTGAGGATAGCGTCGACCTCCTCTTGTTCTAGCGGAACAGCCTCCGTGGTCTTGTACTCAGTTAGTGTCAGTTGTCTCATCAGTCTCTTCTTCGTCGAGGGCCTGGCTAACCGGAGAGCGCAGGGCAGCCAGGGTGAACTCAGAGAGTCGCTCTTCCTCACCCATGAAGTGCTCTGCCAAGTACGGCTTCACGGCGTGCTCCCACACCCGCTCTACCCACTCGGCGCTCAGATTCTCTTTCATGAAGTAGCTCGGCCCGATCGCCGCGTGCCGCTCACCCAACCGATCGTTGGCCCGATCCACTACATCCGCCACCCACTCCAGGTTCGGCTTGTTCTTCTTCAACCAGCGCCGCAGCAACCCCTTCACCGGCGCCTCGTCCGGGATGAACGGCACGAAGTAGAAGCGCCGCCTCAGCGCCGCATCGATCAACGCTATCGAGCGGTCCGCCGTGTTCATCGTCCCGATGATCCACAGGTTCTTCGGTAGCGAGAACGGCGTCTGCGAGTACTGCAACATCACTTCCTCATCCCGGTATTCCAACAGGAAGTAGAGCTCCCCGAAGACCTTCGCCACGTTGCCCCTGTTGATCTCGTCGATGATCAGAACGTACTGGACGTCTTTGTTCTTGCGAGCCTTCTTCGCTATCTGCATGAGCGGACCCTCAACCAGCGCAAACCCGCCACCGTCAATCGGCCGGTATCCTTGGACGAAGTCCTCATAGGCGTAAGAAGGGTGGAACTGCACAAGCTGCGCCTCACCGCCTGTCTCCGCCACGTAGTGGTCCGCCAGCTTCCGCGCGACGTAGGTCTTCCCCGTTCCGGGTGGGCCGTAGAAGATCGCCTGCGGCTTGTCACTCAGCAGCTCCCCTACCTTCTCCAAGTACCCCCGATCCAGCAACAGCTCCGCCGCCAACCGCCCTAATGCGTCAGACGGTTCCGGCTCGTCGGCTACTTGACGGCGCCGCCAGGAAGCGAATCCGCCGAGAAGCGCGACGGGGTTGGCGGGTTCCCCTTTAGACGTCTCTAGCTCGGCGAGCGGCACAGCCGGGTCCAGTCGCTCAATGCGGTCCACTAGAAACCATGTCTTGAACAGCTGCGTCCGTTCTGGTCCGGCGCGCGTCCCTTCACGTTCTTCGGCGGAAGCGTACTCCGGCCAAGGGCAAGCCATTCCTTCGATGCCGGTTGACGTCTGGTATTCGATTACGGTGTGTCGGTGAGTAAGCTCTTGGCGAGGACTGCCTGAGTAAAGGTAGAGGTACGGATTCGACTCCAGCGCCTCCTGCCTGGCGTCCGCGACTGGAAAGCTCCACCAGACGGCAGCCTGTCCAGTCTTTGCGAGTTGGTCGCTGACCTGCTCCTCGTATTCCACGTCGGACTTCACCGCGCCTACTAGCAATGTGCCCGATCCCACATCACCGGATGGCAGTTGCCCATGAAGGTCGCGCAACTGCTGGGCGATCATCTTTTCGACCTCGGGCGAAGAGCCGGCACGCAGAGCGCCAGGATCAAGCGAGTTCACTAAGAGAATATCGGTGCCCCCGAAATCAGACCGCTCCTTGCCACGCGTGCTCACCAGCCTGAACCCGGGCGCTTCGAGGCTTGCCATGAACTCCTCGGCAGCCGCCGTGCCGCTCTCTTTCCCCCACCACTCCAACCCCCAGCACACAGAGCTCTCAAGCTCTTCTAGGTCACTCGCACGCCCTACGGCCACGAACAAGATGAACTCGCCGACGTTCAGATTCCAGGCATCCAGGGTCGTCCTTTTGATCTTGGCGAGAGTCGCCGAGTAGTATCGGCCATCTCCGATCTTCGCCCGGTCGCGCACGTCCTTGACGAACGGCCTCGTTACTGGCTTTGCGATCTCCTTCCACCCGTCCGTGCTCAGGATCTCCGGATCAGTGAGCCCGCTGGTTTCTAGTAAATCAGCCAAGTCCTCTAACTGCGATGGGTTCCACACCTTCCGGACGTCGGCGGTTTCGTAGAAGTCCATCTGCGATCCGTGTTGGCGCTCTAGTTCCCGTCGGATATTGAGCAGCGCGTCATCGACGTCGGCCGAGCCGCCCGAATATTCCGAAAACGCCTCAAGGATCTGATGCCTGTGCCCCTCGCTCGCGATGCGCTCGAATTGATCTGGAAACAGGAGATGGAGCAGAACGTTGCGCGCCGCGGTGACACTTCCTACGTCTTCAGACTTGACCGACTCTTGGACTTCGTCGGCCAGCTTCTTGCAGGCGGCTGCGTCACTCGCGTCGATCCCTTCACGAAGTACTCCGCGAGCAAACGCCAGGAAGAAAGCGATCTGCCAGGGCCTGCCCGCGTTCAAGTAGAACATGCCAGGGGTCATGATCCCCGCGGCGAGGGCGGGTTCAATCTTACTGAGGTCTGGAATCTGCTCACTTAACTTCCAGTCCAGGATCGTCCTCAGGTTCTTCAGCTTCGTGCTGACCCCCATCGCGCCCGAGTACATTGGCAGCTCATAGATCGTGAACACGTCAGCGGCGATCTTGTGCACGTCGGGCGAGCAACCAGACAGTTGGCGCTCCAATTTCACGAAGAAGGAGTCGCTACTCGTGTCGGGATTCCCGATGAACGCTTCCCAGAACTCCTCCAGATTGGAAGAGCTCCAGACCGGGTCATCGGGCCAGAGTAGAGACCTGCCACCGCCAAGACAGCGCTGGCGGAATTCGTCGGCGACTTCGTAGGCCGGGTCGGCTCCTGGGTGCTTTGCCAATGGCTACCCCCTCCTGGGATGTGTGGCGTCATTGTGTTAACAGGAGGTACACCCGTCAAGGCGGCAACACACCTCATGCGTGAGTGCGCGGTGTACAATCCGGCTCGAGCAGGCCCGTGAACACACATCAGACGTTCGGCCACTACTCACGGCGCGAGTGATTGCCATCGGAGGTGTTCGCCATGAACCTCAATATTAGTCGTCCCATCGCATTCATTGATCTGGAAACAACCGGCACGTCGCCCGCCTCCGATCTCATTGTGGAGATAGCGATTCTGAAGATCGCTCCGGATGGGACGGAGGACTTTCGCTGCCGCCGCGTCAATCCTGGTATCCCGATTCCCCCCGAGGCGACGACCGTTCACGGCATCACTGATGCGGATGTTGCAGGCGAGCCGACGTTTGCGAGCTACGCCTCGAGCCTACGAGAGTTCTTAGCCGATTGTGACATAGCTGGGTTCGGCGTCGCACGATTTGACCTGAAGATGCTGGAAGCCGAATTTCAGCGAGCGGGAGTGGAGTTCTCACGCGCAGACCTCCGGGTGATCGACGCCATGACGATCTTCCATCAGAAGGAGCCGAGGAACTTGGCTGCGGCCGTAGGCTTCTACCTTGGCCGCGAACTTCCCGAAGCGCACTCCTCTGAGGACGACGCGCGCGCGGCACGGGAAGTGCTAGAGGCGCAACTAGAGCGATACGATGATCTTCCGAGAGACGTCAGCGCCCTCGACGAACTGTGTAATCCGAAGGATCCCAACTGGATCGATCCGGACGGTAAGTTCAGTTGGGTGAACGGTGCTGCGGTCATCACATTCGGGAAGCACAAGGGGAAGAGTCTAGAGAACTTGGCGGCCGCCGAGCCCGACTATTTAGAGTGGCTACTCGGCCAAGACTTCTCACAGGAGGTCAAGCAGATCGTTCGCGATGCTCTCAGTTCAAAGTTTCCAGCCCCACAGTAAGGTGTAGTCATCCGTCGCGTTGGGCTTCCGGATCTCAAATCCGATGCTCACGGCGTCAACCATTCCAGATACGGATGACATTTTGGCACCCCACAACGACTAACGCCGGAATCTCGTCGCGGGTGTATAGTCCACACCTGCGATAGATGAGACAGTCTTACGGGCGATATGTCCTGCTCATCTTAAAGTGACATCTTCTGGCAAGAGACCTATCCACTAGCTGCTTCAGCAACCGCGAGTCTCGGCCAATGTTTGCAATTGTCGATGCCGGTAGCTGCCGGACCGAATCTGCGTGTTTGAGGTGATTGTTCAGCCGTCGCAGGGGCTCGATACGATGAGGCACTCGACCTGCCAGCCACCCAATACGCCGATCAAGGTCGCCGCCATTGACGCTCTTCTTAGAGTAAGCATTCGCCAGCCGCTCAAGTGCCGCCCAGAGGTTCAGGTACCTCGATCGGACATGCACGGAAAGATGTCCGTCCCAGTAGGAGTTGATGGCCGCGAGTAACACTTCACGACTCCGTCCGCCCCTGCTCCACATCTTCCGAAGTGCCGCTGCTGCCTCCACGAACTTATCTTCATCTAGCTCGACCTCCGGTGACACGAGCTTGGTCGAGAGGATACCGAACATGCCCTTCTTGTCGATGCCTAGGGCGCTTACTGTGTCTATGATCACCGGCGAGTGAAGAAAGCGCGACGACTGAACCGAGAGTGCCAGCGCAAAGACCTTCGTTGCTTCCGTCTCGTCGAGATCGGGTATTCCGATGACCGAGGGATCGTCCAGGGTCCAGAGGCACGTCGTCAGCAGCTTAGGCTCCGGTTCCTGTTCGAGATGAAGGAGCCGCTCATTCTTAAGGCTAATCCGTGAGATGGTGGCGCTACGTTCACCCACGTCGTTGTCGACGTAAACGATCTGTAGCCGGAGACTTACTGACATCAACTGTAGATACCGTTTCGCCGAGTGTACTTCCTAGGCCGCCCTCGCCTCCACCACGAACCGCGCAAGGCGGATGATATTAGCGCTATATATAGGCTGTCCACAATTCGCTGCCAGTTAGGTATAGACACGCTCACTGTTCAGACTGGATGCTGGAACCAAAGCTCTGTTACATCGGAGGTATTAATGGAAAACGGGAACGGAATCGCAGTTCAGATAGACGATAGTGCTCAGGCGCGCATTAAGGCGTGGCTGTTAGAGGAGGGCTACACCGTTTCAACGGAAGATCGGCCCAACGCGAAGTGGCTGTTAGTCGGGAAGGCACCGAAAGGGAAGATCGTCGTGGGTCAGCCGTCGGACGCGCCTGACCGTGTACTCATCAGTGCAAGCATCGCCGTCGCCGACGAGCACCAAGCCAAGTTCAACAAGCTCCCCAAAACGAAGCGTGACGAGTTCCTGTGGGACCTGAGATTCGCCTTGCTCCAGACCGATGTCGAGTTTGAAGGCGTCAAAGAGCCCCTTGATCGTCTGGCGCTCTCCGAAATCATCTTCGCAGGCGCCTTGACCAAGGATCGCTTCGTTCAGCGCGTTGCCCACGTGAGAAAGGGCACGCTCCTCATCCTTTGGAAGTTCCAGCATCTGTTCGAGGAGAACCCGGATAAGCTGGGCTTCCTGAAGGGCTAGTTCCTAGGCCGCTAGGACGACTACCAACGGAGCGTGGCTTTGGACACCGTAGCGCTACGCCGCCCTCGCCTCCACCACGAACCGCGCAAGGCGCACGAGGCCTGAAGTACGGAGCGACCCCCGGAACGGCCCGAGACGGCCTCAGTTATCCGCTCTCGACGCCAATCGGCGGGCAGTCGGCTTCCTGCGCCCCCTCGTCAGCCTGATCCCCGCCGACCGTGAGGCTTACGCGGGGGGCTAATAAGCGGAGAGCTCCGACTCACTTCGGTGGTTGGTACGCTGCCTTCTTCGCCTTTCGCATGGCCGCGAGGCCTTCCTGCGTGGTCATCAACGGAGTCGTCTTGATCGCCTTCAAGGCTCCCCCGGCCGACGCCGCTATCGCGATCGCCGCTGCGGCCTCGTTGTCGGGTAGCTCGACGATCACGACGGCATCGTAATCGCCAAAGCTGTTGTAGAAGCTAACGACACGGCCCTTCAGGTTCTTGACCATAGGCCGGATCGCCCGAGAGCGGTCCTGCGGTTGCTTGACCAGTCCCGCCCAGGCCTCCGGTGAGTAAGCCGCCTGGATCATGTAGTGGGGCATTGCAGACCTCCTTTGGTATTCGCGTGGCGCGATTATAACGGACGGGACGCCGAGGCGAGCGCATACCACGTGCAACAACCGACCACCCGAGAAGTCCTAGGCTCTTGCGGCAAAAAGCGCGTTGCCGGGGGAGAATGAGACGTGGCGACGCGCGGCCTGCTCGCAGTTGTAGCTCGCGGCGTAGCGCCTCACCATGTCAGGCGAAGAGTGCCCGAGGAGATACTGGACGTCGAGCTCGCGGGCGTCTGCCTCGATCGCCCATGTTGCGAACGTATGGCGGAAGCGGTGGGGATGCACCTTCGGCATCCCCGTCGCGCGGCCCAGCCGGCGCAGTAACTGCTTGAGGCCGTTGGGCTCGAGCCGTACGCAGGACCGCAGGCGCCCGTTTCCCAGCGCCGCCACGAAGAGCGGTCCCGGTTCGTGCCCGCGAACGTCGAGATAGTCGACCAGGGCCTCGCCACAGCGCGAGGCAAAGGGCACGACCCGCTGCTTGTTGCCTTTGCCGTGCAGGATTCGGATTCGGTGGGCCACCAGGTCCAGATCGGCCAGGTCCAGGTGGACGAGCTCCGAGCAACGCACTCCGGTATCGAGCAGCGTCATGAGGATAGCGCGGTCGCGGACACCCACGTGACGCGAACTGTCGCACGCTTCCATCAGCGTGCTGACGTCCTCAGCGCTGAACGGCCGCACGATGCGCCGCGGCAGTCTTACGTTCTTCAGCGCCCGGAACGGGCTATCGCTCACGTATTCAGCATGGATCAGCCAGTTGAAGAAGCAGCGCACCTCGCGGAAGTAGCGGTGCCGGGTCTCCAGTGAGTGACCGGTGTAACGACCGAGGTAGATGTAGAGATGCTCGGCGGCTATTTCTTCAACCTTCTCTGGAAACCCTTCTTTGCGCGCTATCCGCGCGAACCGCTCGAGCGTTTCCCTGTAGGCCCGGACCGTCGCCTGCGACTTTCCTTCCACGTCACAGCGCAGAAGGTACAACTGAATGAGCTCCGAAAGCCGCCCTGCCGGGCCTACAGCCGTCACTCCGTCTCCGGCTTCCCGGCGCGCTGCCAGAACTTCCAGCCGTTGACTGCGTAGCCTGCGGCTGCACTGCCGGCGGCGCTCAGCGACGTGTAGCGCTTGCCGCCGAACTCAATCTCCGGCTTGCCCGCGTCGCCGGCAACGACTGACGCGTCGTACGTCTTACCCTTGAGCGACGCCGTGAGCCGGGTCCCGGGAATCAACTCTTCATGGGAAACACCGAGTCTCGTCCGTCGCTGTCGCTTGCTGGACTTCTTGGTCGTGCTGTCTTTGTGTGTCATGGTCACACCTCCTTGGTGTGACACAACTCACTCAGACGCCAATCGAAGTCAAGTGCGTTCCGGCAGATCCGCACAGAGAGTTATGTCCACCTGAACTAGAGGCGTAGTAACGCTACGATCGTGTCTCAGCGGTCGGGCAGTATAATCTAGGCGGTCATAGTGGAGGTTGGTTCGATGCGAAAGCGGAAAGTCAGCTCGTGCCCCGAGTGCGAGTCTGACTGGCCTTCCTCGGCGGCAATAGGCTATTTTCCATCCGCCCGGATCACGCCGCTCAGATTCTCGATTGAAACCTGCAGCTCCGCCGTCAACTTTTCGCTTCGTTCCTTCGCGAACTCCATCACTCGGTCCCGATTCAGCCGGGTCAAACTTAGCCTTCGCTCCCAGACATCCAAGAGGCTAGCGTGGACTTCTCGAAAGGGCCTGTCCGCTTCTAGCATGTCGATCCAGGTGTTAGGGTCGGGCATACCATCACGAGGGGCCGGCAGGTGGCCGTTCCCGCTGCTGTGCGCCAGTTCGTGCACAATCGTCCCCATGCTCCGCGCCCTCGCACTGGGACCACAATGGATCACTGCCGACGCAACATCGTAGTAGGCCCCTAGCTGGCGTTCCGCATCGGTGAGCGCCTCGCTTGAGAACCGAACCGTGATCGGCGCCGAAGTTGCGTTAGGCATCACAGAAGGCGAGGCGTTCACTACCCACTGCGCTTCGTCTTCAGAGAGACCAATGTCGTACAACATCGTAGGCCGCGCATCGGCGCCGAAGACTCGCGGCGGCGAGTCAATCATCGTTGGCATTGGCGGCCTCCCCCAATGAATGTAGTTAGTCTCCCCATATGCGTATGCTAGCGGGTCCTACCCTCGGTCTTATTTCGAAGGGAATCAATCTTGACATCGGATTGAGAGTTAGACTAGCCGCGTGGACCAACAGGCAACCCTTATGCCGCAACTTCCCATGACAGAAGCTCCGCCTGCTCGATTACCGTGAGCGTCGCGCTTTCCTGTTTGTCTGGCGGGTACCCGTGCTTCCGCAGAACCCGCTTCACCATAGCGCGAAGCTTGGCCCTGACATTCTCACGCACTGTCCAATCGATCGTCACGTTATTCCGGACCGTCTCGACGAGATCACGGGCTATCGTCCGCAGCGTTTCGTCGCCGAGCATCTGCACGGCGCTGTCGTTGACCTCCAGCGCGTCGTAGAAGGCGATCTCCTCGTCACTCAGACCCAGCTCTTCACCTCTCGCATCGGCGGCCTTCATTTCCTGAGCGAGCGCGATCAGCTCCTCGATGACCTGCGCGGTCTCGATGGCGCGATTCTGATAGCGGCGCAGTGCAGCCTCGAGCATCTCCGCGAACGATCGCGACTGGACGACGCTCTTGCGCCGGCGGGTCTTTATCTCTCCGGATAACAACTTGTTCAGCAACTCGACAGCGAGGTTGCGTTGAGGCATGCCCCGTACCTCAGCCAGGAACTCGTCTGACAGGATCGATATGTCGGGCTTTTTGAGGCCCGCCGCCGCAAATATGTCGATGACTTCTTCGGACGAAATCGCCTTGGAAACGATCTGCCGAATCGCATGTTCCACGTCCTCGGATGGCCCACCTGCTCCGGGTTCGCTCTTTGCAAGGACGGAGCGGACCGCCTGGAAGAAGCCGACATCGTCGCGGATCTTGATGGTCTCCTCGTGAGGCACCGCTAGCGCGAACGCTCGCGAGAGGTCCGTGACTGCAAGAAGCGTCCGGGCCTTCCCATCTTCCTGAGCGAGGATGTGTTCCTGCGCCGCGGGCAGCAGGCCCAGCCTCTGTTCTGGTGTGCCCGACACCCACCCCGACCAATTGAAGCCATGAAACAATACCAGGCAGATTTCATACTTCTCTTGCATTACCGCGACCGCTACCGCCTGGTCGATCGCTGTCTCTCCCGTCCC
>SDBS01001682.1_pt1 | contig 22441 bp, 20 predicted proteins | sample 2277091 | NCBI WGS metagenome assembly SDBS01 (sample SAMN10404972, study PRJNA504765) | marine sediment metagenome | isolation source: marine sediment core GS10_PC15, 163 cmbsf | place: Arctic Ocean: Southern Knipovich Ridge | collected 2010
GGGTTTTGAATTTGTAACTCGAAAAATAACTAACGCCACTGCGGAAATCAAACGCGGGGTAAGCAAAGAATTAAGATTGGGGAACCTGGAGGCCAGAAGAGATTGGGGATTTGCCGGTGATTATGTTAAGGCAATGCATCTTATGCTTCAGCAGGATGAACCGGATGATTATGTAGTTGCCACGGGAGAAGCCCACTCAATCAAAGAATTTTCAGAATTAGCATTTAGTTATGCAGGTCTTGATTGGAAAGATTATGTAGTCGTAGATGAAAAATTCTATCGTCCAGCTGAGGTTCATGTGCTTAGAGGCGATTACAGTAAGGCAAGAAAGAAGTTAGGCTGGGAGCCTAAGGTTGATTTTGAAGAGTTGGTCAAGATGATGGTTGATGCGGACATAAGGAGAATCAAGGAAGCAAAAGGAATCAAGTTGTGAGTTGGTTTTCTATGAGCTACGAACCACGGTAACCATGGATGGCCTAGAAATAGAAGCCTTTCTTTTTAGTCTTGAGGTCTGGCTCAGGATAGTGTTTTTTCGGGTCTTGGTTTTCATATCAGGTATTTTTTAGACTAGGAACTTATGAGTAAATTTGAATTATGAACTAGACCTTGGTCTCCTCCAGAAGACATCAAACCAGTTCCTTGGGGAAGGAGCTGGAAACAAATCCGAAGGAATCTGAGGTATCAATAAGCGCTTTGAAGATTGAGTACATAACTGAAGATGTGGCTTTGGACAATAAGCTGAAGGGGAGATAGAAGGAATGAAAAGAGCACTTATTACCGGTATCACTGGTCAAGATGGCTCTTATCTTGCAGAGTTCCTACTTTCTAAAAACTATGAAGTCCATGGAATAATTCGCCGAGCAAGCACTTTCAATACCTCTCGTATTAACCATATTTATGTGGATCCTCATAAGCCTGGAGCGCGACTTTTTCTTCACTACGGGGATCTATCCGATTCTGAGCAAATTTCTAACATTATCTATAATATAAAACCGGATGAAGTTTATCACTTAGGAGCGCAAAGTCATGTGAGAGTGAGTTTTGATATTCCTGAATATACGGGTAATGTTACTGCCTTGGGAACTGCTCGAATATTGGAGGCGATAAGAAGAAGTGGAAATAAAATAAAATTCTATCAGGCATCAAGTAGCGAGATGTATGGTGCATCCAAGCCGCCCCAAAACGAAGACACGCCTTTTAAGCCTCGCAGTCCCTATGCCTGCGCCAAAGTCTATGCTTATTGGATGGTGGTCAATTATCGTCATGGTTACAACATCTTTGCCACCAATGGCATTCTCTTTAACCATGAAAGCCCTCGTCGCGGAGAAACCTTTGTTTCTCACAAGATTACTCGGGCTATCGCTGCAATTCTTGCCAAAAAACAGGACTATCTTTATTTAGGTAATCTAGAGGCAAAAAGAGATTGGGGATATGCTCCTGAATATGTAGAAATGATGTGGAAAATGTTGCAGTATAATACTTCTCTGGACATTGCTTTAGGCACGGGAGAAACTCATTCAGTTGAAGAGTTTGTCCAGGAAGCCTTCTTTTATGTTGGCCTTGACTGGGGAAAATATGTAAAGATCGACTCACGATATCTTAGACCTACAGAGGTGCAGGAACTAATTGCCGATTCTTCCAGGGCAAAGAAAAATTTGGGCTGGCAGACAAAGATAAAATTTAAAGAATTAGTAAGGATAATGATAGACGCAGATATGCGAGAGGCAGGATTGAAGCCAATAGGAGAAGGCGATAAAATCTTACAGGAGAAATTTCCTAATAAATGGTGGAAGGTAGATTAAATGTCATTCTGGATTAACAAACGAGTAACCGTAACCGGTGGAGCTGGTTTCCTAGGTTCTCATCTTGTGAAAAAACTGAGAGAGCGCGGCTGTGAAAATATTTTTATTCCTTTAATAGAAGAATATAATTTAATAGACATAGAAGCAATAAAAAGACTTTATCGAGATGCAAAACCAGATATTGTAATTCATTTGGCAGCAGTTGTTGGTGGAATCGGTGCCAATCGGGCCAATCCCGGTAAGTTTTTTTATGATAACATAATGATGGGCACCCAGATGATGGAACAAGCTAGACAATTCGGAATAGAGAAATTCGTTGCTCTTGGCACTATTTGTTGCTATCCCAAGTTTACTCCTGTGCCCTTTAAAGAAGAAGATTTATGGAATGGCTATCCGGAGGAGACAAATGCACCTTACGGCTTAGCAAAGAAAATGCTTTTGGTTCAATCGCAAGCATATAAACAGCAGTATGGGTTTCATTCTATATTCCTGATGCCGGTGAATCTCTATGGTCCAGGAGATAATTTTGACCCCAAATCATCCCATGTAATTCCGGCATTGATCAAGAAGTTCATTGATGCTCAACCTCAACCTGAACCTGAATCTGAACCTCATCCTCAACCTGTAATTACCGTGTGGGGAACAGGGAAACCAACCCGTGAATTTTTATATGTTGAGGATGCAGTAGAGGGAATTTTATTGGCAACCGAGAGATATAATAAAAGTGATCCGATAAACCTTGGAGCAGGATTTGAAATTTCAATTAAAGATTTGGTTGAATTAATTGCTAAACTAACTGGTTTCAAAGGAAAAATCACTTGGGATACATCAAAACCTGATGGTCAACCAAGAAGATGCCTAGATACATCTAAAGCAGGGAAAGAGTTTGGATTTAAGGCAAAAACACCCTTTAAGGAAGGATTAAAGAGGGCATTAGAGTGGTATATCCAGATCAGACAAAAAGAAAGTAATTTATAAAACGGGATCTTAAAATGAAAGTGGTAATTTTAGCTGGCGGTTTTGGAACAAGACTTGAGGAAGAAACATACCTTAAGCCAAAGCCTATGATAGAAATAGGAGGCAGACCAATCTTGTGGCATATAATGAAAATTTATAGTCATTATGAGTTCAACGAATTCATAATTTGTCTAGGGTATAAAGGATATATGATAAAGGAATTCTTTCACAATTACTTTTTACATCAATCTGATGTAACAATTGATGTGGAAAGTAATAAGTTTACAGTTCATCAAAATTATTGTGAGCCTTGGAAAGTTTCTTTAATTGATACACGTTTAAATACGATGACAGGAGGAAGGGTAAAGAGAATTCAAAAGTATGTAAATAATGAAACTTTTATGCTTACTTATGGAGATGGTGTAGGGAATGTTAATATTAAGGAGCTTTTAAAATATCATAAAAAGCAAAATAAATACGCAACAGTAACTGCTGTTCAACCATCTGGGAGATTTGGCGTTATGGCATTAGACAAAAGAGACACTGTTATTGGTTTTCAGGAAAAGCCCAAAAGTGATAGAGCCTGGATAAATGGTGGTTTTTTTGTTTTAGAGCCCGCTATTTTTAACTATATAGAAGCGGATAATACAATGTGGGAAAGAGAACCATTAGAAAATTTGGCAAAAGATGGTCAGTTAGTAGCATACAAACACCCTGGTTCCTGGATGTGCATGGATACTTTGAGAGATAAAAGGGAATTAGAAGTATTATGGAATTCAGGCAATCCTCCTTGGAAGATTTGGAAGGATTAATAAAGAATGAATATTCTTCTCACTGGAGCTACGGGTTTTTTGGGAAGTCATCTTTTGCCTGCATTAATAAAAAGGGGCTATAAAGTTATTATTTTTAAGCGCTCTTTCTCTGATTTATGGCGCATAAAAAGCTACTTTTCGCAAATAAAAAGATATGACGTTGATAAAGTGGATATTGAAAAAGTATTTCAAGATAACAGAATAGACATAATTATTCATTTAGCAACAGATTATGGAAGAAAAAATTACAATAATATCATAGAGATGCTTGAGCCTAACATTAAACTACCATCACAGTTATTAAGCCTGGGTGTGAAATATGGAGTAAAGGCGTTTATAAATACAGATACTTCTACTGATTGTCGATATACTTTATATTCTGCTATGAAAAAAGCATTTATACAAATAGCAAAATTTTTTACTGCAAATTATGAAATAAAATTTGTGAATGTGATTTCGGAGTATATGTATGGAGAAAGAGACGATAATACTAAATTCGTTTCTTTTCTCATGGAAAGTGTTTTGAAGGACAAAGAGATAAAAGCTACAGGAGGCGAGCAGAAAAGAGATTTTATTTATGTAAAAGATGTAGCTAGTGCATACCTTGCAGTTTTGGATAATATTGTGAACTTTAACGATAACTACATAGAATTCAATATAGGCACCGGACATAGTGTTTCTTTGAAGGATTTTGTGAAGATAGTGGAAAAAGTGGGTGGGGGAAGGGCTAATGTACAGTGGGGAGCTGTTCCTTTCAGGAAAAACGAGATTTTTGACTCTAGGGCTGATGTTAGTATTGCACAAAAATTATTAAACTGGCAGCCAAAGACTTCGTTAGAAGAAGGGCTCCGAAATACGATAAATTGGTATAAAAATGAATGATATTTTTTCAAATATTTATAAAGATAGAACTGTGCTTGTTACCGGCCATACCGGTTTTAGTGGTGGCTGGCTATCTCTGTGGCTTAAGGAGTTAGGTGCAAGAGTTGTAGGTTATTCCTTGGACCCACCTACAAAGCCTAATCTATTTGAAAGCATAGAATTAAAGCATAGAATTGAAAGTCACATTATGGGTGATATTAGAGATTATAATTATCTAACATCGATTCTCGAGAGATATCAACCTGTCATTGTTTTTCATTTAGCAGCGCAACCATTGGTCAGACTGTCTTATAAACAGCCAAAACTTACCTATGAAACAAATGTAATGGGCACTGTAAATGTCTTGGAAGCAGTAAGAAAAACAAAAAGTGTAAAAGTTTGCATTGTTGTTACCAGTGATAAGTGTTACGAAAATAAAGAGTGGTTTTTCGGATATAGGGAAATAGACCCAATGGGTGGATATGATCCTTATAGTTCAAGCAAAGGATGTGCAGAACTTGTCACCGCTGCTTACAGAAAGTCCTTTTTTAACCCTAAAAAGTACGGTAAGACTCGCACAGTTGCCCTATCATCTGTGAGAGCGGGCAATATGATAGGTGGGGGAGACTGGGGAGAAGATAGGATTATCCCTGACTGTGTAAGAGCTTTATCTGAAAGAAAAACTATCATTATTCGTAGCCCAACGGCAACAAGACCTTGGCAGTATGTGTTAGAACCCTTATCTGGTTATTTATGGCTAGGGGCGTTAATGTATCGGGATGGAACTAAATATAGTGGCGCCTGGAATTTTGGTCCAAATGAGAGTGATGTACTTAATGTAGAGGGGCTTGTTGGTTTACTTTTGAATGAATGGGGCAATGGCGGATATGAAATTCGTAGTGACGACCTACATGAAGCACATCTTTTGAAGCTTGATATAAGCAAGGCAAATTCTATGTTAAAGTGGAAACCCGTTTATAATATATACGATGCAATAAAAGAGACGGCTATATGGTATAAAACATCTTATTCTAACGGCGTTGAAAATATCTATGGTTTTGCGGTGTCACAGATAGATAAATACGTTAAAAAAGCAAAAACACGCGGTTTGTTGTGGACGAGAGAGGTTTAGATGCAATTCTTAAAATTTAAAAGGCGGGTAACTAAAACAAGAAATATAAATGTAAAAGTACCAGAACATTTTGGTGACCAGGTAGAGATTATTTTACTTCCATCTCTAGATGATTACTTTCAAAAAAAAATCATTCCCGGCGAATCTTATGTCCCTGCCTCTGGCAAAGTTCTTAATGAGGAAGATTTACATAACCTGATAGAGTCTTCCCTGGATATGTGGCTTACAGCAGGTAGATTTGCTGAGAAATTTGAGGAAGAATTTTCAAAATTTTTAGGTGTCAAGCATTGCTCACTTACAAACTCAGGCTCTTCAGCAAATTTACTTGCAATATCTGCTCTTACTTCTTATAAACTAGGGGAAAAAAGGCTTGAAAAGGGGGATGAAGTCATTACTGTAGCGGCTTGTTTTCCTACTACTATTACACCGATAATCCAAAATGGGCTGGTTCCCGTTTTTATTGATATAGATATTGGGACATATAATATAGATGTAAGCAAGATAGATCAGGCAATTTCTGAAAAAACAAAGGCTATTTTTATTGCTCATACTCTTGGAAATCCATTTGATTTGGATGGAGTATGTGAAATATGTGAGAAGCACAATCTTTGGCTTATAGAGGATAATTGCGATGCGCTGGGTAGTAAATTTAATTCTCGTTTTACTGGAACTTTTGGCCATCTGGCAACTCACAGTTTTTACCCCGCACATCATATAACTATGGGAGAAGGCGGCGCGGTAGTAACAAATGATAAAAAACTTTATTGCGTTGTAAATTCCTTTAGAGACTGGGGCAGAGACTGCTGGTGTCTACCAGGGGAAGATAACACTTGTGGGAAGAGATTTAAATGGCAGATTGGCAACCTTCCTTACGGATATGACCACAAATATATTTACTCTCATCTTGGATATAATCTAAAAGTGACCGATATGCAGGCAGCAGTGGGGTTATCCCAATTAAGAAAACTTCCTTTCTTTATAGAAAAACGTCGAGAAAACTGGCAAAGGCTTTATGCCGGTCTAAAAGAATTTGAAGATTTTTTAGTTCTTTCTCAGGCTACAGAAAATAGTGAGCCAAGTTGGTTTGGATTTGTTATCTCGGTAAGACCAAACTGTGGGTTCTCAAAAAATCACCTGGTTAATTATTTAGAATCTAATAAGATTGGAACGAGGATGCTTTTTGCGGGTAATATTACTAAACAACCTGCATTTACCGAGCAAAATATTGAATATAGAATAGGCAGGGAATTGGAAAATACAGATTTTGTAATGGGAAATACATTCTGGATAGGTGTTTGGCCAGGGCTAGATACAGCTTGCATAGACTATATGATAGAAAAGTTCAGGAAGTTTTTTAAGAAATGAAATATCTAATCACTGGTGGCTGCGGATTTCTGGGAAGTAATTTAACAGCGGAAGTTTTAAAAAGAGGTGAAGAGCCGATTATCTTTGACAACTTATACCGTTATGGTTCTTGTCAAAATTTAGAGTGGTTAAAATCTCAAGGTGAATTTCAGTTTATCCATGCTGACATTAGAAATAATAACGACGTAGAAAACGTGGTTAAAGATACAAAACCAGATGTTATTTTTCATTTGGCTGGTCAGGTGGCAATGACTACCTCCATTGAAAACCCTCGTATAGATTTCGAAATTAATGCCCTTGGGACATTTAATTTATTAGAGGCGGTTAGAAAATATACTCCAGAAAGTATAATAATTTATTCTTCGACCAATAAAGTCTATGGTGATTTAGAGTGGGTAAGATATAAAGAGACCGAAACGAGGTATATTGCTCTTGATTTCCCAAACGGTTTCCCAGAGACTATTCCTTTAGATTTTCACTCACCTTATGGCTGTTCTAAGGGTGCGGCAGATCAGTACATGCTCGATTATGCAAGGATGTTCGGGTTAAAAACTGTAGTATTCAGACATTCTTCCATGTATGGAGGTAGACAATTTTCCACTTATGATCAGGGGTGGATTGGTTGGTTCTGTTTACAGGCTCTCAAGAGCGAACAAGGAAAACTCAAAGAACCCTTCACAATCTCAGGAAATGGTAAGCAGGTGCGCGATGTGTTGCATGCCAAGGATATGAAGAGATTATATTTTGCTGCCATAGCGCATATTGACCGGATTAAGGGCCAGGCATTCAACGTAGGCGGGGGAATAAAGAATAGCCTTTCTTTACTGGAACTTATTGCGCTTTTAGAAGAGATTTTGAATGTGAAATTACAGTACAACAAGTTGCAATCACGAGAAAGCGACCAAAAACTTTTTGTGGCCAATACCGAGAAAGCCAACCACTTGTTGGAATGGACTCAACATATTGGCAGTAGGGAAGGTGTGGAGACCACGCTAATGTGGCTGTTGGGAAGTAAAATCTAGATCATGCCAAAAATAGAAAATTGTTTAGGTGCTAGTTGTTTCAAATGTGAAGCTTTCGGAGAACATTAAAGTGTCTTCTAAAGTTGGGCTAAAACTTATTCTTATCTTGTATCTTATAAGTACTGTCATATTGTATAACAACTTTTTTGGAATAGCAGCCTCAAGTAGGTGGCCGCTTATTGTTTTAACCTTATTTTTTGGCCCATTCGCTATCTCACAAAAGTGTAATAAAAAACTATTCGTAAGATTTTCTTTATGGTACTTTATATCCGGCTTTTTGTTTATTGAAATTATCCACTTGGCGCTTGGATCTAATGAGCTATTTGGTATATTCACTTTGTTATCGATTATGTTATTTATGGTCTTAACAAAGGAATATTCGAAAAGGTACTTAATAGAGGCAATTATCTTGGTCTCTATTCTGTATTTGTTATTTTTTTACCCCCTTGCGTATGCAAATGACATGGTTGGTGTGCAAGCTTACGGTAGGGGGAGATTCGTGACACAGTACTTTCCCCAGCTTGCTCCCTTTATAATAAATGGACACTACAAATCAGGCCGTGGCGTAATTGGTCTGATAGGCGGCGTGCTGGCCATTCTTTCTCTCATCCGAATTCGTTATTTAGGTTTTACTACATATCATCTCGTAATGCTATTTATAGGGTGCATGGGGGTTATCTTATCTAATGCAAGAGGTGTTATTTTTTCGCTAATTGCAATAAGTCTACTCATACTACTGCCTATGCCAACTAAGTTCAGGGTACGACTGTTTTTTTTTATGCCATTTGGTGTAGTTATACTAACACCTATTTTATTGGTGATAATATTGGGCAGCTTAAATTCTGGCGGAATTTTATCTGAAATTTTGTCACTAGTTTCAAGGGAGGGTATTTCTGATATAAGTAGATTCTTGGTCTGGGATGAAAGTATACGCCTTATAACCTCTTCCCTGCCACGTATTTTGGTTGGTTATGGTGGGATTGGTTCTGCGCTAGTTTTGAAGAGCGCGTTCGCCGCTAAATACGTAGATATTGAGCAGTTGGACTCTGCACATAACTTGTTTCTACAACTTCTCTTGGATGGTGGTATTATTCTTTTGCTTCTTTTTGTAGGATATTTGTATCGGATTTTTGTTTTTGGGTGGAAATATAGCAGATATATAGCAGTAGTTGACCTGGACGTAATCTCAGTTTTTGTTTTTCTTGTTCTGTGTTCAATGACAGGGTCGTTTATTAACGTGAATAGAGTTAATGAGGCAATGTTTTTGTTAATGATAGTGCTTATTGCACTTAATAAACAAATGGATGAAGTTATTTAGCTTACTCAGAGTATGAAAATTGGGCAATTATACGCTATAAGGAGTAAATTTTATGGTATACTTGCCTCCAAAAAATTGGCATATGAGTCGACCTGATTGATCGAATGCAAGATTAGACATCATGCCGCTGAAAAGAGCGTGAGGTTATAGCTGAAAATGAAATCTCTCAACTTTGATAGCGAGTATAGATTTTATGGTCACCGTTTGCTATACCTTGAGTCTCGGGCCTGTAATAGGCAAACATGGAAGGATGTTCCAGAACATTTTGGGCGTTTCTATCCGGCCAGTCTTACTTTACCTTCTGGTGAGGTACATGGGTCGCCGGAGGGAGTATGGTTTGCAGAACAACTACGACAAATAATAGTAAGGAATCCTATCAGATATAAATTATTGATCGAGTTGCCCTGCAAACAAACAGAAATTGCCATTTTTATCAATTGTCTAGACCCTGTCTTTGGACATGCTTTATACAAATTGGCAGCTTCACGAACCTTATCTCAACAAGAGAAGAATTGCGACATCATAGTGATTGTTTCTTCTAATTTAGCTCCTTATGCCAACTTTTCTGCTGGAAAAGTGGTAGTCAATGAGCCCTTACGTCGGTTACTGATTCCCAGTTCCAACCTCATGCCAGAAATAATGGAGATTTCGCTTTCTTATAAAGCTAGAAAGTGGGCTTTTTGCAACACTTCCCGCGTTGGAGATCAACAAGTTCTTCCTCATGCATCAAGATCTATCTCTGGAAGAAGCAAACAGGAAAAAAGGAACCTAGTGACATTTAACCACCGAGATGATCGGGTTTGGGGATGGGCGCAAAATATTCAAGTCGCTAGAGTGAATCGGGTTTTTAGGTCGGTAAAAAAAAATCATCAAGTCGAAACTGTAGTCATTGGTGTTAGTAATCAGAAATTAGACTATAACGCGGATCGGAATTTGATATTTGACGGATACGATGCCAACTACGAAACGTTATTAGAATCGATATCCCGGCAATCATTGTGTGTTTTCGGAGTTCATGGTTCGCATTTGCTGGTACCTAGCTACTACGCCCTCACTACTGTCGAATTACAGCCTTCGACACGACTAGGAAATGCAGTACAGGCCTATTGGCCAAATCCTGGAAAAACCATTATCGAAGCCCTTTTCACTTATCGAGTGTTATATGGGGACAGATTCTTGTGGAATGTCAGCTCAAAACTAGTAGCACGGATGATTGGTAGCTTAATTTTAGGAACGCCAGGGCTTTTGGCACGTCTTGATTCGCAGGTGTACTTTGGAAATTGGCCGCGTGGTTCTATGTTTAAATCTTAACTATTGAATATCAAGACATCGTAGACTATCTTAATACTCTGAAATATCAATACATCGTAGACCCTAGAGTTCGATCTTTGATAAATCAATAGATGTTTTTGGTCAAGGATAATTAAATTTCCCTATCAGCTTAGAATCGTGATATACAAACAAAGATTCCTTAGCAGTATCGATGGTTGGCATAGAATTAACGGTTAGTTAAACGACGGAGGCTTTATGAAAGTAGATAAAGACGTTTGCCGAAAAGTGGATTTGCTGCTGGTATGTCCTCAAAACGAAAATCAAGCTATTCCTCTTGGGGTTCTGTCAATCGCTTCTTAAATAAAGTCGAAAGGTTATTCGGTTGAGGTATTGACCAATAATTGTATGAATCTAAAGAAAGAACTTGTATTATTTGATCTCCGGAGAACGATTGTAGGTTTTTCCGCTACGACTGATGTAGTAAAGCTAGCGATGGGATTATGTGCTTGGCTAAAAGAAAAGATATCTCAAGAGATTTATTGCGTAATTGGTGGTATTCATGCAACCAGCCTACCAAAGGAAACATTAATGTTATCGAAGTTCGATTGTCTTGTCCAAGGTGAGGGAGAATTGACAATGCTTGAGCTCCTTGAGCATTTTTTATCGGGTGCAGATAAACCTTATCGTATTCTTGGAACGTTGGAAAAAGATAGAAATGGAGAAATTGTAACAGCAGAACCGAGACCTCTTATTAAAGACTTGGATATCCTTCCGAAACCAGCTTTTGATATGGTCGATTTTAACAATTGGCGAGGATTTATTAGATCATCTCGTGTTCGTTGCAATCGGGTGGCCCGTATTGTTATCAGTCGAGGATGTCCCTTTGACTGCGTTTTTTGTAGTTCTAAAAAAATGTGGCATGGGAAGCTTCGCTTTTACTCTTCTCGTTACTGCGTCGACTTAATCGAAGAACTCGTACAAAAGTACTAATTGGACGGCATTTCTTTCTTAGATGATGAGCTTGTCGCCTTCAAAAATCGGATTCTTGAACTTTGTGAAGAACTAAAGAATAGGAATTTACACAAAAGAATCCAATGGAGTGCTCATACGTCTTCGATCTCTGCAGATGAGGAAGTATTTCGAGCGATGAAGGATGCAGGCTGTGTTCTTCTTCGTATCGGATTAGAATCAGGTTCGGGAAAAATATTGAAGTTTCTAAAAAGTAAAGCTTTTAGCATAGAAAGAAACTACGAGGCTGTTAAATTGGCGAGAAAGGCTGGACTAAACGTCTTTGGTTCGTTCATCATCGGATCACCAGGGGAAAACGAAAAAGATATTGTCAATACTATTCACTTTATTAAAAACAGCGGACTTACCGATTGCGCGGTATTTATTGCCGTACCTTACCCGGGTACTAGACTCTATACTATCTGTAAGGAAAAAGGGTATCTTAAACCCAATTTAAGTTTTAATGCCTATTGCATCGAAGGCTTCGGAGCTTCCTCCATAATTCGAAATGAATTTTTCACAGCTGAACAACTGAGTGCTATCAAGCGACTTATCAATATTCATGTAACAGAACCGCTTAATAATGGTACGGAGATCCACGATTTAGACTTCAGATATGAGTTAGAAAAGATTAAAAGAGGTGATTTTAGGATGGCTGACTATTCAATCCCGCAGAAGCTTATGAGACAAGACAAACGATTTGTTAAAAATGTTCTTATTGGAATGAAAGAACCTAAAAGGATTTTTCACTATGTTTTACGTCATATGCGCTATAGATAATTTTTACTATCCTAATTGCCTATTCCGCTCAATACCCGTTATAAACCAAGAATATATATGACGATGCGCCGAGTATTCTCTAGATTCGTTAATTTAATTGAGATATCAAACCTGTATTTGTTAAGTGCAAATTTTGCTTCTTTGGGACTAGCGGTTCTCAATTTCAAGCTACTTGCCAGTTATTTATCAGTAGAAAGTCTGGCAATCTATGCTTTGATAATCACATTCCAAGGCTTTTCAACACTTATACTAACCGGCCCCTTACGAGTTGGACTTGTTCGTCTGTACGCTAAGGCTCTAGTCAGGAATCAACAATCTGAATATATAGGTTTCGCATTTATTGTTATACTGGGTGCAGGATTGTGTGCGGTTGTTATTGGCAGTGTTATTTCAGTGTTCTTTAGCTTTAAGACGCCAATCAGCATTATGGGCGTGACCTTTGCGATCGCGTATGGCATGCTTTTAGATTACAATAGTTTTCTATCAGGTGCTGCCCTGCAAAGAGGCAAAAAAGGCCTTGCGGCAGTTCGGATTATTATCGGTAAACTATCGCTTACAGTTGGGTTGTTTATTGTAGCAGCGATGGGAAAAGTAATAGATGTGGTATCAATTCTCGGTTGGACCGTAGCTGCCTTTGTCATGATTCTCATTCTCATGCAATTTATGCAGGGGAATGCCTCTGTTGAGCAGTTAGAGGTGAAGAATAGCAAGTGGAGGAACTGGGCATCGGAGCTTGTGAGCTTTAGCTGGATATTTATGGTGATCGGTATTATCTCTTGGGCTCAAACGGGACTACCGAGGTTTTTCCTTTCATGGTGGCAAAGTCCTGAGTCTATCGCGCGCTTCTTCATCGTGACACAGATTGCGCTTATTTCTATGCTGGGTGCTATGGCTACTGTAACGCAGATAATATCCCCGAGGTTGTTTCGTCGACAGGAAGAACGGCCTCATGAAGTCTTGTCACCCTGGCAGAACGAGATCCTATCTGGCGCAGGTGCGGTACTATTTGTTGCACTTTTGGGAGCGGGATTTAGTCTTATTATAGGAGATCGGCTTATTCAGCTCCTTACCCAAAGAAACTATAATGACCTTGGCTTTCTGTTGGCGCTCATGTTTGTAACTTATGGTCTCTACTCCACTGCCCAGATATTGCGAATCTATGGCGATCAGATAAAAAAACCAAGAATCTATCTAATAGCAAACTTGCTCTACCCCATTTCAGCTGTCCTACTCGCATTTATTGGGTCAAAAATTAACTTACAGACGCTATGTTTTTATGTATTGATGGGCGAAGTTATTCATATCGCATTGATAGTTGGGATTAATCAATTTTACTTTATAAGAAACCGAGGTTCTGATTTATGATGTCCTTTCCGCTAGTTTCGATAGTTATTCCTACATATAACCGTGCTAAGTATCTGAAGAGGGCTTTAAATTCTGCCGTTGCCCAGAGCTATCAAGACTGCGAAATCATTGTCTGCGATAACGCTTCGAGCGATAATACAAAAAAGATCGTAGAGAATTTCCAGAATCAATTCCGTAAAGGAGCGATCCGCTACATACGGCATGAATCTAATATCGGCCCAGTTAGAAATTGGTTCTCGGGGATCGAGGTAGCACAAGGAGAATATATCAAGATTTTGTTCTCAGATGACTTTCTTTACAAAAATTGTGTGAAAAGTCTCGTGCGCGCATTGCATGGTACTTTTTATGCCTTTAGCTATGGTAAAGTAAGTAACATATGGGCTGGATCAAGCGTTACTAACTATATGAGAATCAGACCGGGAAATAAAGTCTCAATGGAAGGATACATCGGAGCGCTTTTTTCTCCTTATCATGCGTTTGAAGACTATCCGAATTCGCCCTGCGCCGCCCTTTTTAGAAACGACATATTACGCAGGATTCCGCTCAATAGCTACTCCAATGCCTTGGGTTACGATGTTATAGCAAGTGGTATTGGTCCGGATATGCTTATGTTTTTGTATAGCTACCTTTTGGCGGATGGAGAAGCTATTTATGTAAACGAGAAAGTCGCTGTTTTTGAGGGGCATGAGGAATCCATTACAATCACATCTGGGATGGAAAAACTCGATACCCATACTTTTGCTTCCATCTTACATTTTTACAATCTTATTCCGCCAGTAAGCGAGATGGCATGTGTCATTGAAAAATACTTTGATCAACTTGCTGGGGAGCCATTCTATTTTAGATCACCCCAGACACGGCTGACGCTGTTACTGGAGAGTGGCTATTATATTCCTACATCTAAGAAAAGCACCTTTCCTGTAATAGGAGCAGTTCTCTTCTTTTTACGCAGAGTTCAACGCGCAGTAGAGTTTCGGGGCATTCGAATTACCAGATATTTGGCCAGAAAATTTGGATTGAACAGGGGAAATTATGTCTAAGGCTCTGATTGTATTTTGCCAATTAGTTACCCGGGGGTTTAGTTGAAAATGGCGTCGATAGCCCTCTTTGTATATAACCGTCCCTAGCATACACATCAGACGGTGGAAGCTTTACAAAAAATGAGCTTGCAGACCGGAGTAATCCAATAATATACTCTGACGGCCCCAAAAATGAAAAGGCTAAAACCGGTGTAGAAGAGGTTAGAACATATATTCGTAGTATTTATGGATTTAGAAGTTTCAAAATAATCGAACACGACGAAAACTTGGGCATAGTCCAGTCTATTATTGCTAGGGTAGTTAAAGTTGTAAATGAGTACGGCCGGATCGTTGTTTTAGAAGACGATTTAATTACATCGCTGTATTTTTTTGCGGTATATGACTGATGCGTTGGAGCTATACAAACATGAGGAAAAAGTAATCAGCATTCATGGATACATTTACATTACTCTGTATCACAGGAACTCCCTGAAACTTTTTTCTCCGCGGCGCTGGTTGCTGGGGGTGGACAACATGAAAGCGTAGTTGGGATTTGTTTGATAGTATAGTTATGATTAGATTCTTCGCCTCGTTCCGGCCAAAATAATCACATAAGGCACGTATTGCGGAACGACGGAAGATCCCGTTTATCTCTTCTACCTAGCACTGTAGAGACAATCACAAGACATTATTTGCATCTCATTTGAAAATGTCTAATCTTCCGAACCTCTGAAATTCAACATTTGATTACATTATATGGCTTTATTAACAGGAGAAAAAAACGAAGTGACGTATTATTCTTCTTTCCCAAAAATTTCTTTTGGAATTATTGTCTTAAATGGCAAACCATTTACAAAATATTGTTTACGTCAGATTTATCCTCATGCATATCAAATAATTGTTGTAGAAGGTGGTTCAAAAAAAGCTATGGATGTTGCGCCAGAAGGTCATTCTACCGATGGAACTTTAGAGTTGCTTTATGATTTTAAAAAGAGAGAAGATCCTGAAAATAAATTACAAATTATTACGAAAGATGGTTTTTGGAAAGATAAAGATGAACAAAGCAAGGAATATGCCAAACGAGCTACCGGTGATTATTTATGGCAAGTTGATATAGATGAGTTTTATGAAGATAAAGATATAAAAAAAATTAAGGATTTATTAATTAAAAATCCCGACATAGACGCTGTATCATTTCGGCAGATAACTTTTTGGGGGTGGTTTGATTATTGGTGCGACAGCATTTATTTAAGAGTAAATAATGCTAGTGAATTCCACAGATTGTTTAAATGGGGGCCAGGTTTTCGTTATTTTACACATCGTCCTCCTACTATTGTTGATTCCAACGGGATTAATTTAAGAAAAAAGAAATGGCTTTCAGCAAACGATACAGAAAAAATGACTATATTTCTTTATCATTATTCCTTATTATTTCCAAAGCAAGTAAAAGAAAAATGTAGTTATTATTCTAGATTAGGTGAGGCATTTAGAAATAGAGCAGACAAATGGGCAGAACAATGTTATTTTAAAATTAATAAACCGTTTAGGGTACACAATATTTATACTTATCCTAGCTGGTTGATGCGATATAAAGGGTCTCATCCTGAGCAGATAGAACAAATGCGCTCAGATATTTTATCAGGGAAATTGAAGGTGGATATTAGGGAAACGGCAGATATAGAAAGATTGCTTTCAAGTAAAATTTATTCATTGAAAAGAGATTTTTTGATTTTATTAGATAGGTTATTAGTTTTTAAGGTGCTTATAATTACAAGACAGATTATTAGAAATTTTTTGCAAGTGAAAAAACATGAAAATTCTTCAAATTAACAGAAATTATTTTTTAGGTGGCGCTGCGATTGTTGGATATAGATTACATAATTACATAAATAATAAAACTGATTCTAAATCATATATATATTGTCGGTTTAAAAATACAGATGATAAGAACGTTAAGCAGTTCTATGAGGGATTATCTGGAAGAATAATATCTGTAGCAATAGATAGAATTGAGAGGATAACTGGATTGCAATATTTTTTTCAGAGAAGTTTTGACTATATCGCTAATGATGAATGGTTTAAATCTGCAGATTTAGTGCATTTTCATATTACACATAGCGGATATATTAATCAATGGTTCTTGGCTGAAGTTGCAAAATATAAGCCTGTTGTTTGGACGCTTCATGATACGTGGGCCATTGCTGGCAGGTGCGCGCATAGTTTTGACTGCGAAAGATGGAAAATTGGTTGTGGTAGATGTCCCTATAAAACAGCTTATCCACCCTCATTTATAGATACTTCTGCTTTTCTCTGGAAACTGAAAAAGAATCTTTACTCAAAGATAAAAGTTAATATTGTAACTCCCAGTTTATGGTTACAGAACATGTTGCCCAATAGTATTTTAAGCCACTGCAATAGTACTGTAATTAGAAATGCAGTTGATACAGATACATTTAAGCCTTATGATAAGTTATTATTGAGAAAGTCCTTAAATATTCCAGAAAACAGATTTGTAATTTTATTTGTTGCTCATGGAGGAATTACTGCGCATCGTAAAGGTTTCAGATATCTGGAAAATGCATTAAAAAATATTCATAGAAAAGGCTTAAGACCATTTTTAGTAACCGTAGGAGATTCAAAAAAAGTTAATTTCAAAAAACTTGGTTTAGAAGGATTATGTACTGGAAAAATATCAAGTGAGTTGTTATTAACACATTATTATGCTGCAGTTGATTGTTTTGTTTTGCCATCAGTTTATGATAATGCTCCATTAACCATAATAGAATCACTTGCTTGCGGGACTCCTGTAATTGCTTTTAAGGTTGGAGGGATACCTGAAATGATAGAGCATAAACAGACTGGGTATTTAGCTGCTGTTAAAGATGTAAAGGAACTAGCGGAAGGTATCCAGTGGTTAATGAGCCTGGGAAATAATGAGTGTAATACTATTTCACAATGGTGCAGGGAAACTGCTTTAAGAGAATATTCGTTAAAAAACCAGGCAAAAAAATATATGAATCTATATTCCAGCATTATAAAGTAAAAATTTGAGCACAGGAGAGTACTTTCATATTTGTTTGAATTGAGGTATTCTGAATGAAAAAGCGCACTTTTCTTATCGTAACACCGGTTCTTAATGGCGCTGAGTTTATTGCTGAATGTATAGCTTCTGTTAGGTCAGCATTTCAACATTTTGCTTTTAAGCATGTGATTGTAGATGGAGGGTCAACTGATAATACAGAAAAAATAATCAAAGATCATAAGCATAGTGATCTAGTTTTTTTAAAAATGCTAGGTTCAACAATGTATCAAGCAATAAATAAGGGTTTAGATTATATTGAGGCCGATTATTTTTATCAGCTCAATGCTGATGATTTAGTTTTGCCAGGAGCACCGGAATTAGTATATAAATATTTTAAGAATGATAATACTATTGATGTCGTTTCAGGAGCTATTTTGACCGTAAACATAGAGACCAAATATTGTAAACTTAAAGTGCCTATGAAAAACCAATTTAATATCAATAAAATTGGGATTAACCTTTTTGTAAACCAGCCGTCAACTTTTGTGAAATATAAAGTCATCAAAGAAATCGGAGGATTCAGTGAAATTTTTAGATATGCCAGTGATACGGATGTATGGCTCAGATTAATGAAAAAAGGATATAAGTTTCGTAGAATTGATAAGTGTTTGTCAATAGATCGTCTTTATAGTAATTGTGCAAGATTATCAAATTGTCATATTCAAGAATTGAAAATCGTTCGTGAAACATACCGGTCGGTTAATATTTTTTTGCCTGTTCTTAAATTATATAATTCTATATTGTTTTTATTTACACAGTTATTTGCGGTAATCAAAGCAAATGATTTTTTACCACCCGGTATCAAATGCTTTGGGACGATATTCTTTAGAATGTATGGAATTTTTTTCACAACAAAACGAGCAGGAATTATTTTATCATATCCATTTTTAAAAGGTGTTTTCCGATTCAAAGGAAGAATTTGTTAATTTCAGCTGGAGAGAATTATAGATATTGAAGAACTTGATATAGAATTCGAAATAGATAGACCTCATAATGCTGGACGATTATATAATTTTTTGATTAATTTTAAGTTTCAAACGGCATCAGAGGTTTCGCCATTTCCGATTAAAGGTCTATCTGTGCTCGATATTTGTTGTGGTTCGGGGATGATTTCAGAATATTATGCTAAAAAGGGAGCCAAAGTTACAGGAACTGATCTCTCTTTTGAATGTATAGAAAGGGCAAAAATACGTTCTCAAAGATATGGATTTTCAGCAAAATTTCAGGGGGCTGATAGCGAAAACTTGCCTTTTCCGGATAATTCATTTGATATCGTTTCTGTCCATGACGGGCTTCATCATTTGAATAATCCTAAAAAAGCAGTGAAGGAAATGGCAAGATTAGTCAATAAAGGGGTTATTATAATTGAACCGGCTAAAGCATTAATAACAAGCGCTTCGATTCTTTTAGGAATTTCTAAAGAATATGAGGAAACAGATTTTGTATATCGCTTCAAAAAAGACGAACTGGCATCTTGGCTCAAAGAATTTGGAATCAAGAAAGTCCTCATTAAGCGATATATAATGTATTATCCTCATCAACCAGGTAGATTTTTTAGAATTTTTGATAATAGAATATTTTTTTATATTGCCCAAAAGCTATTTCAAGTATTGAATATATTATTTGGAAAGTTTGGAAATAAAATTCAGGTGATAGGATTAAAGTGAAATTATTAGTGTTAGGTATAAATTATTATCCAGAGTTGACCGGGATTGCAGTTTATAATACAGAGATGTGTGAATACTTAGCAAAAAAGGGATACGACGTTCAAATGCTTACAGGTTTTCCATATTATCCTTTTGGCGCAGATTTTTCATCCTGGTATAAGGAAAAGCGAGCTTGTTTCTCTCTTTTTTTAACTGAAAACATAAATAATGTAAATGTAAAACGCGTTAATTTATACAAGCCCAAAAAGGTAAGTACTATAAAACGTATTATTCATGAATTAAGTTTTCTTTTTTTGGCAATAATTAGACTAATATTTTCTTTTGAGAAGTATACTTTGATTATATGTATTTCTCATCCGCTTTTACTTGGCTTAGTTGCTTATGTTGTATCAAAATTTAAGGGAGTGCCTTTTGTCTTTCATGTGCAAGATTTGCAGCCTGATGCAGCAGTGGAGTTAGGTATGCTTAAAAAAGGCTTATTTATCTCCTTCTTGTATTCTATCGAACATTTTATTTATAACAAAGCTGATTATATTTCTACTATTAGCGAAGGGATGCAAAACAAAATAATAAATAAAGGTTTTGCTAAAGATAAAGTAAAGTTATTTTATAACTGGGCAAATACAGAAATGCTTAAGCCAATGACTAGGAATAATCCTTTTGCGAAGAAACATAGTTTGGCCAAAAAATTCGTTGTTCTTCATGCAGGTAATATGGGTGAGAAACAAGATATGCGCATTATTCTTGAAGCAGCCAGAAAGATGAAATCAGATAATTCAATTTGTTTCCTATTGGCAGGTAGAGGCAGTAAAAGAGCCTTTGTGGAAGATTATATTAAAAAAAAATCTTTATCAAATGTTCTATTGTTAGAGGTTCAGCCTAAGTCTGTGGTTAACCAGATGTTTTCTTCTGCTGATGTAGCATTAATCACCCAAATCAAAGAGGTTAAAAATATTGTAATGCCTTCAAAGGTATTCGGCCCTGCTTCAGTAGAGAAACCTTTGATCGTTGCTGCTGCAGATGATTGTGAGATATCTAAGATAGTAAAGAAATATAATTTTGGTATAGTAATAACTCCCGAAGAACCTAGCGGATTAGTTACAGCTATTAATAGGTTGAAAAAAGATAGAAAATGGGCTGAATTAATGGGAAAAAACGGGCGTTTATTTATGATTAAAGAACGTAAAATGGAAAAAATACTCGATCAGTTTGAAGAAAATATTTTAAGGAATTATAATCCGAAAAGGAAAAAGAGAAAAAGACGCGAAAGTTAATTCGGTTACGAAATTAATATTGAGATATAGTATAGGTCCGGTAGTTCGAGTAGTTTGATTGAGCGGGAGAGATAAGACAATGTTTAAAAAACTCCTATGTATGGCTTTTTTAATTGCTTTTGATGTTGCCGCTTTACTTTCCTCTATCTTTTTAGCCTACCTGATAAGAAAATATGTTCTTTTCTATATTCATCCTGTTTTTAGAGTGTGGACCTTTCCCTTTAACATCTATCTCGTAAATTATCCTTATTTTCTGGGACTGTGGGTGCTGATTCTTGCCTATGAGAGTCTTTATACCAAAAGATTCGTTATTGGGGAGGAGGTAAAGCGTCTCTGGAAGGGGGCAAGTATTTCTTTTCTTATTATGATGGTTTTAACCTTTATTGCCTATATTTCCATTAATGTTTCACGCACGGTAATAGTTCTTGGCTGGGCTTTGAGCCTTTTTTTTCTGCCGGCTTTTAGACTAATAGCGAAAAAGATGTTGGACAAGGCAGGGTGTTGGCAGAGAAACATGCTTATTCTAGGGGCGGGAAGAACAGGGGAGATGGTCCGGGGGAGACTTGAGGGAAATAGGAATATGGGATATAGGCTAGTTGGTTTTCTGGATGATGATGAGGCTAAGTTAGGCAAGAAAATAGGCGGGACTAAGGTGCTGGGAAGGCTTTCTGAAATTAAGAGCTGGGTGAAAGAGAAGGAAGTGGGAGATGTGGTGATTGCTATGCCCGGGGTCTCTCGGAAAAAGCTTTTGGAGGTAGTCAGTCTTTGTGAGGGAGTGGTGGGTGAGATAAGGGTCATTCCCAACGTGTTTGGTTTGGCAACAGTAGGAGTTACTGCAGAGGACCTGGATGGTATTCTTTTATTTGATATAGAATGGAACCTGACCAAGGCTCATAATATATTCATCAAAAGAGTGATTGATATAATACTTTCTTCTTTAGCTATAGCTATTTCTTCTCCTTTGATGCTCTTTATTGGCATTAAGATAAGGCGTGGCTCTGAAGGTTCGGCAATTTTTGGTCAAAAGAGACTATGGAAAGGAGAAAGCACTTTCTATTTTTTGAAGTTCAGGAGTATGTATCTTGATGAAGAGGAAAGACTGAAGCGGTTTTTAAAAAAGAATTCCCAAGCCAGAAAAGAATGGGAAGAATTTGCCAAGATAAAATCAGGCGATCCCAGGATAACAGAGTTTGGAAGGTGGCTTCGAAAATACTGCTTGGATGAGCTCCCTCAACTAGTACATGTCTTGAAAGGACAGATGAGCTTAGCAGGGCCTCGTCCCTATCTTCCACGGGAATTTGAGAAGATGAGGGAATATAAAAAGACCATTTTGAAGGTACATCCCGGGATGACTGGCCTCTGGCAGGTAAGCGGGAAGAATGAGCTGAGTTTTAAGGATAGGTTGAAACTTGACGAATATTATGTGCGTAACTGGTCTCTTTGGCTTGATTTTGTGATTCTGGTGAAGACGGTGAGAGTTGTCTGGAGAGGGGGAGGAGTGTAGAACAGGATTAGAGGATTATAGGATTAAAGAGCAAAACAGAAAGACAGGATTAGAAGGATTAAGAGGGTTAAAAAGCAAAACAAAAAGGCGGGATGAAAGGATTAGGAGCTTCTTCGTATACGAAACTTATTTTTATCTATGACTACCAGGGCTTGCTTGATCTCTTTTTCCGTTACTCTTGTGATAACCTTTTTAAGTAGA